>JAESGT010000073.1_pt1 | contig 35254 bp, 30 predicted proteins | sample 9266261 | NCBI WGS metagenome assembly JAESGT01 (sample SAMN15741584, study PRJNA653494) | algae metagenome | isolation source: Pelatocladus maniniholoensis HA4357-MV3 and co-occurring heterotrophs from... | place: USA: Maniniholo cave near Haena, Hawaii | collected 2009-07-28 | reverse complement strand
CCTGTTTTAAAGCCTTTTGTAGTTTCTCTATTTGCTGGGAAGTTAAATGATTTTTTGCTGGCATTATTCCATTTTTTTACTGAATTCGGCTTTTTATTATACCCAATTTAAATGCTGAACAGCTTATCACTTACTACATCGGCAATAGTCCCATACTGCAATTAGCAAAAGACTCTTTCTATGTTCCTGCATTGATTGCACTTTGGCAGAATTGTCGTAAACAGAGATTACCCGTGATTATTCCAGAGGGAATTAAAACTCCGCTATATATTCTATTAGGCTCATGCATAATAACACTATTATTTGTTAATGCTGGACAGCAGTTTAACCCTCCTCCAGTTGCACTTTTTAAAACACCACCAAAAGAATTTCCAATTGGCATGGGAATTTTGGGACTAAAAGTATTTTTAGGTTATGTACCTTTGATTGGTTGTGTTTATTATTTGATTCGTAGTAAACGAGATTTTCTATTTGTTTCTCGGTTACAGATTGTTTTAATACTTGTTGCCTGTGTGCTGGGATTTATTCAATATCTATTATTATTAACTGGAATATGCGAAGGTACGAGAAATGCAGAAGGTGCTGCTTTATTTAAAGCTTCGCTAGAAGCAAGATGTTTTTTTGGGGGTTCATTAGTCTATAGTCCTAGTCAAGGAATGATTCGCTTACCAGGAACTTTTGTTGCACCTTGGCAATGGGCATGGTTTTTAATTTCTAGCACGTTTTTTACTTTTGCAACGGGCTTTAGTGACCCTGCTATTATTTGGCGAATTATCAGTTTAGCTTCAATGACGTCTGTATTTATTAATGCAGTTATTTCTGGACAAAGAATAGCTTTAGCTTTAGTACCAGTTTGTTTTGTAATGTTACTTGTGCTGACTGGTCAAATTGGTAATTTAAAAAGATTTATTCCTATATTTGTTGGACTAGCTATTCTTTTGGGAATTGCAATAGTTAGTAATCCGACTGTTGTCCAAGAAAGAATGGACAGTTTTATCGCCCGTTGGAATGCTTCTCCTCCCTATGAATTTATAGTTCAACAATTTGAGGAAAATTGGAAAAGTGTAGACGGACTATTTGGAAGTGGTTTAGGTCGTGCGACGAATTCTGCACGTGCGATGGGACCAACAAAGCTAGTCGAAACCTATTATCCAAAAGTTATGTATGAGGTAGGAATTTTTGGACTATTAGGATTTATTGGTTTGGTGACAACCTTAACAATTATTTGTTTTCGACAATATCGTTTGGTAAAAAACCGTAATTTCCGCAGTTACGGTGCTGCTATGTGGGTGTTTATATTGTTTATTAGTTACAACACCTATTACTATCCTTTAGATGTTGATCCTGTAGCTGTTTATTATTGGTTTTCTGCTGGAATTCTTTTAAAACTACCAGTCATAGACAAAATGGAAAGACAGCAACAATTAGGGGACAAGGGGGACAAGAGGGACAAGGGAGAAAACATAAAATTAACAACAACTAACAACTAACAACTAACAAATGACAAATAACCAATGACAAATGACCATTGACAACTATTATGAATTTACCTTTGATTTCTGTGATTATTCCTACTTATGGTCGAGAAGAAGCGCTGCGAGATAGTTTGATTGATGTATTAAAGCAAGATTACGCAAATTTTGAAGTTTTAGTAGTAGATCAAACTCCAAAACATGAAGTAGAAATCGAAGCTTTTTTATCGGAACAAGCTACAGCAAATAAAATTCAATGGTTCCGTTTAAACTGGGCTAGTTTACCAGGGGCGCGTAATTATGCAGTGCGACGCGCTCAAGGAGATATAATTTTATTTATTGATGATGATGTGAAATTAAACCCTGGATTTTTATCAGCCCATGCGAAAAATTATTTAGACAAACCAGAGATAGGCGCTGTTGCTGGGCGAGTTTTCGACAGGATGAAAATAGCTGATACTGTCCAAGGAAAAACGCAGGGAGATGCACCTTATAAGAGTATTGAATATCTACCTCCTCAAGCAATGAACCCTGGTATTGCTTGGTATTATATAGATTTAGTGCATACAATCAAACCTCAAGAAGTGTTGACAGTGAGGGGTTGTAATATGTCGTTTCGTCGTGAGATTTTTACTCAGCATAGACTGCATTTTGATGAGAGATTTCGTGGTAGTGCAGTCCGAGAAGAATCTGATTTCTGTTTGCGGTTACGACAAACTGGTTATAAGATTTGGTACGACCCAGAAGCTAGTTTAGTGCATTTGGGAGAAGAGACGGGTGGTTGTCATGATATTAGTATGCGATCGCTCAAATATCAACTAACTTTTTATCACAATCATTTTCTATTGGGTTTAAAAAACCTGACTGTTAGTCAAGCTTTACGCTTTTACATCCGTTTGTTTGACTGTCATGTTTTAGGACGTCCCCCTTGTCACAAAAGTGGTTCCCCCATCAAAATTTTTACTCGTGCAATTTTCTACATTTTAGGTTTTGCTAAAGCTTTAGGAACCATCATCGAATCTCTTTGGAATGATGGTCAAATTTATACTCGCTTAGATAAGAGTTTGTAGTAAGCACTTTAGTGCTTAAAAAATAAGGACTCAAGTCCTTACTACGAACTTCATATATTAATTATTATTTTTTTATGAAAATTCTAATTGCTAGTCATAGCTATATTGTAGATATTAACTGTGAGAAATTATTAGCTCTATCCCAGCTAGAATCAAAAATTGAAGTAACAGTTGTAGTGCCAAAAAAATGGCAACCTGGAGGAGTACAAAACAAAATTATTGAAACTGAATATCGCCAAGAAGGTAGATTTCAGGTTGTTCCTATTTCTAACTTTAGTCAAAATCATCAAGGATTATTGACATTTGGTACTGATTTAATATCTTTAATGCGACAATTCCGCCCCCAAATCATTCAAGTAGAACAAGCTTCCAGAAGTCTAGCTTATGCTCAAATGATTACCTTGAATAAACTTTTGAGATTACAAGCAAAAAATTTATTTTTCACCTGGTGGAATTTACCATACAAATTAAACTTTCCAGTTTCTTTATTAGAAAAATATAATCTCCAAAATAGCCACGGTATTATATCTGGTAATCAAGACGGTGCTGAAATCTTACGTCAACGTGGATACAAAAGACCAATTAAAGTTATGCCTCAACTAGGTGTAGATGAACGTGTATTTACACCTCAACCACAACCAGAGTTAGCCCAGCAATTAGGTATTGAAACAGATGAATTTATTATTGGATTTGTAGGGCGATTTGTGAAAGAAAAAGGGTTGTTAACTCTGATAGAAGCTTTAACTCTTTTGCCAAAAGATAAACCTTGGAAACTATTGCTGCTGGGACGTGGTGACTTGCGAACAGAGTTAATGAATAAAGCCGCAGAAAACAAAATTCAAAACCGAATAATTATAGTAGAAAGTGTTCCTCATGATGAAGTTCATAAATATATCAACTTAATGAATACCCTGGTACTACCATCGGAAACAACATACAAATTTAAAACATTAACTGCTATTGGTTGGAAAGAACAATTTGGTCATGTTCTGATTGAAGCAATGGCTTGTAAAGTACCTGTGATTGGTTCTGATTCTGGTGAAATTCCTCACGTAATTGGTGATGCTGGTTTAATATTTCCTGAAGGAAACGCCCAAATCCTTGCTGATTGCATTCTCAAATTAATAGAAAAACCAGATTTTGCTCAAGCTTTAGGTGAAATGGGCTATCAAAGAGTAAGATCACAATATACAAATAAAGCTTTAGCAAAACAACAATTAGAGTTTTATAGAGAAATTATTGATTTATGAATTTATTCTAGTTTTGATGAATCATGTGTGTTCATATCCCCAACTTCTTAAAGAAGCAGGGGAGCTATAATCCCTAATAATTACAAATAAAAATTTTATCCTCATTGATCTTTACTATAGTTATGAGTGAAAAATCACCAGCTTCTTAAAAATTCAAAATGGATATAAACAAGGTCATCACAAATGTACAGCAAGTCAATCTTGACTGGCTCAACTCTGTTCTTACTCAAAGTGGTGCGCTGCTCACTGGTAGGATAAATGACTTTGACATCAAACTTTTAGATAGCGATAATGCACAAATCGCAAAAATCAAAATTGATTATGAAAATGGAGCAACAGGAAAGTTACCAGAATTTCTACTCCTAAAAACGTGTGCAGGAGATAGCAACTTCACAAATTACTCTGAAGTAAATTACTACACGAGGGATTATATCAGTCTTGCCGATTCACCGATACCCACTTGTTATCATGCACGGTACTCAGATAACCCATATATGTATCACATTTTGATGGATGATCTTTCTGTAACTCATCGCAACAATTGGCGAACCAAACCAACACTTAATTATGGATGTACTGTTGCTAGAGCTTTAGCAGCAATACATGCTCATTGGTGGGGAGCAGAAAAATTATCTACTATAGGAAGCATTATTCCAAATCAGATTGCTATTGAACGATATGTTGCTCATTCTCAAGCAGGTTTGTTACCGATGCTTGGAGATATTGAAGCTGAAATTGATATTTTATGGAAACGTGCGCTCATGGATATTTTTAAGTATCACCCTGCGAAAATGATTGAGCGTACAAATAATAGTTCTGGTTTTACTTTGATTCATGGTGATGTCAATCCAGGTAATATTCTTTCACCAATAAATAGTAATGGTAAAACTTATTTAATTGACCGCCAACCATTTGATTGGTCGCTTACAACTTGGCTGGGAGTAAGCGATATTGCATATATGATGGTGCATTGGTGGGAAACTAATTTGAGGCGTAGTTTTGAAATACCAATTCTGCACGAATATCACGATAATTTAATATCTTTTGGCGTGACAGGATATGCATGGGAACAACTAATTTATAATTATAAACTTGCTGCTGTTCAAAGTATCTATGTTGCTACACAATGGTGTGTTTTAGATGAACAGCGCCAAAAAATGAAATGGGTATGGCTTCCACAATTGCAAAAGTCAATGACAGCCTTTTTTGATTTACAATGCTCTGATTTGTGGAAAGAGTAGACTAGTAAATCTTAAGCACTATGTTATCGGCGTGCGTTAGGCGCTTTTATTATATTTATCGCGAAAAATTTAGATCAAAAAATGCGCCTAATGCACCCTACAGTAATTTTATCTTTATTTTATAAATACCCTTTAACTAACAAAATGCATATTCTCCAAATAGTTCCCTCTATTTCCCTAATTTACGGCGGTCCAAGTCAAATGGTACTAGGATTAGCCCCAGCTTTAGCAAAAGAAGGTGTGAAAGTTACTATTTTGACAACTAATAGTAATGGTGATCATGGTCAAAAACCTTTAGATGTTAATTTAAATACTCCCATTCAAAAAGATGGTTATGAAATAATTTATTTTCGTTGCGCCCCTTTTCGTCGCTACAAATTTTCTCTTGATTTATGCAAGTGGTTAAATCGCTATGCTCAAGAATTTGATTTAGCACACATTCATGCTTTATTCTCTCCTATAAGTAGTGTTGCTGCGGCAATTTGTCGTTATCGAAAACTGCCTTATATTTTGCGTCCTTTAGGTACTCTTGACCCAGCCGATTTACAAAAAAAAAGATATCTGAAACAAATTTATGCTGCAATATTAGAGCGTGATAATATCGCTGGTGCTGCTGCACTTCATTTTACTAGTGTTCAAGAAGCGCAAATTTCCGAAAGATTCGGAGTGAAAACACGAGATTTGGTGATGCAATTGGGTGTGATTCCTTCCCAAGAAAATCACGAAAGCATACGTAATCAATTGGGTATTGATGATGATATCCCGTTAGTGCTGTTTATGTCGCGAATTGATAAAAAAAAAGGTTTGAATTTGTTGATTCCAGCTTTGGAAAACCTTTTAGTTGCAGGGTTAAATTTTCACTTTGTTTTAGCTGGAACAAACCCGCAAGAGCCAGATTATGAGAACAAAATTACATCACAGATAGATCATTCTACTTTGCGATCGCACACTACAATTACTGGTTTTGTCACAGGGGAATTAAAATCTAGTCTGCTACAAGCAGCTGATTTATTTGTTTTACCTTCCTACTACGAAAACTTTGGTATTGCTGTCGCTGAAGCAATGGTAGCAGGAACACCTGTAGTCATTTCCGATCAAGTGCATATTTGTCAACAAGTCCAAGAAAGCCAGTCGGGATGGGTAACTACAACAGATGTGCAAGCACTCACTGAGTCACTGCGTACCGCTTTGCAAAATCCTGCGGAATGTCAACGACGGGGATTAAACGCTAAAGAATATGCATTGCAAAACTATAGTTGGGATGCGATCGCTCGTCAAACCATCCAAGCATACCAACAAATTTATAGATGCGATTAATCGCGTCTGTACTCATTTTCATTGAACCCCACCCCGGCTTCGCCACCCCTCCCCGCACGCGGGGAGGGGTTGGGGGCTTTCAAGGGTAGGGATTTTGTATTCGGTCATTTTTTGACTATTTCAGCCGATTTAAAAATCCTGAAACAACCAAACCACGTTAAGCAATTGAGAATTTTATCAACTATTTTCGAGATTTTAAAACCCCTACCCTTGAAAGCGGCTTCGCCACCCCTCCCCGCACGCGGGGAGGGGTTGGGGGTGGGGTTCAAAGGGAATTATTAACTAATCAAGCGAACCTGATATCAATGGTTGGTTTTCTATTTTCTCCCTTCCCTTATCTCCTTACACCCCCACACTCCTACACCCCTTACCTTCCTAATCTTTCGCTTTCCAAGTACCGTGGAAACTATGAGGAATCACACTTGGTAATTCCAGCTTACACACGGGTTCTTCGTTTAACCGATGGGCGTCAAATATCCAAACTTCACTGCGATCGCAATTCCCATCATAGACAACCGTTAAAATCCAAGCTTGTTCTGGATTGTCAGCGTCTTTTGCATAGATAGGTTCGCTGGGATAGCGATTTTCACCACAGTTTGCTTCGCTAAGAGTTTCGGTTTTGTGATCATAGCAGGCGATCGCATTCACTATTTCTTGGGTAATATCTGTCCCATCTTGGAAAGTCGATAAGTATGTATATCTGGAGTTTTGTCCCACATTTTGGGGTGGTACACCAGGAAACTCACAATGACGATCTAATATTTGTTGAGTATTAGTAACTTTACCTGTTTGCGGATGAATGCAAATTCGCGATAGTGTACTCTTAGCTTGGGTGTGAGTTTCGCCTGTGGGAACTTCTTTAAGGTATTCGTTGGTTTGAAAGTCTTTATAGCGAGCAATATCTACAATTATCGTACCGCTATCATCTACATAACCATTAGCAAAATGCCACTGATACCAAGGTTCCGCTTCACTACGACTGATAATTTTTAAGGTTTCGCGGTCAATGACTAAAATTTGTGTTCCCTTACTAGGTTGCCATTGTAAAGCATCGCTAAAATTGCTCAACCCAGTTAAAGCAGGAAGCAGATTCAGCTGCACTGGTGGAATGCAAAATATCAGGTATTGTCCTGCGAAAACAAAATCATGCACCACAGGAATACCATCAAGGTCATGGGCTACTTTCTGGAAAATTTTGCCACTAGCATCGCTTTTATAAATATGCAAAGTGGAGTTTAACCCAGGAGTGATACCAAAGTTAAAAATTTCCCCTGTCTGCGGATTACGTTTGTAGTGTGCGGAATAAGTAAGACCTTTAGTTAACCCACCTAAATCATCCTCGCCATAAGTTTCCAAGTTTTGTAAATCGAGGGTGTAGGGTTTACCGCCTTCCCACAATGCTAATAGTTTATCTGGGAGTGCTAGCACGCTAGTATTGGCAACATTCTTGACTGGTTTAAACCATTTATTCCAAATTGGCCCCGGTGCTGTCATTCCGTAGTTACTGTAAAGTAGTTTATCTGCTGCTGCTTCTTCTTGGTAGCCAACAGTTTTGACGTAGCGATAAACCCCCGTAGCACTTGCATCAGTAAAATGTATGCCTAGAATTGCACCATCTCCATCAAACCAGTGTCCCACAGGCATACCACCCCGCTCCATCCGTGCAGATCCGTTGCGGTAAAGTGTACCGCGTAAACCAGATGGGATTGTGCCAGAAATTACAGGTAAGGGGGTGAGAGGAAATTCTTGGGCTGGTTGTGCTACTGCACCAGCCCAAGCTTTTTTTCTTAACTTGTCTTTAATTAAAGGCATAGAAAATTGACCAAAGAAAGGGTGTAAGGGGTTAAGGGTATAAGGGTGTCCTATACCCCTACATCTGAGGGAGCATCTCAATTTTTTCAATATACCGCTAACGCTTCCTACACCTCATACCATCACGTCTCTATGAAACATATGCTCAAGTTATTTAGTAACAAAATAATCGTCTTAGCTACCACTGTCTTAGTAGCTATATTAGTAGCCTGCACTTCCCAGAATTTCTCCCACCCAGGGAATGTGATCTTTATTCATCCAGATGGTACAAGTGCATCTCATTGGGGAGCGGCGCGGATGCTTTACCTTGGCCCTGATGGTAGGCTCAATTGGGATCAGATGTCACATCTGGCTGTATACTTGGGACACATGAAAAACCAACTCACTGCTACGTCTAACGCTGGTGCAGTGACTCACGCCACAGGAATGAAAGTAAATGCTGATTCTTTTGGTTTGAATGAAGCTTTTCAACCTGTAGTTGCTTTTTCTGGTCAACCTCAAACAATTATGGAAGAAGCGATCGCTATAGGTAAGGGAACCGCAATTATCAACTCTGGGATGATCCATGAACCGGGGACGGGTGCATTTGTTGCTAAGGCTGCAAATCGCCGTGAATTTGCCGAAATCACTAAGCAAATTGTTCTATCTGGAGTCGATGTGATTATGGGTGGTGGCGAGATGTGGTATCTACCCAAGGGTACAGCCGGAAGACACACCACCGCCGAACAAAGTCAGCGCCAAGACGGAATCAATTTGATCGCAGAAGCCAAACAAAAGGGTTACACGGTGGTTTATACCCGCGATGAACTCTTGCAATTACCAGCAAATACTCAGAAGGTGTTAGGTATTTTTGCCGCCGATGATACTTATAACGATGCACCAGAAGAAGAATTAAAACAGCAAAACTTGCCTTTATATGTCCCCACAGCGCCGACAGTTGCGGAAATGTTGGATGCAACTTTAAAAATAGTGTCCCGGAACTCGAAGGGTTTCTTTGTGGTTTTAGAAGAAGAGGGTAGTGATAATTTCTGCAATTTTAATCATGCAGCTGGTTGTATTCAAGCAGTCAAACGCGCCGATGATGCTGTGGGTGTGGCGATGAAATTTATTGAGAAAAACCCAAATACTTTGTTGGTGACAGCCGCAGATAGTGATGCAGGTGGGTTAGAAGTAGTAGGAGTCACAGAAAAAGATTTCCCTCTCAATCAGCCTTTACCAGAAAAAGGCGAAAACGGTTCACCCTGGGATGGAAAAGAAGGAACTGCAACTTTACCCTTTGTATCTGCACCAGACAAACAAGGTAAAAGCTTTCCGTTTGCGATCGCTTGGGCTGGCTTGGGTGATTTCACTGGCTCTATTGTAGCAAAAGCACATGGGTTTAATTCTGAGTTACTACCAAATACGGTTGATAATACAGATATTTATAAGTTGATTTACCGGACATTGTTTGGTAAGGAAGTATCAAAAAGTTAAACTATAATTAACTTTTGATGTTATCTGCTCGAAAGCATGGAGAAACTCCAATAAATCCAAGATAGCTTCCCAAAGCTAGCAATAATGAAATCATAAAAGCTTCAGGAATGGGATATCTACCTGTACCTTCGATCAGAGAATTTTGAGGATTGTTTGCAGCATAGATGACTGCAATAGTTGAGTCATTAGGACTAGCATTAAAATTTGGTTCAACAACTTGAGTCTTGGAAAAGTACTGTTTATCATCATTTTTTGGTTTAGGTATTTCAGACTTGTTAAGACGATAGTCAGAACCACTAAAAAACTTTTCCTGCAACTTTTTTTGCAGTTCAGATGATGAACTAAGTGAACCACCTTTACCTGGTGCGTCAAACTCGTACGTAATTTGATAACTCTGAATCCCTCCTGACTGTTTTACTAATACTTGGTAGCTAAGAATTTTAGCCTCAGTCTTGACTTGAGTGCGCTGCAACTCGTCCCATCTTTGCCACTTTTGTACTGTTTTGCCCATAATTTGGCTACCAACTACAAGCAAAACTGCACTAGCTACAATAGCCTTAAAATGAACTTTAGAGATTTTTCGCAAGATAGTTTTCATATTCAAGATGCAAGACAAAAGATTACAAATCACACATTTGTAGTAGCAGCATTAGTCAGAAGAAGTTATTTGTTTGATAAAAGTTACAACTCGTTCCACTTCTTGGAACCCTACTTTTGTATGAAAATCATAACTTGCTGTGTTTTCCAGTAAAGCATCTGAAGCAAGTTCCACACATCCATTTTCAAGTCCCCATTTTTGGGCATACTGGATTAAAGATGTACCCACACCTTGTTTTCGATACTCATCTTTTACATAAATCCCTTCCACATACGCAACGGGACTCTGAGTAGCACCCGGAACATAGTCATAGCGAAGAGAAAGATTCATAAATGCGATCGCACCTCCATCTGAGGATCTGACTATAAATCCAGCCTCACGAGGAGATTGGAGAATCTTTGTCAGACTAATCTGTCTTTCTTCGCGTGATTCATCTGGCCATAGTTTTAAAGTAAGCTCTAGCCACTCATTAAAGTCATCCTGAGTAACTTTGACAATTTTCACCAGAACCTCAGATGCATACAAATACAGCAGATTTCAACAAGCGTGAGATACAGAAGAACCCCACCCACGCTACGCGCACCCTAAGCGCAAGCCTATAGTATACACACAAGTCGAAAAATAAGTAATTGGACAAAATTAAATTCATTCGTGGAGATAGGGAACTCTTAACTCTTAACAGAAAAAAATCTGTGTAATTAATTGTGTCAGAGTATTTATAATCTCCGTCGTCGAGTGTTTGAAATAGTAAAATTTAAATCAAATTCTGATTTTTGCTCTTCACTCGCCCATATAATTCTTCCATCGCCAAAATAAACGAATTATCTTTTTGCCAAAATGCGGGAAAATCACCCTGCTTTTTAATCAAAATTGCTGAAACACTACTTTTTGTCGGAACTTCTATTGTTTGCGGCAGCCTTTTTGTGCTTAACCAAAATTCTCTAGCAGTTGGCTTTTGAGTAACAGTTTGTTTTTCCACTTTTGTATAGAGTGAAGTGGAAATTTCTATGGGAATATCTTGATTATTCAGTTCCGCAGATAAGGCTTTACCTAAAGGTGAATCAGCCAATTTTACTTGTAGTTCTGCTTTCGATAATCCCCGCAATTCAAATAATAAAAAAGGATTATTATCCAGTTGGGATGCGACTAAATAATAAACCCCAGCGATGTGTTTGCAAGGATTAGCATAATCTGGACAAGAACAACTTGTTGTAAAATCCTTACGACTGTGTGGCAATAAATGTAGTCCTAATTCAGCAAAATTATCTTCTATGTTTTCTGGAACTTCATTGAGCAACAATCGAGAAACAATACTCGCTTTTGATGAAAGTTTTTCTATGGCTTGTTTCCAATTTGTTTTAGTAATAGCTTTGATTTCGATTTCTATGTGGTAGGTAGGCTCTTTGTAGACACCAAAATAAGGATTGACTGAACCTCTAACTTGAGCAGTAATATGATTTTGTTCAATCTCAAAGCTTTTGACTTTACCGCCACGTGCATAAGAACGTCCGCGTTGGAGTCTACCTTCATCGGTAAATTGTTCTAGGGCTTTAATAAAGCGATCGCCCCACCAAGTACGAGAAAATTTAGTCATAAACGATACCTATATATTCTCTTTTTTCAGCGATGAACCGTCAGGGTTAATTCTGTAGCCTTGGAAAATTCACGCAACAATGGCTCTGTGATTCAGCAACGCCATTATTCCAAAATAGCACTTTTGTTTAATGAAATAAGTTGTTTAAATGCTTCGTTATCTAATTCTGTTAACCACGATTCATCACTACCAACTACAGTCGCAGAGAGTTTTTTCTTATCTTCAATCATCTGGTCAATTTTTTCTTCCAGTGTGCCGATCGCCACAAATTTATGCACGAAAACATTCTTTTTTTGACCAATCCGAAAAGCGCGATCAGTTGCTTGGTTTTCGACGGCTGGATTCCACCATCGATCAAAGTGGAAGACGTGATTAGCTTTGGTTAAAGTAATACCAACACCACCAGCTTTGAGAGAAAGTATAAAAACAGAGGGTTCTGTTTCTGGGTCTTGAAATTCAGTAATCATCTGTTCCCGACGTTTACGACTAGTACCACCATGTAGATAGTAAGTGTTGCAATGAAATGTATGTTTGATATGTTTTTCTAAGCCCTCACATATTTCAGTAAATTGACTGAAAATTAGTAAGCTTTCTCCTTCAGAAATTGCCTCTTCTACCATCTCTGCTAAACGACTGAGTTTGTGCGATCGCTCAGAGGAAAATTCACTGTTGTCTTGCAAAAACTGGGCTGGATGGTTACAAATCTGTTTTAATTTCATCAGCGTGGAAAGAATTAAACCTTTGCGTTGAATTCCTTCTGCTTCTTGGAGTTTTTCCTCTACGTCTTTAACAACAACTTCGTAGAGCGATGCTTGTTCTTTGGTAAGGTTAGTATATAGTTTTTGCTCTACTTTATCTGGTAAATCATTAATAATAGATTTGTCGGTTTTGACTCTCCGCAAAATCAGAGGTTCGACTAATTTTTTGAGGGTAGTTGATTTGATTTTGTTATTGTCTTTTTGAATTGGAATCTCAAAAAATTTGCGGAATTGAGCTTCTTTTCCCAAATAACCAGGATTGAGAAAGTTAAAAATTGACCAAAGATCAAGCAAGCGGTTTTCTACAGGAGTTCCGGTTAATGCTAATCGGTGTTTTGCCGATAGTTTTAAAATAGCTTTAGTTTGTGCTGCTTTGGGATTTTTGATATTTTGCGCTTCATCTAGTACTATCCTTTGCCAATCGGCGCTAGTGAAGAGTTTTTCATCTTTACGAGCGAGGGTAAAGGAGGTAATCACAACATCATGTTGCAGACTTGCAGCTTTGAAATCAGCAAGAGATGAGATGCGATCGCCACCATGATGCACCATCGTTTTCAGATGCGGTGCAAACTTAGCTATCTCTTTTTGCCAATTTCCCACCACCGATGTCGGCGCAATTAATAACGTAGGTAACAACAAAGATGAGCCAGAATTTACCCCCTTGTCTCCCTTGTCTCCCTTGTCCCCTTGCTCTTTTCCTGATCCCTGCACCTCCCTCTCCTGAATTAATCGAGCAATTACCTGCACCGATTTACCTAAACCCATATCGTCTGCCAGACAGCCATTTAATCCCAATCTTTCGATATATTCGAGCCAGGACACGCCGCGTTTTTGGTATTCTCGTAAAGTTCCTTGCAAGTTTGCTAGTTCTGCAATTGGTTCTAGTCTGGTTTTATCTTGCAACTTCGCCATCATTGCTGACAAAGCTTCATCATGTTCAACTTCCCACTCTTCACCAGCTTCTGCACTACGTTGCATGAACTCTAACAAAGTCATTTCTGGTTGTTCGTTACCGTGAGATTGCCAAAATTCGAGTAATTGTTGCATTTTATCGCGATCTAGTTCCATCCACTGACCACGAAAATGCACCAAGGGGGATTTGGCGTTAATTAACTGTTCCCATTCTTTGGGGGTGACGACTTGATCGCCAATTGCCAATTCATACTGATACTGTACTAATGAATCTAGACCAAAATAGCTTTTATTTTCGCTCTTGGTTGCAGACTTCCCACTTGATGCTTTCAGGCGAATTTTGGCACGACGGCGACCTGCGGGAGTGTACCAAGCTGGTACGATGACTTTAAAATCAGAGTCTTCCAATACCCAAGCACTTTCTTTGAGGAAGTCAAAAGCTTCTTCTAAACTCAATTGCATTCCTATGGGGCGATCGCTCTCCAAACCCTGCCATAATTTGGGATACATCCGCGCTGCATACCCCAGTTTCAGCAGTAAATTAGTTTCAAAGTTCTTACCAAATTCTTTCTCTACCCCAGCTTTATTTTTTTGATTCATAGGCCAATAATCAGCTAGTGCTAGCTTCAGGGAAGGATCTTGTTTGCTGGCTACTAAAAACTGCATTTGCCAGTTATCAATATTTTCTGGGGTAGGATCAGACAACTGCAAGCAGAGGTGAAACAAAGAATCGCTTTGAGTGCGAGTAATTTTAGTTTTCCACGCCAGCCATTGCTGATATTCTGCTAAAGCTGCATCACTTGTCAGAGGGTTATGACGATTGGGATACAAGCAATAGTAAACTAGAGAATCAACTATTTGCTTGTCAAAGGTAGCAGTAGAAGGAGTATGAGTCAGCAAATCATGCAACAGAAACTCAGAAAAGTGGCGTAACAGTGTTTCTTTGTCGTAAAATTCAACTGCATCTGTTGGTTCTGTTGCACCCGCCACACAAATTAGTGGCATGTATTCAATGTATTTTTTGATATTCGCTTCGTATTGCTCGGAAATAATCTCCCAAGTTGCATAGATTTCAAATGCAGGTTTTTTAGCGGACTTTTGTTTAGTTTTTTTCTCAGTAGTATTATTTAAATGCCGATATTTGAGTGCTGGAATATACTGGTCTTTTAAAATTACTTCTTTAAAAGCTTGGGTGTAGTGATACCAAAATAGGAGATCCGAACCCAGTTGAATTTCACTGGAATTATAAAGTGCTAAAAAGTGGATATCGTTGAGTAATTTGATAGTGTTAATTGCTTGTGCAGAAGTGAGTGTTTCATAACAGTCTACCTGCCAGTATTGAAACTCCTCATAGTCTTCCGGGGTTTCGGCTTCGAGATACTTGCTTAATTCTGGTGAAGGTAAAGGCTGATCATTAATACTTGGCAAAACAAAATATTTGGGAGATATCCGTTGTGTCAGTACTGCTGCTACTTCTTTGATTCCTAATTCTGCCGTTAAAAATTTGACTAATTCTTCCTTTGGTAAATGTCCAGGGTGAATATTTTTCTTACTGCTTTGTCGCTTTTTGACAATAGGGGTTTCCACCCACAAATAAAATTGACTAGATTGTATAAAACCACTCTCAGCGTTCGGTATCCAAGTACCATGAAGGACTTTCATAACTCGAAGCCTCTAAATTTTCATAGCTTTTGAATTACTGTATCAAAGCTGAGGTACACAGGATTGCATATTTAAATTTTTCTAAATTATTTCTTTACGTGGACGTATTAAACATTTCCAAAAATTAATTATGCGTTACCCACAATCCTTGTAGAGACGCGAAATTACCCTGTGGGATCTTGCTACGCGTCTCTACATTATTTTTCACCAGATGTCTATTGACAAAATGTACTCACTTTTAATAAATCATGAATGATCTATGGTTAGGCTTCAAGGAATACAAATTTATCTAATAGCTGCGTAAATCTCTAACTCACTTTAGATAAGTAAACAGGATTCAAACAAAGGTAGAGCGATTTTCTACTTACATTTTGCATCACTTATTTCAGTTTAGTAGGTAGTTCACTGAACTACCAAACGGTCTAACGTTTTTCACGGTAGTCACTAAGGATATTTACGTTTCGTAACAAACATGAAATTAAAAATGCGTCGCACTATATTAGGTATTTCTTTAGCCACTGGGCTAGTCTTGAACTATGCATTGGCAATAGATGTCTCAGCTCAACGTCCTAAAATAGAAGCTATTACCAAGAATGATTTTTGTAAGAATCAGTTGAATGGGGAGCGTTTTACCAGAACCGAGTTATTTTTTGGGTTATCAAAACCAGACGGTTCAATGGTGAGTGAAGAAGAATTTAGTCGGTTCATAGACAATGAAGTTACACCTCTTTTTCCTGATGGACTGACCTTATTAACTGGTATAGGTCAATTCAAGAACTCAAGCGGAACAGTCGTCAAAGAGGGGTCGAAGCTCTTAATATTGCTGTATCCTTTTGACAGCGAAAGTAACACAAAAATTACACAAATCCGACAAGCATATATAAATATGTTTCAACAAGAGTCCGTGTTGCGTGTTGATGAGGGTTCGTGCGTATCTTTCTAATAATATAGGTGATGCTAGCTCGCAAGAATCTTTTACCTTTTAAGTATGGGGAGTATCAAGTAGCCTAATCTTATGTCCGCTACTTATACTCGGTAAAAATTTATTCAGCCCTGACGATTATAAATTGCGACTACACCAGACTTTACCCGCCTGCGCGGGTTGTTTTATTTATAGAGAAAAAATAGTAGATATGTTGCATTGCAACGTCTCTACACATCAAAAAACTATATCAATAACCCAAAGCCCACAATCCCCAAAATTAAAAGGATGAGCTTATCGCCCACCCTTTTGTAAAGTATTGTAAAGATTGATCTTAAAACAGACAAGGAACCATGACTTAATAATAGACGTCATAAAAGCCAGTGCCTTCAGTTTTTATCCTCTTCTACATAAAACTAGCCAAACTGAAACTAAATTGTTGCATGTAAACGTCTGGGTGTACCTAAAGATATAACCCGTGGGTCTGCTTCTAATCTATGTAAATCCGTTTCTGTGATTGTTGCCGTGAATAGTTTAGGCGATATTTGGGCGCGGAGGTTAACAAAATTTGGTATATAACCATCTTCAGTAACTTTCACCGTAATTGCAATTGGATCTTGAGGACTCTCACTTTGTCGAGTCCAATCTCCTGTGTTCGGTTCTATTTTTTTGAGTTTATCGCCTGGACATTTAATCAAGCGTAAGTGTTTTTTCATCATTTGTTTAAAACCAAATCACCTATTATAACATTACAGGGAAATTTAGTTAGAATATGCCTGAAATCATAATACCATAGCTAACTGGCCTTGTCTCGCACAGTTAACAATGCTCCATTAATATCGATCGCTCCATAACCGTAGCGTTCTGGCTGGTCGATGATAGGAAAATTCTTTTGAGTACTAGCCATTAGAATATCACGAATTTCATCAATGGTGAGTGACTTGTTGTAAGAAAGGGCTTCAGCCAACATTAAGGCGATCGCACCAGTGACAACAGGAGCAGCCATACTAGTACCAGACATACGTATGACTTGAGTAGCTGTCCGTGAAGCAGCTGCCCAGATATGATGACCAGGAGCAATCAAATCTGGTTTTTGTCGTCCATCGCGGGTGGGACCGCAACTAGAAAAAAATGATAGAGGCTTATTGATTTTACTATCATCGTAGGAACCAACCACAATGCTTTTATATCCGCAAGCGATCGTGTTGAGGGTATGGCTATTATCGTGAGGAGGAAGAAAACGAGTTTGACTGTAATCTTCACGCTCGATCCAAGCGTGAAATTTACCATTGGTGACTTGAACACCGTGGAGACGTAGTGTCCAAATTCCTCCTGGTAAATCAGGTTCCATAAATACGCAAATGACGTTATCGCCGTTGTTGGGATCGGACTGGCGGTTGGTAAAGAAGATGATCGTGTTGTCTTCAATATCTACCACTTCTCCATTTTCTCCCAAATCCACCCGACCCAGGCTAGTACCATCAGGAGCAATAATTTCTAGTTGGAAGCGATCGCCTCCCCCATACCATATTTCAATCTCTTTCTGTCTGGGATTTCGGTGTGGGATTTTCCACTGGAGGTCAAAGTGATGATTCTGCAACACCATTCCCGATGCATGAATACCTGTATCGTAGCTGTTTCCAGCAGCAATTACTATCGCTCGGTTTGGCTTTTCGGAAACTAAAGCATCAATACTCTGTTCAACCAAAGTTGAACCGTCATGAGGACCACCGAACAATCCCAGGCTAATATTAATTACACAAGGGCGATCGCCAGCAATATTAAAGATATATTTCATTGCTTCTAGTAACGCCACTGTATCGCCAAAACAGCTTTCTACGGCTTTTTCACCATTCTCAATCAAGGGAGTAAATTCATTTTGAGAGAGTTGGACAAACACGATATCTGCGGCCGGAGCTACACCTGCAAAACCACTTCCTTGTCCGTTACCCACGGCAATATCCATAACGTGGGTTCCGTGGGCCCTATCTTCTAATTTATATCCTAAAGCAGCATAAGGATCACTTGCCCCAAGAGCTTGATTTATTTCATCCCGCTTATATTCTTGACCATAACCATAGGGACTTTTACGATTAGAATAACCATCCTGGTTCCAAAAAGCTAGCAATCTTGTAGAACCATCAGCATGACGAAAATTTTTGTGGGCAAAATCACAACCAACATCAATAATACCAACGACAACACCACTTCCCTGTTGTCCTAAAAAACTTTGCGCCCAGAGGTCTTGTTGAATAGCAGTTTCTTTAATATTAATATCTAGAGTTGCTTTTAGTGCTTGTGCTGGTTTCAAGCTGACAACACAACTGGATTTTTTTATATGTTTAATTCTGGAAACTGGAATTCTACCTGTGACAATCTGCTCACCATCGAGTGTACTACCCAACTCAGCACCCGGATAGACTTCATTCATAGATAGCCATTCGCTGAGATTATTTACTTTAGCAATCACTGCTACTTCTTCTTTTTCGGTTGATGTCGTCGCAGCTATGGCTATTCCTCGGCTTTTGCGTTCGAGAAGTCTTTGTAGTCGAGGGTCGATGTCAGCGAATATATCTGTTGATTCAAATTGCAATTCCATATAAGAATATTATTACCTGAAAAGAATATTTTGAGACTGTAAATATAATTACAGTCTCCTTCCAATGTATTTCAGGAAAAATCAAATGCAATTAAATTAGACAGAGTAAACGCAAGAAAATTTATACTTGAGATGAGTTTATGAGCGGATATTTCAGCAATTTTCTCTAATAACAGCACCGCAGACCACCACTGTTCCTCGCTCCAACGCTGGAGGATAGATTTTATGGCTTCAACCTTATACTTAATACCCACAACGGTAGCTTATTTCTCTCGTGTAGTTTTTATCTGCCACAATTGTTGGCGGTACTGGGTTATTACCTTCCAGTATGTGGGTCAGAAGAAGATGCAAAGACAAGCGAATTAAAAGGCTAAAGGTATCGCTTGAGAACAAAAAAGAAAGGTTGAGTTAAGTTTTTATAATCCATAATTCCTAACACAGTATTCTCATCTACTTTCCTAAAAGAGTCATTGATCGGCAAATAATCATAAATCATCGTAGCTGTGACTTTTCCTCTGTACTCCATCATTCGCAGTCTGGCTTGACTTTTCTCGGTTTTGAGTAAAGAATTAATCAACATCAGCAACGGTTTGAGCGAATTATTTTTGGGTATCGGCAATTTCAAAACCCAGTTCATTAAAGTGGGATTAGGCGCAACCTTAAAGATTTTTTCCTGACTATCTAAAAATAACAACGGGTGAACATTTTCAGGATCTACAAATTCCTTGCCATACCAATTAGAAGTTTCTAATAAACCATCCATTGGATGATCTGTATGCAGTCCAGACCCTTGCCAACGACCAAACATAAAGTCTAAATTTACGGGTTCAAGAGCGTCAAACAATTGTAAAGCTCCTTCTCTCGTAGTTTTACCTGTGTTCAAAATCAACTGATAGTTTTCTAATGTATCCATTGTTATTGTCGTTGTAGAAGCACAATACTAATTGAAAAAATGGAAGCTTCTTAGAAGCTTAATAGGTTACGGATGTTGATAATTCAGTTAACAGAGGTAAGAATTTTCTAATTAAACCAATTGTAACTGCTGGCAATTCTAATTGTGGTGTCAATCCCACATCTTCCAACGCTTGGAAAAATTTTATTGCTTGCGGATTCATTTGAGCCAGACGACGCCCAATTTCTGGGCTAGTAAATTCTGCTTTTTGGCCCCAAATAATTGCGGTAGGAATAGTTAATTGTTGAATGTAGAGTGAGAGATCAAAACTCAAATCACCGCGTACGAAAGATAAAGCGCCGTATTCAGCATTTGATTGCTTTGCAGATTCTAAATAAGCTTGGACAATTTCATCATATATTCGGTTAGGACGAGCAAATTGTCGCTGTTCGAGAAAGCTACGAATACCATTTTCTGTTGCTACTCCAGTCGTGTAGATAATTCTGTCAATCACAGGAACACTGACGAGTTGAGCAAAGAAAGTGCGGGAGTAATCTTGTCCAAAGTCAGAAATTCCAGAAGGTATAGTCACAATTAAAGACTTAAATAATTCTGGGTGAGCGATCGCAACTCGAATCGTAAACGCTGCTGTCAAAGATGAAGCAATCACTCTTACTGGACTAGTGCAAGTCTGCTGCAAAAACTCCCGAATTGTCATTAAGTAGTCTTCTATTGTATAATTTCGTGCGGGATGCTCAGATCGACCCCAACCGATTAAGTCTGGCGCCAAAATGCGATACTCACTAGCAAATGCTGGATAAACTTTTGACCACTCATATGCAGAAGAACCTCCACCAAATCCGTGCAAGAATACCAGAGTCTCTAATTCTTCGGTAGCAACTTTGTTCTCTTGCCAAGGTAGACCCGCAGCAGTATAGTAAACCATCCTGCCTAATGAAGTAGTCACAGAGCGTTGTTCAAATCCTAATGGTATAAACATAGTTTTTGGTCATTAGTCATTGGTCATTAGTTATTGGGAGAAATTTCCCCCTTGTCTGTCTTGTCTCCCTTCCCCGTCCCACAATCCCACTTTCACACTCTCCTACCCTTCCTACATACCTCCAAAGACAGATTAAATTCTGGTTTTCCTGAGCGATGCTTCTGGTGAAGAAGATGTAAAAGTACTAACTATGTTGTGAAGATTCAGTAATTTTTTTCTATGTTTTAAGTTTTTCGCTTGCAAATGCCAGAAATCCGATATTTGTACTAGAGTATCCAAGATATTCACAATCAAATGGTAAATTCATCCTTGCACAGTCAAATGCACATAGCACTTGACAGCGAAAAGGTGGTTAAATCTAAGTCTATTGATTTAAATATAAAAGATTTAAAAATTTACCATTGATGGCTTCATTTTCTGTTATCAGGCTAAAATACACAAAAATTATTACTTGGAGATGGATGAGCGATCGCCTAATAAATCCTATCCTACAAGTAATAATACTTAAGCATTTGGTTTTTCCAAGATAAAAATTAAAACAAGAGTGTCTAATTATACTTTTATACTCTATTCCTTGGCAATGACTATATCTGTAGATTTAATGACAGCATAGGCCTCTTCTCCCACTATCAGTTCTAATTCTTCGCTTGAAACTTTGGTAATTACAGAAGTTAGCTGAACTTTATGAACAATCTCTAGTGTGACTTCACTATTGACTGGCCCCTTCACGATTTGTGTGACAACTCCTTTAAGAACATTGCGAGAACTAACTTTTAATGGTTTCTTTTGGATAGCAACTTCTGTTAATTGAGTGCTAGTATCTTCTGCTTTAGGAATAGTTGGTAATGAGACTAGGGAAACTGAAGATACTGGAGAAGATACTGAAGACTCTTTGTTGAGACTACGTACAAATTCCCGCAAAACCTCTGTCTTTGTGCGTTGAGATTGCTGACAAAACTCCTCCAGCATTTTTCGCTCTTCCTCAGAGGTTTGAAATGTAATCCATCCTTGTTCTTTTCTTGGCATAGTTTTACCAAATCAGTTGGTATTTTTTGGTGATTTTGGTAGTATCCTACCAACCGTTGATTTTATAAAAAATCTTTTGGATGTTCTCCTAATAAAAGGAAAACATTATTTTAATTTTCCCACCCTTGACTAATTTGCTACTGATAATTTGCTTGCCGTGATTGACTCCCTTTACATTAGTAGCACAATCAAACACCAACTCACTTGTTTGTGCTGTTAGTGTAAAAGATGGTGGCAAAAATAAGGCATTGCTATATTTTGATGTATAAAGTCAAGTTTGTCATGCTGAATTTAGTGAAGCGTCTACAAAACGACAAACAATATCTCGATTCAGCAACACTACAACCTTGTAACATATACTTTAAGGGTTTCGTAGTGAGTGCTTTAGCGATCAAAAAGGACTAAAATCCTCACTACAAACGTATTTTTACTTATCACAACGAGCTATGACGTGCGGGGGTTCTCCCCGTTGAGGCGACGTGCTAAGAACGCCAAGGATTGAGAATAGAGACTTCCACGAAGCGTTAAAGAAAAATGGGCGATCTAGAGACAAACCTTTGCTGTGGTATGTGCGATTAGATCACCTATGGTTGATTTTAATGGTATTTGCAGTAGTGATTTAGCCTTACTACAAATCTTTAGGAAATAAAAGTAACAAAAATTAACTTTTTTGTAGAGCTTTACGCAACCACGGTGGAGGATTGCCCTTGAGAGTTTTAACTAGCTTATTTAGAATACTATCAATCTCTTCTTCCTCTGATTGTGGTCTGACTGGCATGACACCTCTTTTAATTAACTTAGCAGCAGGAATACCACCAATTGATGCCACATAAACAATCGCACAGTCAGCTAGTGCTTCAAGTTTTGATGCTGTTTTATCATCGCTATCGGCATTTTTATCTTGATTAGAACTACCAGGAAACTTCAGAGTTTCTATAAACTTATAACCAGTATCTGAGATTTCATAAACATCTGCTTCTTGCGCCCATCCAAAGTGAGCATTAACATGAACTCTATCACTGGTTGTGAAGGCTATTTTCATTCTAATGATCCTCTCCTGAAGTTAGGAGTTGTGAATTATGAAGTGAGTCAAGATTTTAAAATTTACGCTAAATATCTCTATTGACTCTTAATATTGACTGCATAAATCAGGTATTATCACCTATTTTATCTGGTTATTTGCAGCGTCTTTTTTGCTAGGTGAGGCGATACATGTTTAACGCTATCTTTATCGTTTCTAATAAAGTGCGATATCGTTTCTAATAAAGTGCGATCGCAACACATCAATTTTGATTCCCCTAAAGTCAGGATAGCATATCGCCAACGAACTGGCGATTTAAAATGTTAAAATAACCTAATTTTTCAAGCTATCTTGATATTAAAAAATCAGGTATGTTTAAAGATATCAAGATAGAATCTTAAAATTAAAATTGCTGTATTTGCAGTTACAATTAATCTGAAGTTACAGAATTTTTAGTCAGCAATTCTGTATTTATTTCTGTTGCTTCAATTTCATGAATTTTCATATTTTCAAACAAGTGAGACATCCAAGGCATGGCGATGAGAATTACACCTAATACTACTAAAAATACTGAAATTGCTATAATTTGATCACGAGGAATTTCTAGTACACCACGTAAAATTACTTCTCGTAAGGCAGAAACGATAGTAATTTCCACTGCTGCGATTACTGATATCCGTTGTTGTTGTAGGTAATCAATTAACAATCGAAACAACTCTACCAGAATCAAAATAAACAAGATATCAGATGTAACTTGCCTTCATGAAGGCAGAAGGCAGGAGGCAGAAGGCAGAAGGGAACCCACGTCTAAAAACGTGGGATTGAAACAAGGATGCCGTATTTCATCGCGCTACGCATCTCGAAATACATTTTCTTCCTTAGTGGGCTTTATACCCACAACTAAAGTTTTAATTGATACTTCTTACCTTCTGCCTTCTGCCCTCGACCCTCTGCCTTTCTTTGTAAATCTAAGGGATGTAAAAGAGAGAAAAACATATCTCCCAATCGGATTAACATCACGCAAAATAAACCAAGACAAAGAGAGATGACAATAAAGTCTTGAAAAATCTCTAAGTTACCTACAATTCTATCTCGCTCAAACCAAGAATTTAACCCTGTAATCAGGCGTTTGGGCATGGTATCTCCGGACAATTTAGATTCGTCCAGTTCCATGATAAGCAATTTAAAATTCTTCTCAACCGTAACCTTGCGCTACTTAGTTGTAACATTGAAACATTGTTTCTTATTATCTTAAAATAAATTACTAATTTAAAATAAAGTTCAAACGTCCTCATAATAGGCTTGTCGCTAAATAAGAACAAAAAGACGACCTCAACGAGTTAGCTTTATTTGTGCCGATTTACTTATCTAAATTTATAATCAACATATAGTAGTTAATAATATTATTACTGATTACATGTTCGATGACATTTACCAATTTGTGCCCAGATTTGCATACGAGGAGATTTAGATTTAGGCTTTACTAAACTATCTACTTCAAGAATTACTACTTTAACTCCTGGTTGAAGTTTATCCACTTCTGGAGGTAACTTAGAGTCATATGGTTCTGGTTTATATTTTTTCAGAGAAACTAGATTTGTAATTGTTACTACTGTTCCTTTTAATGGAATAAAACGCGAATTAATATTAGGAGTTTCAATAAATCGAGATTTATTAGAAAAATTATGTGAACTATCGTTAATTGTTCCTATCCTTATCCAACCAACATGAGCAAAATTTTGTTTAGAACTCATACTTTGATTTGGTTTGGAAGAATTAGTTTCTAATACATCGGATTTTTGGGGCATTACATATTTAGATACATGAACTATTACATATATAGCAAGAGCTACCATAATAATTTGCTTTGACAAATTTATTAAATTAGTCTGATTCCTCCAACAATGTCTTGAAGGCTGCAATAAAAAATAAAAAGTTAATCTTACTAAATTGACAATAATATTGCCAATAGATATAAATTCTTTTCTTATCCGTCGATAAGTTTTTTTAACAAGGAAGTTAGAATCGGTAAGTTCCTCAACTACCTCGCGAATTCCTTCTGCAATATTCGCAAAAGCATTATCATGAGGCTTCCAATCAGTTACAGGTTTTTCACCTTTGGGTAAGGCTTTAATCTTTCCAAATGGTATTTTCCAATTATCTACTCGACGAAGGAGAACAGGAATAACACGGGCTGTTCTGTTCTTATGCCGTTGCATTGCCTGTTTTACTACAACATTCCAGTGATATTCTGAAGCTGTAAACTCTGAACTAATTAGCAGCAAAATTATATCAGCTGTCTCTAAACGGGTATTTATCTCTTTTTCCCATTCTCTTCCTGGGCTGATCATACCTTGATGCCAGCTAATAATCCCAACTTGGGACTTCAAAGGACTTAGGTGTTCATCTAATTTTTGCCGCATTTGTTCGTCTTTTTCAGAGTCAGAGCAGCAATACAAAACTTCGATCACTTTGGTAGATGGCATTAATTTATTCACCCATTAATTTAAAAAAAGTATTATTTAACTTCAATAGCTTTTTAAGCGAATTAAACTTTAATTACAGTCTGAGGAATACAGTATATTATTGGTTTTCAGTTAGTTCTTCTGCTACTAACCGGATACCTTTAGCAATATTTTCAAATGCTTCATTACGATTTCCCCACTTTGTTACTGGCTTACCACTTTTGGGCAGAGGTTGAAGCCTGCTAAACGGTGCGCCTTTCCAATCAACATAGTCGATAATTATGGGAATAACTCGAGCTTCATTGGCTTCATGCTTTTCCATCGCTCTTTGAACTTCAACGTCCCAACAATAATCTGAATTTATAAAGTTTGCGCTCACCAGCAATAAAATTATCTGGGCTGTATTTAGGTGCGTATTTATCTCATGATTCCATTCTTTTCCTGCTTCAATTTTATGATTGTGCCAACCTCTTATTATTCCTTGTCTTTTCAAAAGGCTTAGGTGCTTTTCTAATTGCTCTCGTGCTTTTTCATCTTCTTGTGCATAAGAGAAAAACACTTCGATAGCTTGATTTTGTGGTACAGACATAATTTTGTTTTTAACTGGATGCAAATTCTTTGAAAAACTTAGATCAACAACTGTACTGTCTAAATTAGGCTTTTTTTTAATTGTTGGAGTTAACTCTCCTGCAATACCTTCTAAATGAATAGCATTAACTCCAAATCTATGGGCTACTTCAATGCTTCGTCCAGCCCCTAAAGCATCGTAAAAACCAACGGCAAATTTAATAGCAGCTTTATCTCCAATTGTCTGCTTCATCCCAATTACATAATTAATATGTTGAACAATTGCATCGGCTTGTCTCTCTGAATAGCAAGCATTAAGCAATACACATTCCACCTGATCTGCAAATAACTCAAACAGTCCAGCAAGTGCTTCTGGCTTGACTGATTTTGTTTGCCCAGTGACATCCTCAAGTATTAATCCACCATCAACTTCACCATGTCCACAAAAATGGACAATTTGTGGCTCAAAGTCCAATATGGATCGACGAAGATCGTCTGGACGTATCGCCCATCTTGACTCTATGGCAAACTGATCACGCTTTTTTGCTCGCCTTAAGCCTTCAGCAATTTCACGAACTTCCTCATCTAAACGTAGTTTTTGAGTATTTTGAGGATTTGCTGCCAGAACCAATATTTTTTTAATGGGAGTATTACTACTCATAAAATAGTGTTGTGGAGTATGGTTTGCCTTTATATTACTTTTGACATTCAATCAAATATACTGTCAATAGCTATATACACGAAGCTTGCTGTGTCAAATGTATTTGTAACGAGGATAAGGTTAAATGATCGCCTTCCTATCACTTACTGTCCGTTTGCTCATTTTTGAACCGAAAATTTAATTAAGCCTGACAGGGCTTGTAATCTAGGCTATTCAGTCAATTCAGGCATTTTTGGCTCGTACAAGGTTTTAGCCATTTTTATGATTTGTACTTCCCTACGCCTTAAATAGACGCTTCTGGGAATCTGATACAAAGGTAGTAAATATTACTTAGAATTGACTGTTTATTTAAAAATAGCCTTTTTCCTTTTGAATTAAGGCTTTAATTCAACTTAGAGTTTCAAGCAGGAGCGAACGCCCAGCACTTACTCTTATTGCAGAGCGATTCTAAATAGCCAGTTCACCTAATGATGCTGTGTGAAAGATTGTGAGCTTGAGAAGGAAGATATTATCTTTACTAGCTTTAATCATCAATTTGCTAGGCTAATTTTGAACTTCGTCAACGAGTCTTTGAGCTCCGCTAACGAGTGTTTTTACCTCAAAAACACATTAGCACCCTACAATAAATTGATTGCTCATAGCTAAAGTACGTTAAAATTCCTAATCACCAACTCAAAGGTTCCACTTTTACTATTTTTTGATCTGCATTGATTTTGATCTTTGCTAATCCAAATTGTTCAAGAACCCAAGCATTCGTTGTTAAGTGTGTACTAACTTCCGCTACCTGATACTCACTTTGATTTGACACCAAAGCAGCAGGTAATAATAATTGATCTGCTAAATGTTCATCCACTGCTGCACCAGTTTGATGAAATTTCAGTAGTTCCTCACAAGCGATCTGGGCAACTTTTTCTGCTGGTAAGCTCAAACGTCCTAAGCTACTAAACCCAGCGAGGCTATTTTCATATTCAGCAGTTATAAATCAAGCAGCCCCCGGTGCAACACCTTTTTCTCGTACAAGCTTGATTGTATGTTTCAATCCTGCTTCTCGTAATAAATTCTCGGTACGATTGGCTATGCGTTGGGGAATATGAGCAGCTAATTCTGTGGCGATCGCTAACCCCCGCACCTGTTGCAAATCACCACGTTTTACCAAATTTATTCCAGCAAGTCTTCTACCACCACTTACTAGAAAATTCACCACACCTCCGCCTTGGGGATACCAACCCCAAGCACCCAATTTCACATCTACTTCCACACCCATCTGTTTGAGTATGGGCAGATATACTTGTTCAATGTATGTCATAGAGAACGTGTAATTAATTTTGTAATGGTACTTAATAAGGTAGTTGGTTGTCTCCTCATCTCCCCACACTCCCCACACTTCCCATCTCCTCAAACTCCCCCAATTTCTCTACTCTTACCAGGATTCATCAACCCATAGGGATCTACCATTTCCTTAAATCGCAACTGTTCTGGATCGATAACTTTTCTGCCACCATCTTCAATAATGTAAGTGTGAGGATTGGCAATAAATATACCCTGTTCTTCGTGATGGCGGATGATCTCGTTCAGGCGCTCCTCGGTGGTGTAGCGTACAAGTTGTAAGGCGGCGGGAGTTGTTGCACCATTGGCACGAACGAATTCTACATGCATCATGACTTCATCCCCGTAGTAATGATACATCTGCTCTAATAATTTGAGGTTTTTATCTGCTGGGAAGAGACTTTGTAAATAGGTGATCGAAGTATCAAGACTGCGGGCGTGGAGAGTGGTGTGATTCCAAGTGAATTCTAATAAGTTTGCACCTTTGCCAGCTTCTTGTACTGTTTTTTGATATGTAATATTGCCACCATGTTGCTGCACCAATCCAGGCAAAAACTCTAAACTTGATTCCGCAATTAACAACAAAGCAGCGTGAGTACCATCGGGAATATATTGCCGCAATGGCGTAAAGTATTGGGGGATGGGGGATGCAAAGACGGCAATTTCTTTTTTGATCATGCCATCAGCATCCGCGATCGCTTGTCCAAATCTGGCTGCTGCCATAAATTCTGGGAAGGTAATAATTACTTCTGCCCAAGGATAGGAAGGACTGAGAGGAAGTTCTACTTCAGTGATAATACCGTTAATTCCCCAAGCATGGTTAACTTTTTGAACGTCGTCGCCGCGTAGTTCAATTACACGTGGTTCATCTTCTAAGGTGACGACTTTTAGTGCCAAAAGATTACCGCGATCGCCTAAAAATCCGTACTGTATTGAGCCAATTCCCCCACTACCACCAGCCACAAAGCCAGCAATTGTTGCTGTGCGGTAGGTAGAGGGTGCCATCCGTATTTCCCAACCAATTTCCCGTGTTTTTTTATCTAGTGCCGCTAGTTTCACCCCTGCTTCTGTTCGCGCTACTCCTGGTTTGATCCAGCAAATCTCCTGCATCCGCGTCATATCAAGTATGACGCCACCATGCAAAGGTACACATTGCCCATAATTTCCGGTTCCTGCACCCCGTACTGTCACAGGAACTCGATGTTTGACGCAAGTACCTGCAATTTTTAATACTTCTTGTTCATTCGCAGGGCGTATAACTATATCCCCGACTTTTCCCGCTAGTTTGGGAACCAGAACTGGGCTGAAGGTATGATAATCCTGGGATAATTTTGCTACTTGAGAGGAATCGGTGATGATTTCGATTCCTGGTAGAGAATTAATTAGGGTTTCTAAACTGTAGAGTTTTTTATATGTTGTCATGAGTATGATAGGATTAGCGATGCGATCGCACAAATTCTGGTTGTCTAAAAAACTACAGTACAAGCAATCAAAAGTTTTTATCCAAATTAATTAGCTTTTATAAAGCTAGCAAAAAAAGTTTACATTGATGTCAATTGTCACATCCTTCCAGCTTTCTAATGTTAAGAACTGGCTCAAAAAATTTATTCCTGGCTACTGGTTGTTATTGACACAAGTAAAGTTATTACTGGTATCAATAACAAATAAGCCATGCTGGATGATTATTTGCACCAATTGAGACTTTAAATATTATTTTTTAGTCTTTGGTCAAATTTAATACAAAATATTATTCTTTATTTTTTGTGTTTTAACTTAAACGAAATGAACATTCGAGAATTAATTTTTGATTGATCACAGAGTAAGGTTGAATTTCTAGGGCGCGTTTAAAAGCTGCGATCGCTTTTACGTATTCTCCTAAAGCTGCATAACTTAAGCCCATCCCATGGAGTGCGCCAAAATGAACTGGATTAATCTGAATAGTCATTAGGCAATCAGCCAAAGATTTTTCATACTGGCTAGTAGTGTAGTAAAGAAAAGCACGACGATTCCAAGCTTCAGCAAAGTCTGGTTGTTCATTAATTAACTCAGTCAAGACTGCTTCAGCTTTGCTAGTTTGCCCTAAATCTAGTAATTTCTGGCTGCGTTCAATGATTTCTAAGCCATATATTCCCTTTTGTTGATACCAGATGCGCCAAAGCTTTTTTGTCGCTTGTTCGCGGACTTTTTCATCAGAATTTTTCAAGTCTTCAAGTAAGGAATTGACAAATAAAGAATCCATGAATTTGACGTGAGAGTATAGTATCTTTGGATCAAATTTCGCACAAAATGTTCTCAAAAGTAACTTCTTAATCGACCTTTTAAAATTCACCTTATAAATTGCAAGTTAAAGCAATCAATGTGTGATTTGTTGTAGCCTGTAATACGATATATAACAATCCGGAGTATGAAGCATGAGAAGAATTGTCAAAGAACATGTAGCCATCAACTATTGACGTTTGACTGCTGGCTAGTGACTAATAAGAAGTATCCCAAGAAAAAATAAATGACTATGCCAAACCAAAACAGTGTTTCCAGGCATATAGTTCTAACTTCTCATCCCAGTCGCTTTGGTCCCAAACCAATTCCTATCAAATGGGGAGCAAGCGACCCGATGGAACGGGGTCCGGTGATTGCCACTTTGACAAAGCAAGCACATCGTAATGTGATTGGTACTCATTCTGGCAGTTATGCGATTTATCGTGCCTTAGCAGTGGCAAGTGGTGCATTACAGTCAGATCACAGAGCAGATCTCACTAATACTTCTCCAATTGAACATATCGGACCACATCTGGGTTGGTTTGATCCTGAGAAAATTGTCTCCCTCGATCCTTTTGGGGCTATTGTGGGTGAAGTATTCGCACCTTACTACGGACAAGGGTATGATATTCGCCCCACGATTGCGATTACCAAAGCCCACATCAATATGCCCGAATTGTTAGAGGCTGTGACTAAAGGACGCTTGGCGATCGATGGCAAGATTATGAAACCAGGCGGCGATTTGGTTGTTACCAAAGCTGCGATTGAGCCAGTTTGGTATTTACCAGGAGTTGCCAAACGTTTTCAAATTAGTGAGGGTGAATTACGGCGTGCTTTGTTTGAACAAACTGGAGGTATGTTCCCGGAACTAGTGACGCGAACTGATTTGGAGGTATTTTTACCGCCAATTGGGGGTGTCACGGTTTATATTGTTGGGGATGTAGCAGCAATTAACGACCCTAGTAAACCTTTAGCAGTACGAGTACATGATGAGTGCAATGGTTCTGATGTTTTTGGGTCCGATATCTGCACCTGTCGCCCCTATCTGGTACATGGCATAGAAGTTTGTGTGCAAACCGCACAAGAAGGCGGTGTTGGGATAATTATTTACTGTCGCAAAGAAGGACGCGCTTTGGGAGAGGTAACGAAATTCTTGGTTTACAACGCCCGCAAGCGACAAGAAGGAGGCGATCGCGCTGATGCCTATTTTGCTCGTACTGAATGTGTCGCGGGTGTGCAAGACATGCGTTTTCAGGAGTTAATGCCAGATGTTTTACATTGGTTGGGAGTTACGCGCATAGATCGCATGGTATCGATGAGTAACATGAAATACAATGCCATCACGACTGCTGGGATCGAAATTGGGGAACGCATACCAATTCCCGAAGAGTTAGTTCCCCAAGATGCCCGTGTCGAAATTGAAGCTAAAAAAGCTGCTGGCTATTATACCACAGGCAAAGTGTTGGAAATAGATGATTTAGCGGAGGTAAAAGGGCGTTCTTTAACAGATTAAGTCAATGGTAATTGGTGATGGCTAATGGGTAATGGGAAAAACTGTTACCAATTACCAATTATCCAATACCAAAATTTGGGGTGTGTCGGTTGGAGAAAGTTGGAAACATGGAAATAGAAACCGCCAAGGACGCTATAGAGGCGCAAGCGATTCAGGGTAAGAGTCCAACGTTAAGGACAGAAACTGAGGTGGTTGCTTATTTGCGATCGCCGATTGCGATTCGAGAGCGTTGTCAAGAAATATTTACAATGGTTGTTGCAGGCGAGTCTCATCATTTTGCTTGCGATTTAGATCAGTTGGAACGAGTAGCAGATTATGTGATTGAAGTGATACCGGAGCAATATCCTGATTTACAAATCCCGTTTCATAGTCGTTGGCGACATTTTGAAGTTGGTGGCGTACCACGGTTGGCTAAGTTGGATGAGAAGTTAGCTCAAATGGCGCCTATCGAGAAAGCTGCTGCTAAGTTTGATTTAGCAATAATTAGTGTGTTATTGGATGCTGGTGCTGGCAATCGCTGGCATTTTTATGAAGAAGAAACTCAGTTGAGTTTTAGGCGTTCTGAAGGTTTGGCAGTTGCTAGTTACCAAATGTTTTGTCAAGGGCTTTTTGCGAGCGATCGCCATCAACCTTTACAAGCAGATGCCCTCATATTGCAACAATTAACAGAACAAAAACTAGCTGATGGATTTGGTGTCACCGCAGATAATCCTTTGTTGGGAATTGCAGGGCGATCGCAATTATTACAAAAATTAGGTCAAGTGCTGCTAGCTTCGCCTCAGATGTTTGGGGAACAAAATCCCCGCCCAGGCAATCTAGTAAATTATCTTTTGACAAAAGTAAAAAATCACCAGCTAGCAGCCGCAACTGTATTAAATGCTGTTTTGCAAGGACTAAGTGACATTTGGCCCGGACGCTTAGAAATTTATGGGTCAAATCTGGGAGATGTTTGGTTTCATCCAGCCGTTACTGATGATGGTTTGATACCTTTTCACAAACTATCTCAGTGGCTGAGTTATTCTCTACTTGAGCCTCTCCAAGAATTGGGTATAGAAATAATAAATTTAGATGCTCTGACTGGATTACCAGAATATCGCAATGGCGGCTTATGTCTAGACTTGGGACTGATCAAGGGTAAACATCTAGACATTTTTTGTGAACCTCAATCTGTGGCGTCTGAAGTTATCGTTGAATGGCGTGCTTTGACTGTCATTCTCCTAGATCAAATTGCTACCACAGTGCGAGCAAAGTTAGGCATGAGTAATGAGGAATTACCATTGGTAAAAATTTTGCAAGGAGGAACCTGGACAGCTGGACGAAAAATAGCTGCTCAACTCCGCACAGGTGGTATTCCTCCTATACAGATAGAAAGTGATGGCACAGTATTTTAGCTGTCATTAGTCATTAGTCATTAGTCATTAGTTGGTGGTTGTTTCTCAATCCCCAAAATTCAGTTATCAGTTATCAGTTATCAGTTATCAGTTATCAAATTAAACTGATCACTGTTAACTCATTCATGCCTAATCCCCAATCCCCAATCACTAATATGGGAAATCAAGTAATACTAATTGAGCATCCATTAATTCACCACAAACTAACGCTGATGCGTAAGGTTGAAACTAGTACGGCGCAATTTCGCTTTCTATTGAAAGAAATTAGTATGTTGTTGGTATATGAGGTAACGCGAGACTTAAAGCTCAACTATGAACTAATTCAAACACCTCTAGGCCAGATGAATGCACCTGTGCTTGCATCAGATAAAAAGCTGGTGATCATTTCTATTCAACGGGCAGGACAAGGAATTTTAGACGGAATGCTAGAACTGATACCATCCGCACGAGTGGGACATATTGGTTTATACCGTGATCCCAAGACCTTGATTCCTGTAGAGTATTATTTCAAAGTTCCCCACGACATAGAAAAGCGAGATGTACTGATAGTCGATCCGATGCTGGCTACTGGTAATTCTGCTGTCGCAGCAGTAGAAAGACTCAAATCAACCAATCCGCGATCGCTCAAGTTTGTTTGCTTGCTTGCTGCACCTGAAGGAATCGAACATTTCACCGAAGTACACCCTGATGTCCCTATATATACTGCGGCTATAGATGAAAAGTTGGATAATCATGGCTACATTATTCCTGGATTAGGAGATGCCGGAGATAGATTATTTGGAACCAAGTAGATTAGTCACTAACAATTGGTAATATTTACTTTTTTTGTGAAGGCAAAAGGAAAAAATCAATAGTATTTTTTTGTACTTTATAATACCTGCTTTCATAAAATTATACGCAGAGAAAAAGACTATGATGTATTCTATCTGCTTCCAAATTCACGGGAAATTGCTGCTTTTATATATTTATTTTTATACCTATACTCTGCAATTTTGCTGATTTAATGGTTTTTGTGATGAATATTTAGATACCATAGCACTTTATTTATAACAAATGCTACGGTATTAAGTGTTGTGTAACTAAGAATCCATAGGTCTTCGTATTCACCAAAACTATTAATACTTATTATCTATTTCAATATGAAAATCGGCTGAATGTTTTCCTTATTACAATGTCAAGTTTGAATTAAGCGTTTGTAGTAAGCAATGCGCGTGCTTAAAAAATAAGGACTTATACCAATTTTCTGTGAAGCTGCACATTATTTTGACCCCTCCCAACCTCCGATCCCCCTCAGAGGTGGGTTTTTCCGCAGGCGGTGGGGTTCTTTATATGCGTCTTCATAAAGAAATGGTATTAAGTCCTTACTACGAATTTTCTTATCCATCAATTTAAACTTGATACAGTACTAGTACTTCAACACATTAATTTTGATGAGTTGCGGGTGTTAAGATCCCCAATTTCTTTAAAGAAGTTGGGGATCTATAATCCCTCAAAATTAATGTAGTTAAGTATGAGTTGCCTTTTTTATGACATCTACCAACAGTCTAGAACAAAAGTAATATTATCAGGCAATATCTGTATCCAGATTTTGGTAGTTATGTTTGATGTTTAGGCTTTTCTAATATAGGAAATTAAGATGTCAGTACCTACTATTGGACAATTAGAGAGAGAAATTTCCAACCGTATTCGTTCTCTGTATAATGTTGAACTTGGGTTACGTCCAAGTAAAATTAATTGTCATTTTTTTCATGGAGAATTAGCAATTACCCTAGAAAATGCTGTGAGTAAAATTGAGCAAGTTTTGATTAAATGTGGTTCTGATATCCTGGCTGAACAAGTAAGAATCGATATAAACAGAATTATCATTCCGCAGATTCAAGATTTGATTGAGGAAGTGATTGGTAAACCCGTTTTAGACCTAATTACCCACACAAATTTAACAACTGGTCGAACTGGTATGATTGTTTTTATAGAACATTTGCCAGAAGTTCGCAATCCCCAAGCTATTCCCAAAGCTCATAAGAAAAAAGTAGCTGGTTCGAATAGCAATGCATTTTAAATCTAGTTAATCGTTGATGATTAGTGGTTTATAGTTGTAGATACGTGCTGTTTATTACGTCTCTGAATTAATCAAAAGTTAAAAATACTCTTAGAGGATGTTTTAAAAGTCCTTAGTGATGTATCAAAGAGTTTAAGATTCCCCTAAATTCCCCTTTTTAAGGGGGATTAGGGTAGAGTATTGACTTTGTGGGGAAATCGCCGGAAAAACTTCATGCAATTTCTGTTTTGACACTCTCAGGGCTAAAGCCAACTGAGATTCTGCGGACACAGTAAAACTCTCGCTGCGACCGTCAAACGTCGCCTAAACGCTCAAAACAACTACCAATTCAGGTGTCAAAATCGCGCTTACTTTTGTTCAAAAAATGCTTCGGAATCTGTCACTAAGCCAATTTACG
>JAESGT010000072.1_pt1 | contig 35289 bp, 31 predicted proteins | sample 9266261 | NCBI WGS metagenome assembly JAESGT01 (sample SAMN15741584, study PRJNA653494) | algae metagenome | isolation source: Pelatocladus maniniholoensis HA4357-MV3 and co-occurring heterotrophs from... | place: USA: Maniniholo cave near Haena, Hawaii | collected 2009-07-28 | reverse complement strand
CACCTTCTAAATATGTATCAAGTATTTTTTGACGAAAGTCGAGGGAATATGGTTTCATTTTTCTCCTTGAGGAGATGCACAGCTTTATCTTAATAAATGTACTTCATTAGACCGGTAAACGCTATAAAACTATCAAAAAATGGTATCGCAGACTTAAATATAAAGCTAAAGCGAGTTCCCTATTCTAGCCTACGGCAACAGCGAAACCGTATATTTGTTGTCGGTCAGGAGGGGGTGAAAAAACTATGGTATTTAAAGACCGAACTACAGCAGGGCGACTGTTATCTGCACCGCTAGCAGCCTATGCTACTCGAAAAAATGTAATTGTATTGGCATTACCACGTGGTGGCGTACCTGTTGCTTTTGAAGTTGCTCGTAGAATCAATGCTCCACTGGACGTTTTTGTTGTCCGCAAATTGGGTGTACCTGGACATGAAGAATTGGCGATGGGAGCAATTGCTTCTGGTGGGTTGCGAGTACTCAATGATGGAGTAGTCCAAATGTTTGATCTGTCCCAAGATGTAATTGACCAGGTTGCTACTAAAGAACAGCGCGAACTACAAAGACGGGAGCATCTTTATCGAGATGATCGCCCTTTTCCTATTCTGCGTGAACACACTGTGATTTTAGTCGATGACGGTCTAGCTACAGGTACAACAATGCGGGCTGCGGTGATGGCATTGCTACAACAGCAACCTGCTAGCCTTGTAGTTGCCGTACCAGTTTCATCACCTGAAGCTTGTCAGGAAATCCAAGCATTGGTAGATGAAGTTGTGTGCCTAGAAACACCCGATCCCTTTTACAGTGTTGGTCTTTGGTATCAAGACTTTCCACAGACAAGCGATGTAGAGGTTCGTGATTTACTCAAACGAGCCAGCGATAACAATCAACAGTCAATGGTTAGTAGTTAACCTGTATTTAGCATTTCCCTGTGTTTTTTAGTGGAGTTAAATCTATGCATCTTCAAAGTCCTGCGTTTTTTACTGGAAACTCCATTCCGTTCCAATACACCTGCGATGGTGACAATGTTTCTCCTCCCCTCAGTTGGGATAGTCCACCAAATGCTACTGTCAGTTATGCTCTAATTGTTGAAGACCCTGATGCACCGAAGGAAACCTTTACCCATTGGATTATTTATAATTTACCAGCTGATATTGAGTATTTATCTGAAGGTGTTGTCAATCATCCCACATTACCTGACGGTGGTATGCAAGGGAAAAATGATTTTGGTCAATTGGGATTTGGCGGCCCTTGTCCACCTAGTGGCACTCATCGTTACTTCTTCAAACTCTATGCGCTGGATCAAATGTTAGATTTGTCACCCGGAGCTAGCAAAGCAGATGTCCTAGCAGCGATAGAAGGTCATGTTCTCGAAGCTGTCGAGTTAATGGGACGATACGCTAGGCAGAGCTAGCTTAAGCTTTTGCAATATCATTTACAACAGAAGGATTTAGACATCACTTTGTTTGTTAAACAACTCTAAAACCTGCCTGCAAAAATGCTTCAGCTTTTCACATACTTCTTCAGAAGGCTGAGTTGCACCAACAAAATTCCAATTTTCTACCGTTGACATTCGCCACTGTTCACCCAAGTGGCTAAATCCTGCTGCTTCCACACCAATTGCCCGACGTACACTATTTACGGGATCTTGATAAAAACGGATTTGAATCAAGATACTGCGGCTACGCCATGATTTGCTGACTCCAGGAAAGTGAAAGCCAATATCTATGGAATCTGGATCAATTAACTCTCTGGTTTGTGGATCATTTGTCCACGGCTTAAGATCAGATCTAGCATCGGGAAACTCAAATTTAAATAAATTAACAACTGTTGCAATCTTGCTGGCGAATTCTAAGTTAGTTCCCATTTCTGCTGCATTCACGGAAACACCCACCTCCAAATTCTGTTTGTTAATGGACGATGCGACAAAATCAAAACCGCCAGAAGGCTCTTGAAATTTGAATTTCAGCTTATCAATATCCTTATATTTTTGGCAAATTCCAAATTACATCTTCGTGACATGTTTATATAGTTTATATAGATTTCAGTTTGAGATAGCATAGTTATTTAAGTAATTATACTCAAGGTTTTAAGATAAAAAATAATTTCATCAAAATCCCTTGTCAATCAGAATAAGATGTTACGCGCTCCGATCTAAAATGAAAAAGCATCAGGTCGTCCCATCAAATTAGTAAGGATGAGAGTAGCTGCACACGCAGTAAGATTGCTTTTTAAGCAGTTGACATTGTCAAACTGAAACTACTAGAGTGACACTGTTAATCGGTAATACATAAGTTTAGTTTATGGCGCGTCAACGCTCACTCTTGTCACTAGTCCTAGTTCTTTTAGCAACATTTCTGATCAGCTGTGGTGGCCCGACTGTAGCCACAGCACCTCCAACCTATACCCCCACACAGATTGAGAAAATTCAGGGATACCTGCCTAAAATCGAAACTGTGCGCGATCGCTCTGACGAACTCAAAGGGCTGATCCAAAATAACAATTGGGTAAACGTTGGTAATTTTATCCATGGCCCAATGGCAGAAGCAAGGCTAAACATGACTTACATCATTCCTAACCTTTTGCCTCAAGATCAACCGAAAGCACGTCAAGCAGCTAGAGATTTGTTTAACCATCTGGTTCAAATCGATCAAGCTACTGAATCTGCTAATTCCTTGAAAGCTTTGAGTAACACCAAAGCTGCATTTGTAGATGTTGACAAATTCCTTGATTTGCTTCCAGAAGCAAGCACGTCAGCAGAAGCTGGTTAATGGATAGGTGATCGGGGATTAAGGATATGGGATTGGGAAGAATATTGCTTAGTTCCTAATCCTTAATTCTCTATTCCCAGTCCTCATTATTGCTCCATATCCCCGATCCCCAATCCCTTCTTAGAAAATCATGAATGTAATTATTATTGGTTGTGGTGCAGTTGGATCTGCGATCGCCTATGAACTGAGTCTAGTCAAGCAATTAAAGATCACAGTCATAGACAAACAACCACCCGCCCAAGCTTCCACAGGAGCAGCTTTGGGTGTTTTAATGGGCATCATCAGTCACAAAGTCAAAGGAAAAGCTTGGCGGATGCGTCAGACTAGCATTCAACGCTACGAAAGCCTGATTCCAGAATTAGAGGAACTGACAAATCACAAGATTCTTTTTAACCGCCAAGGAATTCTTATGCTGTTGACGAGAAATGCAGATTCTTCTGTAGCAGATGAAGAAATCTCACAATGGCAAAAACTAACTGAAATTCGCCACACTCAAGGTTATCAGCTAGAAATTTGGGATACTGCTAAATTACAAAATATCTGTCCGCAGATAGAAGATAAAAATCTCATTGGCGCTGTTTATTCTCCTCAAGATCGTCAAATAGATCCCACAGCCCTAACATTGGCTTTAGTTGCAGCTGCTCAAAAGAATGGTGTTACCTTTAAATTTGGTGTGAATGTTTTAGGCATAACTCCACCATCTCAGCAAAGGGATATTTGTCAGCAAGTCGAGACAACAGAAGGAAATTTCACAGCAGATTGGTTTGTAGTTGCTGCTGGACTTGGTTCATCAGCATTATCAGCACAATTAAACCAGATGGTTGACATTCGTCCTGTATTAGGGCAAGCTTTGCAACTGAGATTAGGACATAGTTTGGGTAATCCCGATTTTCAGCCAGTTATCACTGGTAATGATGTGCATATTGTTCCTGTTGGTGATGGAGATTACTGGGTAGGCGCAACGGTTGAGTTTCCCACAAACGGTAGTCATGAGATACCACCCAACACAGAATTGCTTGAGTCTGTCAAACAACAAGCGATCGCCTTCTGTCGAGATTTAGCAAAAGCCACCACTATCCGCACTTGGTCGGGTTTACGTCCCCGACCCGAAGGACACCCCGCCCCGATCATAGAAAAACTATCAGGCTTTAGTAACGTCCTGCTTGCCACCGGACATTATCGCAACGGTATCTTACTAGCACCCGCAACAGCTGACGCGATTCGTGAGATGATAATTTCTAATTAGAAAAAAACATAGGTTTGTAGTAAGGACTTTAGTCCTTGAATTACGCTCTTGCATTTTTAATAAAAATGTCTTTAACAGAACATAAAATTACCGTAGATTCACGAGAATGGTTTTACAGACTAGCAGAACCAATTGGTAGAACTGATTTATTACCTGTTGTATTGCTACATGGTTTAGTTTCTCAAAGCTATAGCTGGCGTAACATTTTACCCGCATTAGCACAACAAGGAACAAAAGCGATCGCACCCGATTGGATTGGTTTTGGCTTTTCTGCTAAACCCGAAAAAAGAGATTTTGCTTACACTCCCGATGTATTTATTACAGCATTAGAAGGATTGATTAAAGCTTTAGAATTAGAACATTTTTCTTTAGTTGTCCAAGGTTTTTTAGGTTCTGTGGGGCTGCAATATGCCTTGCGTCATCCAGAACACATCGCCAATATAGCTATACTCAATACACCAATTTCTAGCACTGCCAAATTACCTTGGAAGATTCAACAAATGGGTCTACCTTTTGCAGGTGACATGATGACTCAAGACCCTCTTTTAGTAGACAGAACATTAGAAGGTGGTAGTCGTTACGTTATTACAGACAAAGATTTAGATGTTTACCGTAAACCATTTTTGAAAACGTCTGCTGCTGGACGCGCTCTTCTGGCAACAATTCGCAATTTGCAACTCACAAAAGCCATGTCCGAAATCGAAACTGGTTTTAAAGATTGGCAACAACCAATATTAATTCAATGGGGAATGATTGATCCGTGGTTGAAAATTGATATGGCAGAAAAATTTGCTAAATCTGTACCCAATGGAGAATTAGTAAAATTAAATAATGTTGGACATTATCCACAAGAGCATTACCATGAAACTATCTTAGAAGATTTGTTACCATTCGTGCGTCGTGCTGAAGAAAAGCAATAAGTCAGATAAAATTCAGGTGATAACCAAACCAGAGAATTACCCCAGTTAGCAGTAAACACACTATCCCTGCTAATCCTGCTAGGGGTTTTTTGTTTTTACCTGTCACCCATTCTGAGATTTTGTCGGTGTAATTGATAAGTTGGGCTGTATCTATACAGGCGATCGCCCATATCCAAGCAGCGTGTAATCCCCAAGCTAAACCCAATTTACCGCGATCAGCAAACCGCGCCAACACCAACACCATCCCCATCAGCCATAGTCCGGGAAGTTGAGGTTTTGTTTCCTGTTGTTCCCAAACTAAATGCAATACAGCAAATATCAAGCTAGAGATGATTACTGCAAGCCAAATTGGATAATTTTGCTCTAATTCTGTAAATAAAAATCCCCGAAAAACTAATTCTTCAATACCACCTACAAATAAAGCTATCAAGAAAATAGGTAGCAAAATAGATGGAAGTTGCTTGATATTAGTGTATTCAAAATTACACCATCCTAGCCAAAATTGACATGCAAAAACCACTGCTAAACTCAATATACCTAAACTAAAACCCAGGGCAACGGAATTTAGGATAGAAATGTTAAGAACAAAGCCGTAATCTGAGACAGATGTTTTCGTCAGCCAAGTGATCAGCCAAAAAACAAAAGGTATGAATAAATAAAGTGACAATAATAAAGGTAACTTCTGCTCTGATTTTAAGGGTTGGTTGGGTTTCCAATTGAGGAACACAGATAACAAAGCTGCGATCGGGAACCAACATCCACCCCAAGCAATAAAAAAAGCCATCACTACAATCAAGCTTGGTGCATTTTCCAAAAATGATTGCAAATTATAGAGTGATGACTTTAAGGAGGCTATCAAAATTGGATAAAAAAACACGACAGACTTCTCGCAATCCTAAATTTATCACTTGTGGAGAGAAAGCTTTCACGATTTTGAGCAATTTGTAACTAGGAGTAGCGATGCGATCGCCTTTTGTTTACCCCTTAATACTACTTGCTTTTTTGCTTTTCTCTCTATTTAATTAAGCTTCTATCAAATTTGGTAACTTCTGCAAGAGGTCTAATCGTTGATTTTTTATCTAAAAAATATTTAAACGCTACCAAACTTTTTATTGCTGGAAGCATCCCAATTTTTTCATTTTTCAATGTCCCGCGCTTGGGTTTAAACCCTTAGCTAATAGCACAAGTCGTATGAATACGACTAAGACTCAAATAAATCAAACAGTCTGCTTAAGTAGACTTTAGCGATTTCAATCGCAGGCGGTTTTTTTGAACATTTGGGATGCTTCCTTATGACTTGCCAAGGGGAAAACTTATTCAGTCTTCACTCTTCACTTTATCCCTACCATTAGGAAAATTTACTCTTCTTCTTCAATCTCATCTTCCTCTATATCAATGTCTTCATCTGATTCGAGTTCTTTTTTGTCACTATCTACTTGAATGAGGTGAATGTGCTTGTATCCTAGCTTAATTTCAAATTCATCACCTGGCTTTAAACCCATTGCTTTAGTGTATGTTGCACCGATGACAATTTGACCATTTTGATGAACACTAACTCGATAAGTCGGTTCACGACCACGACCATCTTTTGGTGCTTCTGGGCTTAAGGGAATTCCTCTAGCGGATAGCAAAGCATCATAAAAATCAGTCAGATTTACACGAACCTGATTATTTTTCGTAACAGTATAATAGCCACACTGTTTTGCTCTTTCTCGACGTGGTAGATTGGAAAGCTCTTTGACTTTTGCAAGCAGTGCTTTTCCGGTTAATGGTGCGGTTGCAGTTTCAGTCATTACGCTCAAAATTTCCTTACTCTCTCCAAACTATTCAAAGGTGTAGTTCTCTGTTTCAGCATTTGACTTTTGGTGATTTCCACTAAAGTTGCTGACAAACCCAGAAAAATGTCAAACTCCTACTTCTAATCAGCCAAGATCATATTTTATGGTTGCCCATAATTTATTAGAGTCCCAGTTGTTGGAGGTATTTATTTGGGTAATTTTACGGCACATTTAACCATCATTTGCCATCGAAAACGAAATATTTTCTTTGCTGATGCTATGGCGACGGTGTAATTTTAAGCCATCTTTACAAACGAGTCGAGTTCCACTACTTAATCAGCCGTAGACTCAAGAATTAGCAAGAATTTCCTTATGCTTACCTCAAGCTTAGAACAGCATAGTATTGTCATAAGGTTGTTGAGCATACACTCTTTTATCCTGCCAATGGAGACGAATCAATTTCATCTCTGGCCATCACGAATAAACAAAGCAGCATCAGCCGCACTTGATCGGCTATTTGGACTGGTTTTGTTACTTCGTAATTTTATATTAAATACTAACATGCGATCATAATAGCAAAATAATTGTTTAAGTTTGAATTAAACTTATTGCTAGACTTTAAATCTTATATCCTTTATCTTGGGAAGGCAAAAAGCGGTGAGGATTTTCCTCCCGCTTTATTGCCGTTGTGAGTATTGATGTATGGATTTTATAAAAATTCATCTAATATAGACAAGGAGTTTTGACCAGAGAGTTAGATGATCGAGTTTGTTGATTGAGACTAGATAAAATTTTTCAGAGTACTATGCTGCTTATTAATTATCTCACCATGTTCATCAGCAGCTATAACAATTCTAGATAACCAAAAAACAGCACTTTGCGACGAAAGGAGGAATTTGTACAGCTGTTTATTTGACTTCTTGTAGAAATGCGGTAAAAGGGTAAAGGAAAATAAAATTCCTTGAACCTTTTAGTCTTCGCCTTTACCAAATCTTGCAAAAGTTGCTTTCGTAAGAGTTTGATTGACTTCTGTTAACGTCAATATAAAGTTATATTCTATAGGTAATGGGGTGTAGCAGTTGACAAAAGTGTCTATAATCCCATATTGAGCTTCTACAACTAGAATTTTTATGCTTATTCTGGAACTATATAATGAGTAACAATTTAATGATCAGCATATTAACAGCTAGCTTTAAAATAGGACTAGTTAGAGCATAGCTTGTTGGATCAACCTCGTTTCGTTAGGGGTAAAAGTTAAGAATTATAAGGTAAAAGGCTCAAGATTAAATAGTAAAGGGATTTGATTGATTCATTCTTACCCCCCTTTTGCTTTCTACTGTTTACTGCTGTAGACACAAATTGGTGTAGTCCATACCCTTTTTTGACTTCTGTAAAAGTCTCTTTCCTATGTAAATGTGATAATTTCAGGATTTAGGTTGGTAAGATATGGAAGTAATTTTTAAGGTAATTCGACAGCAACATAATTCTTCTGCTAACGTACAAACTTACTCTTTACAGGTAGAACCAAGTAATACAATCCTTGATTGCCTCAATAAAATTAAGTGGGAACAAGACGGAACTTTAGCATTTCGCAAAAATTGTCGCAATACAATTTGTGGTAGCTGCGCTATGCGAATCAACGGACGTTCTGCTCTTGCTTGTAAAGAAAATGTTGGCAGTGAAATTTCTAGATTGCAAGAGTTAGCAGCACACACAAGTAAGGGAAATGCTATTCCGGAAATTACGATCGCTCCACTCGGTAATATGCCTGTAATTAAAGATTTAGTAGTGGATATGAACGATTTTTGGAATAACCTAGAGGCGATCGCACCTTATGTGAGTACAGCTAGCAGACAAGTACCAGAAAGAGAGTTCTTACAAACACCAGAAGAGCGATCGCGCCTTGATCAAACTGGCAATTGTATTATGTGTGGAGCTTGCTTTTCTGAATGCAATGCTTTTGAAGTCAATTCAAAATTCGTTGGCCCTCATGCTCTTGCCAAAGCTTACCGAATGGTAGCCGATAACCGTGATACTGAAACAGAAAACCGCTTAGAAAAATATAACGAAGATACCCAAGGTGTTTGGGGTTGTACTCGTTGCTTTTACTGCAACAGCGTATGTCCTATGGATGTTGCTCCCTTAGATCAAATCACCAAAATTAAACAAGAAATTCTCACCCACAAACAAAAAAGCGACAGTCGTTCAATTCGCCATCGCAAAGTGTTAGTAGAGTTAGTCAAAGCAGGTGGTTGGATTGACGAAAGAAAGTTTAGTTTACAAGTAGTCGGTAACTATTTTCGGGATTTGAGAGGATTGCTTGGTATTGCACCCCTGGGTTTGCGGATGCTTGCTAAGGGTAAATTTCCCCTTTCATTTGAACCTTCCCAAGGGACTCAACAAGTGCGATCGCTGATTGAGGCGATACAGGAAGAAGAGAATAAGGAATAAGGATCGGGGAAAGCGGAAAGGGGAAAGGGGATTGTGGGAAGAATAATATGGTAAATAATTCCCCTTGTCTTCCTTGTCTCTCCCCAATCCCTTCCCTAGCGTGGATCTTGGGGTATATTTAAAGGCTGTCCAGAACGGTTATAGACTAAAATATCCCACTGTCCATTATTACTATATTCAAAGGCAATTCTAGTACCATCGGCACTGATTGTCGGATTGCGGACTTCTGCTTGCAAGTTAGCAGTCAAATTGCGTGATTGTCTTGTTTCTCTGTCATATAAAAAGATGGCTGTTCGACCTTGACGAGAAGCAGCAAAAACTATACTACGACCATCATCAGAAATACTGGGATGAGAGGCGATCGCATCAAAAGCATTTAAACCAGGTATATCAATCAAATTGCGAGCAAGTGTATCAAACATATATACATCTTGGCTACCCCGTCGGTCAGAAGTATAGACAATATATCTTCCAGAAATTTGCGGAGTTAATTCCGAAGCAGGACTATTGAGACTCCTACCCCCAGGATCGAAAGGGTAACTCAAAAGACGGGGATAGCCAACACAGCCAGTTAATAAAGTTGTTAATGTAACTATAGGAATAAATATATAGTGTTTGGTCATTGGTCATTGGTCATTGGTCATTGGTTATTCTCCGCCTCTGCCTGCTCCTTTGTCCCTGCTCCCTTGTCAATGTGTGAATTTTGAATTGTTTTGTCCCTCCATTATCCTCTAAGGTAGAGGAGCCACAGCCGCACCATTAGGAATATCTAACTCAATTTCTGGCCCTCGGTCTAGTACTTCCACGTCCCACTGACCACGGCTAGCTGTTTCAAAAACTACATAGCGTCCATCCGGGCTAATATTGGGATTTCTTACCCAACCCCTGTATGTGGGGGTGAGGATTTGCGACTGTTGCGTAGCGCGATCATAAAGTGCCACAACAGGCCTACCCTGGTCACTGGTTATGTAGGCTATGTAGCGTCCGTTATAGCTGAGACTAGGACTTTCAACTATTGTCCCTGGTCGATTTAAGCGCGATGTACGTAAAAAACTTTGCTGCTGTAAGTCATACAGCAAGATCTGATGAGTGCCATTACGGGTTGATACAAAGGCTAAAATACGGCCATTTCCACTCAAGCTCGGTTGCTCTTCAGTGTAGCGACTGTTGAGAGAGGTCGAGCCAATGGGAATATTGTCAGGAGTACAGGCTACAAGCAAACCTGTTAAACCAAAAATCAGACTCCAAACACAATTTCGTTGGAGCCAAAATCCAGGTGTAATTTTTTTCACCTTAACTATTTTTCGTGATCTTTTTTGCAACCTCCACCTTAGTTTATAAGAGGAGAGTGCCAATTAAACATCATCGAAATCCACTGAATTATCTGATTCGTTTTCTGAACGATTCATCGGCTTGTATTCTACATAATCAGTAGAGATGACATCATCATCTTGACGCTCAGGTCGAGATTCTGCGTTATTGCGCGGACGCCGTCTTCTGAGTGGTTTTTGTGTGCTATCTGTAACATCATCACCACGGTTTTCAGGTCTGAAAGAACCATTAGTTTCCCGTCGAGAAGGTCTTCTTTCTCTAGTTGTCGGGGTATCCCAATCATCATCTGTTTTAGAAGTAGTATTACCCCAATCGTCGTCTAGGCGATCGCTAGTACGACTAGTTGGACGCGAACTACTACGCCGACGGTTTGTTCTGTCGCTGGGTTCCGATCTCTCACTATTACTGCGACGTTCTAAACGACGGGGTTCATCTTCATAATAATCACCGTAATCACCACGTGATGAGCGGTTCTCTCTGCTACTTGATATTCGGGGACGTGGACGTTCATCTTCATACTCTTCATCGTAAGGTAGGGAATCTAATTCTGCGTCCACCTCAGCTTTGTAGGGAGATTTTTTCCGATACTGATATCGACTACTAACTTCTCGCTCATCATCCACAATAGGAGTGTTACGTTTTGCTTGCTGAGTTGCAATACCCCGTAGCCGAATACTTTCCACCGCAAAAAATACTGTTGAGCCTACCAAAAGTAGCTGACCAAATTGTAGAATCGGGTCTAGACGCCATCCTTGGAAAATAAGAATAAAGCCGCAGAGCAAGCCCACAGCAGCAAAAAAGATATCTTGATCTCGCGAGAGTTCTGGACGCACTGTGCGGAGAAAGTACAAAGCAGCTCCAGCGATCGCCAGGAAAATTCCTAGAAGACTGGCTGAGTTCGCCCCAAAATTGACTTGAGCCAGAACACTGGCTGAGTTCAGCCAAAAAGTTACCATTGTTTTTTTCCTAATATCAAATCTATGTTAGCGAGTTGGTATTTAAATCTCTACTTTAACAAGTCACTAAATATATTGTAGAGACGCGACATTAAAGGCTGCGCCGTGCTATTTACAACCGTACGCTTTGCCAGTCGCGTCTCTACAAACTACCCAAAGCTAAAAAGCTACTGGTTTTGAAAGTCAAACTAAATCCCGTAGGTAATTATTAAGAACGTTGGATTTTATCTTTTTGGCTAATAAAAACCAATCCCACTGTAATAGGGACAACGACAATTACACTACCCCAAAGCAGGCTCCAAAGAAAATTTGCTAAAGAAGGCGTCATACTTTTCAACCTTTTTCTACAGACTTTACCTTAATTTTAATAGTCTATTACACCCTTGGGTTGATAGGACATAGACCAATACGGTTTAGTTAAGGATTTTTAGTACAGAAAATTGGTGTGTACCAGACGCGAAATTACCCTGTGGGGTCTTGCTACGCGTCTGGTACAAAAGATTGTGGGGTTTCACTCTTCAGTATGCAAAACTGGGCAACCTTGCAGCAAGGGGGTTTGATTAGAGAATGAATTGTATTCCAAACTACAAAATCCCCTTGCTGCCACCTCCACTCCTAGATATTAAATGTGGGCAAAATATATAAGGTTGCCCAGTTTTGCTCTTATTTGTCCAAGGGCTTAACTGAACTGTATTGGGACATAGACTAGTTTGTAAATAGGTATGGGAGTGTAAGGGTTTAACACCTCTACACCCCACACCCATTTACAAGACATCATTTAGCTAAAATAATAATGGTTAGGCTTAACAAAGTTTCAAAATTGATAAGTTCCGCCTGTTTTTTTTTTGTTTATTGCAGAGAGTGAGAAACTCGTACCATGACTGGTATTAACCTTACAGCTTGGATTCTCGGTCTAGGACTGGGATTGATGACACTTTTATTTATTTTTCGTATAGTTCTAACTTGGTATCCCCAAGTAGATCTAAATCGCTTGCCTTTTAACTTAGTAGCTTGGCCAACAGAGCCATTTTTGATACCAATGCGGAAGTTAGTTCCACCCATTGGTGGGGTGGATATTACACCGATTATTTGGGTTGGTATTTTTAGTTTTGTTAGAGAAATTCTTCTTGGTCAGCAAGGACTACTGATTATGATGTCTAGATAGATGTTGCTGGTTATAAATCAGTTAACAGTTAACAGTAAATAATAGAATTTGATAACTGATAACTGATAACTGAATCACCCTCTAGCCTTGCATGTCTTGTATAAAACTGGTGTAAACGTTACCCTGTAAAAATTGTGGGTTTTCCATAATTTTTTGATGAAAACTGATTGTAGTTGGTAGTCCTGTGATTGCACACTCTTGCAGCGCTCGTTTCATGCGGTTGATAGCTGTAGGACGGTCTTGTCCCCAGACAATTAGTTTACCGATCAAAGAGTCATAATAAGGGGGAATTTGATAGTCGGTGTAGACGTGAGAATCTATGCGGACACCAGGGCCTCCGGGTGGGAGATAGCCACTGATTCTACCAGGAGCAGGACGAAAATCGTGGTCGGGATCTTCGGCGTTGATCCGACATTCGATCGCATGACCTCGTAAAACCACTTGATCTTGGGTAAGTTTTAGTCTTTCCCCTTGAGCGACACGGATCTGTTCAACAACCAAGTCTACCCCTGTAATCATTTCTGTAACAGGATGTTCAACTTGAATGCGGGTATTCATTTCCATAAAATAAAAATCACCAGATCTATCTAAGAGAAATTCGATAGTTCCGGCGCCAGTATAATTGATAAATTGAGCTGCTTTTACAGCTGCTTGCCCCATTTTTTCCCGTAGTTCTGGGTCAAGAGCTGGACTAGGGGCTTCTTCCAGTAATTTTTGATTACGACGTTGAATAGAGCAATCCCGTTCACCTAAATGGATCACGTTTCCGTAATTATCCGCCAAAATTTGAAATTCAATGTGGCGCGGACGTTCAATAAATTTTTCTAAATAAACCCCAGAGTTACCAAAAGCGGCTCCTGCTTCGCCTTGGGCTGCTTGAAAAGACTTGATAAATTCGCTTTCTGAGCGTACTAGACGCATACCCCGTCCACCACCACCAGCAGTGGCTTTAATCATTACGGGGTAGCCCATTTTTTGAGCGATCGCCAATCCTTCTTTGTCTGACTCTAACAAACCATCGCTACCTGGTACTGTTGGTACTCCTGCTTTTTGCATGGTTTCTTTGGCTGTGGATTTATCTCCCATCAACCGAATTGCTTCTGGAGAAGGGCCAATAAAAGCAATATGGTGATCTGCACAAATTTCTGCAAACCGAGCATTTTCTGCCAAAAAACCATAACCAGGATGAATAGCAGTAGCATTGCGTGTCAAGGCTGCGGCAATAATATTAGGAATATTTAGATAACTTTTACTGCTAGCAGCTTCGCCAATGCAAACAGCTTCATCCGCTAGTTGGACATGGAGTGCATTGCGATCAACAGTAGAGTGTACCGCCACAGTTGCTATTCCCATTTCTTCACAGGCCCGGAGAATGCGAAGCGCGATTTCTCCCCGATTAGCAATTAATATTTTGTCAAACTTCATCTTTTAGTGTCGATATAAGTTAAGTAAATTGACTAAAGAAGTCACCAAGTGTAATGGATAGGTGTTGACAATTCAGCCCTTGGTTGACATTTTCTCCCAGCTAGTTTAAAACAACGCTTTCGCCTGATTTAAAATTATGACAGGAGTTAACAGTTATCAATTATCAGTTATCTGTTATTTGTTTCATTTATTGAGTTTAAGCCTCTGAGCATAAGCCTGATAACTGTTCACTGTACCTGCAAAAAGCTCCCGTAGAGCGTTTCCACCCTAGAGAAAGGCTTTGTCCCATGAGTACTCTCCCCTAAAATGCTATTTTCTGCCAGTCTAATGGGTCAAGAGTCAAAATCTTGTACATACAGAGTCTTGAATTTGTGAAAAATTTAATTATGACTCCACTATAGTGATTTTGTTGTGCTATATTTAGTCATTAGTGCAACCTTGCGGATGTGGCGGAATTGGTATACGCGCACGTTTGAGGGGCGTGTGGCTTTGCCTTGCGAGTTCGAGTCTCGCCATCCGCATATTTTTTAACTTAAAAATCCCGCCCGCGACTCAAGCGCAGGCTAATAGTTAAAACCCACTTGCTTTAAGTGGGTTTTAATGTTTGTGTCCTCCTTGTCCCCCTTCCCTTGTCGTACTATTGATCTCCCCCTGGTCCAGCAGTCACAATTACAAGATTCTCTGGATGAATCAAATCTTTAATTACCTGCTTTACTTGAGCCATATTCACTGCGTCAATTTGCTGAGGAAATTCTTTGATTTCTGCTAAAGATAGTCCATAGACGGAATTTTTCAAAATTAAATCCGCTACGTCACTGGGATTTGCTAAATCTACAGGGTAACTGTTGGTAATTGAGCGTTTTGCTGTGTTTAATTCCGCTTCAGTTATACCCTGTTCTCGCACCTGCTTAAGTAAAGCGATGGTGCTGGCGATCGCCTTTTGGGTATCATTAGGAGCGGTCTGCATTTGAATTAAAAATGGCCCTGGCTGACTACCAGCAGCAAAAGCGCTGTAAATACCATAGGTTAAACCTTGGCGATCGCGTACTTCTGTACCCAAGCGGCTAGATAAAGTATCGCCACCTAAAATTTGATTGAGTACCAAAGCAGGATAAAAACGAGGATCTTTACGGGAAATACCGTTATAACCAAGATAAGTCACAGCTTCCGCCTTACCAGGAATCACTGGGTTGACGCGTTTTGTAGATTTTGGTAACGATACTGGTGGTAGACTAATGTTGACTGGTTTACCCTGAGCTTGCCATTTACTGAAAGCTTTATTCAGCAAAGCTTTGACCCTAGCTGGGTCAAAATCTCCAACCAAAGCGATCGTTGTAGCATCTGGTCGGTAGTGTTCCTTATAAAACTTCACCAAGTCTTGACGAGAAATACTCTTTAAGCTTTTCTCTGTGGGAAAACTATAAAAAGGATGGTTTTCTGGATAAATTGCTTGCTGGAATACCCGTCGTCCCAGTCCACGAGGATCATCTAACTGGATTTTCAGACTTGTCAACGCTCTATCTCGACTCAATTCCAACTGATCACTGGGGAAGGTAGCATTTTGAACAACATCTGCCAAGGTTTGAATCATAATCGGTAGATTCGCAGACAGTCCATTCCCATTTATACTGACTCCCTCACGGCTAGCATTAAAGTTTAAGCCAACTCCTCGGTCTTCTAACTTTTGAGCAATGCTAAGAGCATTTTGTGTCTGTGTCCCATTCATTAAATTAGCTGCAACAAGATTTGCGAGTCCAGCTTGAGAATTAGTATCAAACTCACTACCTCCATCAATATTTCCACTCAAATTGACGGTGGGGACACTGCGATCGCGCAACAACAAAACTCGTAAGCCATTCTTAAGAGTAAATTCCTCTGGTAGAGGTTGATTTTGAGAAGTCGTGGTTGATGTCGCTGGAGGTAGATATTTAGCCAGTTCTGCTGGATCTACAGGTTTCCCAGGACTGAAGTTTTCCACCGTCCGACCAGAACCGCTATTAGAAGTCCCTGATTTACCGTCTGGTTGGGTGGGTTCAAAAAAGCCAATAGTTTGTTTACCAGGATTGAGGTAAGTTTTCGCAACTCGCTGCACATCTAGTGGTGTAACTTTGGCGATCGCCTGCAAATACCGTTCTACGTAGCGATAATCTCCAGCGACAGTTTGGTAAAGTCCAAGTAAATTGGCTTGACTGGTAATATCCTGGTTATTAAGTATAAAAGAAGTCTTTAGCAGTGTTTTAGCTCGATTTAACTCTGCTGTCGTGACTGGTTGTTGTTGTATTTTGGTCAGAGAAGTTTGCAATACCTGGTTAATTTTTGATAATTCCTGACCAGGAGCAGCTGTCACACTAATATCGTACCAACCTGGTTCAATTAATTCTACCGGACTAGCACTAATTGAACTAGCTAGACCAGATTCTACTAAAGCTTGATAAAGCTGAGAACTACGTCCACCTGTGATAACTGCATCCATAACATCAATTGCAGCTACATCTGGATGATGAACATTTGGTAATGGATAAACAACTTGCAAAAGTGCTGCACTTCCTGGTTGTTTTAAGACAATAGGAGATTTTTTAGTATCAGAAGAAGACAGGGGGAGTTTTTCTTGAGTCACCGCGTCTTTGCGTCTCCTTGTCCCGGTGTTCTCATTTCTTGTTTTCGGTAACTTACCAAAAGTTTTTTGTATAACTTTTAAAGTTGGTTCGGTAGCAAAATCACCTGTAATTACCAAAGTTGCGTTGTCAGGGCTGTAATAATTATGGTAATAATTTTGCACTTGCTCAACTGTAAATTTCTCGACATCGGCTTTTGTCCCTCCTACAGGTAAGCCATAGGGACGGTTCGCAAATGCAGATCGCATGACAGCGCGGTTGAGGCGATAACCAGGAGAATTTTCGTATCCTTGTAACTCAGAAATTACCACACGCTTTTCACTGTTTAATTGTTCGGCTCCTATTAAAGAGTTTTCCATGCGATCGGCTTCTAGAGTCAGCAGTGCTTCTAGTTTGTCCTGCTCTACCGTACCAAAATAAGCGGTTTCATCGTAAGTGGTAAAAGCGTTAAACTGACTACCCAAAGCACTAAATAATCGACCAAACTGCACTGGACGGTCTTTAGTACCTTTGAACATTAAATGTTCTAATTGATGGGAAATGCCATTTTCCCCTGCTTTTTCGTTGCGTGAACCAACTTTATACCAAACTTGCACACTGACTACAGGTGCAGTATGAACTTCCTTTGTCAGCACTGTTAAGCCATTATCCAGAACAGTTTTACGCACCCCTTGTGTTAGAGAAGTTTCAGGGGCTGGTGTGACAGCATAACTGAAGTTATTAGTTATGAATACTCCACTCAGAGTAAAACTGAGGAACAAGCCAAGAAGAATATATGCAAGCCGCTTACTGAACAAACGCATGTTAAGGTACAGAAAAATATTTACTGAAGTCAGCAAAGTTTGAGTTTACTTTAAATCAGGCTAACAAATCAGCATAAAAGCGTGGTGGCAATTGTATGAAAAAGTTGCGATCGCTCTTATTTAAACGTAAATAAACTTAAAAAAACATAAAATTATAGAGACGCGAAATTTTGCGTCTCTACAAATTAAAACCCACTCAGATAGTTAGTCGGCTTTATTTGTTCTTGTGGCTTTGCTTTCCAGCTTTTACATGTTGTTCATGGGTACCACCTTGAGTACCTTTTGCTTGTTCTTGTTCGTTATCATTATTTTCATTGCGATCGCTTCTGTGGGAGTGCTTACCACCTTCTCGACCAATCTCTGCCATAAATTCTCGGTCTTGGCTTGTAGTTTCTCCACCTTTACGACCAGCTTCTCTAGCCTCTTCTGATGTAAATTCGTGTGCAGTTCCTTTTTCGTGAGCAGCTTTTCCGCCTTTACTAGCAATTTCACGCTGCTTATCTTCATCCATGGATGCAAATCCACGTTTGCTTGTATCTGACATAATAATTCTCCGTTTTTCTTTGTTTTTATTCTTGTCAAAAAATGCAGTTTTAAAGAATCTAAAGAGTTTGTAATTCACCCTTGATTCTGTGTCTAATTTACAAATTAAAAATTCTGTAAACCTCTTTCTAATAGAGTAGTTTGTTGCCTAGAAAACATATTTTGTATTACAAAAAATAATTCTATAGTTAGAGTAATTAATTAAAAAGAAGATTCTATTTTGCAAAGAAAATATGTTCTAAACAAAGGAAAATTTGATAGTTATTAATTTTATTTTCATCCTAATAAAATCTACCAATAGGGAGATAAATTATCTTGATATTTATATATGAAAGCAATCTCATCTATTTTAGAAGTTGTTTGAAAAGTGATTGGCTGTAATTTTAATTACATTATTACCTCCCTTAATCCCTCCTTTGCAAGGGGGGAAACAAGAGAAATCCGGTTCCCTCCCCTTTACAAGGGGAGGGTTAGGGTGGGGTAAAAATATTTGATACATCAATCATGACTTTTCAAACATCCTCTAAGACACTAAAAAGAAATAGGTAAATTTAAAAGCTATATTTGCAAGATTCAACAACCAGCAATTATCAAATACAAACGAATTACTGTTGTGTAGCCGAACGTCCTTGCTTACCTAACTTGATTAAGACAAAATAGCTCAGATAACCTACATAAAATATCAAACCAATAATACCAAGAAAGCCGAGAAAGCCAGCACTAGTTTTGGGATGGAACCATTCTTTGAATACTAAGGGTGCTTCAAACCAGATATGACAATTGGGATTATTGCTAATATTTTCCGAAAAAGCACAACCCAGGAAAGGTATAAAGGCAAGTGAACCTAGAATACAATAAATAGTTGTTGCCCAGCGCCAAGAAGTAAAAGTCAGCTTTAACGGGCCGCTAGACTGATACTCAATTTCATCATTAAGATCTACCCAAAACCACAGTGAAATTGGTATGAGGATACGAGCCAAAAATCCAGAGATAAAACTGACTGGATATTGAGCAATCATTAAATAAATGGTGATAGCCAAAAGACTAGATACTCGCCAGTAAATAACTAACAAGCGTTGCATTCCCTCAGCTTTTTGCACAAATGTCCAAATCAGCAAAATCAAAGGAATGATGACTGTAAATAATACTGCTAGTCTGTAATCCATCCAGACAAAAGAGCGAAACCAAATTTCTTTTTCCATAGTATTTCCACAAAAGATAAATAATTTTACTTAGAGAATATACAGCTAATAGTTAACAGGAGCATTCCAATTTTTTCAATATACCGCAAAGGGTTTAAACCCTTTGTTAATAGCACAAATTGTCTTCATAGGACTCAAATAAATCAAACAGAACAGTCTGCTTAAGCAGACTTTCGCAGGCGGGTATAAACAATCAATAATTCCGCCGTTAAATCCGTCCATGAGAATCATGGAAGAAGGATGCGCGGCGGAATTATTGTTCAATTTTCTTCGCAGAAACTGTCAATATTTAGTATTTTCCCGTGAAAATAAGAAAATATCAGTTATACCTAAGCATGTACACGCCTATTGTTTGAGCTAGGATACAAGCAAGGTATTAAGATTGTGCGAAAAAAACTGAAAGTGCAAAATATTAGCCAATAGATCTTTGTTACTTTTTGGTCAATATTTTCAGATCAACTCACTGAACTAATTGTTAGTCCTCATAAATTCGACACTCATCTGCTTCGGGGTTATCATCACAGTACTTTTCAAAAGGAGTTTTTGGCTTGGATTGCTTTTGGTGAGAAGCTTCAGCTTGTAATTCTTCGACTGCATCCCAAGCAGCAGCACATTCTGCGGAATTGCTACCTGAAAGATCACAGACAGCGCGAGCTTCTTCAAGTTCTTGTTCGATTCTGTTGTGGATGTCTGTCATAGTTCTAATTTGCTGTGTGTTATTAATACCAGTATAGAAAAAGTACGGAAAGAGCTTTTTTGCACTATTCCACACTATTCTAGCCATATAGCTACCACTTTAGTACTTTCGATTGTTACTTTATAACAAAGTACAGCAATTAACAGGACGTCTTGCCTTATAATCTATTTCTTTTAAGATTTTACCTAAGCATACACCTGTAAGATTATACAATTATCTTTAGATAGATGTAATAGTAATAGCAATTCTTAGTTTATAGAATTTAATAAAAAGCTAAATTCACCTGATTTTGGGATGCAACTTCATGTTTTCCAAGATAAAAAATAAAAAACTATTAGCCGAATTGTAGAAAAGCGTAAAATTCATGGCAGACCAAATGCAGTGGGCAAATGCCCAATCAACCCGTCCCTCTTTAGAAGCAGCTGTTGCAGATGTGGTACAACGCACAACTTCTTCCTTATCAGCACCTGCGGATTTAGGGCTGGTATTCATTTCGTCTGCTTTTACAAGTGAATATTCCCGACTGTTACCTCTTTTAGCAGAACAACTTTCAGTTCCTGTGTTGATTGGCTGTAGTGGTGGTGGTGTGATTGGCACTAGTCTGGCTGGACACACCCAAGAATTGGAAGCAGAACCAGCCTTAAGCCTGAGTTTAGCTCATCTGCCTGGAGTGGATGTCAAAGCTTTTCATGTTGTTGGTGAACAATTACCTGACTTGGATGGACCACCAAATCCTTGGATCGATTTGATTGGTGTACCATCTTCACCAACATCTCATTTCATTTTGCTGTCTGCTTCCTTTTCGTCTGGGATCAACGATTTATTACAGGGGTTGGATTATGCGTACCCAGGCTCTATGAAAGTTGGAGGTCAAGCAAGTAGTGGCGTAATGGGTGGTCGGATTGCGCTTTTTTGTAATGGTCGTTTGTATCAAGAAGGAACGGTTGGGGTAGCATTAAGTGGCAATATTGTTTTAGAAACAATAGTGGCTCAAGGATGCCGACCTATTGGCCAGCCATACCAAATTACAAAAGGCGATCGCAACATCATTTTAGAGTTAGACGAACAAGCACCACTTTCGATACTGAGAGATTTAATTGCGAGTTTGAGCGAAGAAGACCGAACACTGGCGCAAAATTCCTTGTTTGTCGGTCTAGCAATGGATGCATTTAAGCCTTGTTTGCAACAAGGAGACTTTTTAATTCGCGAGATTTTGGGGGTAGATCCTTCAGGAGGAGCGATCGCAATCGGTGATTACGTTCGTCCTGGACAACGCCTACAATTCCACTTACGAGACGCTGAAGCTTCGGCGGAGGACTTGGAATTTCTGCTGGAACGTTATCAAAAAGAACAACAATCTCAGCCTGCTGCTGCTGGTGCATTAATGTTTTCCTGTCTGGGGCGAGGCGAAGGGCTATATGGCAAACCAAATTTTGATTCCCAGCTATTTCAGCGTTACTTCAACGATATTCCCCTGGCAGGCTTTTTCTGTGCTGGCGAAATTGGCCCTGTTGGTGACACGACGTTTTTGCATGGTTATACTTCTGTCTTTGGGATTTGTCGATCTTTAGAGAATGGGTGATGGGGGACAAGGGGGACAAGGGAGCAGGGAGAATCACCAATCACCAATCACTAATGACTCACCAACAAAGTACTGTGATTATCAATGAGTGTAGGTGTGCCACAAGTTGCGATCGCACCGTATTTTTCAAAATAACGACCTACCTCTGGCGGAAAGTGGGAACCGTCAAATAATGCGTCTCCATTGGCAACATTAGCCCAAAAGTCTCGCAGAGTGGGGGCTAATTCTTGAGCTTGCTCTAATGGTAGGCTCAAAGGAGGTAAGGTCAAAAATTTCATTAAAAAGGGAAAGCTGCGATCGCCCATCCATTTACGCGAACTGTGTTGCAAATTCGGGAAATCTGGGACTGACTCGACTCGATACGACAACATCTGCAACCATTGTCTAGCGTAGCGATCGTGACGAAACTCTAATACTCTGTAGGGATGAGGATAGCTGACTAAAGAACCAGTAGTAATTTCATATATACCCTGAGAGTATGCTACGTCCTGAACATGCAAATGCCCTGTAAATACTAATCTGACTCCGTAGCGTTGCAACAGGGATAATAATTCCCCAGCATTTTCTAACATATAGCGATTTGCCATAGGGTGGCGTGATTGATTAGGTAAGTGTTCCACAACATTGTGGTGTATCATCACCAGTACTAATTCATCACCAGTTGTAGCTAGAACTTCTTCTAACCATCGCAGTTGTTCAATATCCAAACGTCCTATTTGCTCTTCTTGGTCATTGAACAAATTAGAATTCAGACCAATTAGTCTGACTCCTGGCAAGACCTGACAAGTGTAGTAAGGTTGTTTGGAATCTGTGTAACCAAATTTACTATAATAACTGGGGAAATCCGCAAATGCAATTGATTGCTCATTAGCCTTGAAAACAGGAACATCGTGATTACCAGGCACAACGTAGGCAGGAAAAGGTAACTTAGCCAAGCGTTGTGCTAACCAAGCATGGTTCTCTGGTTCACCGTGCTGAGTTAAGTCTCCAGGAAGTAAAATAAAATCTAAATCTAACTGTGTTAGATGTTCTAATACACTTTCAAACCCTGAAACACTGACTTCCACCAAATGAAAACGACTGGGATGATTCCAGATTGTGTGAGGAAGAGCAATATGTAAGTCGCTGACTATAGCAAAGCGAAAATTGGGAATCATTGAAGTAAATACTATTTTAAAAACAACGTTTAAAAATCCTTTTAAAATAAAGTATAACCTCTGCCTCCTAGACTTGCGTAGCAATGATCCCACTTAATATTTGTACATATTTAAAAATTGTTATTGGGAAAATAGAATTAGGATTAACTCAAAAAAGCAAATTATTTCTAAAAGCCTACATTATTAGGGCTATTTCAAGCTTATACCATTTCTATATGAAGACGCATAGAAAGAACCCCACCACCTGCGGCATCTCCTCTTGGTAAGGGGAGATTGGGAGGGATAAAAATAGTGTGCAGCTTCACAGAGAATTGGTATTATGCATTATCAAAAAGGGAAAAAATATGTCAAAATAAGAATTTATTATGGTTAAAATACATTATATTGATATAAATCAAAAACCAACAAAAAGAACAAATAATCTTATAAAAAACTAATAACTACCAACAAGCAAGAAATAATTAAGGAGATTTTTTTTGGTACGCGTTCGAGTCCGTCAGCACGTTAATCCCCTGGCAAACAAGTATCAAGCACCAGCTAATCCTTTAGACTGGGAAAAAGTCTATTTCCAGTCAAATCAACCACTGCATTTGGATATTGGCTGTGCCAGAGGACAATTTTTATTACAATTAGCGCAAATAGAACCAAGTTGGAATTTTTTGGGTTTAGAAATTCGTGAGCCTTTGGTAGATCAAGCGAATAGAGTGCGGGATGAGTTAGAATTACAAAATTTGCACTATTTATTTTGTAACGTCAATAATTCTTTGCGATCGCTTTTATCAACTCTCCCCACAGGAAGCTTGCAGCGTGTCAGCATTCAATTTCCTGATCCTTGGTTTAAAAATCGTCATGCAAAACGGCGGGTAGTACAACCGGAATTAGTTGCAGAACTCTCAGATTATCTGATTCCAGGGGGAATGGTATTTTTACAATCAGATGTAGAATTTGTCGCAACACAAATGTGCGATCGCTTTGCTGCTCATTCTAGTTTTCAAAGACAAGGTTCGGGAGAATGGTTAGCAGAAAATCCCCTCCCAGTCTCTACAGAAAGGGAAATAGCTACTCAGAAAAAGGGCGAACCTGTATATCGTGCTGTGTTTACAAGACTAAATCATTCGTGAACAACGAAATTCCCGACTTCTTAGAGCATGGATCTGGCGAATGGTGAATATAATCCAATACGCTTGGTGTTAAGCCCACAAATTGGTTTGTAGAGGCTATAAATTTAATCGTTATTTGCGTTCGCTTTCACATTTATGTAAATATTGTTTCATTCATAAGAAACGTTCTAATGTTTCTTGCAAATGCTTTAATGTTTTCTATAGATCAGAGAGTTATTATAAGAAATGTTCTAATGTTTCTTGCAAATGCTTTAATGTTTTCTATAGATCAGAGAGTTATTATAAGAAATGTTCTAATGTTTCTTGCAAATGCTTTAATGTTTTCTATAGATCAGAGAGTCATTATAAGAAATGTTCTAATGTTTCTTGCAAATGCTTTAATGTTTTCTATAGATCAAAGAATTTTTATAATCAACGTTAATTTAGTAAGTGTGTAGACACGTAGCGCTTCTCGGTTAGGCGATCGCTAGATTCTCAACAATCTAAATCCAAGAATGAAACCACATCCGCAATTTATAAGCTTGAGGTGAGAGAGGTAAAGCTAGATAAAGCGGTAGCCAGAAAACAAAAGCTGTCAAAATCGTAAACGTAATCGTGACGCCAATGGCACGGAGTCCCTTGGAATAACTGCGAAGACATTGATCTACAAACCAAGCGATCGCCATAAAAGCAAACACAACAGCTGTCATGTAGTGATAGATAAAAAGACAGCGATTGACTCCTACCCAAGGTAGTAAATTGGCAGCATAATTTAAAACCAAATATAAAGCAATCCAAGTATCAACAGAAAGTCTTGGTGCGATCGCAAAACGCTTTTTCCTGACTAAAAAACTTATCGCTTGCCATCCCAACATTATTACTAACAGTAACAGAGCAATGACACCAAACCACCATAAGAACGGATTCCCCATTGCATGAACATCATAAATTACTTTGCCAGTACCCGTAGGTAAAGGTGGTCCCACTACAGGAAGGGGTTCTTTAAGATTTGTTGCTGTTTCGTATAAATAAGCCATTGGTCGAGTCAGTAAAGGCCATTTATACCATGCAGCACAGTAAGGGTGGACTGTGGGAGTATTACCCCCTAAACGCTCATGAAACAGTAGAATTTGTTTATGAACTTCAATAAAATTATGTTTTCTGTTTATTAATAAATGAGGAATCCAAATCAGACTGTAGATTAATGCAGGGATAATTCCTAAATAAAAGAAAAAGCTTACAAAATTTAGCTGCGTCAGGTTTTGTAATGGAGATGTTTTTTTTTCATGTTCCCATAAATTAGGGCTTTCTCGGGTAATATTTGTCTGACTTATTCTTCCTATAAATTTCCATCCCCAGGCGAAAATCCAGGTTAGATAAGCACCCAACAAAAACCACAGACCGTTCCATTTCGTAGCAGCAGAAGCGCCAAAAGCAACGCCAGCCAGTATGAGGTAAACTCTGCGCTGTTGTCTGTGATTTGCTAAGGCTAATAAAAACAACAACTGTCCTAATAACCCAAAGATAACTATATATATATTGATCAAAGCGTAGCGAGACTCGACGATAAATATACCGTCACAAGCGGTGAATAAACCTGCTAGGAAAGCAAAACTACGACTATAACTTAATTGATAGGCAATTCCTGTAATAATTAAGGGAATAAATGAGCCAAACAGAGCATTAAGCCAACGATAACTCCAAGCTGGTCGTAATGTACCTGTTAAACCATTTACCGGATCATGCCAAAAAGGAATGCGATCGCTAATCCACATTCCCAACGCAATTATCAGTTTACCAAACGGTGGATGACCATCAAAAAATGGAGTGTGAGTGAGATAGTTATTGCCGAATTTAGCATAGTAAACTTCATCAAATACAAAGGTGTTAAATCTCCCTAATCCCCAAAATCGTAGGAAAAGTGATAGAAGAAATATACCTGCAATGCCTATCCAAAACCATTTTTTTGTCATTGATCAATAGTCATTGGTGATTTGTGATTGGTGATTGGTGATGGGAAGAGACTTGTTAAATAATTCCCCCCACACTCCCCACACTCCCTTCTCCCTGCTCCTTTGTCCCCTATCTCCGATCCCCTATCCCTCAACTTTCGCCACTTCTAGCATGGTTTTTAATACAGAATCAGGATTTAGGCTAATTGAATCAATTCCTTGTTCCACTAAAAACTGAGCAAATTCCGGATAATCACTGGGTGCTTGTCCACAAATACCAATTTTGCGATTGTGTTTTTTCGCCGCAGCGATCGCCATCTTTACCATTTGCTTTACTCCCTGACTGCGTTCGTCAAACAACCCTGCTACTAAGGCTGAATCTCTGTCTATGCCTAGTGTTAGCTGAGTTAAATCATTGGAACCAATGGAAAATCCATCAAATACCTCGGCAAACTCCTCAGCCATTATGACATTATTAGGCAATTCGCACATCACATAAACTTGCAAACCATTCTCACCCTGATGTAGACCATTTTTTGCCATTTCTGCCAACACTAACCGTCCTTCATCAGGAGTGCGGCAAAAAGGAATCATAGGGATAATGTTAACTAAACCCATTTCTTCGCGGACTCGCTTCATCGCCTGACACTCTAAAGCAAAACCTTCGCGATAGCCTTGGTCATAATAACGTGCAGCGCCCCGCCAGCCAAGCATGGGGTTTTCTTCTTTAGGTTCAAATTGTCTCCCACCGAGTAGATTTGCATACTCATTACTCTTAAAGTCTGACATTCTCACAATTACTGGTTTAGGATAAAATGCTGCGGCAATTCTGCCAATGCCTTGCGCTAATTTATCAACAAAATACTGTGGTTTATCATCGTAAAGCGCAGTAATTTCTGCTATTTTTTCTTTGACAAATTGATCTTCTAGTTGGTCATATTTAATTAATGCCATGGGATGGGTTTGAATGTGATTGGCGATAATAAATTCAGTCCGCGCCAAACCAACTCCATCGTTAGGAATTGCAGATAAACTAAAAGCTTCCTGGGGATTACCCACATTCATGAAAATTTGGGTGCGGGTACGAGGTAAATCTTCCAAAGCAACTTCTTGCACATCAAAAGGTAGTAATCCTGGGTAAACTTTTCCTTCTTCTCCTTCAGCACAAGAAACAGTTACTTCTTGACCACTTTTTAATACTTCTGTCGCATTCCCACATCCCACAATAGCAGGTACACCTAGTTCTCTGGCAATAATTGCGGCGTGACAGGTGCGTCCTCCAGAATTAGTAATAATCGCCCTAGCACGCTTCATAATTGGTTCCCAGTCGGGATCAGTTCTATCTGTTACCAAAACTTCCCCAGGTTGGAATTGGTCAATTTTGCTGACTTCAGAAATTACTCGTGTTTTTCCTTGACTAATTGCTGAACCTACAGCACGTCCTGTCACTAGGGGATCGGGGATTGAGGATTGGTGATTCTCCAGAGAAGACGCTTCGCGTAGACGCGCAAGTGGCTTCTCATAGAGTACGGGAGAAGACAAAAGAGAAATTTTTTCTTGTCCTCCGTGTCCTCCGTGTTCCCCTTGTCCCATTGTGAGTCTATAAGTCCGCAACACATTCTGGCTTTTCTGAGATTGGACTGTTTCTGGACGCGCTTGAACGACAAATAATTCATTAGTGATACCATCTTTTGCCCACTCAATATCCATCGGGGTGTAGACGCCGTGAACTTGAGAATAATGGTCTTCAATCAAACAGGCCCAATGTCCTAGTTGTAAAATTTCATCATCTGTAATCGCAAATTTATTTTTTTCTGGACTGGAAACTAAAACATTTTTAGTAAATTTAGAGCCATCGTCATAAACCATTTTTAATTCTTTGCTGCCCAATTTTTTATCGATAATTGAGCGAAATCCGGCTTTTAATGTCGGTTTAAAAACATAATATTCATCAGGATTAACTGCGCCTTGAACAACATTTTCTCCTAAACCATAGGCTGCTGTAATCAGTGCTGCATCTTGGAAACCTGTTTCGGTTTCTATGGTGAACATGACTCCAGCAGATGCTAAGTCAGAACGCACCATTTTCTGTACACCTACGGCGAGGGCAATGTTAAAGTGATCAAAGCCTTTAATATGACGATAAGAAATAGCGCGATCAGTGAATAATGAAGCAAAACATTTATGACAAGCTGCTAAAACTCCCGCAGTTGTAGTCACGTTGAGGTAGGTTTCTTGCTGTCCCGCAAAACTTGCATCGGGTAAATCTTCGGCGGTAGCGCTAGAACGAACTGCTACATCTGTATCTAGATAATACTGTTCACACAAAGTTTGATATGCACGGGCGATCGCATCGCGCAATTCTGGTGGAAATGGTGTATGTATCAGTAGCGATCGCGCTTTTTTACCTCGTTCGCGTAAATTGTTAACATTATCAACATCCAAGTCAGTAAACAATTCCCGCAGTTGTGCTTCTAATCCAGCAGATTCAATGAAGTAGCGATAAGCATAAGCAGTGGTAGCAAAACCCATTGGTACATTTATACCTTTGGGTGTTAACTGTTGAATCATCTCACCCAAAGATGCATTTTTGCCACCAACTAGCGGTATATCACCAATACCAACTTCATTAAACCAGAGAATGAGCGATCGCTCTTTGGCAGTTAGTTGAGCAGTTTCTTTTATAACTCTAGTCATCAGTATTTACTCCTGATAATAGTTTTTATTGTTCAGCAAAGATAAGCAGTTGAGTTTATTAGTCTAAAATAGTTCGTCTCTTTATTGACTAACTTTAATATATCTATAATTTTAGTAATCTACTTTATATTTTATTTGGAATCACTATGTCCAAGGTTATAGAAAAATTTTTATTTAATTTGATAATGGATATGAAAAGTGATGTAGAGCGAATAAATCTGTATTTTATATTTCCGAAATTATATCTGTTAATCCTGAATCTATATAGATGCTTTTTTTGATTTCACTCAAGGGGTAAAGTATGTTTGAGCGCTTCCTAGAAAAAATTATTAAAAAAACAGCACTCAAAATTTTAAAAGCAACGATTGCTGAATTACCCGCTACCAATCCGTTAGTTACAGATTGTAACCAGTTATTACCAAAAATAGCTAATTTTTTTGATTTATGATAATCCTTTAATTTGCTGGTGATTTTTGGTTGGTAGTTGTTTGCCATAATACATAACTACTAATTAATCACTCACAACAACTCCGAAATTGTTACAGAATTATGAATACTCAAGATATTAAATTTCCCAAAGGACGTACAGCATTTATTATTATCCACGGTGTCGGTGAACAAATACCTTATGAAACAGTAGATTATTTTGCCCAAAACTTAGTTAAACACTTTGAAGGGCAGAGTTTACCAATCATGTTAGAACACTTAATTGCTAAACGAAGACTATCGAATGGTCGTCGTTGGATAGAAAGCTTTGTGCGTCTTAGCCCTACTGAATTTCCAGCAGATGATTTTATAGATATTCACGAATATTATTGGGGAGCTGATACGGAAAATAAAATTAGTGTATCAGAAGTATTGCAATGGGCAGATCAGACACTAGAAGGGACAATCGCATTTTATAGTCGTAAGGAAAATCAATCTAAATTAGATGATATTTTGAAAGAAAAAAAATGGAAGAGTTTTTTTAAATATCGCCTACGCTGGCTAACTATATTTTTACGGATATTTAAAATAATATATCCTTGGTTACGACTAATTGTTTACCTATTTCTAATGTTATTAAGTCCATTTCTTCAAGGCAAGTTTCTACAACCAGCTTGGAATTTAAGCAGAAAACTGATAACTCCTTTGCTAGTGAATTTGGTGGGAGATGTTGCTATATATACTACTAATACTGTAAAATCTCCTTACCATAAAATTCGTGAACAAATACTAGCAGAATCATTAACACTGCTCAAAGCCATTCTCAGGGATAAAGCCGCAAATTATGATCAAGTAATTATAGCAGGACATTCTCTCGGTAGCTGTATTGCTTACGACACCTTGAATATTTTATGTATAGAAGCAAGTCTATCTAAAGATCAGGGCAAAAGTTTGCTTGTTAATAAAATCACAGGGTTAATCACTTTCGGATCTCCATTAGATAAGATTGCTTTTTTCTTCAGAGAAATGGCAGAGCAGCATCAGTACATTAGACAGAGAATATTAGAACACTTAAATTCTTTTCGTGTAAAGCCTTTATATATTCGGTTAACTCCATATTTGACTACAAACCCAGTAGAATGCCAACTAGAAAAAATTCGCTGGGTAAATTATTATCATCTACAAGATCCAATTAGTGGTCACTTAGATTATTACGACAGCTTAGATAATATGCGGATGGAATATGAAACTTCTTGGGGGGAAAAGGCGCATTTAGGTTACTGGACAGATCCCAATTTCTATAAGGATATTGCCCAACGCTTTCTTTCAAAAACAAATGAGTAGTAACTCGTAGCTCAATATATCCCATAAAGGACATAACATTATGTAAAATGGTTTTTCAATTTGATGCAAAAATATATGCTCAAATCCGAACTGACCACAAATACAAAAAATGAATACTACAAATGAAATATCAAGGTACTTAATAGATCAAGCTTCGACAATCCAAAATCTCAAACCTGAAATGGTATAACCTATGAAAATGCTTTGCCGCACATAAGATGTCCATATAGTATATAGTGCTTGGTGGTTCGTAAGAAGATTAAGAACAGGTTATTAAATTACAAATTCAATCATTACTACTTAGTAAGTTCTTGGTTATTTAAGCCTAACAATTGCAAACTAATGACTTCAGCCATTGGGAAACTACCCAATCACACCAGACAACGGAGGGAAAATCATGGGTAAGTACGACAAATTTTTTGAGTCGGAAGAGGTGTTGGAAGAATCACTCAATCCAAACGAAGCGATCGCAGCAGTCGCAGTTGTGACTGCAATTGCTGACTCTTCCATAGAAGATGTAGACGCAGAACTATTGACGGATATTCTCTGGGGATTTGAGATTTTTGACGAATATTCCGACGATGAATTATTAGAAATGATCGATAAACTTTTAGCCTTTGCTGAAGATGAAGGAGTCGGAACACTTTTCAACACTGCTTATGAATGTTTGGATGATGAATTAATCCCAGATGCTTTTGCTGCGGGAGTGAGTATGCTGGTAGATGAAGAAGATCTGCTTATTCCCAAGGGAAAAGCAACTTTACTTAAGAAGCTACAACAAGCCTTAGAACTAGAAGATGACGAAGCGAAGGAAATTGTAGAAGAAGTTATTACCGCTTTTGAAGAAGCAGAAGACGAAGACTTCCTAGACGACGAAGAAGATGAAGAAGACTTCTTAGAATCAATGTCTAGCCAGACAATATATGAGTCACCTGCGGGTAATTTTACAGTCCCTGTTCCATCCAGCCTGCGACAAGGCGCGATGATTGATAGTCAAGAAGGAATAGTGATTTTTTCTGATGATCTTGGTTCCTTATTCAGAATCGATTATAGTTCCCTGCCTACTCAACAAATGTATGATATGGAATCTGTAGGACAGGAAGAATATTTAAGGTCTATTCTTTTAAATAAGTATGTGCCTAGTGCGATCGCATCTAATTTACCAGATGCTTCGGTGGATTACACTGAATATCTGTCAGATGTATTAGAAGGTGCTTACTTTACATTAGTAAATATGCCCGAAGGTTCAACAGTTCCTAAAACAGGGAACAACGGAACTGCTATTAAATGTGATGCTTATCGAGGATTGTTAGCATTTATTGATGGAGACTTTTTGTATATAGTCAGTAGTCAGCGCAGCTTTTGTGATGGTGAAACTCCAGCTGGTGTTAAACAAGAAGCCCAAAATCTGAAGCAGAGTATTATCAGCTTCGTGGATACGATTGAGTTTAGTTAGCTGCAATCCGCGATCGCACTCATACAGCGTATTGCAGGTTTATGAGGTACAGACTATTCGGTCATAAATTATAAGAAAGTTTTTCACTCAATCAGAGATGTACCTCATTTACTTGAAAACTGCTGTATATTCCCAATCAGAAGGTGTTTTTTTGAAAAAATCGCCTTCTGTTTTTGCTTGCGATCACAGATTGCAGCTAAAGCAGTCAAATTATTTGGCATTGCTGATTTCATGTATGAAAATGATTTTGCATAATGCCAAAATCTTTGTAGAGCCACGATATATCGTGTCTCTATATTCGGATTCATACCGCATTCAGCAACGCCAATTATTTTTAAGGAGTTGGTCAAAGCGATCGCTATTGGTTAGAGTGAATACGATTATCATTTAAAAAATAAGGTATCTCGGATATGGTCAGTACTGTGACAACAGACGTAGTTCCAGTAACAGTTCTCACTGGTTATTTGGGATCTGGAAAAACAACTCTGCTCAATCGTATTCTCACCCACGAACATGGCAAAAAAGTGGCTGTGATTGTCAATGAATTTGGGGAAGTCGGTATTGATAATCAATTGGTGATCGATACAGATGAAGAAATCTTTGAGATGAACAACGGCTGTATCTGCTGTACAGTGCGGGGTGATTTGATTCGCATCATCAGTAATTTGATGAAGCGACGTCACAAATTTGACCATTTGGTGATTGAAACCACTGGGTTAGCTGATCCTGCGCCAGTGATTCAGACATTTTTTGTCGATGAAGATATGCGCGAACAGTTAGAACTGGATGCTGTGGTAACAGTAGTCGATGCCAAGCACATTTGGCAACATTGGGAAGCCGACGAAGCGCAAGAACAGATTGCTTTTGCTGACGTTATTTTGTTAAATAAAACTGATTTAGTCACGCCAGATGTACTCGATGAATTAGAAAGGCGAATTCGCGGGATGAATGCAATGGCAAAAATTTACCGTACCCGCAATTCCCAAGTTGGAATGGATGCACTTTTGGGTGTGAAAGCCTTTGATTTGGATCGTGCTTTGGAAATCGACCCAGAATTCTTGGGAGAAGATGCTCATCAACACGATGAAACCGTCTATTCTGTGGCTTTAGTTGCCGAAGGCGCCCTGGATGGAGATAAACTCAACAATTGGCTAGGCAAGTTACTGCAAACCCAAGGCCCGGATATCTTTCGGATGAAGGGTATTTTAAATATGGCTGGAGAAAGCGATCGCTTTGTCTTTCAAGGAGTACATATGATCTTTGAAGGAAAACCGGATCGCCCTTGGAAAGACAGCGAAACCCGTAAAAATGAACTAGTCTTCATCGGTCGTAACCTAGATGAAGCCAAACTCAAACAAGATTTTCTCGCCTGCTTAGTTTAAAGGACACGCAGGACAAGGGGGATACGGATAACAAATCCTTGGGTCTCCCCTTGTTTAGAATGAAATCATCGAGCAATCAGCATGGGTTCTTCGCAACTTTTGGTGATCTTGGTTGGGGTTAGTGTTAGGAATGAGGATTAAATAAAGTGTAAAAGTAGGCTGTGTTAGCGGAGCGTAACGCACCGTTTTAAGTTCCATCAGAATTGCATGTTATTAAATTTGCGTTCCTTAGTGATTTTAGAGGGGGATTTTGTGCAAAACCCCAAACAATATTGAAAATAATTGTATAAAACATTACTAAGATATATTTTTGTAAAGATAAGCTTAAAATTTTATACTGCTTGATGTAAGTGTGATAATTTAAACAATGCAAAATTAAAAAACCCAAAAAATTCCTAAAAAATTGGTTATTTTTAACTTATTTGTATAAAAAGAGTGTGCTTTTTAGCTCATTATTTAAATTTCTTACTTAAACAAAATCACTATATTCAGTTAATTTATTTTACTTGACTAGCACATCTATAAAACTTTCGTCTGCGAGATATATATGACATTAACTTCTGAGGTAAAAAATAAATTAGAAAATAATGGTAGCTACATAGGCGCAAAACTAGACAGATGTGTAAGTGGTGATTGCTATCCAGCCAGCATCCTGAATATAGGTATAAAAGGAGTAGTAAGAAGGGTATCAACAAGTTTTGCAGAACCGATTAGAAAAGAATTCGATTCTGCGATGAATAACTTATTTGATGATAATTTAACTCCATTTGCAGAAAAAATTGATTACATCGCCCAAAGGCGAATTGCACAAACAGAAGACGCTGCTAAAGATATAGTTACACAGACAGTTGATAACTTTTCTGGGTTAAAAAACGAAATCAAAAGCAATATTGATGATTTGCTTAGTGATGTTGATACAGGCTACAAAGAAAATCTGAAAATCACCTTTGATGAAATTAATTTGGCTCGTGCAGAAGCAATCTTAAGTTTAAGAGCAACAATAGGAGATATTGATAAATCATTAGAAAACAGAATTACTCAAATTTCCATCACAATGATGGATACTATTAAAACAGCTAAAGAAATTAGTGATAGATTTACACCGGAACAATTTCGGAGAAAACTAATTGAACCAACACTAGATCGGATAGATGCTTTAGAATCAAAGTTTTTTCAAGATGTAGATAAGTTAATAGATAAAATTGAAGCGATCGCAGTCGGAGAAATAGAAGAATTTAAAAAAGAATTAGAAAAATTTAGACGCTTGCTGCCTAATCCATTTGATGATTGCAGACGCAAGCTAGATTTACAATGGAAGTTGGGACTAGATTTAGAAAATATTGATATTTATAGATTAAAAGAGTGTGAACTCTTAACCAGAATTAATGAGAAATCATCTATTAGTAAAATACTAGATGTATACGGGCAACTGCAATATAATGCAGCCAGAATGAACTATGTTGCAAGAAGCGCACCTGACTTTAAAGATATTTTTATCAGGGATTGGTTGAAGTATGGTCAACTATATAGATTTTGGAAGAATTGGCTTTAGCTCAGTTAACATTTATCTACTAAAGATAGAACACTAACAAATCAATTTGTAATTTTAAAGGAAAAAACATGGCATTAACACCATTACAAGCCTATGAAGAAGCAATTAAAAGAATAGAAGACACACGCAAGGAATTAGAAAATGAAACAGCTAGATTTGAAACAATAAAATCGCAAATCCAAGCGCAAGTGCAATCTATCCAAACAGAATTACAAAAGAAAACTAAAGAAATAGAGCAACTAAAATCAGAACTTCAGGCGACAAAAACGGAACTTGAAACCACAAAAACTCTCCTCACAAATACAACAAATCTGATTCAAGATACTGCAAAAACAGTAAAGACTGCTTACTCAGAAGCACAAACTGCTCGTTCTGAAGCGAAAAACGCTCAAACCACTGCAAATACAGCTCGTTCTGAAGCACAAACTGCTCAAAACACCGCAAATACGGCTCGTTCGGAATCACAAACTGCTCAAAACACAGCTAACACCGTGCGTTCAGAAATTAATTCAGTTAAATCTGGTATAGAAAATGGTTCCATAATTGCTCAAAAAGCAATTATGTTAAGAACTAGAGATCATAACCACTGGCTGCGATGGCGTACAGTTGATAATAAAAATCATGTATCGGCTCAATAAACAGGGGTAGCCAAGAAAAATAAAAAAAACGAGCGAGGAACACATAGCGTCGTAGAATATGACACATGACGCGAAACCAATCGAGTGAAAAGTTAGTAG
>JAESGT010000071.1_pt1 | contig 35987 bp, 29 predicted proteins | sample 9266261 | NCBI WGS metagenome assembly JAESGT01 (sample SAMN15741584, study PRJNA653494) | algae metagenome | isolation source: Pelatocladus maniniholoensis HA4357-MV3 and co-occurring heterotrophs from... | place: USA: Maniniholo cave near Haena, Hawaii | collected 2009-07-28 | reverse complement strand
AAATCCGTTGAAAACAAGACAGCATGACTTCGCTTAGATGTTGTAATATTTGTCCGCACTAAAATCACAACATTTAACGTTTGAGAAAATTCTTTGTGAAGTAGTTGAGCTTGATAAATATCTGTGCTTGTTCTGGCTTTCGTCCGTGTACGATAACGATCGCACCTTCTTGTGCTAAAGCTTTCGCGATGGCTGCACCGATACCACTGGTACTACCAGTGATAAGAGATCGCTTATCACGCAACTGTAAATCCATGAACTTACCTCATGGTTATATTTTTTTAGGCTCTTAAACTTTGATTCACACAGTCGAGTTAAAGACCAGTCCTAGCTTGACAAGTAGTTTGAGAAACTGAGGTTTTTACCCAAGACTGTAGTAAACCTCGTGACTAACAAGATAGTTTCAGTTTATCTGTGACTGAAAAATTTTAACCAGCCAATTTCATTATTTTAAGAACAAACTTATTTTTTTCTAGAACAGCAAAGTTTGCTAGAGAGGGTCAGATCATCTGTGATGGGTTAAAGTTTTATGCATCTTGTCAATACCTCTAAAGAATGACAAAAAACAATGATAATGATAATTATCAACAGCAAGAAAAAACCAATTTTGTAGGGCGATCGCTGATGAACTATCCTTACCTTTTGGTCGCATTTCGTTGGAGATGCTTGAGCGCGGTTTGTACCATTTTAGCGTCGCCTATGACTTGGGCAAAGCCACAGACCCAGTTAAGTACTTCGCTGCAAAAGAAAATCAGGATTTAGGTGTGGTCAAAGTACTCCGAAAGCCTGTCCCTAAGCTCAATCTATCACCTTTTCCTCAACTCCCCTTGACAACCGTGCAATTCTCTTAACCTGTCACAGATGGGGTCAGATATTCAAGTAAACTAATGTTAAACCGTTACAATCCACTCACTACTCATTTATTAAAAGCTGGAATGTCTATCTCGTATACCTTTCAGCTTTTCTTAGTGCCATTCATTACCGAACCTTAGAAAGCTTAGAAGAATATGTATTAGTTTCCCAAGAGGAAATCAAAGTAGAAGTTTATCGTAAAGATTATCAAGGAAATTGGTTGCTAGAAATCTTAACTAAGGAAGATAAATTACAATTAAAATCAGTGGGGTTAAATCTTACAATGTCAGACATTTATGAAGATGTATTCACAATATAAGGTTGAAAATATTATGCAATCAGCTTTACGAATCACAACCAAAGTTTTACCAGGAAACAAAATAGAAATTGAAATTCCTGAAGCGAAAGAAGGCGATAAAGTTGACGTATTTGTGATTTTGCCAGAAAAATTTGAACCCAAAAAGCGTTCAGTACTCGACATTATAGAAGAAAGCCGTAGGAGACACCCTTCTCGAACTGCTGAGGATATAGATAGACAACTACAAGAAGAACGCTCATCATGGGACAGCTGATACTTCCATCTCCTGGCACTATTTATATAGATACTTCCGTAGTTATTTATACTATTGAAGGCAACCCTGATTATTATTCTCTCCTGCAACCACTATGGTCTAAGTTCTACACAGGAGAAATTCAAATAGTCAGCAGCGAATTAATATTAATGGAGGTTTTAGTTGTTCCATTGCGTAATGGCAATAATTCTTTAGTAGCAGACTATGAAGAACTATTATTATCATCTCAAGTGCAGTTAATTTCTATAACTCAATCAATACTGCGACAAGCCGCAAATCTTCGCGCTACAACTAACCTCAAAACACCAGATGCTATTCATGCAGCCACAGCCTTATCTGTTAATTGTAATCAATTTATTACCAACGATAAAGGCTTTCGTAATGTTCCGGGTTTACCTGTTGTCATCCTTAGTGAAGTCTTAGCATCTTGAACCGCATTCTCCAGTTTACAATTTCAAGTTATTCTCTGCGCCTTTGGGCCTCTATGTGATATAAAAATGCCTACTCACGACATAATTGACTTCATGAAATCATACCTCATCTTCTTTGATGCTTTGTTATCGACCAGTTTTTATGTTTCAGCTATTATCCTCATAATATTTCTCCAACCATTCCAACAAGCCTTCCTCGACTGGGGTCAAGTAAGTCTGTCGTCCCAGAGACTCCAACACTGTGTAGGCACAGCGATCTAGTATTCCATAATCGCGCAAACGCTTGATGCGTTTTTTGATTTGTGGTAGTTGGCGATGTACTTCCGGAGAATCAATTTTGTTGAGGTTTTCAGGTTTCACGTTTAGAGTAGTGTCATGAACATCCACTTCTACACTAAATTCTTTAAGGACAACTGCGATCGCCCAACAGCCATTATATTTGCGTTCAGTACCCTCTAACCTAGTTAAGGTAAATACGTCACCTATTTGGCAAAAATCACTGGCAAGCAGCAGAGGCTTTTCCTTGAGCTGTTCCACAATTCCCTTAATAATGCGTCCGCTTGGAACTTTACCGCCTGCCTCTTCTACACCCTGCAACCATGCAGCCGCTTGAACCTCTGGTTCCAAATTCGCTTTAGCTAAATCACGTAACTGACGTTCGTTGGTCGGCATAGGAGTTTGCCGACCATTGGTCGGCAAAAATTTCTGGATATTGTCATAGACAACAGCAGCCGCCATCTTCAGGTAAGCAGTGTCGCGACTATAATTAAAGCGATCGCGGCAGTATTCCTCAAAACTTCTATGAGTACTCCGGTATAGCCGCCGTTCTCGCAGTGCCTTTAAGGCACAACCTGCTTCATAAAATGCCCGTTCTATTTTTAACTCTAATCTGTGACGGTCAGCTTTTTCCTCCTCGGTTAGCTCCTCCAGCACTTCGACCGCAACAACTACAGTATCAGCTGTCGGTAATTCAGACTCTGTTGCAAATTCTTCCCTTGGCTTGGGTTCGTGCTCTACTAACTCTTGTTCAGAAGAATTACAGGTTGTGGTGACTGAAATTTCAGTATCACTTCTTTTTACCCGTTTGTCACTTTTGTTTACATTAACTTCTTGACCAGGTTTTAATTTAAGTTTTCCAACTGTCATAATTAATACCTTTAAAAAACAGCTGAAACTTTTGTACGGGAAATTCTCAGCTTAGGATACAGTTGTTATCCGTTTTTACAGTATGTCTCACTCCCTTAGTTTTGAGTAAAATTGAACACAAGATACTGCGATGAATGGAAGAAAAGTAGATGTTAAAGTTGTGCTTGCACCTAGCCTGATGATGCTCTTCGGATTTGTCCTTCAAAGACATGCATTGTCCCGTCTGCATCAAACAAACTAAATCGCCCTACTAAATTGGCAACAGTGACACAAGCATCAATGAAATATCCACTAATCCACTCCCCAGCCGCCGTCAAAATTTCGACTGGCTGAAGTTTGTGGTTGTTTGATTTACTACCTGTAACTGTTGAGTTCACATCTTGCTCTGTCTGGGCATTAGCATTCGGGAAATTTAAGTCAACACTGACTTTGGCACCTACTGTCTCAGTAGATTCTTGTAAGAGGCCAGATAATGATTCCGCAGCATTACCATTTGATGGCAGAGGGGTTGGTACATCATTTCCTCCAAGGAACTGGGACGAATCATCATCGTGACTATTGCCTAGAAATTCTATATTTGACCATTCATCCGTTGACAATTGACGCTCCAATTGACAGTTAGTGTCAATCAAATCAGTGCTAGTAGCAGTAGGCATTTGAGCGTTTGAATTGACAAATTGACGTAACTCTACATCTTCCAATCGTAACGAGGGATTTGAGTAGCAATTAGTGACTTTCTCTGAAGAAAGAGGTGCTGACAGATTTGTGTCAAATGAGTCAATTTCATTGTCAAATCCAGGAGTGCTCTGGGTTTGAAGGATTGACACTGGTGTCAAATTTCTGTCAATTTTGTCAATCTCGTTTAGTGGCAAACCATTTGGCACATAGACTAAGTTAGACCCTTTATTTTCAACGCGACCCCAACCCGCAGCTGCCATCATTTCCATCAGTCGCCGGATTTCAAAAGTCGGTTTTTTGCGGAAAGCGCGGATGCTACTCTTGAGCATGGAAGCTGTAGCCCCTCCCAGACGTTCAGCCACCTTCTGGATTTTCAGACCCCAAGACATCAGCCCAGATTCTGGAGAGTTTTGAGCATGAATTGATTTATGTTGCCACAGAAAATAAGCTGCTAGCTCAATGGCCTTTTCCATCGTGTTACCACAGATGACTTGGCTCGGAGTTTCACTCCTTAAGACAGCATTGACGATGTGTAACCACAGTGCCAACCGCGCTGTATAAGCTTCAATCTTGGGGTAGACTACTCTCAGTCCATAGGACTCCTCAGCAACTTGGGCATCTACGAGAGAATGCTGCCACGCCTCAAACAACATAGCCGCTTCCGTGCTTAAAAAATAATCTTGCTCTGGCACATGGCCGAGTTTTATGTAAAGCTGGCGTAGTGCTTGAGAGATACCAGTATCGGGAGCAGTACTTTCTCCAACTAACCGCAGGTAACGTTTGGGAGACTTTGCAGCACAAAACAGCCATCGGGCAAAACTGCCGTTGCAGTCGTTGTGGTCACCCATCATAGTGGCTAAAACTTCCCACTGGATACTGCCTGTACGTGAGATAGCACTCTTAGGTAAGCACACAGATTTGTCTGAGCGGTCATAGATAATTGCAGACCCATTGAATTGATCGAGTTCCTGCTCTTCATCAGCCCCTAAACCACCGCGATATTGATTACGGGTTTTGAATAACCCTGCTAGTTCATCCCGGTAGTACAGCAGTCCCCGAGGATTTTCACTATGAATTCGCTGCAATGTTTCCAGTGTGCTGTCCTTAGTTAGATAGCGCTGGCGAGTGGGTGCTGTTGCTGGCTCCTGTTGTGAGTCGTCCTGCTTTTTGCCTTTACACACTGTTTGTAGCTTATTGTATTTAGCCACTTCCATCCGATAGCGCTCAAAAGCCTCAGCTTCTAATTCCACCAAGGGGTCAATAATTAACCGTTGAGCTGGAGTTTTCATAGAGCCAGAGTCAGCGACAATGCTCGTCCACATCACCATCGGTTGAGCGTACTTTGCAGACGGCTTGACAATTACTCGCGCTGCCGACCCAATTCGAGATGCCGCAGTTCCTAAGAGTGTCGTAAATAAAAATTCAGGAGCTGTGGGCATGGCCTTAGCGGTATCAATCAAAAGTTGGGCGAACTGAGGTTCAAGCAATCGGGTAAGGTAAAGTTGGTGGGGATGAGTTTTTAGTAGAGACGAAAGCTTCTGTGTGGCAACTAAAGTGTCAGTTTGCAAATCTGCTTCAAAAGTAAGTAGCTTAGCTAGCTGCTCAATCTGCCGATAAGGATATCCCACCAAAGCAGCCAACTCCATCAATGCTCCTGCTTGCCCTGACCCGGAATCACAACTACTCAAAATTTCTAGAATGCGTTTGTGCAGTGCGACATCTGAAATAGGCAACTTTTTCCCAACACTGGAAACATTACCAAACCCAGGATTTATAGGAGGACTACCAGAACTAGCCAATGAATTTTGATTCGGCTTAATACAAGTGTTCCAGTACCAAGCCCTAATACAGGTTTCCACACCTTCTGGAGTACAGCTGGGTCTAGGGCGGTCTTTTTCGGCTGATTTCCAGATGACATCTACTTCTTTGGCTGGTAGCGGTGGGTTACAACGACTAGCGTAGTCCTGCAACAGTAGTTGTGGGTCGCCGTCAAACTGCTGACCGATGTTAGTAAGATAATTAGCAGTGCCAATTAAGTCTCGTGCTAGTTTGGCTCCGTTGGTATTGCGACCCCCCTCGTTTATCCCAAAGTTGAGCAGAGTACGAGACTCTTTGGAAAGACAGACTTCAAGCGGTATCGCAACTGGCACTGGCACAGGGATATCTTCATAGCGAGTGTACTGCTGCTCGTGTGCAAACGCTCGGGCTGCTGATTGCACTGCTTTACGCTCCCGTTGGACTAATTCAGGATTCTGTGACAACGGCACAGAGGAACGTAATTTCTCATAGGTGTACCTAATACCAGACTGGGAGATGATATCGCACCTTTGCGGTTTTTCCCCTGGCTTGATGTGCCATGCACCAGCTAATCGCATCACCCGACTGGGATTTTTGATGGCTGGGTCACCACCAGTGTAGGTTAGTAGGTCATTTTGCAACTGCTTCCACTCTTCAACTGGGATGGGTTTTTCAAACACCCAGTAAGAATGCACGGATTTGCGAGTCTGGATTTGAAAGGTTGGTTCTGGTAGCGAAAGTGTTTGCCACAAATTCCGCTGTAATTCTATTTCCACGTCGTCATGCTCAATGAAGACCGCACGGCACAGTTGAACGTCTTCATTTTTGTGACCCCCACCATTAATCACAAAATATATGCCGTAACCTTGCTGCTGCCACTGCAAAATTTGTTTGAAGTTGAGTTTATCAGCTTTACGTCCTGTGTTAGGAGCATAACGGGGGTCTTCTTTGGGTAAGAAAGCCCGGACATAAATAGCATCACCCCGTTGGTATCCCAAAAGCTCTAGCTGTTTAATCGCTTGTGAGGTATCAATTTCAAATGCTGAAAGCTGTGTAATCATCACTGAGCGCCCTCCTCGTTCAAAGTAATCATGAACTTGGAGAAGATAACTAATGTCTGATTACGATATATAGAGTAAATAGCGCAATAGATGTGTTTAATGCCAGTATTTAGCTTGATAAAATCAAATAATGCAATTTTTTTAGAGCTTACTTCCATTGAATACGAACTCCGTGAATTTTTAGTTTACGGAGCCGGGGTAGCAGCAAAAGTACAGTTCTGTGTGCTTACCATAAAGCGGGAAGTTTGTTAAAGTCTAGATATGTTTATATCTGGGCTTTTGTTCCACGCAGTTAGCGCTGCGTTGACTTTAACAAAGTCCTAGTATTTAGGTAAGTCGGGAGAGAACCTTTGCTGTTCTCCTCGGCTTTTTAAATGACAACAGGCATGACAAGCAGGCTGTCAAATTTGAAACTTAGCATTGAAAGATTTTGATATCAAGGGGGCAAAATCGCTTATACGCCGGAGTCACAGGTGGCTTATACGCCGGAATCACAGGTAAAACTATACGCCGGAGTCACAGGTAAACGAGACATCTATACGCCGGAGTCACAGGTAAAATTATACGCCGGAGTCACAGGTCAATTTTTGGATAGTTTACAGCGTCAGCCTTTCAAAAAATTGAGTCAAAAAACTATACGCCGGAGTCACAGGTAAAACTATACGCCGGAGTCACAGGTAAACGAGACATCTATACGCCGGAGTCACAGGTAAAACTATACGCCGGAGTCACAGGTAAAAGCGTAAAAATCATACGCCGGAGTCACAGGTCTTCATAAAGATTTGTTAAGTGAACTACCCAACACCGACAGCCGTACAGGTACGGTGTGAGCTTCTGGTTATCACTGATAACAGCCTTTCTACTTTGTAGCTTATTGGTCTTACGTCGCCTCAATTCGGCAATAACGGGGTTTCCTTGCCTCTACCCATAACTTTAATGTTGCCTAACCACTACATGCACGTAACTTAAATTCAAGTCAGTTGAAAATAAGACAGCATGAGTTCGATGTGATGTTGCAATATTTGTCCGCACTATAATTACAACATTTAACGCTTGAGAAAATTCTTTATGGAGAAGTTGAGCTTGGTAAAAATCTGTACGAATATTATCAACAGTTTCAGTCTTTTTGAGAAATTTATCTGGTATAAATAAATAGTCAATCTTATCACCGTATTTACGACGGCACTTGCGACTAGGGTCTGGATTTTCATAGGGGATGTACAGAGCAGAGTCATAGCGCATCTTAGAAATTAGCTGTAAGGGAGGAGCCTTTAAAAAAAATCCTGCTGCCACCTCTTTATTTTGGCGAAGGTATTGTAAGTTAGGTAATAAGTGTGAGTAAGGAAGATACTGGTTTTCCCGTGGATGGAGAACTGCTGATGGTATTGCCTAGAGCAGGAGCATCAATTAGAAACCCTGATGTACAACAGCCCATTCTCCATGCTGATGCAGATGGTTATTATTTAGAGATGCGAGTTAACGCTGACTCTAAAGACGAGAGCGAAGTCGCATTGACTCGTCGTATTCAATTAGAGGAACTTTCTGCTCAGGAGTGGGAGGATCTGAAAGCCCAGTATGCCAACTTAAATCTGAAAGTTTGTACAGAAGAAGGAATTAGCAAAGGACTGGAGAAGATTCAGGATCGCCGAATTCAGCGCTTATTTAAAGCATTGCTAACCTTTTTAAATCCACGCCAGGTTGCGATTGTGCTGTTTTTGTACAAGGAAGCGCGAAAGCAGGACAACGGAAGTCTTGTTTGTTTTCGTTCCAATGATTTGTTGGAAAGCTTGGGCTATACCCGTGCAAAGGATGGTAGTTTCACAGCCAGATCGCGATCGCAGCTTAACCAAGACTTGGTTGCTCTCCATAGAACTGAGCTAGTGTTTGCCAAGTCTTTGAAAAAAGGCAACACAATGGGAGCGAAGGTCATCGTCAAAAGTATCCTCCGCATCCGAGATTACGAAATCGACAATGTGCCACGAGATTTCGATTTAGCCAAGGCTGCCGATTATACTTATGAACTGGCAGATGCTTATACGGTGGCGCTGGAATTTTTTGAGGGATCGGAGCGAACGGGAGATTACATACTATTCTCCAACAGCATAGACACTAAGCAGAAGCTGGGGAGTAATGCCAAGCATGACTACAAGATGAAACTGCTAGTTTATCTTGCTAGCCGAATGAAATGGGATAAGCTAATTGATGGACAATATTTAGTGATTTCTAAGCAATATCTGTTCAAAAATCTAGACCTGTTGGGCAGTAACTTGTCTAGGAACAACCAAATTCTGTGGCGGACTATAGAGGAACTGCAAGCTGAAGGCTATATTTTAGATGCCCAAGAGCTACCTGGAAAGCGGAAGATGACTAGTATACAGTTTCAAATAAATCCTGAGAAACTACGCTGTAATTAATAGTTATTAACCCGGATTTCTCACAAGCAGTAAAAAATCAATTTACATGACCTGATGTGAGACATTTTTTTGATACATCATCAATTGAAATTTAGGCTCGGAGATAAGGGACTTCCAAAGAATAAAATCACCAATTATAAGAATGATAATCATTGTAATTAGGTGAAGGAGAAGCAGCCAAGGGCTGCTTCTCCTTCACCTTCACCTTTTTGTAGTAAATTCAATTGGGAAGGAAAATTTTGGGTGTAGAAGAGTGTCGATAGAATTAACTGATTCAGTAAAAAAATTGTTCCAGGAAACAACAAGCCAACTCAAAGGTGCAGCAAGGCGGCGCTTTCAAGCACAAATTGTGATGGAGTTAGGTTACGGTGGACAACTACTGGCTCAAGAACAATTGGGATGGGATAGAAATACTATCCGTAAAGGCATTCGAGAGTTAAGGAGTGGAATTAAGGCCTTTCCAAATAATAAAATGCCCAGCCGTCGCTTTCGCCCTTCAGGCGAAAGCGCCTAAATACTTGGGCTTGGCCAAAATATATTTAATACGGCTGGGCATTTTATTACTTGGAGATCCCTAAAAGCGCGATCGCTCATAAATCTGGGTAAAGGAAAAAGAATTGGTTTGAAATAGCCCAGTCCAATGGATTTAAAGATGTTGATGTGAGTATGAGTCAACGGATAGAAAATTCTATGGAGCGGTTTCAAGATACTGCCAAGAAGGTTGACGGTTATTCAAACTTGTCGTCTTTTGTTACCCGACCGTCGTCTCAACCAACTAACTTCTACTTTTGTGAGCAGCATCCGCAAGAATATTATTTATTGCCATTACAAACTCTTGTTCCAGATAGGGTTTGGTGAAGTAAGCAGTTGCACCCAATTGCATTGCTAATTGGTAATGTTTCTCATTGCTACGAGATGTGAGTATGACAACTGGAATTTGCAAAAATTGAGGATTTTGACGGCGGTAATTGAGAAACTCAAAGCCATTCATTCGAGGCATTTCAATATCACAAATCACGAGTTGCACTGAAGAATTTTGCCGTAATTTCTCAATCGCTTCTTGTCCATTTTGTGCTTGTAGAACTCGAAAACCAGATCTTTTTAGGGAAAGAGCCAAGCTGCGGCGGAGAGTAACTGCATCATCAACAACCAGAACCATCGGTGCTAGAACGGGTTTGCTGGGACTCAAAAACGGACGAACTGAGATACTTTCAGTTTGAGAGGCAAATCGCGAACCAGATCTATCGCTACCTGCATCCCTATTATGCGTTTGCACAAAGCCCAAGAGGCTATCAGCATCAATCACAGGAATCAGACTACCATCTCCCAAAATGGTGCAGCCGTAAGTATAGCTAGGAGGTGCGATCGCACCTCCAAAGGGTTTAATCACTAACTCTTGCTCGGTCAGCAGTTGATTAACCTGCAAAGCCACCAGCTGCCGATCATGGGTGAGGAGCAATACTGGCAATTCCCAAGATTCTGGTGCAGAGATAGAAGCCCATACCCGACTAGGAGAGGTTTCTGGTAGCGGACAGCCATAATCTAAAAGGTCAGCCAGTTGATAAAGTGGAATAATTTTTTCTTCCCAAAATAGGAAACGCTGTGTTCCAGATTGTCTGATTTGGACGGTTTGAGGTGCTAATATTTCAACCACGCTGTCAGTACGTAAGGCAATGGTGGTCGAGCCGCTGCTACAAATCATTAATCTGGCCATGATTAAAGTTAGCGGCAAATATAACGTAAAGGTTGTTCCGAGACCAGGAACAGACTTGACGGTGATTGTTCCTTTGATTGATTGTAATTGCGATCGCACCACATCCAAACCAATACCTCGTCCTGAAAGCTGATTAACCTGAGAAACTGTTGAGAATCCTGGCTCAAAAATCAGCTCGTAGAGCTGCGTTGGAGGAGCGATCGCCACTTCTTGAATTGATAAGTAGCCTAATTCTAACGCTCGAGTGCGAATCCGTTCTAAATTCAACCCTTGACCATCATCCTTTACTTCAATAATTGTTTGATTGCCTTTATGATAAGCACAAATTTCAATCTGCCCTTGTTCTGGTTTAGAGTGGTGTCGTCTGAACTCTGATGGTTCAATACCGTGATCAAAAGCATTGCGAAGTAAATGCAATAATGGGTCGTAAAGTTTTTCTTGGATCGCTTTTTCCACCAATACATCAGCACCAGTAAACTTTAAGGTGACAGGCTTGTGATAGGTTGTGGACAGATCCCGCAATACACGAGGAAAACGATTCAAAATTTCGCTCAAGGGTAACATCCGCGCCCGCAGCAGGTCATCCCGTAAGTTTGTCAGCATGTGTCGCTGTTGAGCGAGGGTGTGTTCCGACTGCTTGGCAAACAGGTTCATGTCATCAGTAATTTCTTCTAGCTGCACCATCTCCTCAACAATCTCCTGGACATGGGAGTGCAAAGCTCCATATTTATCTATCTCTAGGGAATCAAAATCAGGGGTAGTAATACGATCTCTACTCGCAGCAGCGCGTTGAGTTTCGTTGATCTCCAAGAGGTGGCTGTGTTGGAGAACAGCTTCACGAGGGCGATCGCGTTCTGGCATCATCAGCGTTTGATCACACAGTTGCCGCAACTGGTTCATTTGCCTCTGTAACCGAGCAAAGCGCTGCCGCAGGTTTCGCAATCCTCCTTGAAGCTGCTCATTTTGGAGGAAAAGCCCTTCACGACTAATAACCAGTTCACCCACAAGGTTGTTCATGCTTTCTAGGTGCTCTGAGTCTACCCGAACGGTCAAACTTGGACTGGTTGGCAATTCAACCTGATGAACGTAGAATGGGGGAATTGTCTGGTATGGCTCGGTCGATTTCCTGACTTGCAGGGCACTACCAAGCTCAGATGGAATAGCTTTTGGGGAGAGATTTAGCTGATGTTGAGGAATGAGGTGCGATCGCTGCTCAGGGTTCTGGGAATCCTGCTTTGGGGATGCCACAACTTCCGTACTGTCTGACTCATCTCCATTTTCTTCTACTTGAGGGACACTTGAAATTTCGACTGCCGTTTTAGGTTCAGGATCTTCAGTTTGAAGGTGTAATAAATCGTTACTTGCAGAAACTGAACTTTCTAAACTAGCGGTTGGGTTAGCATCCTCGAACTGAGGTATAGTGTTTGTAATGTCGGTGATCGCTGCCTTATTTTCCGAAATTGGCTCCACCACAGTCAATTGTTCGGAAATTGACGGAGTGGTTGTTGTGGCGTTTGCCAAGGCCATTAAGGTAGCCGAAGCACCTGTTTGTTGAACGCGATCGCCTGAGAGCAGCGCAGTTCGATATCGCTCAAAATCAATCAATGCCAATTGTGTAATTTCCAGGGCACGGTGCGGGTAAGCCTCTAGAGCCTGGAGAGCCATTTTGGCAATTGACCCAAATTCTGGCTGGTTCAAGAGTTCGGCAAATCCGGCAAAAACTTCTGCTTGCGCCCGTAACTCTCCTGCGACTTGATACTGATGAGGAGCAGCAATAACCATTGCCAACCGCTCCAACCCTTGAGCAACATCCACAGTAAAAATGTCAGTCACCAGATTGACACCTAAATCAGGTGAACTCGGAATATATCGATCCGTGTGGAATAGTGCATCTCCACAGCGTGCCTCAAGTTGGCTAAAAATCGGCTCGGCGATCGCCAAAGCTGCCTCTGATTCAAAATACCCTGTTGTCATTTGCTCCATTAAGGGTATACGGAGACAGTCGTAAGCTTGTAATAGATAAGTTTCTAGCTCTGTATCAATTTCTAATGTTTCGTCATAGAAAGCTTTAAGAATGTTTTCCAGACGGTGCGCCAGCGTTGCGATCGCGGTTAACCCAACGCTAGCGGCTCCTCCTTTGAGGGTGTGAGCAGTACGCATTAAGTCATGGACTTTGGCAATACTCCGCTTTTGGTTGAGCGACAATAATCCAACTTCAAGTACTTGCAGTAACTCAGGTGCCTCTTCAACGAAGAATTGGTAGGCTTGGTCACGGATATCAGGGGGGATTACCATAGTTCGGGGAGCAGGGATTGGGGAAGGAGGGGACAAGGGGGACAAGAAAGCAGGCGGAGACACGGGGATGCAGGGACGCGGGGACGCGGAGAAAAACTAATGACCAACTCTTGACTCTTGACTACTGAACTTTAAATTGCCCGACACTCTCCTGCAACAATTGCGCCACTTGGCGCAATTGCTCAAAGGACGATAAGACTTGATTGGCTTCTGCTGAAGTCTGATTGGCGATTAAGGCAACATCCTGCATAGTTCGGGTGACGACCTCGGATGTTTGGGATTGAGAAATTGTTGCTTGAGAGATCGTAGTAACCCGTTGGCTAATTTCAGAACTGACTGCTGTAATTTTATTCAAGCTTTGGCGAGTGTCGTCTATCAGCTTGGTTCCCGTCACAACCTGCTCTGTCCCCGATTCCATAGCTGTAATCACTTCTCTTGTTTCTGCTTGAATACTGAGAACCAACTGTCTAATTTCTTCTGTTGCTTCTGCGGATTGTCGTGCCAATGTCCGTACCTCATCAGCAATCATGGAAAAACCTCTTCCTTCTGATCCTGCCCGAGAAGCCTCTACGGAAGCATTGATAGCCAGAATATTGGTTCGAGCAGCAAAGGCACTAATCAGTTCAACGGCTTTAGAAATCCTTTGTGAGGACTCTCCCAAATATTTCACCTTCTTAGCGGCCTCCGCAACTGTTACCCGGATTGTCTGCATTCCATCCACCGTTTGGTTCATGACAGCATCTCCTTCCGCCACAGTCAAATCTGCGAGTTTCACAGCTTCTTCTGCCTGTGCAGCATTGGCAGCAACTTCTCGGGCAGCGTTCGCCATTGTTGTCACGAGTTTTAAGGCAGCAGTTACTTCCTCTGCTTGCCGTAATGCCTCTGCTGATAAAGATTGTACTGAAGTATCACTCGTGTCCGTTGTGACAACTACTTGATTGGTGGCTTCCTGCACTTGCAGCACTATTTTCCGTAAGCTAGCCACAGTCGCATTGTAGACATCCGCGATCGTGCCAATTTCATCATCTGTGACCTTGGCCCGGATCATCAAATTCCCTTGACTGATGGGATCTACTTCCTTCAGCAGTTCTAATGCCCGTTTTTGCAGCCTTTCTTTGAGTTGACGCTGTTCTTCTGCTAGGTGAACCGTTCGCTCTAGTAGTTCGACTCGGTAGATCGAAAGCCCAAGCTCATTGCCCAAGCGCTTGAGGAAATTGATCTCAGACTGCTGCCAATTACGCAAACCTGAGCAGCTATGAGCAATCAACAAGCCGAAAATCTCACCACCACCGAGAATAGGGATGATCAAACTTGCTTTAACTTGTAACTGCTCTAGCAACTTGAGGTGTTCGGGATGAAACTCTGCCTGGGAGATATCATCTGCAACCAGAACTCGGCCTTGATGGTAAGCATCACGGACTAGTTGAGGAATGCAGGAATCATTGACGTTAAGTTCAAAGGCACTTGACCAGTTTGCTGCCACTGATTCTGAGATAATGCCTCCACTGGAGCCAGCATCGAAGCGATAAATCACAAGCCGATCCAATTGCAGAAGATTTCGGGTTCCCTCAAGGGTCTGATCAAAAATATTTTGCAGATCCGGTGTCCGTAATGCCCCAGATCCTTTGGCTGCCATCAGCAAGCGCTCCTGTGCTGTCTCAAACGCTTGTGCTCCTGAAGACTCCTGTAACTGTTGTGCCATCTGGTTGATGTTGCTTGCCAGTGAAGCAATTTCATCTGTTCCCTGAAAGCGTAGGCGAGTTCCCAACGCTCCTTGACCAATTTTTTCGACTGCCGTTGCTGCTGCTAGAATTGGGCGAGTTGCTCGGTTAGCAATCATCGCTGCGATCGCAGCTACCAATAAAGCGGTGATTGCAGTTCCAATCGACAGCGTGAACAGTAATTGTCGTTGGGTAGCAAAAGCAGTGTCTGTATCGATAGAAACAATCGCTTGCCAATTGAGATTTGGCAACCCTCGCAGTTTAACAGGAGGACTATAGGTGAGTAGGTGTTCAGTCTTGGTGATTGAATTGTAGGAGATAATAGTGCTGACTCGATTGGCTGCCTTGATGCGCTCAAATAAAGGATAAACTTCGTCAGCAATAATTTTCTTATATTTCTCCTGGCGTTCTGCTTTAGCTGTATTTGCAGAGTCAAGTGTTACCACTTTTGTGCCTTCAGTAGAACCTTCAGGACCAAGAAAAATCTCGTTAGCAGTATTGATCAAGTAATACTGTGTCCCTTGAGTTGCATAATTTCGGAGTACCTCATCCAAAAATTCCATCGGCACACGCGCCCGGATGAAACCAATGGGTCGATCTGTGGTTTTATCTTTAATAATAGAAGCTGCATAAAGAGCATAAACCTTTGAGCTTTCCGAAAGCCTGGGCTGGCTGATGGTTGCTCCATTATTTTTTAAGGCTGCTTGAATATAATCTTGATTGAGCTGGTTCCCAAGCTCAGACCCTGCTGTTTGAGCAACTACATTTCCCTGTAAATCAAAAATTGCAATACTATCATAAATACCATAGCTATTCATGAGGCGGGTAAGAGCTGCTACCTGATCTTCGACTGTCGCTTGGGATCGCAACTGGGGATCGGTAAAAACATCTAGGCTTGCCATCGCTTGGATGTCATTAAAACGTTGACGCATAAACAGGTTCGCTTTCTGTTGCAAATCAACTACCTTCGCTTTGCCAAAAGCTTCTACTTGCTGAGTAATCGACTGATTGGCAAAATAATAAGCAGTTCTCCCAATCACTAAGACTGGAATCGTACTCATCATCACTGCCAAAGAGGTGACTTTTGCCCTCACATTCACGCCTTGCCACCAGCGAATCAGTTTGTCTCCCGCAGAAGTTTGTAAGTTGTCGGCGATTGGCTCGATTTGGTTCAATAAGGGCTGTTTGGAAGTTTTGCGTGATTGTAGCGGTAGAGCATCACCGGAATTTATATAGATTAAATCAGTGCTTTGGTGATCTGCGGGCTTAGAAGTTTTATGTTCACTGCGATCGGATTTGAATGGCTGTTGAACCATAATTACACATTGTTAAGTAGTTGGACAAAATTAAATTTCTTAGCCAAGACAGGGAACACGGAATGGGAAATAGGGAACAAGAAAACAATGTGTGTAATTAATCCTGTCTGAGTACATTTACTACCGGGGCATGGCTCGCAGAATTGCAGAACCATCTAAAACTGCTAACATCACATCATTAGATTTCCACCAATATCCGCGCAAAATTTGTGTTAACTTCGGATTGAGCGTGAAGTTTGGAGGGCATTGAATGGCTTGCCAGTCACACCATTCAATATCTTCGACTCGATCAACGACTAGCCCCAGGGTCTGACTTTTCGGCTGAGTTTTTGTGGATTGTTCATCAGCCACTTCCAACACGATCGCTTCATACACCGAAGGACTAGTTATTTGTTCGTACCAGGGAGCAAGCCCGCACAGGTGGCCAAGATCGATCATCCAAAGAACTTCACCCCGCCAGTTATAAACTCCCATCACCCAAGACGGCATGTGAGGGATTGGTACAATTGTGCCAATCGGAATTGTCAGCACCTCAGCCACCTGTTGGATGGGTAACAGAGCCGTCATGTCTTGTACAAGATGTAGCCGCAGAAATTGTTCACTGTGGGCTGACACTGATACCAGTACAGAGTCTTGCTTATTCTCAGGGGATGGGCTTAAATTTGGCAGGAATGAAAAGTTAGTCATGGGAGTTGCTTCAGGTATTACGACTTTTGATGAACTGTTTTATTGTGTGTACCAGTTCTTCGTGGTCGATTGGTTTCGTCAAGTAAGCAGATGCTCCCTGCTTCATACCCCAAAATTTATCCATTTCGCCTCCTTTGGTGGAGCATAAAACAATCGGAATATTATTTGTATCGACGTTTCCCTTGAGTTCACGACAAACCTCAAATCCACTACAGCCAGGTAGAACAACATCCAAAAGGACGACATCCGGCTTCTGTCGGCTAATAGTGGCAATGGCTTCTTCTCCAGTTTGAGCAATTAAGACATTGATGCCTCCTTTCTGAAGACAGCCGATCAAGATTTGCATATCCGTTAATGAATCCTCAACAATTAACACAGTTCCCATAGCTTCACACAGAATAAATGAGGTTGATTTAGTTAGTAGTCACCAGAGAAATCGTATGCACCCTAAATATTTTTGGATTGTATTGAGTACAGCATCAGCATATAGCGGCTGACTGGGAAAATCCGAAGCTCAAACAGAATTAGAGCTGCGACGGTGTGCGGAGCCAGTATCGGCTGTCACAATGAAGATTCAGAATATCGTGAAAATACGCAACTTCGCATAACTGCTCACAAAGCTCATAACCATATACTTTTAGGTATGATCAAGTCCAGAGAAACTAAATCTGGCTTTTATGATTGGTAGCACCCCGATTGCCCGCAGGGGATAATCCACACCAATAACACTGATACCCAGCACTGGTGAGCAATGTTTCTATTGTGTGGAAGACTGATAATCTCCTATGATCGTGCGTTAAGTGTATTTTGATGATAGGAAGTTTTCATACTTAACTAAATCTTTAGCTAGTCTTTAGCTAGTCTTTATATATCTTTATATATCTTTATCTAATTCATCCTGTTAAGGCAGTAGTAGTCTCTCAAGTGATTGAGGGTTTGTAGTAAGCAATGCGCGTGCTTAAAAATTCAAGACTAAAGCTTACAGCATAAGTGTTCTTTCTTTTGACTTTTGATTTTTTACTTTTGCCTTTTTGTACTAGTACAGTCAAATGTTACATCTAAAGAAGCTGCTATTTGCATAAATACCTGACCTACTGTAGAAGTGGGATCTGTTAAAGTCAGTGGTTGTCCGATGTCACCTCCGGTACAAATGCGTGCATCGATGGGTACCTGTCCAAGTAACGGGACATTAAGTTCTGTTGCTAGCTGTTGACCACCACCACTACCAAAAATAGGAGTCGGTTCTCCACAGTGTTCGCAAATGAGATAGCTCATATTTTCAATAATTCCTAAAACTGGAACACCCACCTGACGAAACATATAAATACTACGCCGAACATCTGAGATTGCGACCTGTTGTGGCGTTGCAACTAAAATCACCCCACAGATAGGACTTTCCTGCACGATCGTGATTTGGGCATCGCCTGTACCTGGTGGCAGATCAATCAGTAGGTAGTCGAGATCACCCCAGGCAACTTCATGAATGAACTGTGTGACAATTTTATGCAACACAGGACCACGCCAAGCTAAGGGATGATCGGGTTCTGCTAGTAACCCAACTGACATTACTTTGATCCCGTGAGCTTCGAGAGGCACAAAACGTTGACCGTTTGGGGTGTCTAATATGTTCACATCTGTTTGCCCCAACCCCATCATCTGAGGCACATTCGGGCCATAGACATCAGCATCTAATAACCCTACCTTTGCTCCTTGTAAACTTAAGGCAACTGCCAGATTGACTGAGACAGTCGATTTACCAACGCCACCCTTGCCGCTAGAAATTGCTAGAGTTGTTTTGACTCCAGGAATTGTACAAATTTGAATGTATGCCTTTTTACACCAAGATAAAGTTGACAAAGCCGACTGAATTTGGTCTTCTAACTGGTGTTGATGCTGCCCAACGTAAAGCCGCAGGTAAACATAGTTATCTACAACCCGCAGATTACGAACCATCCCCAAACTGACAATATTGTTTTTGAGAATTGGTTCGATGATTTGCTTGAGACAGTCAATAACCGCAGATGGGCGATCGCCCATCTGCGGCTCAGAAAAAACTGCTGAATCCTCTATACTGTCTTGAAAAAAGGGATCGGGGATCGGGGATTCTCCAGAGGAGACGCTACATGTAGACGCGTAAGCGGCTTCTCGTAGAGTACGGGGGTCGGGGATTGGGGAAGAGGTATTTTCCTGTGGAGGGCTAGCTTGCTCAAAAGGAGAATCGTCGCTAGACATAGGCTGATTCCCCTTGGGATTCCTGAATGGCTTGAATGGCTCGTTGTGCGTAAATACAAACGTCTCGATCTGGGTCGTCTAATGCTTGCTGGAGGGCGTTGAGCGCAGTGGGGTTCTTGAGAATACCAAGGGCGATCGCCGTATCTCGACGGACATCCGAAAACTCATCAGTCAACGCTTTCACTAATTCAGGTAAAAACCGCTGATCTGGTGTTTTATGTAATACCTGAATTGAAAATTTGCGGACTTGCCAATGTTCATCCTCTAGGGCAGTTGCGATCGCTGGCAATGCTTCCGGCGATGCATGGAGTGCCAAGGATTTGGCTGCATTACGGCGCACCTGCCAATCGGCATCCGATGTCAACGCTTGACACAGCAAACTAACCACCTGTTGATCTGCCAGATGTCCTAGAGTCAGAGCAGTAGCACGGCGCACCGTCACATCTGCATCTGCCATCAGCGCCAGGGCTGGCTGACACCGCTCCACTTGGTTGAGATACCGGAGCGTGGTCACAGCTGCTTCTCGTAAACTTGGCTGTTCCGCCTCAAAAAAAGGCAACACATAAGGTAGAGACTGAACATCATGAATTTTCCTTAACAGAGTCAGCACACTGATCTGTACATTTAAATTCTCCTGTTGGAGAATATCTAAAAGCAGCAGCAGATGATCCGGTGTAACAAGCTCCCCCAAGGCTGACAGTGCTTCTTGACGAATTTCTGCATCAGGTGATTCTAAGCACCTCAATAAAGCTGGAACAGCATGAGGATTTGCTAACTCCCAAAGCGCCATCACTGCTAACTTTTGCACTGCCAAACTCTCATCTTGTAGTGCCGTCATCAATGGCTGTAGTGCTGCCTCATCACCCAAATGTTGCAGGGTTTTCACCGCAACTAAGCGATCGCTTAACTCAGGCGATCGCAGCATTTCTAACCATTGGTTCAGTTCAGAATCCATCTCAGCAGTCATATTCCTTACCTTACTACACTGTCAACTTTGTTTTGATTGGTTCGTAGTGAGCGCTTTAGCGCTCTTAATGATCTAGGACTAAAGTCCTTACTACGAACTAAAGTCATCATCCCTCAAATCAAAATTGACACTCTACTACCGTAACAAAAATGGAATTTGCACCGTGATTGCGTTTGTAGGGCATTCTTTCTCACAGGGTAGGCAAAACCAGCATTCATCGTACTTCATATATGCCTTGCCTGTTTCCGGATTCTTCACCAGCACGTCTAACGGACAAACATCAATGCAGACCGTACATTTCTCTAGACACTTCGACTCATCAACAATGACAGGAACATCTACTCTTTGGATTGCTAAAGCCATAAATTTGATACCTCCTAATTTCAATTGTCATTGCTATTATTTTTTTTATCTGTAGAGACGTAGCAATGCTACATCTCTACGAAACGAAAATCTAATTTGGTATGATTCTTATCGAACTGCAACATCGTAAACTTCTTTCTCTAGATCCACTTCTACCACGTATGGCTCGACCTGACGCTTAAAGAGAATCATTTCTCCTGACTCATGCTTTTTCAAGTTAACGTGACAGAACCATTCCTCATTATTTTTCTCTGGATAATCTAACCGATAGTGGTATAATCCCCAACGACTTTCCCGCCGATACAGCGATGATCGGGCAGCCATCTCTGCACAATCTCGAATAAAGTGAACTTCCATACACCGCATCAGTTCATGGGGATCACGAGCGCCCATCATGTCCAAAGTCTCGCTGTAGCGGGTAAAGTAATTTAACCCAATTTCCATCTTGTGACCAACTTTAGGTGGCTGTAAATAATCGTTGATCAGTCTGCGTAATTTATACTCTACTTGCGTATGTGGAATACCATTTTGACGAGTGAGGGGAGCATAAATCCGTGCTTTCTCTGCTGCCAAAAAGTCTAAGTCAGGTTCGATATGCTCCAAGTTTTGAATGTAATCTACGGCATGTATACCCGCTAGTCGTCCAAAAACGAATGCCCCAATCATATAATTATGGGGAACACTTGCCATATCGCCTGCTGCATACAATCCTGGTACAGTCGTTTCGGCTTTCTCATTCACCCAAACGCCAGATGCACTGTGACCACTACACAAACCAATCTCAGAAATGTGCATCTCTACGCCATGAGTACGGTAATTTTCTCCCCGTCCTTCATGGAACCGCCCCCGACTAGGGCGCTCGTTTGACCAAAGAATGGATTCAATCTCAGTGATCGTATCTTCATCAAGGTGGGTCATTTTCAGTTGGATCGGCCCTTTACCAGAATGAAGCTCCTTCCAAACCTCCAGCATCATTTGACCGCTCCAATAATCACATCGGATGAAGCGATAACCTTCAGCATTGGCGGTGTAAGCACCAAAGGGGCCAGCGACATAAGCACAGGCGGGCCCGTTATAGTCTTTAATTAATGGATTAATTTGAAAGCACTCGATATTTGTTAGCTCTGCTCCAGCGTGATATGCCATCGAGTAGCCATCCCCTGCATTCGTGGGATTTTCATAAGTACCGTAGAGGTAGCCAGATAAAGGTAGCCCCAAACGCCCACAGGCTCCGGTACACAGAATTACTGCCTTTGCTTGAATGACGACAAAATCCCCCGATCGCACATCAAACCCAACAGCCCCGATCGCCCGCCCATTCTGCACCAGGACGCGAGTTGCCATGACGCGATTGGTGACTCTGGCTTTATGTCGTTTCACCTGACGGGTCAAAATCGTTTTGAGATCTTTGCCTTCTGGCATCGGTAATACATATTTTCCCACCCGATGCACTTGTTTTAAGTCGTAATTTCCTTGAGGATCTTTTTGAAACTTAACTCCCCAGCTTTCCAGTTCTTGGATGACCTCAAAGCCCAGCTTACCAGTTTGATAGACTGCTTTTTGGTTTAGGATACCATCATTAGCAATGGTCACTTCGCGCACATACTGCTCTGGGGTGGAATTACCGGGAATCACGGCTGTGTTGACACCATCCATACCCATTGCGATCGCACCACTGCGACGAATGTTTGCTTTCTCTAAAATCAGCACATCACCATCAGGATTCGCTTGCTTCGCCTTGATCGCCGCCATTGTTCCAGCCGTACCCCCGCCAATCACCAGAACATCCGTCTGTATCCGTTGTGTGTTGATTTGAATATCCACTGCCAAATTCCTCTCTAGTCCTTGCAATCACCCTGTAGAAAATACTGTTTTTTTTGTGATTAATCTAACTCCATGCTTTTGAGCGTTTCTTCCCGAATTAACTCAAAAATTTGCCGATTCAGTTTGACAAATTCAGGGGACAATAGACTATCGGTATGGCGAGGACGCTCTAGAGACACATCAATCTTCGCTTTGATATTACCGGGATTAAAGCCCATGACAAAGATTTTGTCACTCAGAAAAACAGCTTCCTCAATATCATGAGTCACAAAAATCACCGTTGTTTGGAAATTATTCCAAATCGTTAACAATAGCTCTCGCATCATCTGACGTGTTTGGGCATCCAAAGCTGCAAACGGTTCATCCATCAGTAGTACAGAAGGAGAGTTTACTAATGCTCTGACAATACTTGCACGTTGCTGCATTCCTCCTGAAAGCTGATAAGGGTAGGAATGACGGTGCTTATACAGACCCACTTGATTCAAGAAATCATTCACCAACTCCTGTCGTTTTGATTTTGGCACTCCCTGAATTTTCAGCCCAAACTCGATATTTTGAAATGTTGTTTTCCAAGGCAACAAAGAATACTGCTGGAAAACAAAACCCCGATCAGCACCGGGAGTACTGACTTGTTTTTTGTCAACAAAAATACAGCCGCTAGTTGGTTTGATAAATCCAGCGATCGCATTCAGAATCGTTGATTTTCCACAGCCTGACGGCCCCAATAAACAAGTAAATTCACCAGGATGGATTTGAAGATTGATAGAATCTAAAACTTGTACCGTATGACCCTTTCGCCTAAAACAGACAGATAAATTCTCAATCTCGACAAATCCTTTAAGCGATCGCACCGAACTTATATCTGCCAGTGTTGCCATTTGTGGTAAATCTCCTGGACGTACAGCAATGATTGTTGATTGTTGATTGTTGCCTCTTGCCTTATTCAATGAATTTATGGACTCTGCTTTTTCGTCACTCGCCAAGGCATTAGCAATCGAGTCAGTTTATCAACCGCATAGGTGCTAAAAGCACCCATTAAACCAATCAGTAACATCCCCATGACGATTGGGGGATAGTTCGATGTCACATAGGATTCCCAAGTCAGATAGCCTATACCATAACGGCCTGCCAGAATTTCAGCCGTTACCAAGCAGAACCAGGCGTTGCCCATGCCAATCACCAGACCACTGGCAATACTGGGCATTGCTCCTGGCACAACAATATCTTTGAATAGATGCCACTGCTTTGCTCCCAAGCATTGACCCACTCGCAGTAGTAATAAATCTGTATTCTCAACACCTCGAATGGTGCTGATCAGAATTGGGAAGAACGCGCCGATGAACGTGATATAAATCATTCCTGATTCTGAAGAGGGAAACATTAGAATCGCCAGAGGAATCCAGGCGACGGCGGGAATCGGTCTCAATAGCTCCAAGGGTGGAAATATCAAGTCTTCAATTTGCTGGAACCAGCCTATAAAGATACCCAGACTAATGCCAACCACAGCTGCGATCGCAAAGCCAGATAGTACCCGAGCTGCGCTTGCCCAAATATGCAGCATCGGGTTGTTGGAGAAAAACTCGATAGTTGATCCCAGAACTTCTAAGGGTGAGGGTATCAGCGTGAAGTTAATAAAGAAGTTGAATTTGATTGTGCAGAAAAATTGCCAAACACCAAAAAACAACACTAGAGAAAAAACCCGCCGGAATCCCTTGGGGCTAAAAAGGAAGTGGAAGGGCGATTGCTCACGGCGGTACAACACATTCAATGAGTGGGCGATTGTGGCGCTGAAGCCTCCAAACACTCTGGTTTTGAGTGAAGAACGTTCAGAAAATGGGCCAGACATTGAATACCTCTAGATAGTTAGGTGTCCCCAAATTAGCTTCTCATAAATTTCGCAGTTCTTTTATGACAATGCCTTAAAACAATCTTTAAGTTTTATAACTTTGAAAGTTGCTGATTTTGAGCATATGATTGCTGTAGTCCTTTGAAATCAACAACCTTGACACCTGATTTTTGAGCAAAGTCTTGAGCTTCTTTCTGAGTTAAGAATGCAGAAATTTCATTGCCATTTTGAACATAGAAAGAATTTTCTGCCAGTAGTTTCCAGCCATGATTGCGATCATGAACAAAGATTACGCCTTTATCTTGTTTACCTTCAGCCTTCAGTTTTTGTGACATTGCCATCATGTTTTTGATTGAGGCAAAATTCATCACCTTATCGTTACCTTTGAGCCAGAGTTGGGCAGCCATTTTCGGATCTTTAATCGGTTCTTTAGTTTGAGCATCTTCACCTGAAATCACAAAATCTTTTGCATTTGCAACCTCATCATAATTGAGACCTACTTCTTTCATAGCTTGACGCAAATAGCTATCATCTGCCCACTTTGTCACATCTTCGGGATTGACAGTAGCATCTAACCGACCCAATTGCTTCAAGGTGACAACGCTATTTTTTAAAGCCTCAAAGTTAACTTGACGAATTGTTGGATTAATCTGTTGTAACCCAGAGGGGCCAAGAAACATATACACAACTTCACGCTCAACCCCACACCATTTCTCTACTTTAGTTGCTATCGCCTCTGGCTGTTCTCGAAACACCTTATTTGCTTCTAATAATGCTTTCAGATAAGCCACAACAATTTCTGGATTTTCTTTCGCAAAATCTGAGCGAACTAATACTCCATGAAAGGTTGGAACTCCTGTCTCTGCTCCGTCAAATATTTTTCGAGCAAAACCCCGAAAAGGAAATAGCTCACCAAAAGGAACAAAGTTAGCATGAGCATCAATTTGACCAGTCTTCAAACTGCTTCCGCCAACTTCTGGACTTTGACTAGTCAGATTTACATCTTTTTCCGGATTGATCCCTACATCCTTTAAAGCTTTTAACAACATTCCATGAGCTGCTGAACCAAAAGGCACAGAAACTTGCTTACCCTTCAACTGATTTAAAGAATTAATAGAACTATTTTTGGGAACTACCACAGCATTTCCCGCTCCATTTGGACTGTAGGCAAGGCTGCCAATGTAAATAGTTCTTACACCATTTCCCTTCTGCTGAAAAGTTGTCACATTAATGGTCAATGGAAAGTCACCCATCATACCAATATCGATTTGATTTGCTAGCATCTTATTGTTTATCGGAGGTCCTGATGTATAGCTTGTCCATTCGATTTTGTATTCTACATTTTCATACTTACCAGTTTTGGGTAAGTATTTTTCTAAAAGTTTTTCCTCTCGAATGACTGCACCCCCTGTTACCGTGTTAATGGTTTGATCTTGGGTTCCGATGGCAATGCGAATTACTTTTTTATTGGTGGAAGAGCGGCTGGTGGTATTGGTCGAATTATTGTCGGAAGTCTGGTTAGAACAAGCACCAGTAAAAACTAGAGAAACTAGTAGTAAGCAAAAGAGTAAATTTCTTCGAGTCATCGGGTATACACACATAACAGAATAAATTCTCGTTTCGTTGAGTTAATTCAAAAGACAAATTCAGCCGGTTTGATTAGGTTAACAGCAGGTGATAGCAAAGAGGGCTTGGCATAATTCTCTCATGAATCAAAAGCTGTACATTTAAAATGGGTGCGGCTCTTTTTTTCTAGAGCGGTAAAACTTGCTAGAGAAGCAGACTCTCAAGATTAGCCAAGTATTCCGAGGGATTACGCCGAAATTGAAACTGCTCAATTCTCGCCGAATGATGTTTTTTTCTAGAGCGGCAAAACTTACTAGAGGAGCATACTTTTAAGTGTAGCCAAGTATTCCGAGGGGTTACGCCGAAATTGAAGCTGTTCAATTCTTGCCGAATGATGTTTTTTTAAAACCCACATTCCGCACTTCATAATGTAGTACAAAACATTACGCAAATCGGCTTTGATACGAGTAAATAAAAAGACTCAGAAGCTTTAAGTAAGTCGGGATGAAGAATAAACCTAGATTGGAAAGTACAAAGTCTGTAAAAAGCTGATAAATGCTTGGTTTCAAGTCTTTCACAAAAGTAAACATAGATTATTTTGTGATGATGACTTATGGACGATACCAGGAATGAGACAATCAAAAAAACTCAAAAATTTCGAGAAGTAAAAAATGTCTCCAATATCAGAAGCAAAAATTAAAAATATAGATCACCTAGGAATAGTAGCTGGGCTACTGGTATAGTGTAATTTTCAAGTTTCAAAATATGAAATAAGTAGGAGATTGACTTAATTTCCCGCTCTTAAAAAAGCCTTTTGGTGTCTGGTGTATCTGTGTGATTCTGCTGTACTGATTTTTCTGGTTCTACAGGTAAACCTAATTGGATACAAAAGTAGCGATCATACTTGGCTAGTCTCCAGTTATTAGCAGCTTGAATTTGCTCAACACTGAGGTCTTGAGTACCTCGCAAATCGGTATTTTTGAGATTAGCACGGGTGAAATTGGCATCGATGAGGTACGCATTTTTCAGGTCTGCCCCCTCTAAATTAGTATCACTGAGGTCTGCACCTTCTAATTGAGCGCCTTGTAATTTTGCATCTGTAAGATTAGCGATTTCTAAATCCACACCATTGAGAACCGCAAATTCTAGAATAGCTGCTTGTAGATCAGCACCACCAAGGTTAGCACCACCAAGGTCTGTATTAGTTAAATTGGCACGGGTTAAGTTAGCAGCTTCTAACTGGACACTATTGAGGTTAGCATAGGTGAGATTAGCTTCTTTAAGCCTGGCACGACTGAGGTTAGCACCTTCTAATTGAGCATCAGTGAGATTAGCTCGCTTGAGATTAGCATAGATGAGATTGGCATAATTGAGATTAGCAACACACAGATCCGCACCAGCCAAGTCAATTTCATGTAAATCAGCACCAGGTAAATCTAAAGCTTTTAAAGACACACCATACTGATTTAAATCTTCTAATGCTTTGATTCTGGCGTAGCTAGTTGATACATTTGCCGCAGCCGCATGATCAATGACTTGCCATGCTTGATAAATAGTATTGCGTCTGCGCTCCCTACTTTCCAATAAATATAAGCTGGCTGCTGCTAGGATACTAAAAGCTTCAATGTTAGCCACCCCAATAACTGATAATGCTTGTTTGTAAAAACACTGCAAGAATGAATCTTGAGATTTACAAATAGGCTGTTGCTTATTCCACTGTTCGATGTGACTGAATGTCAGCATTAACAAATAAGCAATCACGATGGCCAGTAAAACACGAAACCAGACTATATCCAATAAATCTCGAATTTTTTGGCGTAATTTCCTCACGAACCAAGTAAATCTGATCAGATTAATTCACCCCCTCCTGAGCATCATCTTCCTTGATAATTAAAAGTAAGTTCTCATGCATTGCGTTTAGCCTTAATTATCAGGGTAAGCTCATCTAATTTAGTATAGGGTGAACTTGACAAATTAAGTAAGATTTGCATAAACAAAGGTGTAAAAAATGTACTTGACTTAAGAACAAGAACAATGAGAAGACTTCAATGCTGTTATCCGAAAATCTTCAGGAGTCAAGTTGATGTCACAGGGCTTTGAAACAAAATCTGCGGATGGACTTCAAAACGCACGTGAAGAGCGAAAGTCAAAAGAAATAGCAGACATCGGCAGTATTCAACAGAGTAAGCGTAACGTGGAAGACTAGAGCCAAAAAGCTAAGAACCTCTATCAATTCCAAGGGAAAGTTCAAGACGTTAAGCTAACTGAGAGTGCGATTAAAAGTATTAAAGAAAAGTACGAAGCGAGATAAATAGGGTAACTGAAATGCTTTATATATGTTTTCAGCGAAGAGAGGAATGATTATTATCTCGCTTGCTTCTTTATTTTAGGTTTTCCATCTCTGTATTCTCTGTTTCAGATGGAAATAGTTCTTCTATCTGATCTAACAGCCGATTGATTTTATTTGTTATTTTTTTGTCATTTTCTATGAACCTCCTATGTTTTTTTAATAGTCCTTGTACATTTTTTCCTCTTGATGCTAGCTGTTGAAAGGGGGTTTCTTTTTTATCTGTTGTACCTGCTGACATAATACTCTCTACTATCTCTTTTATCTGCGATAGTGACAACCCCTCATCAATCGCCTGCTTTACTATTTTTCCCCTCGCTTGTTCATTCTTTACCCGTGCGATCGCATGGGCTTTGGTATACTCTAACTGCCCTCTTATGAGTACATCTTGGATATCACTTGGTAGTTTGAGTAGAGGTAGGCGCGTTGTGGCAAACGACTGCCAGGTAATTTTGCCAAGTTTAGAGAACAAGTCTTGTATGATAAGACTTTCATTACTCCCCAAAACGTTTTGGGGAACTTTATTTTTTTCCTCATCTAGCATCCGGTTTAGGAGATAAACTACATCCTTTTGGTCAATATTCAATATCGCTGCAAGTAGTTCGACGATACCGATAGTTTCCTCATAAGCGTTGAGGTCTTCGCGTTGGAGGTTTTCAACCAAGCGGATGCGAGCAGCAGCATTCTCATCACAGTCGATTATATTGACGGGAATATCTTCGAGTCCGGCAAGTTTGCTTGCTCGCAGGCGACGTTCACCTGCAACTAGTTCAAATTCGTCGTTACTACTTGTGGATCTAACTACAATCGGGGAGAGCAACCCATTTTCTTTAATATTTTCTGCAAGAGATTGAATTTTTTGCGGGTCAAAGTACCGACGAGGTTGCGATGGGGGGAGAATAATTGAATCTATTGGCAGGGTGATAGTGTTTTTGTTGCCTGAATCTTCTTGGCTAGTACCACTAAATAAATCATCGAGTGCGTTTTTATCGTATGCTTTTAGTTCAACTTGTTTAGTCATAATTATAGTTTGATGAGGTAATTTGTGATTTCTTCTAGAATACTAACTGCCGGGTGATTTTTCTTCCACAGAACAAGCGGGAGATGCGCTTGTGATGCACTTGGAAAGTCTATCGATTTGGGAATGGGTGTAGTTATATGAGCACGTCCTTCGATTTGTTTTTTAATGGTTTCGAGTATACCTGATTGTTGGAGGGTGCGTTTATCGTGTTGAGTTGGGATAAAAGCTGCGATTTGTAAGTCCTTGTGTCCTCCTTTCTTAAGACGGGCGATTGTTGTTAGCAGTTGTTCTGTAGCAGCGTAGCACTTATATTCTGTCTGAACTGGTATCAGCAGGTGGGTAGCTGCCATGACGCTCATGATGCTTAGGTATCCTAGTGAGGGAGGACAATCAATTAAGATGTAATCATATTCGCTGACTATTGGTTCAAGTGCAAACTTGAGTTTTTGTCGAGCGTCAGTTGTGATATCGCGCCCTAGTTCAATTTCAGCTCCGGTTAGAGCATTATTGCTGGGTATAAGATGCATATTATGGATGGGTTCTTGCCAAATATATAGCGGCCCGCGTTCGGTGATAGCAGCATATATTGTTTGCTCATCTTTTAGCTCCTTGGGTTCTATTCCCATAAAGGTTGTCAGACTTGCTTGTGGGTCCATATCTATAAGCAAGACTCGGTGTTTTTGAGCAAGATGATACCCAATATTATGAACTGTGGTGGTCTTACCAGCTCCACCAGATTGGTTGAAGGCGGCAATTATTTTAGTCTGATTTTTTGGCATTTTCAAGGGTGTTTTTTTACTCATTTGAAGTGATTCTATCAAAGTCTTCTTGAGAAAGAGTAAAAAAATAATGCCACTATGAGTGTCTGGACTAACTCATAATGACATTATTCTTAATTCTTAAGCTGGATACTCAAGTATTCATCTTAGTATTACCTTAAAAAGGAGGTTCATCACCTAGCTTCTCGTTGTTATCACTGGAAATTTTCTCTGACAATTCTTGTGCGAAATCAGGAGATTTTTCTTGTGTAGCTCCAAAATGTGCTACCTGTGTGAGGGTTGGCCAGCAATTCTCATTTTGAAATAAATAGAGTATTAACCCCCATTTTGAAATTCCAGATGTAGTATAAAAGAACTAGTTTTTCAGGTAGAGGCGATCGCGAAAAAAACTATTGGTTCGAGCAATTAAGTAGAAATACTTAATAGAAAGCTACAGACAAAGATTTGATATTGAACATATGCTGCGATTTGGAAACAACGTTTGCTGATGAGTGAATTTCAAACTGCAGAAGCTTTCTTCAACACTCAACAACTGGGAAGTTACCTCAGCTTGAGCGGCTTGATTGGTAACAGTCACGAGCCGTTCTTAGAGGACTGCGGGGTGGCAACACCCCAATGTTATCCGACCATTTACGGATGGTTCAACAGCCATGTGTCAATGGCAGTCTCCCACGCCATTATCGCTTGAGACCCAGCGCTTGCTTGATAAGGTGCTGCGGGAGGAAGGTCGTTTGTGCTTCCGTTTTTCAATCGATAACTATAGCCGCTTGGCCCCAATAGAATCACTCGATATACTCTTGCACCCGTGATCGGTCCTCGAATCACTTGTTCCCCATCATTCAGGAATGCTACATGCGTTGGTGGTTTTATCGGGTACTGAACCGTGACTCCTATCGGTATGTCCTTCCTCATTGCGATTTCTCTTATTCCCGCATCCTCAGCATCCACTCGGTGGGCTACAGCATCAGCCAATTGTGCGTTATACAAGCCTGGAAGCCAACGGGTCGGGGAGTCATTGTCCATCGTGAATGTGGGTATGTCCGCCGTACCTTCAGACCCTAACACACCCGCTTCCCGCAATTGCTTGTAAGAAAAGTGGGAGATGCTAAGACCTCTATACCAAGTCATATCATCACTGTTGTATAGGGTTATGAATCTTTGTAAATTCTCGTCGTTCTCATTTATAAGATTGCTAACCAGTATATTTGTTCTTGATACACGATTCATTCCCGGGTACTTATCTGATTGAACTAATGAATTGTCAGTTGAAGATAGTCGCCTGAAATTCTCGCTCCAGCTAGAGTAGCGCTCATCTTTTGCCTCTGTGTGTAGAGAGGTCATAGCTTGTTCAAATTCGTCCTGGGACTTGGTGGCTAAATATTGATTAAAGTCTTGACCTGCTTTGGCCGCTATTGTTTGCATGGCTGGTATACAAACTTCGTAATACCATTGTCTCCACGCTTTATACTTATTCTCTATTAGCTCGGACGCTTCCATCGCACTGTATAACTGGATTTGTGGGGGGTTAGTGGCATCGTGGTTCGATATTGCAGCAAAATCTTCTGCTCGGTAAGGCGATCGCTGCACAGTCCCTCCACTCTGCTGCACTACATGAGTTAACTCATGGGCCAGCAACTCCTGTCCACCCCGACTTTTTGGATTATACTCCCCCTGCCGAAAAAATACATCCTGCCCCGTTGTGAAAGCGCGAGCCTGAATCGATTGATTCAACTGGTCAGATTGGGCATCTGTGTGAATCTTCACCCCACTGAAATCAGCCCCCAATGCTTGCTCTATTGGTTCCCGGATATTGTCTGCTAGTGGTTGTCCACCACCCCGTGCCTGATTGATAGAAGTTTCCAAGTCTGATGTTGCTGCCCCACCATCAGGCTGACGCTGCAACATTGGCTTCATATTCAACTCGTCATCTTCCATATCCTGTCGTTGGATGGATTCATTCTGACTTGCCTGTAGTAACGCAGGCGCATTCATATACTGCACAAATTCTGCTGCTACCTGATCTGCTTCCTGCTCGTACTTATCTCCTGGTTCTCCTATTGTTAGTTTTGGCTGTACGTACTGTCCACTGCTGTTAGCCAAAAGCTGAGTAGCCGCTCGATTGCCAATTGTTTCTTGAAGTGTCAACACATCATCTGTATTTAGCGAATTAGGATTAAGTTTGACTCTCTGAATGAGTATTGCTGGATGCGTAGCATTTGTTTGTGGCACTGGTCTATAAGTTGTCTGTTGTCGTTTTCGCAAATCCTTGTTGCTTTTCTTGGAAATTTGCCTCTGTTGATGGTAAAACATAATGCTACATATCCGTGGTGTAAATTATTGCTCTACAATCTGTCTATATTAATTGCACTCATGATCAGATTTATTAGGTTTCCCTAATCAAGCAAACCTACTGATGAGTGATTACACTTCTGGCATTTAAGGCGATCGCTCTCTTGCTGAGGATTCGTCCGCCGCCCTAACTTATATTTCCCCAGTGTTCTTGTCATACCGATCACGATCCCTTTTTAAGAGTTGTATTACAGTTTTTTTGTCTTTCTCTTCAAGATTTAGTTCATCCACCATCGATTCGATATCCTGGTCGGACATGTTGGCATAAGCTTTATGCTCTCCTTTGCCCCTTCTTTCATAACCCTGCCCCTGTATCCATGGTGCTGCAAAATTCCCTTTATCTTCTCGTATATATTCGATCAGACCTTTCCACTTAACAGCATGTACATGCCATTCGTGTAGTAGCGTTGCAAACAATTGCTGCGTAGTCCTATTAATGCTTAAATTTACAGCTATGACTATTCGCACTGAGATATCCTTTGGTATAGGATTGTTTAATGCCCATTGCCAGATTTCTGTAAATTGTCCATAGTCTTGTGCTTGATATCCTTGGTTACTATTGCCTATATAAAAAGTTGTGCTGCCATAGTCTTTAAAGTCATTCGTACTTTTGATTCCCCAAATTACCACTTGATTAGTCTGACCCTGGGACAGAAATGAAGTAGACAACACCTTGGCGTTAAACTGATCAAAAGCGGTGTTTAATCTTTCTTTCATTGGGTCACTTAATTCCTCACCTTCAAGTTTGATAGCTTGTCTTTGTATTATTTCTTTTGATCTATCACTTACAGATGATTTGAATGCTTGCTGACCCATCGCATCCTCTTCCTTTGCCTCCGGCTCGTAATTGTCCCCAGGCTGCCCAATAGTCAACTTTGCCTGCACTGGTGCTGCATTTCGACCAGCTAACAGCCGATTAGCTGCCCGATTCCCTATCGTCTCCTGAAGGGTTAACATCTGATCTGCACTTAGTGAACTAGGGTCAGCTTTCACCTTTTGAACTATCGAATGTGCCTCATCTGCGATTTTCGTCGTTTTTTGTTGTTGCTTTTGTAAAACTTTATTGCTTTTGGATGATATCTGCCCCTGCTTACGATGAAACATAATATTATCCCTGGATATTAAATAATACAAATTTCAAAAATATTTTGCTTCCTTATAAACCGCTCTTTACGTTCTGTTAAATCTACGCTGCTTCCTAATGCCGTCCTGACTCTAACAATCTAAAATCCCAAATTATAACTGACCCGCATACTCCCCAAACTCCCCGTTCATCAACACCTTCCCCATCTTCTGATACTCCCGCCTCGTCGCCCGCACCAAGTGAGACATTTTCACCTCCCCACCCTCATCAGCCGCCAAAAAAGCTGCCGCTAGCGCAATATTGCGTATATTCCCCCCTGCAATCTCAAAGCGACGCGCCATAAAATCCAAATCCAAATCTGCACTGCGAGGCGTAGCCTCCGGCCAAAGCTTCTGCCAAATCCGGCGGCGATGCTTCTCATCTGGCAAAGGAAAATCGATACTGAAATGCAGCCGTCGCACAAACGCTTCATCCATATTTTTGCGGAAATTCGTTGCCAAAATCACTACGCCGTCGTACTCCTCCATTCTTTGCAAGAGGTAGCTGACCTCAAGGTTGGCGTAGCGGTCATGGGCATCACTTACCTCGGTACGCTTGCCAAATAGGGCATCGGCTTCATCAAAAAACAGAATTGCATTACTAGTTTCTGCCTCTTGGAAGATGCGGGAAAGGTGCTTTTCTGTTTCGCCAATATACTTGCTGACCACTGCCGAAAGGTCTATTTTATATAAGTCTAACTCCAATTCACCCGCCACAACCTCAGCCGCCATTGTTTTGCCCGTACCAGGAGGCCCAGCAAAGAGAATATTTAGCCCTTTACCTAAAGATAGCTTTTTCTCAAAGCCCCACTCGTCATAAACTCGGCTGCGATACTTGACGTAATTACAAAGTTCTTGTATAATGCCTTCTTGTTGATCAGGCAAGATAATGTCTGACCACTTGTAGCGTGGTGTAATTTTGCGAGCCATTGCACTTAACTGGCGATTCGATTGCAAGCGACATGCTGCGTAGAGGTTATTTATCGTGACCTGCCCTTGCGTTGGATATCGCCAGCAAGCTAAATTGCGTGCCGTAGCTGCCGCATCCCGAATTTGTCCGCCGCTAAAACGGAATTTGTTCGCCAAATCGGGTAGCGATGCAATGTCTTCCCCTACAAACTTCGCCCATAATTCCACGCGTTGGGCTGCTGTTGGGAGAAGAAATTCCACTCGCAAAAAGGTCAATTCAGATTGTACATTGGATGGTTCCCAGGTAGTATCACCGGCTAAAAAGGTCAGCAAATGCATCTCCTGCACTTGTCGCAGTAGGGCTAATCGCCAAGTGGCTTTGCCATCTGTTAAAAGTCTGTCAAAGTCTTCCCAGTAAATAGCTGCTGACTGCAAAACTGCTTCACGACAAGCTAGAGCCATAATTGTTTCAAATTCTTCCGCTTCCGCCTGCAATAGTCTTTCTAACTCTACTGTCAACAACCCAATTCCCAATTCCTGACAAAAGGCCTCAGCAGTAGTGTGCTTGCCGACTCCGTAAGTTCCTTGGAAGTAAAATATTAGTCCGGTTTTTATTACTTGTTTCTCCTGGGCTAGTAAGCCTAAGCGTTCTTTTATTTCAAGTGGCAGTAACAAATCTTCAAGTTTCGTTTGAGGCCAGGTGCATTTAGCATAGGGTAAAAGCCGGGTGTCGAGTTCGTCACTACCAAGTAAATAATTGACCACCCGTTCATCTAGTTTGAGATATTTACTTAGTAGTGGTACTTGCTGCTGTGATGAATCATCAAATAAATGCAGCAGTTGATGTTTGAGCAGGGGAGCAGTAGACAGGAAATTTTGACGCGTTGTTAGCTTGCTTTTGAAATCTGCACAGAGCAAATTCAACACCAAGTCTACAGAGGGACGCTTCTTTCTCACATCATCTTGAAGATAAGCATAAAGACGCTCGTAACCCGAATCTAATTCGGGAGCTAAACAAATTAGTAGCGTATCCCTGTCAATTGGTGTGAGTTGAAAGTGACAGACTAATTCATGCAAGCGTAATTTGATACTTTTTTGGATACTCTCAGTTTGACATTGAGCAATATTAGCTGTCATTCTTTTGAGGGCAGTTTGAACCTCGATTGAGGACAATGGTGTCGGAACATTTGCCCAACGGGGTAAACCGATGGGTTTTGTGAGGAGTTGCTCTATCTCTTGTTCCGAAATCAAAAGTCCCTGCAATTCGTTGTCACCTGTCTGAATGTGCTGCATTCTCCATATTTGGACTCGAATCAGCAGATCAATTCTCTCTAACTCCGCCAAAATATGCTCAATAGAGGTTGGATAATATGCCATAAAAGCTTTAAAGTTTGTATTACCCGTTGCCAAATTGTAGTATCTTTTCTGAATTACCGTAATCGCCACCAATTTGTTACATTTGTGTCACCATTTGTTTTAGATAACTGCCTTATTTGAGTTTTGATATACTCCATTTCAAGATTGATGATTTTAAGTTCTGCTTGGTAATTTGGTATGTTAGTTTTTGCTAGTTCTGTTTTCACAGAATTAATTTCGTGTTTGAGAGATTCAATTTCGGTTTGGTGGTTGGGAGTAATTTGTTCTAGTTCTGTTTTCACAGAATTAATTTCATTTTTGAGAGATTCAATTTCGGTTTGGTGGTTGGGAGTAATTTGTTCTAGTTCTGTTTTCACAGAATTAATTTCATTTTTGAGAGATTCAATTTCGGTTTGGTGGTTGGGAGTAATTTGTTCTAGTTCTGTTTTCACAGAATTAATTTCGTGTTTGAGAGATTCAATTTCGGTTTGGTGATTGGGAGTAATTTGTTCTAGTTCTGTTTTCACAGAATTAATTTCGTGTTTGAGAGATTCAATTTCGGTTTGGTGATTGGGAGTAATTTGTTCTAGTTCTGTTTTCACAGAATTAATTTCGTGTTTGA
>JAESGT010000070.1_pt1 | contig 36481 bp, 40 predicted proteins | sample 9266261 | NCBI WGS metagenome assembly JAESGT01 (sample SAMN15741584, study PRJNA653494) | algae metagenome | isolation source: Pelatocladus maniniholoensis HA4357-MV3 and co-occurring heterotrophs from... | place: USA: Maniniholo cave near Haena, Hawaii | collected 2009-07-28 | reverse complement strand
CCTTCAACAACTCTCGTAGCTTGCACTTCTTCTTAGCTGCTTGGCCTGTAGTGGGAATCTGGTTCACCGCACTGGGAATCAGCACCATGGCGTTCAACCTGAATGGTTTCAACTTCAACCAATCAGTGATTGACTCACAAGGTCGCGTCATCAATACTTGGGCAGACATCATCAACCGCGCTAACTTGGGTATGGAAGTCATGCACGAGCGTAATGCTCATAACTTCCCTCTCGACTTGGCTGCTGCTGAATCTGAAAGAGTTGCAATCAGCGCTCCTGCGATCAACGGTTAATCAACAGATAGTCGAATAAATAGATGAAAAAGCGCCCTCCACTTCGGAGGGTGCTTTTTTTGATCGCCTGCAAAGTACGCAAAGTACACGGAGACTGATAACTCAATACGCTTGGTGTTAAGGATTTTTGATACAAAAAATTGATCTGTAAAGGCCGTAAATTAACGATCTCTACTCTACAAAGAATTTTGGGCTTAAGCACAGAGGCGCAAAAAAACCGTAGACGCGGAGCGGCTTCTTGGAGAGTAGTATGTAACGAAAAGTAAAGTTGCCTAAAAACCTTTTCCCTTCTGGCCTTTGCCTTCTACCTTGTCATAGCGACAATTTTTAACGCCCACCTACTTAACTGAGAGCCAAAGATTTTGCTATATTGATAAAGCTTCGGAAGACGCTTGTGCTACTTCTGTTGGTCGAAAGATCTGCAAAAATCAAGAAGTATTGATAAGCCAAAAATCCCCACACCGTAGGGCATGAGGAGTATCAATGATGACAACCTACTTATTTTAATTTGCTATTTTGATTTGCTAGGAGGGGTTTTTACCTGACGCGCCATCTCTAGGAAGGAATTCATATTCGCTCCAGGACGACGACGACCATTTGTATTAGTAGGTATCAAGTACTTAGGTGCGAAGGTTGTTTCTGTTGGCTGTGCTTTAAGTGCGGGTGCCTTGTCTTCTTTTGGCTCGACTGTCACGCCCTCAGCAGTTTGTACTAGCTCAACCTTCGCAGGCTCAGGTTTAGCTTCTGTTTTAGCTTTTTTGGCTGATTTAACTGAGGTTTTACGAGAAGGCTTCTTAACTTCTTTTGCTCCGTTAGATGCTCCATTAGATGTTTCTGGAGCAGCTGCAACTGGTACTGGTGATTTTGTTGCACCATTATTAGTCTCAGCAACGGCCTTATCTGCTTCACTCTGGGTCATCTCAGCGACTTTATCGACTGCACTCTTAGCAGCAGTAGCTACTTTGTCAGCAGCAGCTTTGGCCGCTGCGATTGGTGGTGTATTTTCAGCTTCTTCCTTCAATTCCAGATAATAACCATTACCTTTTTTCTTGCCAGGAAAAAGCCCAGTGATGAATTTCATAATTCCACTAATTAAATTTTTGATAAAACCGAACATTACAATTACTCCTGTCTTTTATACCTGAAATTTGAGTACTTTTATTAAAAATTAGAGAAAAGTATTACATTTCTTAGAGTTGTTGCTAGCTTTACCTCATCCTTTGTAATCAATAATTTGATTAAGATCTTCTTAAAGCGAAAAAACTAAGCACAGGAAGCTTTTTCATTTGTAAAAACAAATGCTCAAAGACAAGGAACGGTACTCTAGCGAACCCTATAAACTTTTATCTCAAGTGTTTGGAATAGTTGATACTCAAGTTCAATTATTGAATTTTTGTGGATATGAGAGCAATATTTTGAAAGCAAGTTTCATAAAAGTTAACATACACTTTCATTATACGTGAATATGAGGTCTTAAATTCAACTTGCTCGTAGGAAATTCCAAAAAATTAATTATCCAACTTCTGTACTAAACCAGTCAAAGGAGTGTCATAGCTAGGATAGGGATAGTAATCATGCTCAGTTAGATTTTTTCTAGATTCTGTGCAACCCTGATTTTGCAAATGGACAAATTAACTTACAGACGAAACCCCGTAGTCTTAGTGCATGGCATTTTTGACACAGGTCGAGTGTTTGACAAAATGATTTCTTACCTCAGACAAAGGGGTTGGAATGTATATGACTTAGATTTGCTTCCTAATAGTGGTCATGGTAGTCTTGACCATTTAGCACAGCAAATTGCTGACTTTGTTGATGCTACCTTTGCGCCAGAGCAACCAATAGACTTAGTAGGCTTTAGTATGGGTGGAATTGTGAGTCGTTATTATGTCCAACGACTAGGGGGAATTAATAGAGTACAGAGGTTCGTTACTATTTCTTCACCACATAATGGCACTTGGGTTGCCTACTGTAATCCAGGTCTAGGTTGTGTGCAGATGCGTCCCGATAGTGCTTTGTTACAAGATTTGAATCAGGACGTTGACATGCTTTCACAGATCAATTTTACCTCAATTTGGACACCCTATGATTTGATGATTATCCCAAGCAATAGTTCACAAATGCCAGTAGGCCGAGAGGTGATTGTACCAGTAATGACTCATGCGTGGATGCTCACCGATGTCAGAAGTTTGTCAGCAGTAACAGAAGCATTAACACAACCAGTGCCAGCGATCGCCACACAGCAATTACAATCAAGTTAGTAGCATACCAGACTGCGAGCAAATCAGGAAAATTAAAAACTTTACTTTGTAGTGAGTAAATAATTTAATTGGTTAAATATCAACTTAATAGATAAATATTGCTATGTCTAAAAGAGATATCAATAGATAAACAAAGATGTTGCCTGATTTGAGTCCGAAAAAGTAGTTACAGAATTTGATTAATAAATATATACTTACTTGTACTTATTTGCTGAATGTATAAATTATTATTATTTTTCTCTTTTTAGATTTTTTTGGATTGAAAAAGTACGAAAATCTCTCTATGGGGAGATGAAAAGGGGAACGCGATTTTTCAGTTGCACGTCATTTTCCTCAGTCTAGTTTTTAGAATAGTCTAGACTTTGGGGAAAACTGAAGAACTGATTTGAGCGTGCCAACTTTGGATTTTAGGTTGAAGTCAATCCAAAATCTATAGACGCAATAGCGACTTCAAGGGAGAGTAATCTCAAACCCAAAATAGTTTAACCCCCAATATTGTCACAATTTTATTGCATTCCAAGCAACGCAAAACTCTAAATATAGGCTTTATTTGTCATGCTAGACTTGACCATTGAAAATTCCCAACTAAATCAGCAACTAATTGAATCTAGCGATTGGAATATTGTTGAGACAGAGTTTAACACGACTCAACTACATCATCAAGAAACAGTCTTCACCCTCAGCAATGGATATTTAGGAACACGGGGTACATTTGAGGAAGGGTATCCCCAAGATTGTCCAGCAACCTTGATTCATGGCGTGTATGATGACGTGGCGATCACCTCCACAGAGTTAGTAAACTGTCCTAACTGGCTACCCTTAACTATTAAAGTGGCTGGAGAAAGATTCCGCATGGACTGTGGTGAAATTCTCAGCTACGAACGTCGTCTTGATTTACGTTTGGGTATAGTAAGTAGGGATGTACGCTGGCGCAGTCCGAAGGGACACACTTTAGAATTTCATTTTGAAAGATTTGCAAGTCTAGCAAGTCAACACTTTTTAGCAATCAGATGTCAGATTACATCTGTAGACTTTGAAGGTGAAGTTGAGGTAGAAGTTGGATTCCACCCAGAACCCCACACCCAAGGTGTCAAACACTGGCAAACCTTGAAACAAGGCGGTCTAGATAATATAATCTGGTTGCACAGTCAGACTTTACATTCCGCTATTGAACTAGGGATGGCAGCAAAGCTTGTGGTAGAAAGTGAAGAAACTGCTACGGTGAGTGTGCATCAGCTTGATCAGCATAACCCCACACTTGTAGCTAAATTAACAGTTGCACCAGATAAAACCGTCACCCTCGAAAAAATTATCACCGTCTACACCTCACGGCAAATAGCAACTCCGGTGGAAGCTGCAATGATTCGACTAGTTGCTGCACCCAGCTATTCAACTTTGCTAGCAGCTCACATTACTGCTTGGGATCAAGTGTGGCAAGATAGTGATGTGATCATTGAAGGCGATCGCCTAGCTCAGTTGAGTGTTCGTTACAATCTGTTTCAGTTACTCGCCGTCGCACCTCGTCATGACGACAGAGTTAGTATTCCTCCTAAAACCCTTTCTGGCTTTGCTTATAGCGGACATATCTTTTGGGATACAGAAGTATTTATTCTCCCCTTGCTGATTTACACCCAACCAGACTTGGCACGGAACTTGCTCAACTATCGCTACCATACCTTACGCGGAGCGCGACGCAAAGCTCAAGAAATGGGACACAGGGGGGCTTTTTATGCTTGGGAAAGTGCTAGCACAGGCGATGAAGTCACCCCACGTTGGGTTCCAACTCTCAATGGTGAACAAGTCCGGATTTGGTGCGGTGAAATTGAAGTACATATCAATACCGATGTCGCTTACGGTGCGTGGAAATACTGGCAAACTACAGGTGATGATCAATGGATGCGCGACTATGGCGCAGAAATGATTTTAGATACAGCAGTTTTCTGGGAAAGCAGAGTAGAGTGGAATCAAAAACGCCACAGTTACGATCTTCGTGATGTCATAGGCCCAGATGAAAATCACGATCGCATCGATAATAATGCTTTCACTAATTTATTAGTACAGTGGCATTTGCAAACAGCCTTAAAACTGTGGGATTGGCTAGTAAAATCTTATCCCGACACCGCAACACAACTGGCAGAAAAACTTGACTTGCATCCAGAACAAAGGCTACTTTGGGCGAAAATCGCCAAACATATCTACATTCACCAAGATTTGGAAACTGGCTTGATCGAACAATTTGAAGGCTTCTATAACTTAGAGTATGTCAACTTTGCTGACTACGAACCACGTACCAAATCTATGCAAGGATTGTTAGGGGTAGAAGCGACTAGCCAAAAGCAGATTCTCAAACAGCCAGATGTGTTAATGCTTATGTATCTGCTGCGCGATCGCTTTGATCAACAAACATTACAAACTAACTGGGACTACTACAGCCCTCGCACCGATCATACTTACGGTTCTTCTCTTGGTCCAGCGATTCATGCTATTTTGGCTTGCGACCTCAATCAAAGTGCAGAAGCCTACACTCACTTTACACGAGCAGCAATGGTAGACTTAGCAGACGTGCGGCGTAACGCCCATGAAGGAGTTCACGCAGCTAGTGCAGGAGGAGTATGGCAAGCAGTCATCTTTGGTTTTGCTGGCGTGCGGATGACTGAATTTGGTCCGATCGCTTGTCCAAATCTTCCGCCTAACTGGACACGCTTGCAGTTTAAGCTGAAGTGGCGTAATCAGATCTATCAGTTTGATCTTTAATTTTTAGGGAACGGGGATCGGGGATTAGGGAACAGGGACACGGGGGACAATACCCAATCTTCAATAATTATAGTTTTTTTATGCTTGGCAGTGTCCGAAGTTCAGAGGGACACTGCTTTTTTGTAATATTATACTGACCAGCGCTGCTGAAATGTAGCCATTGTCACGTTAATTATCTCTACTACTTGATAGAGGGTGTCTGATACTAACCTGTGTTATCTTGATAACCTAATTTTAGGCGATCGCTAATTGCACCAAATATAGGATTCTATTTGATTTTTGTTGGCGTAGCCTGCGCTAAACGCTAGTAATTTTAACACTAGTAATTGATTTTTTTGCTGTCTTTAAAGTAAAACTTTCCATACTCAATTTCAGTAGCAAAAACAGCAGAAATGAGAAAAGAAAAGTATCTCAAAATCCACTACAATTGCAGGAAACAAATATTAAATCTAAATAAAAAAGCGTTTTTCTCATAGTTGCCAAACTGGCAACATAAAGTCTATGGATTTGTTATTCATTAATTTACCAGGCTTTTTATTTATGTCTAAGTATGAGTCAAAAAGGTCTGGAAAATGCAAAATTGAAGACAATAAACTTGTATCTATCTTGGCATTTTTCAATATTTATGTGACAAAAATTTAAAAAAATAGGGGGATAAAATAACTTAAGCAATTAAATAGTTAAGTAAGTTTAGATTAAATTTTTCATCCTCTTTACAATATGATTGGTCAGTTACTCGCAGGACATTATCAAGTCCTTAAAGTATTAGGTGAGGGAGGCTTTGGTCAAACTTATATTGTTGAAGACATACACCTCCCTGGAAAACCTAAATGTGTCCTCAAACATCTTAAAACTACTAGTACGGACTCAGAATCTTTAGAAATTGCCAGAAGGCTATTTCTCAAAGAAGCCGAAACCCTGCAACAGTTAGGTAATCATGACCAAATACCAAGGCTTTTAGCATACTTTGAACAAGACCAACAATTTTACCTAGTCCAAGAGTTTATTGATGGTCATACTCTGAGTAAAGAATTTTTTGTCGGACAAAAATGGACACAGAAACAAACTATTAAAATGCTCATCGAAGTATTGAGTATTTTAGAATTTGTTCATGGTCAAGGAGTAATTCATCGCGACATCAAACCAGATAATCTTATTAGACGTGCTTGCGATCATCAATTAGTTTTAATTGACTTTGGGGCAATTAAACAATTGCGAAACCAAACAATGATTGGATCACCAAAGCAAAACATGACAATGATCGTTGGTACTCGTGGTTATATGCCATCTGAACAAATCCGGCGTGTACCTCGTCCCAGTAGTGACATTTATGCTTTGGGAATGATGGGTATTCAAACATTAACAGGAGTACATCCGCACACACTCCAAGATGATCCGGATACAGGAGAAATACTTTGGCAAGAATTCGCCTCTGTGACTCCAGAATTTGCTGATGTCCTTACCAAGATGACTCGCTATCATTTTAAAGATCGCTACCAAAGTGCGACTGAGGCGTTGCAAGTACTACGAGAATTATTAGCGAATTATACTGAGACAGAAACAACAGAAGTAGAGACTAAATCCGAGACTAAATTGGAGATTGATGGTACCAAACTACATCAATTAACAATAGAGTGGATAGAAGACGGGCAAATTAAATATCGCACTATAATAGAAAATCAAGCCAGTAAAAATATAGGTAAAATTCGCATAGGTCGCAATCCTCACGAGTGCGATATTGTTTTACCAGATCCGACAATATCTGGACTACACGCAGAAATCTTTTTTCATACCGAAAAGCAGAAATTTTATTTGCGGAATTTACGTCAACAAAACCCTCCAATTGTTGATGGACAGTTACTTTTAGCTGGAGAAATATCTCTTGATGTTGGTAGTCATATACGTTTGGGCAAACAGGATTTTAGGGTTAAAGATATTACCTGTAAAGAGTATGGTGAGGGTTACACACCAATAGAATATGCTAAACGTTTTGCAATCACATTAGCATCACCACAACCTGTACTCAAGACAATAAGGGTATCCCAATTCAAAAAATCTGAAGAAGTTGTAAAACCTGTTCCTTCTCAGCCTAATTATAGTGGCATTTCAATAGTACCTAAAAAAGTACAGCGATCGCCATTTAAGGCAGGTACGGCAGTTTTCATGAGTGCGATCGCAGGTGTAATAGTATTGAATACTGTTAACTTAAGTAGAGGTAATTCACAACAAAACTTCATCTCACAAGAACCACAAATGTGCCGTCTTGTATCTCCCTCTGGTGGCAAATTATTGGCAAATTTACGTCCCGAACCACAAACAGAAATTGGTGCATTGAAACAACTCAATCTTGGTGAAAAAGTTTTATTTCTCCAAGCAAGGGGAGATTTTGTCAAAGTACAACTTGCTGATGGTACAAAAGGTTGGGTCTTTGGAGATGAAATTCAACCTTGTGAAAAAACAGCACATAATTATCGTACTTGGTAGTTTGTTGGTGATTGGTCAATGGTCAATGGTCATGGGAGCATCCCAAATGTTCAAAAAACGCCTGCGATTGAAATCGCAGTCTCATAGTGAAACTCTGCTTCAGCAGACTGTTTGATTTTATGAAGTCGTCTGAAGACGACTTGCGCTATTAGCAAAGGGTTTAAACCCTTTGGTTTATGGTATTTTGAAAAAATTGGGATGCTCCCATGGTCATCCTCTAACAGGATTTTGGATTGACCTCACGGATCAATCTGCTTTCTTGGGAATTTTGGATTTTCGATTTATTCCACGGATCAATCCGCTTTCTTGTACCATCAAGGAATGATTGGTCAATGGTGATTAGTTATTCTCCTCATCATCTCATCACCTCTTGGACTTTCCTACTTTTGATAGATATAGATAATAATATTTTAAAAAATAATAATTTAGTGACTATTTTCAAATTTTATCCTTGTGGCGAAGAAAAAATATTGAAGATAAAAAGTATCTGGGCAGAAATTACCCTAGTAATTTGTGTAGTTTTTAGTAAACTCACAAAATTCTATCATTGGAAACAAAAATTTATGTCATTAGAACAAGTTAATGCTTTTTATGATCTTTTAAATTCAGATCAAGCCCTCTACGAGCAATACTATAACAAATGCTCTAATAAAGGTGTTTTTGGTATCTGGAATTGGGACAAAACTAAAATAGTTGATTTTGCTGCTTCTATTGGTTACAACTTCACCGAAACGGAATTAGATTTCGCATGGTTTGGTGAAAATGTCAGCCTTTGTGTAGGACTTAGAGGTTATTTATAAAGTAAAAATAAATACTGTAGGGAAGCCAATGCGTTGATCCGCTTCCCTCAATTGTAACACTTTATAGCCATTGACCTCCACGGAAGCGCCACCGAGGAAATATGATTCGCATTAAGGATTGCGAAGCAATAAAAACTGCTAGCCAAACAACACTATAATGTGCAAATATCCAGAAAGGAGATAATCGTTCTTTTGGAATCAATACAGGTAAAAAGCCAAAAACTTTGATTCCGCAAAGTATAAATATAAATTCCCAGATACCAGCTAATACTTGATAAAGTGCTGGCCAGTCTCTATCCCAGCGTCTTTTTTGGATTTGATCGTATACTACATCCCAAATAATTCCAAATATAGCAACATAGGTAATGATCCAAAAATAAACTATGCCAGAGGGAGAACCAACTAAACCCAATGCAAAGGGTATGGATACAAATATCCCTACAGTTGCTAATAATAATAATCGAGTTTGCCAGCGACCTAATAAAGTAGGAGTCATCTTTCTAAAATACAAAATACAAAATACAAAATACAAAATACCTTACTGAAGCCTTAAAGAATGTTTGAAAAGTCATCTTTCAGATGTTATCTTTTTTTGAGGCTGAAAAATGGGATTTATTTTGATAAGTTGCGATCGCTTCCCAATGATTAACATCTGCCAATAAAGCTTGATAGCCTAAGCTATTGGGGTGAAGACCGTCATGACTAAGGCGTTTAGACCACCAATTTTCGCCGTGTTCAGCCCATTTTCGGAAGATATCAAGATAGGGAATTCCCCTTTGCAGACAAGCAATTCGAGTTGCTTCTTTGTAGCGATGCTGATCTGTGTGATTATAATACAAGCAGTCCAGAAATGGCATTTTTGACTCATCAACTGGCGTCATACCTACAAATAATACAGGACACAGTTGCTGGGCCATTTCTAGTAATGAAGTGATTTGTGTTTGAAAAGTTTCAAAGTCTGTATAGTTGCGTCCATTCGGACGACCTAAGCGGGCTGAGTCATTGACACCGACTGAAAGAATGATTAAATCTGGAACTTGATTGCGTAGTTCACCGCGATGACGAAATTCAACTTCTAGTCTTTGGGCTACTTGTTGGACGCGATCGCCCCGGACACCCAGATTATAGATGATATGACCAGCACTATCAGGTGACATCCACTGTCGCCGTAGTCGTTCAACCCAGCCACCTCCTTCTGGATCACCGAATCCATATACTAAACTGTCCCCCAGTGCGACAATCTTTAAAGGTTGACTTTTAGTTGGTCGAGTAGACAGCTGCATTGAAGAAGGTGTTAAAAATAACTGCATTTGAAAAAACTATATTTTATATCCTTACAAAATTCTATACATTTCTACACCATTTCAGAGTATCTGATTTTTATGTAAATAACTTCTTTTTACACAGTTTTTACACAAGATAATTGCTATTGTCTTGCCGTTCTTGATTAAATTGTTAAATTTTAAAATTGACTTCACCAGCATTCTACTACTGACTGTCTTTATAAGAAATTCATAAACCATAGAAGAAGATACAGAAATTATTCAGAAATTGGTAATGGTCAATGGATTGGGGAAGGTAGGGGTCCCCTGGAGGGGAACTCGGGGCCCCCTTTGGGGATTAGGGGCGAAGGGGTAATGGGGATTGGGGAGACAACTTATCAGTTATCAGTTATCAAATTAAACTGGTCACTGTTAACTGTTAACTGTTAACTATTAACTATTAACTATTAACTGTTAACTGATTCATGCCCCATGCCCAATCCCCGCTCCCCAACACTCTAGGGCGATTGATTAAACACCCACTTTAACCATTGTCCAAAAGACCTGATGAAGTTGAGACGATGCACACCAGGCGCACGGGCTGTGGCTAGACCATCAACGGCACATAGGCAGGAATATTGCAAGCCAAGGAAGCTGTCAACTGCTGCGTAGGGACCACCAAAAGTGATTGCTCCCGCGGCATAAATTTTACCTTGAGCATTACGCATTTCTACTAATTCAAAGTCGTTGGCAACACTCAAACGTCCCACAGGATTAAGTGGTAAGTGGTTGTGTTCAACTAAATCTTGAAGTAAAGGACTTTCTTTGACCTTGGCATCAAGACCAGTGGCATCAATAATAAAATCAACAGCTGGGAGTTGAATTTCGCCAAAGTCTTTATCTTGAATATAGGCAATCAGATGGTTTTGATAATCTTGTTCAACTCTGGTGACAATAGCAAACTGAATTTTATACCAACCTTCTCTAAGCCCAACCTCTGTGATCAACTGCCAGTCTAAGCGATCTGCGGTGGTGGTTCCGCCCCAGACTTTATTAGATATTAATTCTTTACGCTGTTCTGGATTGGCTTTTTCTAGGAATTCTCGTAGTTCTCCACCCCAACAAGCTTTGGGCCAGTTAAATGGTTGTAATTCGATATGATGCTTAACCGTACGCTGAGAAGTACCGTATTTATTACCTTGGGGTTTTGGCGATCGCATTAAATGCAAAATAGAAATATTCGGGTTTTTCTTACGCGCTTCATAGATGCGTTGCACAATTCGAGAAGAAACAATTCCTCGTCCTTGAATTAAGACTATACCTCCTTGGCGTTCTAGCTGTTCATAAACATGTTTGTGATCTTCGTAAGCATTCACAACCGACCTAAAGTCTTTATATCTTTCCCGATAAGCTTGTAAATGTGGAAGAAATTGCAGCGCTGGATAACCAGTCGCTAAGTGTAAATAACGACTGATAAAAAATGCATGGTTCCCACGTCCGCGAGAATAGGCTACGCAGTATCTGCCATCATTGGTTTTACGAATTGCCAAAACTCGTCCAAACTGATAAATTTTGTCCCAACCGATGCGTTTTGCCTCCCGATCAATAGAATTAAAAACATTACCTGCACGGGGAGTATAGGTTTCAGCAAAAGTAGGTTCAGCAAAAACCTTCCACAGATGTTTTATAGAATCATTGATTTTACCTTTGCCAAAGTCATGCCAAGCTTCTCGTAAAGCATAGCTAGGCCAACCCCAAATATTATCAGGACAAGAGTCAGAATTGGAACGCAATCTTTCATGTAAAGGAATTTGCGAATTCATACACAAAAGTTTGTAACGGGCATAGGGTTCTTTATCTATACCCAGCGCCACTATTTTGTCAGTTGTAACACCAGATAATCTCAGCAAATCTACCCAAATAAAACTACCTAGTCCTGCCCCAACAGCTAAATAATAAGTTTCATCTACTGGCATACCCGTTGCATGAAGTGCCTGAACAGGGACAACTTCTTGCTGAAATATTGGTGGCGGAAAATTGCTGGCCAGTGGTGTTACTACTTGTGGAGCTAAGGTAGGATCTGGGAGGTTGGTATTGGGATTAAAGACAATGACTGAATTGCCACTGGGGACTGCTGGGGGAGGACTAGGCGGACTAGGTGTACTGGTTAGTATAAGTGGACTCGCTGGAATTGAGGCAGCAAAAGTTACAGAAATTATGTAAGGGCCTATTTGTACAATATCGCCACTATTAATCACAGCCTGTGTCTGGCGTTGACCATTGACGTAGATACCATTGACGCTACCTTGATCTGTCACCACCAGTTGATTTTGTTGCCATTCAATCAAGGCATGGAAGCGAGAAACTTGGTCATCATTTAATACCATCCGGGCGACTTGTTGTCCCCTGAGTTCAGCAGGCATCCGGGCAAATTCTCTACCGAAAGCAACAGGTAGCCTCAATTTTGGTTCTCGTCTTTCTCCTGTGACAGGATCTTGCCAAAGTAATTGAATTTCTAAAGAACCGCTATTCATAAGTATTTTTGTTTATAAGCAAATAAATATTTAAATTAGTTAGTTAATGATCAAGTGTCAATTGTCAATTGTTATTAGTTATTCTCCTCATCCCCCTTGTCTGCCTTGTCCTTCTTCCCAATTTTTAATTTTTAATTTTTAATTGTTTTGTCTCTAACGACTAGGTGGTACTAACACACTGAGGGCATCTTGCAAAGAATGACCACAGTGCTGACAGCCTAATAACAAGTTTTTATATGAGGAAAGTTTTTTACATCTGGGACATTGCAATCCATAAACCCCTTGTGGTTGTGGTTGCTGTTGTACGGCGGGTGTGACTGGATGATGGTGATGATGTGCTGCTACTTGTGGTTGTGGTGCAGGCTGATGATAATTGGGATGTAGCTGCGGTTGTGGTTGTTGGTGTGATTGTGGTGTGGGCTTGGGCTGGTAATAATTGTGATGTATCTGTGGTTGTGCTACAGGAATTGGCGGAGGATTGGTAGCTTGTGGCTGTGGGGGTGTCAAAATTGTTGGTGGTACGGTGCTACCTCCTGGAACAGAAATTTCTGTGACTTTGAGTTGTTGTTGTCCTAAATAAATAATGCTGCCTTCACTCAAAGGCATTTCACCTTGTACCAGTTTCTGTCCATCTACAAGGGGAGGATTTTGTTCACGCAAATTTTTAATCAAAAAACGTTGCTGTTCGGCGTTAAAAAAGATTTCTATGTGTAAGCCTGATACCGTAGGATGACTCAAAATAATATCACACCGGACTGGATCGCGACCAATACGGATAGTGCCAGGATTTTTGCTTGGCTGTGTTTTGTGAATTTTCTGAGTTTTAGTTTGACCTGCGTCGTGCCATTGTAAAGTTAGTGCGTTCATTGTTCTCCCCAAAACCTATATTTTAAATACAATTCCTCCCTGTGCGATTCCTAACACGATGAGGCAGGTGTAAGCAACTAATTAAAACATATTTAGATGAAACTTTAAAAAGTAACTAATATTAATAGTATGCTTAGTATTGCTTTGCGGAAAATCGTAGTGTTTTGAAACGCACAAGGTAGCAAACTAAACGCGTAGATTTGCAGAGTTTTCCATGATTTTATTTGTTACGAATTTGTACAGATTTTTACTTAGCGATCGCTTGCTAATTTATCAGCAATCCGTGTAGTTTCTGGTAAACGATATTTTGGCGTACAACATAATACGTAGTCAATTGCCGTAGCTAAACTAATGCGATGTCCGCTAGAAACATATACAGGCTTGACTCCAACACGTGTTCGTAATACTGCCCCAATTATTTCATCTTTATGGATTAAGGGTTGCCAACTACCTCGTGTTTCTGGAAGTTCTTCATGTTTACCGATGAGGAGTGATTTTGCTACACCGATAGTAGGTATATCTATGATTACTCCCAGGTGACAAGCTATGCCAAACCTTCGAGGATGGGCTATTCCTTGACCATCGCATAAAATCAAATCTGGTGTAATTTTTATCGTTTCTAAAGCATCCAAGACAGCAGGTATTTCCCGAAATGAAAGGAAACCAGGGATGTAGGGGAAAGATGTCGGACGGCGGGCTATACTCGTTTCTTGTAACTCTAAATCTGGAAAACTCAGTACTGCTACTGCTGCTCTGCTAATAGTACCATCAGCTTCAAAACCCATATCAACGCCAGCAACATATTGTACAGATTTCTGGAGTTGATCTGAGGTGATCACCTCAGTTTGCATTTCTTCTTGGATAGCGATCGCTTCTTCTATTGTCAGAGTCCAAGGGTGACTTTGGCTAATCTTCATATCTAAATTTTATAGGTAGAGATGTACTGCAAGATCGCCAACGCAATAGTAAATCTAACACCATCGACAGATACTTGAGAAAAACCAAAAAAAGATACTATATCGGAGGCGATCGCTGTGATTATTATGCTAGACCTCTGGTACAAAAGCGCTGTTATCTATTGCATTGATGTCGAAACCTTTATGGATGGTAACGGTGATGGGATAGGAGACTTTGAGGGACTGATTGATCGCTTAGATTATATTGCAGGCTTAGGCATTAACTGTATTTGGCTCATGCCGTTTTATCCTACCCCAAACCGAGATAACGGCTATGACATCACGGATTACTACAATGTAGATCCCCGTTTGGGGACATTAGGAGACTTTGTTGAATTTCTACGTCAGGCAAATGATCGCGGTATGCGCGTTATTGTTGACTTAGTAATCAATCACACCTCGATTGACCATCCTTGGTTTAAAGCTGCTTGCAAAGATCAGCATTCTAAATACCGAGATTATTATGTGTGGTCAAAGGAAAAACCTGCTGATGCAGACGAAGGAATTATTTTCCCTGGCTATCAAGACAGTACCTGGACATATAACAAGGAAGCTGGGGCCTATTACTTTCACCGCTTCTTTGAGCATCAAGCAGATTTAAATATTGGTAATCCCCAAGTTAGAGAAGAATTCTACAAAATCATGGGATTTTGGTTGCAACTAGGGATTTCTGGCTTTCGAGTTGATGCGGCTCCGTTCTTAATTGAGCTAAAGGGTATTGAAAAACAGGCAGATATTAAAGACCCTTATCGCTATCTTAAAGAAATGCGAAACTTTCTTTCCTGGCGACGAGGAGATGCGATTATTCTGGCAGAAGCGAATGTACCAATGGAAGATGTACCAAAATATTTCGACGATGGAGATAAATTGCAGATGCTGTTTAGCTTCATCGTTAATCAGTATCTCATGCTTGCCTTGGCTCGTGAAGCGGTGGCTCCTCTGATAAAAGGGTTGAAAGCAGCACCAGAAATTCCAGATATTTGTCAGTGGGCGCACTTTATCCGCAATCACGATGAATTGTCGTTGGACAAGCTTTCTGAGTCGGAGCGAGAAGATATATTAACCAAATTTCATCAGGATAAAGAGCAAGTATGGATTTACGATCGCGGTATTCGTCGTCGCTTTCCACCTTTAGTTCAAGGTGACGAGCGTCGGATTCGTCTCGCCTACAGCCTCATGTTTACTATGCCAGGAACACCAGTCCTAAAGGCGGGTGAAGAAATTGGCATGGGAGACGACTTATCGTTGAAACAACGCGACGCCAGCCGTACCCCAATGCAATGGTCAGCAGAGTCTAATGGAGGGTTCTCGACAGCTCCTAGTGATCAACTAATTCGACCCGTAATCAAGGAGGGGGAATATGGCTACCCACACCTGAATGTTATTGCTCAACGCAGAGATCCCTACTCACTTTTAAACTGGATGGAGCGAGCAATTCGGATGCTTAAAGAATGTCCAGAGTTTGGTTGGGGAAATTGGGAACTGATTGAGACAGACAACTCAGGAGTTTTGGCTCTACGCTATCAGTGGCGCGATGGAACTGTTGTAGCCCTTCATAATCTGGCATCAGATGCTTGTACAGTGAGTCTCAAGTTAAGTAGCGTTCGCGAATCCAATTGGATTGATTTGCTTGGAGATAAATCCTATGAGCCAATTAAACATCCAGAACGCGGTATACAACTTGAAGGCTATGGCTACCGTTGGGTGCGCGTTGGTAGGGAACACCTTTAATTTATCAGGTCAATAAGAGCAGCAAAATTAGATGAATGAATCCTTAGAAGAGGTTTGGCGAAAGCGTTATTATCGTGCTGTCAGAAAGTTTCAAGATCAGGGAATAGAAACAGTAACAAATTTAGAAACTGGCGCTGATTTGTACATATCTTTGCGTCGAAAATGGAACCCTAATCTAATTAAGCTGACAAATTATATGGGATATAGCTGGAATGAAATAGCGCCCTATGAAAATTAAGGCTTTTCACCATGTCCAAAACTAATAGTCATCCTTATTTTTTTACTCCTCGACTTTCCAATCCAACTTATCCACTTTTGGTATTTTTACCAGGAATGGATGAGACAGGAAAGGAGATGATGCGTATTCAAACATTAGGTTTAGAAGCTGCTTTTGATGTTCGCTGCTTTGTTATTCCAGCAGATGAGCTTACAAGCTGGGATAAGCTAGCGGAGGAAGTAATATCTCTGACTCAAGCCGAACTAAAAAAAGTACCTCGAACTTCTGTTTACTTGTGTGGTGAATCTTTTGGTGCTTGCATAGCACTGAAAGTAATGCAGAAAATCCCTGAAATGTTTGCTCGATTTGTTTTAATAAATTCTGCTTCTTCATTTCATTGCGTACCTTGGCTTAATCTCGGCTCACTTTTGTTTCCTTATACGCCTAACTTTTTTTATAAAATTTCTTCATTTATAGCTGTGTCTTTTCTTGCTCCTGTAAATCGACTTTCTTCTACTGCAAGAGAAGTATTATTTAAAGCAGTCAGTTCTGCACCGAAGAAAACAGCCGAACAACGTCTTTCCCTTTTAACAGAATTTACAATTGACGAAAAAAAATTATCTTATATTACCCAACCTGTTTTTCTGATTGCTAGTAAACATGACCGAATTTTACCTTCACAAGCAGAAGCTCAACGCTTAACTAAGATTTTTCCAAATTCTCAATCAGTAATTTTACCTCACAGTGGTCATGCCTGTCTAGTCGAAACGGATGTTAATCTCTGGCAAATTCTAGAAGCAGAAAACTTTTTGAATTAATGAGCCTCGTTTTCAATGCCCCAATGTTTGCGGATAGCTTGACCAATCACTTGAACATCGCTGCCATCACCTCACTCAAACTCAAAAACCCAGCAGTTGTGACTGGGCTTTAGTTGGGGTATATCCCGTGCTTTCTAACTCCCCCATCCCTGATAAGTGACTCTTATCAACGGCATCAGCATTTTTTTGTCAATTCATCTTGACCTTTTATAACAATATTGTTATATTTATTTACATAAAGAAACAAATAAAGGAAAACAAACTTATGTATACCACTGTTAATGAAGATGGCGTTCTCAATAACTACGCAACTGAACCCAAGATGTACTATGCCGAGTACCCTGCAATTTGGGAACAACGTAAATACGTTATCCAAGCCGTTTTTGCTTCTCTAATTGTCACTACTCTAATTTTGCTTGGTTTTAGCGTTAGCTAAGATTTTTTGTTTCTCGCTATATCTCTTATCGTCATTCATACTTCTCTGTTACCTCAGTGCTTAACGCTGAGGTTTTTTGTTGTGGGATATCAAGGGAAGCGATCGCTCTAAACAAATGAATTTTAGTAAAAAAATTTCATCTACGATAACAATTTTCAAACACTCTTCTGACAGGATTTTTATACAAGCAAAATAGTATTTACTTAGAAATAAATTTTCTAATTTCAGATTTATATTAACTAATATTTATTTTTAATTTAACTCAGAATTAATTTGTAAAGCTTATTCTCTCTCGTGAGATAAAAAATAAACATCATCACAACCTCAAGTAGATAGTTATGAAGAAAGCGAAGTTTTCGACTTTCCTGATTTCTTGTGCATCTGCTTGTCTGCTTGCTGTTTTACTTGCAACTTTACCTACTCCTGCACCTGCCCAAACTTCCGTGCATTTAACAATGGGTAATCCTAGCAATGCAGGAAGTTCTAGCCTGAGTAACTATTTATTAGTTAAGTCACAATACGCAACATCACACCACTGTAGTAGAGGTATACCAAACTGGGTTAGTTGGCAGTTAAATTCGTCTTGGCTAGGGAGCGCACCTCGCCAGGATAATTTTCGTGCTGATACCACACTACCAAATGGTTGCTATCAAGTCAGTAGTTCGGATTACACTGGTAGCGGATTTGATAGAGGGCATATGACACCCTCAGCAGATCGGACAAACACAATTGCGAACAACTCCGCAACATTTTTGATGACAAATATAGTTCCCCAAGCTCCTGATAATAATCAAGGTCCCTGGGCGAATTTAGAAAATTACAGCAGAGATTTAGTAATTTACGAGGGAAAAGAACTATATATTATTTCTGGTGGATACGGCTCAGGTGGAACTGGTTCTAATGGTGGGGCTAGCACGATTTCAAGTGGTAGAGTTACAGTACCAGACAGAGTTTGGAAAGCTATTCTAGTCTTGAATCAACCTGGACTTGGGATTAGCGGCGTAACAGTTAATACACGAGTCATCGCTGTCGATATGCCAAATGACCAAGGGATTAGATACAATGACTGGCGTTCGTACAGAGTTAGTGTAGATACAATTGAAGCAAGAACAGGTTACAACTTGTTTTCTAATGTTTCGGATATAATTGAAAACACGATTGAAGCTAGAGTTGATAATCAGTAAAACTTAATAGCACTCAAAGAATAACCCGTCTTAAATATTAGACGGGTTAGTATTTTTATTAATTGCTAATCTTTAATTATCAGGTTTCTACCAGTTTGGTTGATAAGCCTGCTAAATTACCTGAGTCTGTTTTGCCAACAATATAGACATCAATGTTTATTCTTCCAACGCGGTAAACCTGAATGTCGCTGAGGTTACTTTTGATAGTTTCAACAAGCTTCTTATATTTTTTAACATTTTCTTTTTGTTGATCATCATGCCATTCTTGCTCAACAGCAATATTTCTAAAAAAATAGTCCACATCCACCACTTCTACTGGTACATCCAAGGAATGATCTGTGAATTCTAAAATTTGATTAGGAGTTAAAGGCGTTTGTTGAGCAATTTGCCAGTGAACTGATTCAAAAGGAAATTCGGATTCACTAGGCATTAATAAAGTATCAGCAGCTTCTTTAAGTTTTGTAGCAACTTCTGCATTACTCATTGGCTAAATTCTCCAAGTCTTTTGTTGACTGATGAACTTATACAAAACATTTCCTAGTATACATATCAAAACTTACAATTATGCTTTTGGAGTTGGCTTTTGTAGTCTGATTGGAGGAACTACCTCAAATTCAAAAGTAGCAATACGGCGATCGCCAATATAAACTTCTATCTTATGCTTACCTACAGGATCACCATTTGCGATCGTCCAAGAGTTTTTAATTACACCATCTTTGATTTTATCTGTGCGTTGAATATTTGCTGCTCTGCCGTCAGGTGACAATGAGAAATTTTCAGTGTTACTTGTAGCCCAACTTTCAGGAGGTTTTGGTAACTGAAGGACTTCCCGCCATGTTATCTCACCTTGGTAGTCCTTGAGTTGAATCCGCCAGCCATATGCAACTCCCTCTTGAAGTGGTATTTTTTTTGTGGGGATAAGAGTAGTCTTTCCACCTTTTTCAACTCTGATAACCCCAAATTCAGCTTTACTGACAACAATTGGTTTAGCAGTTATAGAATTCTGTGCTTGTCTACTGGGAAGCTTGAGTACTTCTACACCCATAACTGGTGATATCAGCCAAGACAAAGCCAATCCAATGCTACAAGCCCAAACTCTCGGTTGCATAATTTTTTTAGTATAGAATGATATCTATTCATATATAAGCAACCTCTTTTTTTCAGATAAATTACTAACACTTTTGGTGTATCAAAAAATTTTTAAGTATAAAAATAGAGTGGAAAGTGTGTCTTCGATAGACACAACCCCACTCAATAATTTTTGCTAACGCACTCATCTAGATGATGATTCCACGAGTTGGCTTTTGAAGAGAGCGTCAAGCAATTAACGGGACTCTGTTCCTTGATTGGGACTACCTGCTACGGTATCTTCCCCTGGCGCTTCTGGTGTAGCTGATTGTTTAGCATCAGATTGAGCTGCGTTACCAGTTTTGCGGATATCTTCTTCAACGGGGGTTTGATAACCACCAGAAGCAGCACCAGAATTAGATGGTGTAGTTTCTTTTTTGTTTCCTTCAGCAGACATGAATTTTTGCTCCTTATCATTTTGTTCTGCAAACAGTTTAAAAAGAATAAGGGTACAGATTCATCTTTCCAAAATCTGGTTTACCTGAAATTTCTGTATGTCTGAAGGATTATTTTGCACTCACTCACACGAAGTTGCGCTCATACAGCGCAACCTTTCTTCCTTGTCTTCCTTGTCTTCCTTGTCCCCCTTCCCTTGTTTGCAAAAACATAAAAATCCCACTCCCTAAAAAAAGGAGTGGGATGCTGTTTTATTGGAAATAACCGTATTTACAGTTATGTCTTATCTGTAAATACCGTTGTTATAACGGTCAAATCCTTCGGTGTAGACTGGTTCTACTTCTGTAACTTTGAAGTGATCTAGGTTAGCTTGCAGGATTTGTTTTTGACGTTCGCTCAATCCTTTAATCTTTAATACATCCTCTACCTCATCGTAAGGAGCATATTTGATAATTTTGCCTGCTAGGGTAGGATACAAGCCAGGATATTTCTGAAAAGCTCGCACATTGGTGTTATTTAAATCAATTCTGTCACCATATACATCTGCAAGCTTTGCATCTGCTGGATTTTGCAAGGCTAGAACAGAAACCGATGGCAAAGCAAAACTGTTAAAATTGCTCGCTTGGGCTATCTGAGGCGTACCTAGCCATGCCAAACATCCTACCAACAAAAAACTAAAGACTGTTAATAAACGCACCAATTTTTTCACGATTTTTCCACCTCTTTCCATCAAACCGAAATAAAAAGTTTTCAGCTAGTAGCGCTTATTGACACTCCCACCGCTAAAAGCGGATGGGATTCTTGCTTCAACGGGAGATCCAAAACGCCCTAAAGATTTCTCTATACAGCAACATTTCAGATTACTTTACCCTCGGCAAGCATACACCGACTGCCCGACGGCGTGTAAAAGTTTGTAAAGACCTTTTGAGTAGTTTCCTGTGAAATAGATAAACTTTTGTAACAAAGCTCGCTAACTTAGCCCAGGGGCTTATGTTGTGTTTGTCCGCTTTGACTTTATCCTACTACAAGGGAAGAATGAGGGTTAAACCCTACAAAAATGTACCCATTAGGCATTTACTTGTTCCTTTAACTGATAGCTATTTGCTTTATCAGCACACAGCAGTCATCAGAAACTAATATACAGCGTATTAATATCCACAATATTTGCAGCTACTAGGATTGACCGAATTTTTACTAAAAATTTTTTAACTGAGCAAGAATACTTAAGTCAGTCGGCACAAATAAAATAGGGGCTTCATTTGTCATTCGTAAGGGTTTGGCACATGTTTACTTTTATCTTTTACAAAAATTAATATATTGCACATATCTTTAAGGACTTACACAGTTGTCACATACAATTCTCAATTCTTTTTTATACTAAGCAGTTCTAGCGCTGATTCTGAGGACTAAAGTCCTCACTTACAAACTTTAAGATTAAGAAAGCCTGCTAAAACAGCAGGCAGAAACACAACAGAACTATGAACAACCTATGTGCGGTAAACTTTATGGTTTAACCGAAATATTTCATTTCTGCCTCTAGCTGACGAATGAGGTTTTCATCGCCTTTAGCTCTTGCTACTTCCAAGCGATGCTGCAAACTTCTTCTGATGCTTTCTTTGTGGGCTTCTCGTGCTTTTTTCACAACTTCTGTTCTGCTTGTAATCATAGGAATTACTTTGGTCTAAATCATCATTTTTTTATGTCTTGTGATCATAACATATCGAAAATTTAGTTGTTTATGTTACAGAAAAAACAAACTTAGTGATATAAAGCAAATGGGATCACATGTTCGAGAAGCAACAAAATCCGCAATCACTGCTGACTTTACTCACCGATTTCGGCGATCGCGATGTGTATGTAGGTGTAATGAAGGGAGCGATCGCCCAAATTAACCCCAAGCTAAAGGTGGTAGATTTAACACACCAAATTCCACCGCAAAATATTGCTGCTGCTAGGTTTTGTCTCATGGATGCTTATCTATACTTTCCTGTCGGAACCGTACATGTGGCGGTAGTAGATCCAGGTGTAGGAAGAAAAAGAAGGGCGATCGCTGTAGAATTTGCTCATGGATTTTTGATTGGGCCAGACAATGGCTTATTTAGTGGAGTGTTGAGTCACAGTCCTGCTGTCGCTGCGGTAGAACTAACAAATCCTAATTACTGGCGTACTCCAAATCCTAGCAGCACATTTCATGGTCGAGATATTTTCGCCCCTACTGGAGCGCATCTAGCTTGTGGTGTTCCTCTGGGACAGTTAGGAACACAAATCAATCCAGAAAGCTTAGTCAAGCTAGAAATAGCCAAATGCACTCAAAGCGGGAATATGATCACAGGTTGTATTCAATATATTGATCATTTTGGTAACTTAGTCAGCAATATTCCTGGATCTTACCTACAAAGCAAAAGTTGGGGCGTACTTGTGGGTGACAAAATCATACCAGGACGTGAAACTTATGGAGATAGGGAAATTGGTGATGCGATCGCCCTCGTTGGTAGTCACGGCTGGGTAGAATTGGCTATTAATACTGGTAATGCGCGATCGCACTTACAGATGAATTTGGGAGATACCATACAAGTAGTGATCGAGAGTGATTAGAAAGGGACAAGGGGGATGGGGAGAATAACTAATGACAATTGACAATTGACCACTAACCACTAAACTAATTTGACATATGACTACTCAAACAATATCAGCACCAGAAGTTTATCAAGGTCAATTTGGCGAATTTACGATTACTGAGGGCGATCGCAAGGGCGTGATTATTTATCGTAGTGGTTTAATGCTAGCTGCAATTTGCTTTGCTGTGGGCAGTACTTTAGTATTGTTGAATCCTAACCCCACTATTTTCAAATTACTAACACCTTTATATGCCTGTTTCAGTCTAGGACTTGGTATTAGTTTACTCACAATTCATATTTACATGGTGGAGTTGCACCGAGCTTTACAAGTTTTTTGGCTCATTGGTAGTGTATCAGCAATTATCTTGGCAATTACAAATAGTGAGCCTTTAGCTATTACTCTTTACACTCAACCACTGACATTATTGGGTGTTGGTTTTACATTTGCAGCTTTGACTGGTATTTATTTTAAAGAAGCATTTTGTTTCAATCGTCTGGAAACAAAATTATTAACTCCCGTCGTACCTTTACTCTTACTTGGGCATTTGGTTGGTATATTGCCAACACAGTTAGAACAGATTTTGTTAGGAATTTGGGCAATTTTGTTTGTAGTTTTTGCTATGCGGAAGACAGTACAGGTAATTACAGCAGATATTGGAGATAAGTCAGTGTTTGATTATTTAGAATCAAAACGTTCTGCTCAAGTTTAATGCAGAAAAATGTAAAAAATCGACCGAAAAAATTCCCCATCATGCGTTTATTTAAGCGTCAGTATTTGTGGATGCCAACTACCTTGGGATGGGGAATGATTATAACTGTGTTTGTTGTAATTGCGAGTTTTATTTTTCTTCAAATACATTCATTTCTGGTAATTAATTCACCACTTCAACAAAGTAATATTTTAGTGCAGGTGTACGATCAATTATTGATGAGATAGTAGCTTATCTTTATGCTGTAGTCGTGAGTTGGAAAGCGTGATTCAGTTATCAGTTATCAAATTCTATTATTCACTGTTCACTGTAATGACAAATGACAATCAACGCGAGTAATCTTGACTTAATACTCAATGAGGATTGAGAATTGGCAGTTGAAAGTGCGTATTGGCTAGCTTGGTCACAAATATCAGGGATTGGCCCGGTATTACTGCAACGATTACAACAGCATTTTGGCACGCTTCAGGCTGCTTGGAAAGCTAGTCCCGCACAGTTACAAGCAGTGGAAGGTTTTGGTTTTCAGACATTGCAAAAAGTGGTGAGACAGCGATCGCATCTTCATCCTGAACAATTACTCATCCAACACCAAGAACAAAATCCGAATTTTTGGACACCAGCAGATCCAGAATATCCCCGCTTGCTAATAGAGATTCCCAGTCTACCGCCATTGCTATATTTTCGTGGTGAAGTCGAACTTTTAGAAAATTTAGGCGAAACTCCATTAGTTGCGATCGTCGGTACGCGCCAACCTTCAGAATATGGTATCCGTTGGACTCGTCAAAATGATTATCCAACAAACAGGTATGGCTGCAAGTGCTGTTGCTAGTGCGTTGTTGCAATTAGAATTGATGGGTTTAATTTCACAACAACCAGGAATGAGATATCAACGTAAGTGAATGGGTACCTCACCTAGGATAAAGTACTGTTAAATGTAAATCCTGTTTTGTTTTCCCTTGTAAATACCGTTCTTGTAATGGTTGCCATTGCTGCCACATTTGATAACGATTTTCTGCTAACTTGTTAGCAACTGTGGGAATCTGAGTTTCAATTTCTGATTTGAAGATGTTTTCTAGCCACTCAGCCATGACTATACTATCCTGCATAGAACCCAAGATATCTTGGATGCTTTTGAGTTCGGCAACATAAGCTGTGTAATTTTTGCCGTATAAGTCGGTAAATAACTCCATTTGATAACGTATACGTTTGGCTTGTTTTCGTAAACTGTGAAGAGTCTTACCATTTTTGGCTAGTTCTTTTTCTATTTTTTCGCCTTCCCAATTGTGCAATACTACAAGTTGAGATCCTTCAATTTGAGTCCCGACTAGCCAACCTGGATGTAATAAGAAATTACTTACCTCTGGCAAAAGTAAGTCTGGTAAAACTTCCTGCATAGGTAAACATGCTAGTTGTTGATAATTTGGTTCATCTAACCAATCTTTTAACGCTTGTTTGATTGATTTATAACGTTCATCTTTCAACATTGTTTGCACATCTGCAAGTGCATTTTCTCGTTGTTTTTCTAAAGCATCCAAAGCTGTTTGTAGAGATTGCTGTTCTTTTTTAGGTAATTGTGGTTGCGAAAGATGTTCGAGAGTTTCTTTTAATACATCTAAGTCTCGAAGATTACCAAGACGACGTGCTATCTTACCGACATTTTTATCACTTACGACCTTTGGGAGATTAATGGCGATCGCAAATCTACTAGTAACTGTACGTAAGCGACGCATTCCTACTCGCATTTGATGTAATGCTTCTGGATCTTTATCTTTTTTAACTTCTGTTTCCCATTTGAAGGTTTTTTTAAAGTGTTTTTTGATTGCGGAGTAAGCGTAGTGTCCAAGATTTTTAACTGTCGGTTTTGCAGCCAACGTCATAGTAATTTATACACCTTCTCTAGCTATTTTTCTCACAGTCCTATTTGGTTCGTGAAAATTATTTAGGGAATTAACCACATGAGGCAAAAAATGCCGCATATAAAGAAATACAAGAACTTTCACAATTTATCTAGGAGTGCCATATTTAGATATACTTATTGAATCATCATAGCATTAGTTAAAAACTCATGTATGTTATTTGTAATTAAATATAATATTGGGAATAGCAATCCTATATGATTTTTGATAACGCAAAGCCAAGATCCCCGACAACTTTTGCGAAGTCGGGGATCTTGTATTTCAGGAATAATTTAATAATGCTATATATTTGCAAATATTAGCTTTCTGAAGCATAAATATATGATTTTGCTTATAATTTTTTAAAAGCATCTTGATGCAAACAACTCATTAATAATTTAAGAGTTATACGGTATAAAACAATGCTATCATTATAAAATGATAAAATAAACGTAAATAAATCACAGGAAAAATTTATTTTGTTAAATAAGGTTTTACTCACATTTACCGATAGCTTTAAAAAATACCGAGAAGATCTATCGGCAGTAATGCTAACACCTGAAAAGCATTTATGGTTTGGTTCAGATGAGACATCAACTATTGAACGTCTGTCTTATATTGATGCTGATAATTTTGGTGAGCATAAACAGTTTCGTGTAGCAGAATTTATTGATTTACCTGCGCCTGAAAACGAAGAAATTGATATTGAGGGTATTGAGTATAGTGACAATTATCTCTGGATGATTGGTTCCCATAGCTGGAAACGTAAAAAACCCAAACCAGATAAATCAGAGATTAAAAATATTGAGAGACTAGCTGAAATTGAATCGGAACCAAATCGATATATCCTAGCACGTATCCCTTTAGTTGACGGAGAATTATGTAAATCTTGTCCCCATCCAAAAGATGCAAGTGTGGAGTTAACTGCTGCTAAGTTGCAATTAACTGAATACGGAAATATGTTGATGCAAGTTTTGAAAGATGATCCTCATCTAGGATTTTTTGTCACTGCTAAAATCCCTGGTAAAGATAATGGCTTTGATATAGAAGGTATCGCAGTTTCTCAAAATAGAATTTTTCTGGGTTTGCGCGGCCCGGTATTACGAGGTTGGGCTGTAATCTTGGAAATAGAGGTAGAACTTTCTCAAGCTGGGGAATTAACTCTCAAACCAATTGCAAAAACAGACCAATGCTATAAAAAGTATTTTGTATTTTTAAATGGTTTGGGAATTAGAGACCTACATTTAGCTGACAAAGATTTAGTAATTCTAGCAGGACCGACGATGGATTTAGATGGCCCGGTGCAAGTTTACCGTTTGCAAGTTAACATCAACTTGCAAGATGATATCCTACACTACCCTGAATATGTACAAGATATTCCCTTTGGTAAGCAAAATGATCATGCAGAAGGAATAACTTTATTTGAAAATATCACCGGAATACCTTCGCTACTGGTAGTTTACGATTCTCCAGCCAAAACGAGACTGGTGGGTGATGGTGGTGTTACCGCAGATGTGATTAGGTTGGGATAACTAAATATTTGTGGAAATTGCTTGCACTGGACAGGTAGGTATACACTGTTCACAGACGATGCAGCGCGATCGCGTAAATGTCAGTTTACTGGTTTGGGGGTTCAGGGTTAAGGCTTCGGTGGGACAAACCCCTGTACATAACCCACAATGAACACACACCTCTTCGTTTATAGCAATTTCTCCCAAGGTCTGAGATACATTGATGTTTTGCGATCGCATCCACTCTATAGCAGCATCCAATTGATCTATATCCCCAGAGAGTTCTACTACCAACTTGCCAATTTGATTTGGCGCTACTTGAGCGCGGATAATATTCGCAGCTACATTAAATTCTTTTGCTAGTCGGTAGGTAACTGGCATTTGAATGGCACGTTTAGGAAAGGTGAGGGTAACTCGTTTTTTCACGGTTGTGGAAATAGAGATTGGAATTGGGGAATAATTTTGAATTCAGAATTCGACTTTGCCTTTTAAAATAAAACGGTAAACTGAAAACAACACTACTTAATAAGTTTTAATAATCTGTTATGAGTACGGATACTTCTGGGAAATCTCCAGCTAAGTCAGAATTAAACACTGGGACACGGATCAGAAACTTTTTAGTTGCAATAGTGGCGATCGCTCTTAGTGTCACACTAGTTTTGGGGTTGAAATCCCAGACTAACACAGTTTCTCTGACTCAGTTGGGTGAAGAATCTACCCCTTTAGAAGTAGCTTTGACAAACGGTAAGCCATCGCTAGTGGAATTTTATGCTAACTGGTGTACTGTATGCCAGAAAATGGCCCCAGCTATTGCCACATTGGAAAAGCAGTATACAGAAAAAGTTAATTTTGTGATGCTGAATGTAGATAATAACAAGTGGCTACCAGAGATGTTAAAGTATCGCGTTGATGGTATTCCCCACTTTGTGTACTTAAGTGAAAATGGAGAACCCATTGCACAGGCGATCGGCGATCAACCGCGTACTATTATGACAAGTAATTTAGAAGCCTTGGTAGTTGGTTCACCCCTACCGTATGCTCAAGCTAGTGGACAAGTTTCCAAAGTTGTTAAATCAGTACCATCATCGGGTAGTCAAGATGATCCTCGTAGTCATGGTAGTCAAGTGGTGAATTAGAAATCGGTCAATCGATTTTGGATGCGTGGATTTTAGAAAATGGAATTGACCCCACAGATAAATCTGAGAGCTTGTACCCTGCTCGGAATAATCGGTCAATTGTCCATTAATTCGTAAGTGTTAACTAAAATTGATATATCGAAAAAAATCGATATAATTGGAATATGGATAGTAAAGATACTGATATTTTTAAAGTCCTGGCTAATGAGACTAGGTTACAAATTCTGCACTGGTTAAAGGAACCGGAGAGCAATTTTCCCTGTCAGGATATAGATCCTCGTACCGTTGGAGTCTGTGTTAGTAGTATTCAGAAGAAAACAGGTTTGGCTCAGTCTACAATATCTCATTACTTGTCCATGCTAGAAGATACAGGATTAGTTGTCTCAACCAGAGTAGGACAGTGTACTTACTATCGTCGCAATGAAGAAGCTTTTTCTGTGTTTGTGACTCATGTTGCAACTGATATATAAATAAAAGGCTATACTTAGTTGAGGTGAGTTTTTATTTTTTTATATCGAAATTGTTCGATATCTCTAAGATTCAAAATACTGCTATTGTGTAAGTGCGATGGATAGCCAACGCTCTATTGAAGGAGAGAAGTATGCTGGCAAGCTATGTGTTCTTATTAATGATTGGTTTAAGTGCTATTGTTCTGGGAGTAAGAATACGCGAGGAAGTCTATCGCATTGCAATTGTGTTTAGTGGAGGAATGCTTTTTACAATGGGGTTAATATTGGCTCCTTCACTAGTACAAATTGGCTTTGTATTGCTGTTACTAGGACTCATGCAATTATATATTCCTCAACCAAAATTTTAGATAAAAATGTAAATGGATGTGAATAAATATAATCTTGGTTTAAGTTGTTAGTACGGGCGCAAGGCTTTGCGCCCGTACAAGTAGTTAGGAATGAGTTAACTCTGATTTTTTGAGTATAAGAAGAACAAATGCGATCGCGATTATCTATCTATTCAAATTTAAACCTAAAAAAAGAGCCGCAACACTACCCGCGACACAAATTTCTCCTTGGAAGATTTTTTCTAAAACCGATTCAATAGGTATTAAAATAACTTCTATTTCTTCTGTGATATCCAATAGTTGTTCACTTGTTTTAACCACATCTTCTGCTAAAAACAAATGTAATTGATTGGTATCTTTACTAGGTCGATCATATAAAGTTGTTATTTTTTTAATGTTTTTTGCTGTGTAGCCAGTTTCTTCCTGTAGTTCTCTTTTAGCTGCTACTTCAGCACTTTCTTGATTGGGATCAAAACTACCTGCTGGTAGTTCTATAAAAAAATTTTCTACTGCGTGTCTATATTGGCGAACAAAGACAATTTCTTGGTTGGTAGTGATGGCTAAAATTATTGCTACTTCTGGTTTAATATATACAAAATAATCATCTATAATTTTACCTGTTGGTAAGATAATTTCATCTTGTCTCACTTGACACCAAGGATGATTAAATACCAATTTAGATTGTAATAATTTCCATTTTTTCAATTCTTGCATAGATTTTATTTATATGATTTGTGAAAATCGAAGAGCTTAGATCCTCGACTTCGCAGGAGTTGTCGGGGATCTTGTTATTTATGAATTATTTCATAAAATTTAATTTATATTAACACATGAAATATCTTAAATAAATTTAAGATTAAAATCAAATTAAAATAAACTGAGAAAATCATTATAAATATTTTTTAACAAACTCTCAGCTTAAATTAATTTTTTCCGTAATCTCAGGTATTAAATTGTAATTATTAATAAATTCAGAGGATATTATAATAATGAAAGTCAAAAATTTAGCATTGTTAAGTATTTTTACTCTCTTGAGTGTTGGTTGTACAAAGAATATAGACTCTAAGCAACCAGTGAATGAAGCCCAGCCTGTAGCTAGCGCCGAAGTATCCCAACCAGGAACAGGAACCTTTGTTGCTGGTGAACATCCTACTCAAGGAAACGTTAAAGTTGTCACAGAAAATGGTAAACGTTATCTAGAATTAGATCAGAGTTTTAAAACAAGCAAAGGTCCTGATTTGTTTGTGATTTTGTACCGAAATAAAACAGTACCGATATCTGGGATTCAAGAAAAAGATTATTTAAAAATTGCTGCTTTGCAAAAAACAAGCGGTAATCAACGCTATCTCCTTCCTAATAATGTAAAGCTAGTAGATTATAAATCTGTAGTAATTTGGTGTCGTCAGTTCAATGCAACTTTTGGGTATGCGCCTTTAGGTAGTTGAATTTAGTAGAATTGCTAAAATTAGTCGGGAAATTAAGAAAGGGGAAAGAGCGAAAGCAATGCAATTTCCCTTTTCCCTAATCTTTAACCTTTTCCCATAAAAGACTCTTAGATAATAGTGAATATAATCAATGCAATTGGTAGAAAAATTGATACTTTTTCATTAAGGTTACGCCTCACAATTGGTATTGCTGTACTTTCTGCTTTAGGGAATGGTGGTATTGCTATCTGGACAACTTGGAAAATGCAGCAACTTTTAATTAATAGTCATAAGCAAAACATCGAAAATTTGACTGCACGTTTTCCACATGATGTAGAACTGTACAGTGAAATGATGCCACCAGAAGTAGGTTTACAAAAAGCTATTAATAATTTGACAACTAAAAATATATTTTTATGGGTTAAAGGTTCTGAAGAAAAATTTTTAGCACAATCTAGGACTTCAGATAACTTATCTACTGCGAGATTATCTGAGTTAATGTCTATAGCCGAAATGCCAATCAAACCACAGGTTTATCAAATTAATCAACGTTACTTTGTGTTATGTAGTGATGCTTTGCGTGTACGGGGAAAAGTACTGGGAAATTTGTTTGTAGTACAAGATATTACTCGTGAGCAAACGATGTTTTTGGCAATGATACATAGTTTGATGATCGCAAGTTTTTTGATCGTTGTAGTCATATCTGTGGCGATCGCATTTTATGTGCGGCGTTCTTTACAACCTTTGTGCGATCTGAGTCAAATGACAGCAGTAATTTCTGCTGTAGATTTATCAAAAGCACAATTATCTGTAGCTCATGCACCCAGTGAAGTGAGAGAATTAGCTCAAACTTTCAACATGATGTTATCACGTCTGTCTCAATCTTGGGAACAAGAGCGACAATTTGTGAGTAATGTTTCTCATGAGTTACGTACACCTCTAACAATAGTATATGGTTACTTACAAAGTGTTTTACGACGACAGCATAATTTAACAGAAATTCAACAAGAAGCACTAGAAACGGCTGCTTCCGAAGCAGAACGAACCATTCATCTATTAGAAGATTTACTAGATTTAGCACGAGCAGATAGTGGTCATTTACATTTTCATGTCAGGTCTTTTTTGTTAAACGATTTGCTAGTAGAACTAGTAGAAATGTCAGAAAATTACAGTGGAAGAGAAATTAAATATCTAGTCAATACTGAACCGATGGAAGTAAAAGCAGATTATAATCGCCTCAAACAAGTATTGCTAAATTTAATTGATAATGCTGTTAAGTATTCTGAACCAAACACACCTATATTCTTGAATGCAAATCAACAAAATAAAGAAATAATTATCCAAGTTTGTGATCAAGGTTATGGGATTACTTTGCAACATCAATCTCGAATTTTTGAGAGATTTTATCGCATAGATGAATCTCGGAATCAAGCTACTGGTGGTACAGGTTTGGGATTGTCAATCGTGAAGACATTAGTAGAAGGTATGGGTGGGAAAGTATCAGTGCGATCGCGTTTAGGTGAAGGAAGTATATTTACTGTAATTTTGCCAGTCAAATAATCTTGGCTAAATTTTCTATACAATTTATCATCCTTTTACTCTCTATTTTCTTAGCAACTCTTAATTAACTTATCAGTCTGATGTAAAAATCGCGACGGATAATCAAAATAGCGATTCCAAACAGGTATGCAGTGATATGTGCATTGAATTTGGCAGGGAAATATGCGGTACTCTCGATTTAGGAGAGTCACGAGAATGGCTAGTCACTAATGGTATCGGTGGATACGCCTCTGGTACAGTAGCAGGTTTGCTCAGTCGTCGCTACCACGGGTTACTAATAGCAGCCCTCAAGCCACCTTTGGCTCGCACTCTCATGCTAGCCAAGCTGGATGAAACGGCTTTGTATGGCGATCGTATTTACCCTCTACACACAAGTCGTTGGGCTGATGAAATTGTCAGTCCTCAAGGCTACCAACATATAGAACGTTTTAGGGTGGAAGGTACTATTCCCGTATGGCATTTTGCTTGTGCGGATGCGCTATTAGAAAAACGAGTTTGGATGCAACAGGGCGCTAACACTACCTACATACGCTATGTATTACGTCGTGCTTCTGAACCATTACAGCTAACACTCAAAGCATTAGTCAACTACCGGGATTATCATGGCAGTACGCAAAGTAACAACTGGCAAATGAGTGTTGAAGGTGTTCCCCAAGGAATTTGTGTAACAGCCTATCCAACTGCTGTACCACTTTATTTGCTGTGCGATAATGCGAGCGCTATTCCTGCACATAATTGGTATTATGGTTTTAAATTGGCAGCAGAACGCTATCGGGGATTGAGTGACACCGAAGATCATTTACATGCTGCAACTTTCCAAATTACTCTCAATCCTGGTGAAGCTTTGACCTTTGTTGCTAGCACAGATAAGCAACCAGATTTGCATGGTGAAACAACTCTTAGACTTCGCCATGCTCAAGAACAAAAGTTAATCAATCTTTGGAAAATTAACCGTCCTTCCCACGCTAAAGAAACTCCTGCTTGGATAAACCATCTAGTTTTAGCTGCTGATCAATTTATTGTAGATCGTTCCTTGCCCGATGAAATGCATGGCAAAACGATCATCGCAGGCTATCACTGGTTTAGTGATTGGGGACGAGATACAATGATTAGCTTACCAGGGCTAACCCTTTCTACAGGTCGCCCCGAAATTGCCCGATATATTCTCCGCACTTTTGCTAAATATGTCAACCAGGGAATGCTTCCCAATCGCTTTCCAGATGCGGACGAAATACCAGAATACAACACCGTGGATGCTACTCTCTGGTATTTTGAAGCTTTACGAGCCTACTACAACGCCACAGAAGATGATGACTTTTTAGAAGAAATGTTTCCCATCCTAGCAGATATCATCGATTGGCACTGTCGCGGCACTCGCTACAATATCCATTTAGATGCAGCAGACGGGCTGCTTTACGCTGGGGAAGCGGGAGTGCAGCTGACTTGGATGGATGCCAAAATCGGCGACTGGGTTGTGACGCCCCGAATTGGTAAACCGATTGAAGTTAATGCCCTCTGGTATAATGCATTACGCACAATGGCTAACTTTGCTCGCCATATTCGTAAACCCCACCAAGAGTATGACGCGATCGCCGAGCGAGCTTTGGTCAGATTCTCGCGCTTTTGGAATCAAGAAACAGGTTACTGCTACGATGTTCTCGATGGGCCTGATGGTGATGATCCTTCCCTACGTCCTAACCAAATTTTTGCAGTCTCTTTACCTGAAAGCCCTCTCAATCCGAGTCAACAAAAAGGTGTTGTGGACGCTTGTGCAAGAATGTTGCTAACTTCCCACGGATTGCGATCGCTCTGGTGCGAATATTCCCAATATCAAGGACATTATGGCGGCGATCAACTGCAACGGGATAGTGCTTATCATCAGGGAACAGTGTGGGGATGGCTAATTGGCCCCTTTGTACAGGCACATCTGCGAGTTTACAAAGATCCTACCCAAGCACGGCAATTTCTTGAGCCAATGGCGAATCACCTGCACGCCCACGGACTTGGTAGTCTAAGCGAAATCTTTGATGGCGATCCTCCCATGACTGCACGGGGTTGCATTGCTCAAGCTTGGACTGTAGCGGAAGTTCTACGGGCTTGGTTAGCAACTGAAATATCATAAATTCTTAGTGATAACACTGCCAGTCAAAAACACGCTTAATTCCTTCTTATCTCCTTCTATAATATCCTCCACCTCTTTCAACACAGGAGTATCAATCCATTTCTGTTTGATTAATGTGACATTGATTACACAATCCAAAAAACTCTAAGGTATGGTAAAAAATTTTAAAATTATGGGTGACTTGCAATTGTGCTTCTAGTTCATGGGCTGGACACTGATTAATTGGAATCGAAGCCCCACATTGCAAACAAGTGAGATGATGCTTATCTTGCTGCACTAAGCTATAGAGGGCTTCACCGTTAGCCAATGTCCGCACTTGCACCATACCTTCAAGTTTTAAGGCTTCTAAAGAGCGGTAAACTGTTGCCAGACCCATGCTTTGGTCGCGGTTACGCAATTCCACATAAATCTCTTGGGCGGAAATGCCTTGTTTGACGGTTTTGAGAAGATTCAGAATCCGCTCTTGGCTACGGGTGCGTACGGCTTTCATAGACACTATCTTGAAAATAGGGGCAAGGCTCAAGCTATATCTTGGCTGACTTATAGCTTAACGCCAATAATTTGTCATCTTCATTGTCGCTGAACTGCAACATAAAGATATAGTATGAGCGTAGCAGCATTCAGCAAAAAGTCAGTGCAAAGAAAGTATCGAGCCAAAATTTTTGTCACACTCCGTCCTTCAGTTTTAGATCCTGCTGGTGTAGCAGTACAATCTGGGCTGAAGCAAATGGGATACAATAACGTAGAACAAGTGCGGATTGGTAAATATATAGAGGTCACTTTGATCTCACCAGATGAAAACTCTGCGCGTCGAAATCTGGATCAGATATGTGATCAGATGTTAGCAAATCCAGTGATTGAAAATTATCGGTTTGATTTGATTGAAGTGGAATCACAGACTGGAGTGATCTAGGGGATTGAGGATCGGGGATCGGGGACAAGGAGGACAAATCAATTCAAAATTCAAAATTCAAAATTCAAAATTCAAAATTCAAAATTCAAAATTCAAGATTCAAAATTCAAAATTCAAAATTCAAGATTCAAAATTCAAAATTCAAAATTCAAGATTAAGAATTTGTTCCCCGATCCCCGATTCCCAATCCCCGATCCCAATGCCCAATGCCCATTGACCATTGATTCTTGACTAAAAATGAAATTTGGTGTTGTTGTTTTTCCAGGTTCTAATTGCGATCGCGATGTTGCTTACGTTACCAGGGACATCTTAGGACAACCAACTCGCATGGTTTGGCATCAAGATACGGATATCGCTGATTTAGACGTGATTATTATCCCTGGTGGATTTAGTTATGGTGATTATTTGCGTTGTGGTGCGATCGCTCGTTTCTCACCCGTAATGCAACAAGTCATCGAACACGCGCAAAAAGGTAAATTTGTCTTGGGTATTTGCAATGGATTTCAGGTATTAACTGAAGCTGGAGTATTACCAGGAGTACTGACGAGAAATCGGGATTTGCATTTTATTTGCGATCGCGCTCTCTTAAAAGTCATACGCAATGATTTAGCTTGGACACAAGCTTATTCTAGTGGTGAAGTTATCACTTTACCCATTGCCCACGGAGAAGGACGATTTTATGCAGATAAGAAGACCCTAGCAAAACTTGAAGATAACGGTCAAATAGTCTTCCGCTACCAAGGTGATAATCCCAACGGCTCGCTCAAAAATATTGCCGGTATTTGCAATACTACAGGTAATGTCTTAGGGATGATGCCACACCCAGAGAGAGCCGCAGATCCGGCCCTTGGTGGTACAGATGGATTAAAGTTGTTTGCTGGTTTATTGGAGAAAGCAGTCGTGGCAGCAGGAGTTTAGTACATTAGTACGAATTTAAGTGTGTGGATAGGGTATTCCTCGTGTTTGCGAGTCTAAGCTGAGATGTATTCAGTGATGCAAACCGAGGAATTTATTATGCCAGGTGGACACGCTAGCCATAAAGGCACTTCTGCTAAACCCAACGTCAACGCCAATGGACTGACTAATGCTGCTGACGATGCTACGGAAAATCCGCAAGAAGTTGTAGGAAATCGTACTGACTCTTCCAGTAGAGCGGATGAAGCGACGGTAAATCCTGCTGCTGTTGAGCGTCCGCAAGAATCGGATGAGCAAGAGTAGGGTTTTGGCAAATTGAGAATAAACGTAGGGACACAGTATTGCTCAGGACTTACGCAACTGGCACAAAGAGCGGGCGGGGCTTCGCCCCGCCACGCGGTACTTTAAATCAGACCAAACACATACAAACGTCTGGACGTTTTAGTTGCTGAATCAGATAATTAGAAAGCAAGTTGTGCTTAATTCTATAAAGAGTTTGACCTGTTTGATAAGCTAAATTTTTAAGTCTAAGCCAAACCAACATTGAACAAGCAATATGATTTCTCTGAAGGCGAGCTTTACGACATTGACATGATTCAATGCCAGTTAATTGTTTAATTTCTCTGTGAAACTCCTCTATCAATATAAAGCATTAAATTATTGACTGCATACCACGTATCCATTAAAACCGTATCAAAAGGCAGAAGCTTTTGATATACAAGACCTAGCAGCATATTTTTCACGTGGTCAACCTTAGTTAAAC
>JAESGT010000069.1_pt1 | contig 36698 bp, 31 predicted proteins | sample 9266261 | NCBI WGS metagenome assembly JAESGT01 (sample SAMN15741584, study PRJNA653494) | algae metagenome | isolation source: Pelatocladus maniniholoensis HA4357-MV3 and co-occurring heterotrophs from... | place: USA: Maniniholo cave near Haena, Hawaii | collected 2009-07-28 | reverse complement strand
GGATGATGATGGGCTTTTAGTGTTGGTTTAAAAAATTGCGAAGGTAGGTCTGGTAAGGGTTGTAGAGTCAATTTTTACAAAACTTTACAACGTGTCCCATTTTGCACGTATCCCGGCTGTACCCCTATTTCAGTGTGCAGATTCAACAATTATCTTTATTTATTAGGTTAGCGATCGCCAATGCTAGAACGTGGATCGGGTAGAATTAATCCTACTAGAATTAGCAAATCCAATAATTCAAGCTTTTATTACCGCTTGAATTTAATTCCTATGCTACTACTAGCGCACCGTCATTCGATTTTGGATTTTAGACTTCGTCGTGATCGCTCAGTCGAACGATTTTGGATTTTGGAGTAATCTGGAAGCCTGTACTATCAAATAAATATAGGTCATCAAAGTTTTATTTGGGGACAGATAAATACACAAACCCACATATCAATCAGAGAAACCTGATATTTGAGTTAATCTTCCCTTATAAATCTTGCCAACCTTAGTACGACTAAGCATATACTGTAGCTGACTACTGAGGGCGAACGATGGGACTCGAACCCACGAGTGGAGGAACCACAATCCTCTGCCTTAACCACTTGGCTACGCTCGCCATTGCGTTTCTGATTATAGCACTTCCTTGAGAAATTTATCCAAAAATTTTTCAAGGAACGGACTCAGGTAATCTTGAGTCTAAAGACAACAGCAAATTACCCTTTAAAAAATGAGATTTCTGAACATTATGACATATGTGGGAGTCTTTGGTCTAGCTGCCTTGGGAGTAGTAATGACTCAGACTAATCCCAATCAAGTTGAATATGAAGATTACGCAGCACAAAGATTGACAGAATATCTCAACACAAATGTCTGTAAAAAAACTCCAAAATTTTTAGAAAATGTCATAAAGTTTAATTGCAGGCAGGTAGTAAATTCTGCCCAACCGCAAATCCGAGAAATCATCGCTGAGAGTACCGAACGTCAAGATTTTATTGTTTTTAGTATTTATCGTACAGATTTAAATGTGAATTCTTTAATACCTGCATTGAGGGTTGACTCTGTTTTACCCTCTACACCTGGTTATAAATTTGAGACACTGGGAGCTTTTGACCAGTTTTACACTTATAAGGCTGAACAGCAATGAGGTATTGAGGAGCATCCTCACTAGTTAGCTTTTTTGTGCCAACCTACTTATGAGATTGAGATAACGATTTTAGATTTTAATGAAGTTTTTGTCAGAAAGAAATAAAGCTTTAGTTAGAAATAATTGAACAGCAAGTCATTCTTTAGGAGAAGGTGAAGACTTGCTGCAATGTTTAACATTATTAAATAGAGCAGCGTCACAAACATATTTTTTGCAAATACTAGTAGTTAGTTGTGAGATATTGCAACTGGTAATTATCTAGTGTGTGGATGAAGCAGTTAAATTTTTGATCAACACTTTATCCACATTATTTTGATGTCAAATCAAAAATTTCAAGAGAGGAAACTAATCGATGTTTTTTCATAAAAAAGAGACAATTCATGCCGTTAATGTCAAAGAAGCTAATCCACGTTTTGCCCAATTACTTTTAGAGCAGTTTGGTGGTGCAACAGGTGAATTAACGGCGGCTTTGCAATATTGGACTCAGTCTTTTCACTGTGAAAACCCTGGAATTCGGGATATGCTGCAAGATATTGCAATAGAAGAGTTTGGTCATTTAGAAATGGTGGGTAAACTCATCGAAGCTCATACCAAAAATGTTGACCAAACTGAAGCTTATAAAAGTACTTTGTTTTCTGTACGGGGTATGGGGCCACATTTACTAGATAGCCAAGGTGTTGCTTGGAATGCTAATTACGTCAATGAAGGTGGTGATGTTGTCCGCGATTTAAGAGCTGATATTGCTGCTGAAGCTGGTGCGCGTCAGACTTACGAAGCATTGATTAAACTAGCACCAGATGAAGGTAGTAAAAATACTTTAGTTCATCTTTTGACTAGAGAAATCTCTCACACCCAAATGTTTATGAAAGCACTAGATTCTTTGGGTAAATTAACAGATCCATTCTTTGGGAATATCCAACCTGATAGCACGGTTGATATTTACTACAACTTGTCCACAAATGGCAAAGATGAGCGTGGCCCTTGGAATTCTGAACCAACTTTCCGTTACATTGCTGATCCTGTCGCCGAAAAGCAGTCGTAGTTAATTAGTATTTGGTGTTAGTTGTGTGTTGGTTGTTGGAAAAATTATTTTTCTACCAACAACCAACAAAAAATAATAAAAGTAATATTTAGAATTTGCTAAAATAAATTAACTAGATGTATTAAATTGTACCTTTGCTAATGATGCCTGCATGTTTACTAGTATCCCACGGTAGCCGAGATCCGCGCCCAGGAGTTGCGATGCAGCAGTTAGCAAGGCTGGTAATTGAGCAAGTCCAAAGTGTTGGATCTGAAATTGTAGTTGATACAGCGTGTTTAGAACTCAACCCAGAACCTTTGCATCAGCAGATCATCAAGTTTGTAAGAAATTCAGCTGCTTGTGATAAGATTCGCCTGAAAGTTGTGCCATTATTTTTGCTCCCAGGGGTACATGTGATGGATGATATTCCCACTGAGGTAGCGTTGGCTAGACAGGCTCTTAGTCAAGAGATTTTGATAGAATTACAACCATATTTAGGTAGTCACTCTGGTTTAGAGTTGTTGTTGGCAAAGCAATTCGCCACTACAACAGCGACGGCGAGAATTCTGATCGCCCACGGTAGTCGCCGTCCGGGTTCGCAAACGCCAGTGGAAACAATAGGAAAAAATTTAGGTGCAGTCAATGCTTATTGGTCTGTACCTCCCAGTTTAGAAGTCAAAGTCAAAGAGTTGATCAATCTTGGAAACAAGCAAATTGCAATTTTGCCATACTTTTTATTCGCGGGTGGAATAACTGATGCGATCGCTCAAGTAACAGAAAAGTTACAATTACAGTTTCCTGATGTGGATTTGCAATTAGCAGAACCTCTAGGAGCAAGTGCAGAATTAGCTGATTTAGTTTGGGATTTGATCCAAGAATGAACCGCCAAAACGCCAAGGACGCCAAGAAAGAGGGGAAAAATTGTTTGGGAAAAGTTTATTTAGTTGGTGCGGGACCGGGAGATCCGGGGTTGATGACACTCAAGGGTAAGGGATTGTTGGAGTGTGCAGATGTTGTTATTTATGATGCTTTGGTTAGTCCCGCAATTCTAGAAATGATTAATCCCCAAGCTGAAAGAATTAATGCTGGTAAGCGCCGAGGACGTCATTCTTTGATGCAGGAAGAAACGACGCAGTTAATGATTGAGAAAGCCCAAGAACATGCGATCATTGTGCGGTTGAAGGGGGGCGACCCTTTTGTTTTTGGTCGCGGTGGCGAAGAGATGGAAGAATTGTTGCTAGCAGGAGTAAGTGTGGAGGTTGTGCCAGGTATTACATCGGGAATTGCTGCTCCAGCCTACACAGGTATTCCTTTGACTCATCGATTGTATAGTTCTTCGGTGACATTTGTTACTGGTCATGAGACAGCAGGGAAGTATCGACCAACTGTGAATTGGAGTGCGATCGCTCACGGTTCGGAAACGATAGTAATATACATGGGAATTCACAATCTGGCTTATATTACCGAAGAGTTAATAAAGGCGGGGTTGAGTCTGGAAACTCCCATTGCTTTGGTACGTTGGGGTACGCGTCCAGATCAGGAAGAATTAATCGGTGAATTGGGAACAATTGTAGAGCAAGTTGAGCAATCTGGATTTGAAGCACCTGCGATCATGGTGATTGGATCGGTGGTGAACATGCACAAGATTTTATCTGGTTATCGTCCGTTATGATCAATCTTATTTACAGTCGCTTCGCTCCAAGTTAAAAGTAAAAAGTAAAAAGTTAAAAGGCACTCATAAAAAACTTCAGTTGTGGGTATCAAGCCCACTTAAACACTCATAATTTTACCGAGACACGTAGTGCAAGGTAAAAGGTGTCCTTTTTTCAAGCCCACAGATTTATCAGTGGGAATCTTTCTTTTTACTTTTTACTTTTTACTTTTTACTTTTTACTTGTTTTGACATTGTCGTTTTGGAACAACGATTCTGATACTGTAAATTCCTCAAAAATATTAACTTTTTTATCTGAGTTAGTCACAATTTCAGTGGGTAATTGCTCAAATTGTCTTGTCAGTATCAATGTTTGCGATCGCTGCCATGTCAATAAGGCTAATTGAGCAATTTCTGTTACATCTGCATAGGATGCACTTTCTTTCAAGTGTTGTATTACTGACCGACAAAGCTGAGTAAATGCTTTTAAATTCAGTAGTTCTCCCAAATCATCCAACTGAGTAGCTATGATGATGACTTCTGATTTTAAATTAGACTTGTCTATCTTAGCTAATAAAGATTTGAGGTGTTGTAAGTATTCTTCAACCTCAGTTTGAAAAATTAATACTATGATGTCTTCCAGTTCGTTATATGGTGGATGTTGTGTCTTGTTATTTGCCAAATTTTGCTCACTCACATGCTTTTTTAATTCCTCAAAGACTGGAAAACAAAAACTTACTAACCATTGTTCATCCATAACATAGCCAACAGAAAGTAATTCCACTATCTGACGTAACCATTCAACACCGGATAATAGTAAACTATGTAACTCGCTGTCAATTTCTAAAAAGTTAGTCTGCTTTTTTAAAATTTGTAGCGCATCTTCTAAACGATGAGCAAAATTACTAAGCAAAGGAAAGCCTAGAAGCTCTGCACCAGCTTTGATAAAATGGATTTTTTGGAGGGCTAAATCAATCGTTGGCGAATAGCTTTGACACTGAGAGTTTAATTGCAAAAATATAGATTCTAGGGTATTCAAATTACCGTTGGCTTCTTCCAGAAACTTTGTCTGGTTTTCTAGTTCCCTATTTTTTAACATAGCTGGAATTATTTTTGATACCAAATACAAGGGAATACATGGTGAATGCGGAATCCAGAATTAAAAACAAGACTATATGTCTAAGAGGATATTTGAAAAGTCATGATTGATGTATCAAATATTTTTTACCCCACCCTAACCCTCCCCTTGTAAAGGGGAGGGAACCGGATTTCTCTTGTTTCTCCCCTTTATAAGGGGGGATTAAGGGGGGTAATAATGTAATTAAAATTACAGCCAATCACTTTTCAAACAACCTCTAAGCTATGTAGACAAACAACAGCTATCGTAGATATTATTAATTCCGAATTAATTGGCAAATAATGTTTACTCAGGAGTTACTCAACTATAAATTAGTAATTAAAATAAAACTGTCAAATATTGTTCAATTTTCATTATTTATCTTTTTAATTTTTCTTAATTAAATGTTTAACTTATTTGAACAACAAGAACCCCGACAACTTTTGTGAAGTCGGGGATCTGGATCGGTCTTGTTTACTTAAACTTTGAAACTACGAACACTTGCTTGTAACTGTTGGTAAATTTCTAAGGTTTTTTGCAGAGAAGCGGATACTTTGCGATAGGAACCACCAGTCATTTCAGATACTTTCGCAATTTCTTTCATTAAATGAATGACTTCTTTAGAAGTTTGCACTTGAGAGACTGTGGCTAGAGAGATTGACTGTACTAATTCGTCAACTTGGTAACAAACATTGAGCATTTGATTTAAGCTGTATTTGCTATCTTCAACCAAATGAGTTACTTCTATTACCTGATCACTTCCTAATTCTATTGTCTTGACAACTTCCCTAACTTCTAGGTTAATATTAGCGGCGATTCCTTCAATTTCACCTGTGACTGTAGCACTTTCAGTTGCCAGCGCAGCTACTTCTTCAGAAAAAGAAATCAAAGCATCACTATCTCTACCCACGCGACTTGTTTCAATTCCAGCATTGATTGCTAACAAGTTAGTTTGTAAGGAGATTTGTTTAATTAAAGAAGCCAAGCGAGTAATATGTTGCGAGTAGTCTCCTAAACGCTTGATTTTTATAGCTGTTTCTCCCATTGAATCCCGCAGGCTAAAGATATTTTCGACGGTGAGATCCATCGCAGCGTCGCCAATTTCGGCGGTAGGAGAGGCTGTACGAGCAACTGCTGTAGCTAATCTAGCATTTTTGGCTACCCCTTTGATGGAAAGCCGGATTTGATCAACAACATCAAGAGAACGATCTATTTCCTGGGTTTGTTTGAATGTGTCAATGGCGAGTTGGCTGATTACTCCTGAATTTTCTGCGATCGCACTATTTAATTGCGTAGCAGCTGCTTTAACTTGGATGACAATTTCGCGCAAGCTCTCGACAATGAAGTTACAAAAGTCTGCGATCGCACCGATTTCGCCTTTGCTAACTTCTACATGTACCGTTAAATCGCCTCTTTTGGCTCCCACAACATCATCTAAAAGTCTGTTGAGTTGTTCTTGCAGTTGTTCTGCTTGCTGACGTTGCTGTTCGGAAGCTTTTTCACTTTGTTCTAAAAGATTAGCTCTTTCTAAAGCCAGTCCGATTAATCTGGCGAATTGCTCGAATAACTCAATTTCTGCTTGTTGCCAAACGCGAGTTCTGGTACATTGGTGGGCAATTAACAAGCCCAGTAAATTACCACCCAACAAAATCGGTGCTTCTAGATGCGCTTTGACTGCAAAAGATTCTAACTGTTTGACGTAAACTTCCGAAAAACCTGCTTGATAAATATTGTTAGCAGCCAGTACACCACCTTGGCGATGCTTTTCTCTGTAATCTTGCACAGCAGCTTCATTCCATCTTTGTTCTACGCCAGGCAAACCTTCAACTACAGACTCGGCTAAAATACTACCTTGCCAATTTTCATCAAATTTACAGATGACGACACGATCTACTTTTAAGGCTTTACGGATATCTTGAACTGCTAAGTTGTAGATTTCCTGAGAATTGAAAGTTCCAGATAAATGGATGGCAAAATCTTTGAGTACTTGGCTAACTTCGAGTAAATGTACTCGTTCTAAAGCCAGCCCCACTTGAACTGCTAACTGTCGCAAGAAATTAATTTCAAAAGGTTGCCAAACATGGGGCGCCCAGCAGTAATGAGCAATCAAAAAGCCAAAGATTTGATTGTCTTTGAGAATCGGTATCGCTAATATCGCCTTGACTTGTAGTCTTTCCATTAATCTCAGATGTTCGGAAACCAAGTCTGTCTCAAAGATGTTGTTGGCGATCAGAATACCGTTGGTTGTGTAGGTTTCCACCAATTGCCTAGCAATCGAGGTGTCTTCAATGGTGTCACCCAAAGTTACTGGTAATCCAGGCGCCACAGACTCAGCGATCACTTGTCCCCTACCGTGGGGATTAAAGTGATAGACAACAACTCGATGCGCTCCTAGTGCTTGTCTGGCTTCTACAACTGTGGTATTAAATAAATCCTCGCAATTAAGTGATTGCCGAAGTACTGTGAGAATATTTGTAAACATCTTCAGGCGTTCGGCTTCGATTTTTTGTTTGTTGAGCAAGTCTTGTAGTTGATCAGCCATGCGGTTAATACTGGCTCCCAAGGTAGCAAATTCATCTTCTCCTTGGACATGAATACGGCTGTCAAAATTACCTCTAGCTAGTTTTTTCACCACCATTGTGGCATTTTGGATTGGTAGAGTCAGACGGTTGGCTAAAATAGCAGCGATCGCACCCACTAATAAGGCCGTCACAACCGTTCCCACAACTAATGCCAATAATAATTGTCTTTGTGTTCCCAAAGCGATCGCTTTGTCTGTACTCAAGACTAATTGCCAATTTAAGTCTGGTAAACCTGCTGTTTTTTGCCAAGGAACAAAGGTTGTTAAATCTTCGGCTTTACCTTTGCGATCTCGTAATATACGTGTTACTACTTGCTGCGATGTTTGTAATTTATCCCATTTGGGAATAACTTTTTGAGCATCTCTACCCAAGTGATTGGGATCAGTTGCCAAAAAAATCTTACCCGCAGGATCTATTAATTGGTACTCATCGTTAATTCTGGAAAGCTTATTGAGTGTTTGCCCTAAAGATTGTATCGATACAACTGCTTGGACAATATAAACAGTTTTATTCGTGATACTATCTTTAACTGGTGCAGCCAAATAAATTTTTGATTTTTCTATATTTGTAGTGATCAATGGCTGGCTAATATATGGCTTATTGGTTTTCAGAACCGCTTGAAAATATTCCTGATTTTTTTGATTAGGAAGTGATTCACCTTGGGTTTGTAAAAACACATTACCATTGAGATCTACAACAGCAATGCTTTCATAGATTTGATAGATATCTTGCAAGTTATTGAGCCGTGCTACTTTATTTTCGGCATCTAAACTATCTTTGAGTTTGGAGTCAGTCAGAAATTTTTGGTTAGCGAATAGCTGAATTTCTTGATATCGTTTCAGCATAAATCGCTCAATATTATCTGCCAAATTGCGGGCGCTAGTTTGTTTGATATTACTAATTTCTTTGATGAGAGATTGATTGACTAAGTAATATGTCATAGCTCCCACTCCCAAGGTTGGTAGTGTGGAAATCGCAACAGCAAAGGCGATGGCTTTGGTGCGGAAACTAACTTGTTTTGCCCATGCTATAACACTATTGATAGGAGAATAGAGAGAATAATTTCGGCGCTGAAGTACAGTTTCTGTTTCGGACGAAGTTCTAAATGTGCGCCGATGATAACCACTGTTTTTCGGTTCGGAATTAATTCTGTTAACCATTAAGTTATCTCTATGCTCAGAAGGTTAAGTAAGTCAGACAATTTTGGATTTTGGATTTATTCGTGGAATAAATCCGCTTTCTGTACCCTGCTCGGAATTATCGGGCAATTTTGAGATTCTGAAATGAAGCATTAAACTTTGAAAAATCTCTGCCTGTTATTAGCTCATACGTATATCAATGTTGAGATTTATTAGCATATAACGGCGGAAATATAACTACAAATAAAAATGACAAAATGCTTGTTTAACAAACCTTATTAATATCTGATTTTTGCTTTTTTATCTTAATAAAAGCTAGTAAAAATCAATCTAGTTTGAGGAAGCAAAAAATGATTGCATAGAGATAATTGGTTTGGTTTTGCTTCCTATATTTTTGTAGTAATACCAATTTAAAAAATCATCGCGACGCATGGATTGAAATTAAGCCAGAAGCACAAAGCATTCTCAATCCAAAATTTCAAATGGTATAACTAATTATATGTTGCAGAAAAGAGAAGATGACACGATAGTTTGTGCATCTACAATTCATCCTGAATTTTTGTACAGCTACTTAATGTGTTGAAATAGTTCTTTGAGTAAATCTGCCTGTGTAAAAGGTTTACTTAAATAGCCTGATGCCCTCACAAGTTTTGCTCTAGCTTTATCAATAAAACCTGTTCTACCTGTAATCATAATTATAGGTGTATCTTTAAAGTGAGAATGTTTCCGTACTAATGAACACAATTCATAACCATCCAAGTTAGGCATTTCAATATCTAGTAAAATCAAATCTGGTTTGAGGCGAATAATTTGCATTAGAGCCTTGAGTGGATCGTTAATGCCCATAACAGAAAACATTTGATCATCTAAGAATTTCCTAATAGCATTGATCACAGTAGGACTGTCATCAATACAGAAGACAGTGTAAACTTTTTTCTCAGCATTTGGTTGAGAAATTAAAGGACGGCTACTGTTGTTCTGACTGACAGGATGAGGTAATACGTTATTCTGCCTTGGTTTAGGCAATGGTTGCTGAGTTGGGGGGACAACATGGAGATGCTGTTGTCCAGGATTTGATTTACCTTCGCCCTTAGATATCCTCTGGGAAGTTTGTTGTCGGGGAGTAAGAGCAAATTCTGAAGCTGATTGATGATTTAGATGGCGTCGTCCAAAAGCGTCTGGCTGTGATGCTGTTGTGTCAACGCTAGATTCTGTTTTTCCATTAGGAATAGATGCATGATGCGATCGCTTTTGACAACGTTCGACTAACAAGCGCATATCCAAACGACAAAACTTTGGCATTTCATCCAAAAAGCTTTCTGGAGTAAATTCATAACTCCCCTCTTTGAGCAGCAAAAACGACTCTAAAACTTCTAAAGCCAATTGTTCCACCAATATCCCAGCTTGAGATGGAGTAAGATATTTCTGATTAACTAACCAGCAAATACCTAGATAATCTGGATTTGGTATTGCTTGATTCTCAATCCCAGTTTCAAAAATTGCCCGCAATTGCTCTTTGATGCCATTGTGGAGAGTAGGTATTTTTTGACTTAAACGCTGCAAGTGTTTGTAAAGCAGCTCAAACATTTTTTCTGTACAGCACGCATAAATTAATTTACCCTCCTCCACATATATTGACCAAGAACCCGAAGCTGTAAAAACTTGCAAACAACCGGTAGTAGACTTACTAGTTATTTTCTTCAACAAAAATAACGGCTGTAATGACTGATAAAACCTGTATCGATTAATAGGAAGTATCTTCATGGCTACTGCTCTCAAATAAAATCAAAATTGACAAATGCAAAATGGCTCCACTTGTTGCCATGAAACAGCGCCTGCTATTGCACCTATTTAACATTAGCTTATGGTGCGGGTTCATATACCCATATAAAAGGATAAAAAATCCATAAAGTAGATAATTAGTTTCAAAAATCAGTAGCAAACCTCATCAACAGCGCCATATTAGGATATTTAGTACTTGATACAGACTCTGCTGTTGGCTCTTGTAGCGAGATGGAATAGCAAATAGCATACAAGCAGACTGGTAAAAATATAATCCATTGGATTTGACGAGTAATCTTAGTTAGTTATTGACTAGCTCAAAATCCCTCATTTGAGAGTGAATATTGGGTATTTTGTCAATAATTTGATTTTATCGTCCCTAACTTATGCGATCGCATTGGCAAGAAGCTGGGAAAAGCCAAGGATACAAGAACAAAGGTAACAATATTATCCTTTTGACCCAGTTACACTCAAAGAGGAAAGCTCGAAGACTACACTTGCTCACTTTTTGGTTGATTTTTGCACGAATTTTAATAGTGGAGTAGAAGATGCAGCTGTGATTGGCTTTCAAAAAGGCAGTTTCTTCATATGTTCGGAAAACACCCTCTAAAACATTGTACTGATGATCTCGATGAATAGTTACAGTGAAGAATTACAACTCTAAGCTTCCATGATTTTGCTGTAATTCAACTAATTTACTCCATGCCTAAAAATTTATCTTCCTTACTTTTAGATTACTCTAATTTGAATAAAAAAGATAAATCCAGCATGAAATTTTCGATTGAGAAATAAAGAGAATGTGAAATAGAAAATATTTGCATAAGCAAAAATTTATTTATATTCAGAGCTAGGTTTTTAGTATCAATACCTAAGTGTACAAAAATGCACATATTAAGATTGAATGTATATCTGAAAGGACTTACACGAATACTACAAGGAATAGGATTTTCGTCATAATTTTGGAGTTGTACCAGACGCGATATATCACGTCTCTGGTGGGTTTAAATGTTAATCGATTTGTCTTATCCGAGCAGTATTGGGACTTACACAAGGTGTTAAATCTCATTTTTTGTTTGTAGTGAGGATTTTCATCCTCAAAATCAGGACTTTAAGCCTGACTACGAACTTAAAATAATCTGCTAGTTGCTTAAGTCCTGTCTTATTTATTTCATTAATCGTTTAAGTAACTTTTTACCAACTAAGTATCTACCATTTTGTTTGTGTTGATACATTTATATATTTGAGAGTGTTGTTCTTTTCAAGAATTACAACTAAATACTCTTGATAGTTCACATTACTAAATGAATAAAGAGTAGACTAATTGTCATCATGAATGCATTATAAGCTTATTGATATGATTTTTTTTAGCCAAAATGGCATTATCTTGACTGTTGATATACATATTCTCACAATCTAAAATTTATTCCGGATACAAAATTGAGCAATTCAGAAAAATGAACTGTGAAAATTAGTGTTTCATCAGCATAAGTAGTAACGAAGTCAAACTAGCTATCAAAGCATCTATTTAACCGAGAAAAACTCTATGCTTGATAATATGCATATATGTTTTATACAAAAAACTTTATTCTGAATCAAAACATACAAAATCCCAAAACATAGTTCGATTTTTTTAAATTAAGGTTTATCCGGATATATCATAAAAATAATGTATTTATAACAGTAAGTATTTTTGAATGCTCAATATTAATAGTGCAGCGCAGCCAAAATGACTACGCAGCAAAGAAGGAACTTTAAAAGCTCCAAAATTGACATGAAATTATTCTGCGTTTTTATTAGCAGCTTCTGATACAAAAATCAGCCAAGTTCTCTTAGCTGTGTAAAGATTAAAAGGTAAGTGGGAAAGGTATTTTCCCCCTCTAAAAAACAACTACATACATTTTCTTTTGTCCAACAACAATAAACTTGAAAAGTAAAGTCTGGCAATGGGTGCAATACCAGCATTGCTGTCACCCCTCACTATGAAAATAGAGCAAAGCGTAAAGTGTCAGGGAGAAAAGAAGCATGATAAAGTTGCTGTTCTATATCTGATAAGAATTGGTTAAAATAATAACGTCAACCAACATACAAAATTTTCTACTATTCTCCAGAAAAGCTAAACTACAAAAACTGGAGATGAGATCAATACAACTGTGACCGAAATTAGTTTACAAGTAGAAGAACCGGGAGAACGCTTAGACCGTTACCTTACTGAACAATTAACAGACCTATCTCGTTCCCGCATCCAACAGTTAATTGAACAGGGTCAGGTTCAACTTAATAGCAAAGTCTGTATATCCAAAAAGATGATTGTGAGACTGGGCGATCGCATCACTGTTACCATTCCCCCAGTCGAACCCCTCGAACTGACCGCAGAAGATATCCCCTTAGATATCCTTTATGAAGATGACCACATATTAATTCTCAACAAAACAGCAGGATTAGTTGTTCATCCTGCACCTGGTCATCCAGATGGGACTTTAGTAAACGCCATCTTAGCCCATTGTCCTAACCTACCGGGAATTGGTGGTGTGCAACGTCCCGGAATTGTGCATCGACTAGATAAAAATACAACAGGGGCGATCGCTATTGCTAAAACTGAATTAGCTCATCAACATCTCCAAGCACAACTTAAAGCTAAAACCGCCCAACGAGAATATCTAGGTGTGATCTACGGTGTCCCAAAAACAGAAAGCGGTACAGTAGATTTACCCATCGGTCGCCATCCAGTAGACCGAAAAAAAATGGCTGTTGTCTCAACAGAAAAAGGTGGAAGACCTGCGGTTACTCATTGGCGAATACTTGAACGTCTGGGCAACTATACATTAATGCACTTCCAATTAGAAACCGGACGTACCCATCAAATTCGTGTCCACAGCGCCCATGTAGGACATCCCATTGTCGGCGACCCTGTTTATAGTTCTGGCCGTTCGGTGGGTGTAAATTTACCAGGTCAAGCTCTCCACGCTTGGCGACTCAGATTACAGCATCCAATCTCTGAAGAATGGATTGAAGCCACTGCACCTATTCCTCAAACATTAACTACTCTCCTTGAAGTTTTAAAACGACGAGTTGTCATATTTTGACCATAAAAATATAAATGAGAAATCTTTACGAATCTTCTTTACTCATTGTTACATAAATTTACATATTTTTCATTCACTAAGCTTCCGTAAGCTTGAGAAATATCTACTTTGAGCTACAATTTTTCGAGAAAAGTGCAGATTTAGATTTTAAGTATTTTGACTCAAATCTAAAATCCATCAAATCGTTACGTACAATACAGATTTTTAATTGGATCGTCTATCAAAAAGAAACAGAAAGTAAGCTTTTTTATGAAAGCAAAGTTAGATTTTCTGTATTTTTTGCTACTCTTTATTTTACATAATCACAATATTAAGTTAAATAAACAAAAGTATCTGAATGTAAAATTATTATTCGTTGATCAGTATATAAGCCTGCTATATCAAAGGTTTCACGGAATTCTCTAGAGTTTTACACTTGTTAAATAAAGTTTATAAAAAAAGACCGCAAGCCACATATAAAATACGAACTAGGTTAGAAAGCAATTTAAACATTCAAGACAATAAAGGTTTTTTTGGCTAAATATTTGCACATAGCAATCATGAGAATTCAGTTTGTATGTGCAATGTTTACCGAGATTCGTGCTGTCTATTTGTCATGATTCCTATCATTGCTTCTAACAGAAAAAAACTGATTTAATGATTTGAATTTGCTGCTGTGAATACGAGGAGAAAAAAATGCTTGATGCTTTTTCCAGAGTAGTTGAACAGGCTGATAGAAAAGGCGCTTACTTAAGCGGTGACGAAATCAACGCTCTGCAAGCAGTAGTTGCTGATAGCAACAAGCGCTTAGATATTGTTAACAGACTCACCAGCAATGCTTCCTCTATTGTTGCTAATGCTTATCGTGGTTTAGTAGCAGAACGTCCACAAGTGTTCAATCCTGGTGGTGCTTGCTTCCATCACCGCAATCAAGCTGCTTGTATCCGCGATATGGGATTTATTCTGCGTTATGTTACCTACTCTGTACTAGCAGGTGATTCCAGCGCTATGGATGATCGCTGCTTGAACGGTTTACGTGAAACTTATCAAGCTCTTGGTACTCCTGGTGATGCTGTAGCTTCTGGAATTCAAAAAATGAAAGAAGCTGCCATCAGCATTGCTAACGATTCTAATGGCATTACCAGAGGTGATTGCAGTCAGTTAATGTCTGAAGTTGCTAGCTATTTTGACCGCGCTGCTTCAGCCGTTGCTTAAAAATTTTACTGGTCGGAGATTGCAATAATTTAAAAGTGTCTTTTGTCATTATACCTGGGTCATTTGTAATTACATAAGGCATATAAAAATAAGTTGCATATACGGCTCTTTGTGTAAATTTTGAGCAATAAATTTTTGAGTTCTTTTTAGTTAGCAATTTTTGGAGAATTAAATCATGAAAACCCCATTAACTGAAGCAATTTCTGCTGCTGATGTGCGCGGCTCTTACCTAAGCAACACTGAACTGCAAGCAGTATTTGGTCGTTTTAATCGTGCTCGTGCTGGTTTACAAGCAGCCCAAGCATTTACTCAAAACGGTCAAAAATGGGCAGAAGCAGCAGCTAATCACGTTTATCAAAAATTCCCTTACACTACCCAAATGCAAGGGCCTCAGTACGCTTCTACTCCAGAAGGTAAATCTAAGTGCGTACGTGATATTGATCACTACTTGCGTACTATCAGCTACTGCTGTGTAGTTGGTGGCACTGGTCCCTTGGATGAATACGTAGTTGCAGGCTTAAAAGAACTCAACGGCGCTCTTGGCTTGTCTCCTAGTTGGTATGTAGCGGCTCTAGAATTTGTGCGTGACAATCATGGTTTGACAGGTGATGTTGGTGGTGAAGCCAACACCTATATCAACTATGCAATTAACGCATTGAGCTAAATCTATACAGCAAGGTCCTTTGTCCTTTTTTAATGGCTAATGGCTAATTGAAACTGGTTAGTAGTTAGTAATTGTTGAGCGTTAATAGTTGTTTGTTGTCTGGAACAACTAACAACCAACAACTAACAACTAGCAAGAGTGCAATTAGCAATTAGCCATTCGTTGTATTTGAGAACAAAAACAATAAAACATTCGTAAACATGGAGCGATTGTCAAGATGACTACTTCAGTCGCAGAACGCCTAGCAATTAGAGATGACATAGGCAAAAAAACCGAGCTGCGTCAAAATTGGAGTGAAGATGAATTGCAGCTAGTATTTCGGGCTGCTTACGAGCAAATTTTTGGTCGTCAAGGAGTGTACGCTAGCGAAAAATTTATCAGCGCTGAAGCAATGTTACGTAACGGTAAAATCAGCGTTAAACAATTTGTAGAAATTCTTGCAAAATCTGAATTTTACAGGGAATGTTTCTTTTATAAAAATTCCCAAGTACGGTTCATTGAATTGAACTATAAGCATTTGCTGGGACGCGCACCCTACGATCAATCAGAAATTGCATATCACACGGATATGTATGCTTCTAATGGTTACGATGCTGAAATAGAATCGTACATTTACAGTTCAGAATATGACAATGCCTTTGGTAATTATGTTGTTCCTTATTACCGAGGATTTCAGTCAATTCCTGGTATGAAGACGGTAGGATATAACCGTATTTTTGAGCTTTATCGTGGTAAAGGTAACAGCGACAACGCTCAATTTGGTGGCAAAAATTCGCGCCTGCGCTCAAAAATTGCCATGAATATGTCAAATTCAATTGTGCCACCATCATCCGTAGGTCTTGGCTTCGCATCAATTGCACCAACTTTAATCACTTCTCCTGCATTGGGAGATAGTCGCATGTTCATCATCGAAGCGATCGCTGGTGGATTAAACACAAAAGTTGCAGTGCGTCGTAGCCGACAAGTTTACACCGTACCTTATGAAAGGCTCTCAGCTACCTACCAAGAAATTCATAAGCGTGGCGGTAAGATAGTTAAGATTTCACCAGCCTCTTAGAACAAAGGGAATAGGGAATAGGGAATGGGGATCGGGGATCAGAGATCGGGGAAAGGGGACAAGGAAGACAAGGAAGAATCTTTTCTTATGAATTTTCCCAATCCCTATTCCTCAATCCCCGATTCCCGATCCCCGATCCCCATTCCCCGATCCCCGATCCCCATTCCCCGATCCCCTATCCCCTATCCCCAATTCAAAATCAAATGACTGCTGCATATTCTGTTGAACCAATTCTTTCCCAAGAAGCAGCGATCGCAGCACTAAAGGGCGAAGATAACCAAATTCGTTATTACGCTGCTTGGTGGTTGGGAAAGCATCAGGTACAAGCAGGTTGTACAGCGTTGTGTGAAGCCCTATTTGATGAACGCTATCGTATTCCATCTGGAGGGTATCCTCTACGCCGTCAAGCTGCACGTGCTTTAGGACAATTAAAGAACCCGCAAGCTGTACCAGCGTTGATTGCTGCATTGACATGTGATGATCTGCACCTGCGGGAAGCCGTAATTCAGGCTCTAGCAGCTATTGGTGATCAGCAGGCTGTTGAGCCTTTGCTGAAACTGCTGCAATCCTCTCAAGAGCAACCATTAGAAGCCTTAATAGAAGCCCTAGCAACTTTACAAGTATGGTCTGCTCGTTCCCAAATAGAACCCTTTCTCAATCATGCATCTGAGCGAGTACAATGTGCTGCGGCACGATATTTGTTTCTTTTAACCCAAAAACCCCAGTACATTGAACGTATTATTAATAATTTGCATCATGATAATATGTATTTGCGCTGGGCGGCCATATTTGATTTGGGGGCTGTTGGTCATCGTCAAGCAATAGATGCAATTCTTGCTGCTGGGGTTCCTAACAGTTTGAAACTGTTAAATTTAAAACGTATTTTAGAAGCTTTGTTAGATCAAGAACAAATAGATAAGGAAATAACTGAGTTAATTTTTCAGGCAATTGATGATTTATTGATTCAACTTTAAGTTAGAGGTTTTTTGATAATAAGATCCCCGGCTTCTTCGAGAAGTCGGGGATATAACTCTGTTCAATTTTACAATCTTCGTAATCAACAATTTCTTTCATATCTGCAATCTTTAACAATTATGAATACACAGAAGTTTGTGAATACTGAGGAACTGATTTCCCAATTAAACCATGCTCTCGTGCCAAATGATGCGGTATCTGCAATTGCTGCAATTTCTGCTAGTGAAACTACGGAAGTCAGGGCGATTTCTGCTTTAATTCAAGCTTTTGGCCATCATCACCCTTCTGTAGGTAAAGCAGCAGTTGAAGCTTTAGTAAAGCTAGCACCTGCAAGCGTAGACCCACTGATTATTGCTTTCCGTAGTTCTGCTGATCAGGGCGTGCAGGCATATATTATTCAAGCTTTAGCATTAATTGGCGATTCAAGAGCATTTGATTTGTTAGCCGAAGTTGTTGGTACAGAAGTAGCTAACCACTGTCAAGGAAATGTCCGTCGGATTGCTGCACGGGGACTCGGAAAAATTGGGAGTAGTACTGATGAACCAGAAATTATTCACCGTGCTATTGAAAAACTAACTTGGGCTTTACTCTCTCCAGAAGATTGGGGGCTACGTTACGCTGCTGCGGTTTCTCTCCAAGAAATTGCCACACCAGCAGCTTATGCAGCCTTACAGGCGGCGTTAAATCAAGAAACAGACAAAGTAGTGCGATCGCGTGTTACAACAGCCACAGCAAAAAATCTGCCAGATTAACTACAAACGGTTTTTGGTAATGGGTAATTTAAGATACTGACGATTTTCCCATACCTAATCCCCAGTCCCCGATAGCTATGCTTGGGGGCTTCCTGCCAATCTTTGTGACAAATTTCTGCAACTAGCGGCAATTTTAATAATTTTTTTGTTAAAAATTCTTAACATATAGCCATGTCTATCAAATTCATCTAGAGCCTGAATAGATTGTGATATCTAGGATTTAGAGATGCTTAAGAAAATATAAGCAAAGAAAAGTTGCGTCTGATCTTGCTATTTTGTAAAGTAAAATTACGAAAAAATCAACTTATTCTCAGTTAAAGCCCTTGTATGTAAAGGTTTTGAGGCTTTTCTTATTGCTCTATCTCATTTATTCACAATTTGTAACAAATAATGCCCCTGTAGCGTTGTATAAACATAAGCTGGAGGGGTTAAACGACAGGCAAAACTGAAAGATGGCACTCAATTCGTAAAGTTTGCTAGTTTCTCATAAAATCACCCCAGTTTCTCATTTTTCTGGTTCTGTTTTCAGAACAGGGAAAATGAAGAGCAAAAGAGAGACACTTTTGTTTAATGTCTGTTATAGTCCAATCCAAATTGATAAAACAATTACAGTTTTAATCAAGACAGCACTCAATTAAGGAATTAGGAGAATCTTCCATGTTAGACGCATTTGCCAAGGTGGTTTCTCAGGCTGACTCCAGAGGCGAATTCTTGAGCAACGAACAACTCGATGCTCTAACCAATATGGTCAAAGACGGCAACAAGCGCCTGGATGTAGTAAACCGCATCACCAGCAATGCCTCCACCATTGTTACCAACGCTGCTCGTGCTTTGTTTGAAGAGCAACCCCAATTGATTTCTCCTGGTGGTAATGCTTACACCAACCGTCGCATGTCTGCTTGCCTGCGCGATATGGAAATCATCTTGCGCTATGTTACCTACGCTATCCTCGCAGGTGATGCTAGCGTTCTTGACGACCGTTGCTTGAATGGCTTGCGCGAAACCTACCAAGCTCTGGGTACTCCCGGTTCTTCCGTAGGAGTTGGCGTTCAAAAAATGAAAGAAGCTGCTGTTAACATCGCTAACGACCCCAATGGAATCACCAAAGGTGATTGCAGTGCTTTGGTATCTGAAGTAGCTGGCTACTTTGATCGCGCTGCTGCTGCTGTTGCGTAATAAAACATAACAAAAAAGCCCAGAACCAAAAATCTAGGTATCCCGGCAAAAAATTACGAAACGTTAAGGAGATTTAACATCATGAAGACACCCATTACCGAAGCAATTGCAGCTGCTGATACCCAAGGTCGCTTTTTGAGCAACACCGAACTCCAAGCTGTTAACGGTCGTTTCCAACGTGCTACTGCTAGCATGGAAGCTGCTCGTGCATTGACCAGCAATGCTCAACGCTTGATTGATGGTGCTACTCAAGCTGTATATCAAAAGTTCCCCTACACCACTCAAATGAGCGGTCCTCAGTACGCAGCTGATAGTCGTGGTAAGTCCAAGTGCGCTCGTGACGTCGGTCACTACCTGCGGATGGTAACTTACTCTTTGGTTGCTGGTGGTACTGGTCCAATGGATGAATTTTTGATTGCTGGTTTGAGTGAAATCAACAGCGCTTTTGAATTGTCCCCCAGCTGGTACGTAGAAGCTCTCAAGCACATCAAATCTAACCATGGTTTGTCCGGTCAAGCTGCTAACGAAGCCAACACCTACATTGATTACGCAATCAACGCTCTGAGCTAGATAGCGTAATGCCCGGAGAGGGATGCAGCTGTGTGGAATCACCAAGCAGTTGAATCTCGCTCCGGGCATAGTTTTATCTGGGGATTGATAAAAAATATTTATCAGACACGCAAAAGTCCGCGTGTACATAAATAGGGGAAAAAAATGCCGATTACAGCAGCAGCATCCAGGCTAGGAACAGAGGCTTTTAGCAGCACCAACGCAGCTAAAGTTGAGTTACGTCCTTATGCAAGCAAAGATGATATAGAAGCGGTAATTCGCGCCGTATACCGACAGCTTTTGGGTAATGACTACATCATGGCGTCGGAACGGCTTGTAAGCGCAGAATCACTTCTGCGAGATGGCAACTTGACAGTACGAGAGTTTGTGCGTAGCGTTGCTAAGTCAGAACTCTACAAAAAGAAATTTTTCTACAACAGCTTCCAAACTCGGTTTATCGAACTCAACTACAAGCATTTATTGGGTCGTGCTCCGTACGATGAGTCTGAAGTGATTTACCACTTAGACTTGTACCAAAACCAAGGGTACGATACTGAAATTGACTCGTACATTGATTCGGTTGAATACCTCAACAACTTTGGTGACAATATTGTCCCCTTTTATCGTGGTTTTGAGATCCAAACCGGACAGAAAACAGTCGGCTTTACCCGAATGTTTCGCTTGTATCGGGGTTACGCTAATAGCGATCGCGCTCAGGTAGAAGGTACAAAAACTCGCCTAGCTCGTGAACTAGCAACCAATAGCGCTTCCTCAATCATTGGGCCATCTGGCACCAATTCTAGCTGGGGATTCCGTGCAACTGCGGATGTGACTCCCAGAAAGAACATGGGTAATGCAGTCGGAGAAGGCGATCGCTCTTATCGCATTGAAGTAACTGGACTTCGTAACCCTGGCTTCCCCAGTGTGCGTCGTAGCAGCTACGCTGTCGTTGTACCCTACGAACGCCTTTTGGACAAAATGGAGCAAATAAAACGCCAAGGTGGCAAAATTGTCAGTATCACCCCAGCGTAATTAATCGTGATGAGTTAGATAATAAGGGGCTATGAGTTAAGAATTATGAGTCATGAGTTATGAGTTATGAGTTGAAGAAAATATAAAATTTCAAACTCCTAATTCTTAACTCCTAATTCTTAACTTCTAGTTCCGACTTTCTAACTCCTAACAATTGCCCAAAAGCTAGTTTTATAGGAGAGTCACAAGAATGTTCGGTCAAACCACAGTTGGTGCTAATGGCATTTCTAGTGCAAACAGCCGGATGTTTCGTTATGAAGTCGTAGGCTTACGGCAAAACGAAGAAAACGACAGAAATAACTACGACATCCGCAATAGCGGTAGCGTATTCATGACTGTGCCATACAACCGCATGAATGAAGAAATGCAGCGAATTACTCGTATGGGCGGCAGAATCATCAAAATCGAGCCTTTAGGCACAGCAGAAGCAAACTAACGCTTTGGCAATGATGGAACCAAGTGCAGAAGCATATTCTGCCGAAAACGCTTCGCCTTTAACAAAAGAGCAAGCGATCGCTAACCTAAAATCTCCAGATTTAAGTCTCCGCTATTACGCCGCTTGGTGGCTAGGTAAATTCCGTGTTCGTGATCTTGAAGTTGTAGATGCTCTAATTGTGGCATTAGAGGATGAGGCTGACAAAACAGAAATGGGAGGCTATCCTCTGCGCCGTAATGCTGCAAGAGCATTGGGAAAATTGGGCGATATTCGAGCCGTACCACACTTAATTCGGTGCTTAGAATGCTCTGATTTCTATGTGCGTGAAGCCGCAGCCCAATCCTTGGCAATGCTAGGAGATATAGCAGCAGCTCCAGCACTAATGCAATTGTTAAGCGGTGGTATTGCAGCTGCTGTTCAAGAACCGGAACGTCCTCATCTCACCCAACCATATGAAGCGGTTTTGGAAGCCTTGGGAGCTATTGGTGCAACTGAGGCTATTTCCTTAATTGAACCATTTCTGGAACATCCAGTAGCGCGAGTGCAGTGTGCGGCAGCCAGAGGAATGTATCAACTTACACAAGACACTTCCTATGGAGAGCGTCTGATTAAAGAGTTGGACACTAACAATCTCCAAATGCGCCGCGTCGTCTTGGGAGATTTAGGTGCTATCGGATATTTGCCCGCAGCAGATGCGATCGCCAACGCCAAGGTAGAAAATAGTTTTAAATTGATTGCTCTTAAAGGTCTGCTAGAACATCAACTTCAACAGGAGTTAGATGTTTCCTCTATTTCTAAGGATGCAATCCGGCTAATGAACTTAATGGATTCACTTTTATAGTCAATTGTCAATTGTCATTTGTTGTTTGTTTTATGACTAATAACTAATGACCAATAACTAATGACCAATGACTAAAATGACCAATGACTAACACCCAAAAATTAATTCGCGCTCTTACAGAAGCAGACTCGCCAGCGCGAATAGTAGCAGCAGTACAAGAACTAGCAGCAGCCAAAGATGAAGCAGCAATTGAGACATTAATTGCTGTATTTGGTTATAACAATCCAACCGCAGCAGTCGCCGCAGTCGCTGGGTTAACACAATTGGGAGATGTAGCGGTTCCACAGTTATTAGCACAAATTGATGACTATAACTATGGTGCTAGAGCCTACTCAATTCGTACCTTAGCTGCGATCGCCGATCCTCGCGCCCTAGATATATTGCTGACATCTGCTGCTACTGACTTTGCTCCTAGCGTTCGTCGCGCCGCAGCCAAAGGATTGGGAAGCTTGCGCTTTCAGAAACTGGATATCCCAGAACGTCAAGCAGCACAGGCTAAAGCATTGGAAACTCTATTGTTCATTTGTCGAGATGCAGATTGGTCAATTCGTTACGCCGCGATCGTCGGTTTACAAGCCTTGGCGAAAATACCTGAACTGCAACAGCCAATCCGAGAAACATTTGCCGAAATATTAGCTACCGACGCCGAAAACGCTATCCGCGCCAGGGTACAGTTAGCTCAGAAGCAAATGTTGGGGATTGGTTTAGTAGTTGGTAGTCCTGCATAAATATACACAGAAAATTGGTATTACAGTTTTCAACCTAAAAAAGGTAAAAGTAAAGATGGCGATACCATTACTTGAAGTTACTCCTACTACGCAAAATCAACGTGTCGAAGGCTACGAAGTACCTAACGAAGACACACCAACAATTTACCGTTTGGCAGACGCCATTTCCGATACAGACGTTGATGCGATTATTTGGGCAGCTTATCGGCAAATTTTCAGCGAACACCTTATTTTAGAGAACTATCGCCAACCCTTCCTAGAATCACAGTTACGCAATCGGACAATCAACGTCCGAGATTTCATCCGGGGATTGGGTAAATCCAGTGTTTATCGTGATGAAGTCGCAGAAACTAACTCTAACTACCGTTTAGTAGATATTAGCTTCAAGCGATTTTTGGGACGTGCTACCTACGGTAAAGATGAGCAAATTTCTTGGTCAATTGTGATTGCGACCAAAGGACTACATGGTTTTATCGATGCTCTTGTAGATTCTGATGAATACCGTGAGAACTTTGGCGATGACATTGTACCCTTCCAGCGTCGCCGCTTCAAAGACCGACCCTTTAACTTGGTCAATCCCCGCTACAACGATTACTGGCGCGGTCGTTTGATTGAGCAATATCTTGGAGGTCGTTCTTTTTATCAAGTTGTGCGTACAGGAGAATCAGCACAACGAGGAATTCGTCAAGCAATTCCAGCCAACTTCCTAGCTATGGCTGCCAGTGTTACACCAGGTGGATCAGAATATCAACGTTCGAGCGATCGCGCGAGAAATATTGCCTCTAGTGTACAAATTCCTGACACAACTCGTGAATCTAACACTCCGCCTCCAACTGTAAAACCCACACAAGTTGCTTTACCTTATCGTTATATTCCCGGTAACAAAACAACTTAATAGTCATTGGTCATTGGTCATTAGTTATAAACAAATAACAAATGACAAAAGACAAATAACAAAGGACAGATATTAACAATGTCAATACCTCTACTCGAATACAAACCTAGTTCTCAAAACCAGCGTGTTCCTGGTTACGAAGTACCAAACGAAGATACTCCAAGAATTTATCGCTTAGAAGATTCTCCCACTGAAAGCGAAATCAAAGAATTAATTTGGGCTGGTTACAGACAAATATTCAGCGAACACGAAAACCTCAAATTTCATCGCCAAAAACATTTAGAATCACAGTTGAAAAACCGCACAATTAATGTGCGCGACTTCATCCGTGGTTTAGCAAAATCAGAGGCATTTCGTCGCTTAGTTGTAGAGACAAATTCTAACTACCGAATCGTAGAAATTAGCCTCAAACGAATTTTAGGTCGTGCGTCTTACAATAAAAACGAAGAAATTGCTTGGTCAATTGTAATTGCGACAAAAGGTTTCAGTGGCTTTGTTGATGATTTGGTAGACTCTGAAGAGTATCAAACCAACTTTGGTGATAATACTATTCCCTACCAACGCCGTCGTTATAAAGACAGACCATTTAACTTAGTAACACCTCGTTACGGCGATTACTGGCGTGATAAACAAGAAACTGAACGCTATAAATGGGGTGATATTAATAACTTCTTGGATATGGCGAAGTCTATTGATATCAAAACAGTTTCTTACACACCAGTTAGCACTGCCAACATTACAATTCCAGATACCACACGGAACGAAAAACCGCAAGGTATTCCTGTTTCTATCAATCCTAGTGCAAGTTTTCCTGTGCGTTAAGCTAAAGTTAAAGTAGTTAGTGGTTAATAGATATTGGTTAACAACCAACAACAAATAATAAACAACTAACAACTAACAATACAAGAGTGGGTCTGCTAAATCCAAAATTAGTTCACACAGTTTAGAAGGTTTCAAAGTTTACTTAGTTGAAAGTTGTTCAGAAGTAAATTTAAAAACCTTCTAAAATGCCAAATTATGTAAAAGGTGGATAAAGTATGGCACTACCTCTACATGAATACAAACCTACTACTCAAAATCAAAGGGTTCGTAGTTTTGGAACGGCAGATTTAAATGACGATACTCCTTATCTCTATCGTCTTGAAAATGCGAACTCTAGTAGTGAGATTGAAGCACTAATTTGGGCAGCATACCGCCAAGTTTTTAACGAACAGGAAATTCTTCACTTTAACCGTCAGATTGCTCTGGAAACGCAACTAAAAAACCGTTCAATTACGGTGCGCGATTTTATTCGTGGTTTGGCAAAATCAGAGCGATTTTATCAGCTAATAGTTGCAGCTAACAACAACTATCGGCTGGTTGGAATGTGCTTCAAACGTTTGTTGGGTCGTAATCCCTACAATCGAGACGAAGAAATTGCTTGGTCTATTCAAATCGCTACTCGCGGTTGGGGAGGATTTGTAGACGCGTTGATTGATAGTCAAGAGTATGAACAAGCCTTTGGTGAGAATACTGTACCCTATCAACGTAAACGCATGTCTACAGATAGACCATTCAGTTTCACCCCGCGTTATGGTGCAGATTATCGCGACAAGACGAGCATGATTCAGAACGGTTGGGTACATCATAGCGAATGGTACGGATTTTTAAATCCATCGCCCTATCCTCAAAAAGTGGACTGGAGAGTAATATCAGCTGTAATAGTTGGATTATCCGGAGCGATCGCTTTGTTGGTTGTACTAAATTGGTTTGTAAATAGTTCTGCCTTATAAACCAAATGCGGGAAAATTAAGTCAACGACCCACGTCTAAAGACACCGGGCTAAAGCGCCTAAGACTTAAGACAACAGTTGACCAGACTAAGTACGAAGAAGTACTACGTTATTGGCAAGAGTTAAAGACCTACCAAGGGATGCGTAGCTAGTTCCTTGCTCTAGAACTGAAGGATTAAACAGATTTATTGGGTTAAGTCAGTGTCTTTCAGATAGTACCGACCAATAACATTGTCAAAGCTAACATTACCCCGTAAGGGAGGCTCTTAGAAGCAAAACCGTTATGCGTACGCTCTTTGCGAGATTTGAGATGGTAACTGTCAAGCACGAAAGTGCAATTGCATTAGTACACCAACTTAAGCAACTCCCGTGTAATGGTGCAAATATTCAATGCGGTTAAAACCGCACGAGTCGTTTTCCTGTGAGCGGCTCAAGTCTCTGAGTTTCCCACATACCGAAAGGTTTAATGAAAGAGGATTGTGCTAAACAAACCTCCTTCAATTTTCAAGAGCTAACTCTGTTTAATTTGTTGATAATAAAGGGGAAAATTGCAAATGGCACTGCCATTACTTGAATACAAACCCAGCAGTCAAAATCATCGGGTTAAAAGCTTTGGATCTGCTGACCAAAATGAAGATACTCCATATGTATATCGCCTAGAAGATGTTAGTTCTTTCACTGACATGGAAAACATAATTTGGGCTGCTTATCGTCAAGTATTTAGTGAACATGAGATTCTCAAGTTCAATCGCCAAAAGCACATCGAATCTCAGCTGAAAAATGGCTCACTGACGGTACGCGATTTCATTCGTGGTTTGGCAAAATCTGAGGCATTTTACCGCTTAGTTGTCTCGGTTAACAACAACTACCGTCTGGTGGACATCACCCTCAAGCGTTTGTTGGGTCGTTGTGCTTATAACAAAGAAGAAGAAATTGCTTGGTCAATTGTTATTGGTACCAAAGGTTTTAGTGGCTTCGTTGATGCTATTGTTGACAGCGATGAGTACACCGAGGCTTTTGGCGATAACACCATACCCTACCAACGCAAGCGTTTAGTAGATCGTCCTCACAACTTGGTAACTCCTCGCTACGGCGAAGACTTCCAAGAAAGTGCTGGTACTGTTGCTACTGACTGGCGCTTTACCTTGGATAAATTCTACAGCCGCAAATTCCAAGAACGGCGACTGGCAGAAGGTGATCCACGTAAGTTCACTGACATTGCAACTTCAATCAATGCTAAGGGTAACTACGCTCAAAGCATTCGTGCGTCTGACCTTGATTACATGAACTTAGTGCCAAATCGTAGTAGACGCTAAAATCCCTACTGCGATCGCTTAAAGTAAATACATCAATTTGATACTGGGTCTTATTTCCCTGTTAATGTAGTGCCAAACTTACAGCTTTTTTGTTAGTTAAGCATTACTTAAGACGGAAATAAGACCCATTGATATTTTGCTAGCACTAGTCAAAATTCATGAGCAGCCGCAATCAAAGATAAAGCTACAATTGGCGCAGTCACACATCTCAAAATACGCCTTCCTAAACAAACAGCTTGGAATCCAGCCCGAATAGCACTCTCAACTTCTGTGTCCGTCCATCCTCCTTCAGGACCAGTGGCAATTACAATTGTCTTTTGGGAACTCAAATCACTTGTGCCATCTTTTTGGTTTTGCAAGCAACTGAGTAAATGCGGATAATCGCCACGCGCTTCGCAGATATATTTCTGGTTACTGACAAAAGACAAACTACTAGTAAAAGATACTGGCTCTAGAATTGTAGGTACTGTGGTACGCTCTGATTGTTCAGCAGCTTCTTTCGCTATCCGTCGCCAGCGTTCTAATTTTTGGGGACTGGGATTTAGCAAAGTGCGATCGCTCACCACTGGGGCAAAACAAGTTACACCCAACTCAGTACAACACCGGACAACTTCATCAAATCCATTTCCTTTCGGCAAAGCAATGATCAGGGTTACAGCTACAGGTAGCTCGGTTTGTACGGTGAGTGATTGTAGAATTTTGGCTTCCGTATCTGCTAGTTGTGCCAACCACCATTTACCCATCCCATCCATAGCAATAAAGCGATCGCCCGACTGAAGACGCAATACACGACAAAGATAATGTTGTTGTTCAGTAGTTAGAGTGATGTGTTGATCATGGAATTGAAAAGAGGCGATCGTGACTCGTTGTAATTGTGCCATTGCGAAACAGACTTTTGCATCAAGTATAGTTTTTTAATAAATCAAAATTGCTCAAATTCAAAATATGTCTAAAAAATCCTCTTGTGTTTTTCTACTGTTGTTTTTTGGTATCCACATCAGTATCAACCAGCAACTCGCAAAAGCACAAATACTTACACCAACAAATCCTCCTCAAACAATTTGTCCAGCCCAGCTGAAAACCACTATCGATGCTGTCACCAATCGTCCCCTCTTTAGTCGAGTACGCTGGGGAATTTTAGTTCAAAATCTTGGCTCAAACCAAACACTCTACAGTCAAGATGCCGAGAAATATTTTACCCCTGCTTCTAACACCAAGATCCTAACTACCGCCGCCGCATTGCAACAACTAGGTGAAAATTATCGCTTTCGCACATCAATATATAGAGGTAGCAATAATTTTTTGTATGTTGTGGGTAGAGGAGATCCGAGTCTCACTGACACCCAATTAACAATACTGGCAAAGCAATTAAAACAAAAAGGTATTAACCAAATTCAACATTTAGTTGTAGACGATCGCTATATTCGTGGTGATCTTGTTCCTTCGAGCTGGCAATGGGAAGATATATACTCAGATTACGGCGCACCAGTCGGCAGTTTTATTCTTAATCAAAACACTTTTAACTTCAAGCTATTACCACAAACATTAGGTAAAACTGCACTCATCTCATGGACAGATGCAAACGAAGCCAGACAGTGGCGGGTAATTAATCAATCTGTGACAACTGCACAAAATCAACCAACCTCCATAAACGTTACCCGTGAATTATCTGGAAATGTATTGCGAATTCAAGGACAACTCGCAGCCAATTCTCAACCTTATTTAGTAACCTTACCAGTAGTTGACCCCAATTATTACTTTTTACGGCGCTTTCGCAGTGCATTAGCAGCAGAGAAAATCACCTTGGGGAAAACATCTGTAGGAATTAATACCAATAATCAACAGGAAGTAGCAGCCGTACAATCCCCGCCTTTATCACAATTGTTAATAGAGACGAATCAAAATAGTAATAATCTTTATGCTGAAGCATTATTGAGAGCATTAGCAATCAAAAAACCTGTGCTTCCCAATCAAACCACAGCAGATGCAGCATTAGAAGTTTTGAAAACAACTTTAACTCAAATGGGAGTCAATTCTACTGGTTATGCTTTAGTAGATGGTTCCGGTTTATCTCGTAAAAACTTAATTAGTCCAGAAGCATTGGTACAAACTTTGCAAGCAATAGAAAAATCACCACAAGCATCTGTCTTTCGTGCTTCCCTATCTGTAGCAGGTGTCAGTGGAACTTTAAAAAATCGTTTTCAGAATACACCAGCAGCAGAAATTGTTCAAGCGAAAACAGGAACTCTTACTGGCGCGATTTCTCTTTCTGGCTATATGAATTTACCAAAATACGGCCCTTTAGTTTTTAGTATTATCGTCAATCAAACTGAACAACCTGCCAGCATTGTACGCAAAGCAATGGATGAAATAGTCGTGTCGTTAGCACAATTGCAACGCTGTCAATGAGATTTTGGATTCGTAAATCAAGTTTTGCGACTCGTAAATCAAGTTTTGCGACTCGTAAATCAAGTTTTGCGACTCGTAAATCAAGTTTTGCGACTCGTAAATCAAGTTTTGCGACTCGTAAATCAAGTTTTGGATTCGTAAATCAAGTTTTTGAGTTTTAAATTAGCTTCACAAGTGATAAAACAGATTTTTAATTCAAAAATCCACTTTAAAGTTTGCAAATCTCTTATTTTCATCAAATTTCACTAAAATACCTTCCAATACTGATTCGAGAAGATGAATATATTGACATGTGAAGTACTCCGGCTTGCTTTGCTGAAGCCGGAGCTTCAATAAAACAACCATCATCGTTTCGCGTCTCATTCGCCGTCGCCTCCTTGTACAAGTACAGATTGGTCTTACACAGCGTCTCTGGTATTGCTACCTTTATCTCTTCATGGAGAGAACCCGCGCAGCCGCCCGCCTCCCGCAGGCAGTTTTATTACTTTCTCGTATACCTCTGTGTGGCTTCTTTTTACCGTAGGACGTAACCGATGCGTACCATTAAAACCTATAGAGACGTTGTACTGCAACGTTTCTACATGACAAAATTATGCTGAAAAATCCTTAACCGAAACGTATTGACTAAAGTCGTGACTACATACACTCGGAAATTAACGTATAAGTTAAGTATAAATAATAGTTTGACTTCATCACACAGGAAGCATAAGAAATAGGATAGCAAAATGGCGAAACTGGCATTGCTAATAGGAGTTAGCGAATACGAATCAAATGTATTACCTCCATTACCTGGTGTTGTGAAAGACATCGAAGCAATGCAGCGTGTTTTGGAACATCCAGAAATAGGCAAGTTTGATCAAGTCACACAACTCATTAACAAAGATGCCTCTACGATACATTATGAAATTGAACGGCTATTTACAGAAAACCGTTACAAAGATGACTTGGTGTTACTGTATTTATCTGGGCATGGATTTAGAGATGAAAACGGATATTTACACTATGTGAGCTGTAACACCAAAATCAATGAACACAAGCATGTGTTTACTGGCACTGCGGTAGCTGCTCGGTTTATTCAAGAACAGTGTATGAATCGCAGTCAATCTCAGCGCCAAGTAGTCATTCTCGACTGTTGCTTTAGTGGTGCATTTGCTGAAGGGATGAGTGCAAAAAATGTGGTGCGAATCATTAATATTGATATTGCTGCTCAATTGGGTGGTGAAGGTAGAGCAGTGTTAACCTCTTCGACAGCTACACAGGTTTCTTTTGAAGATCAAGGAGGTGGGGTTTATACTCAATATTTAATCGAAGGGATGGAAAAGGGAGCAGCTGACACTGATAACGATGGTGTGATTACAGTTGCAGAACTGCATGAGTATGCTAAACGCAAAGTGCAGGAAGCCAAACCTGCGATGAAACCAGAAATTTATGCAGTTCGCGAAGGATATACAATTCGTTTAGCTAACGCGCCAGTCGGTGATCCGAGATTAGAATACCGTAAGGAAGTTGAGAAATGTGTCAGGAAAGATGGTAGTTTCTCGGCAGTGGGACGTAGAATTCTAGATCGTAGGTAACTGATTGCAGACAAGGTGATCACCATAAAAAAATCCTCCTGCATTAACAGGAGGGAGCAATCTTACGCTAAGAATATCAGAATAGGTATTAGATACCTTGATAAAACATAGCGGATGCAAGTAAGGAAACTATAAGTATTTTCTCTAAATAAAAAATATCCCTTCTATCGATTTGGAAGGGATATTGTCCAGTCTTGCTTGTAACAAGCAAAACTAGGTCAAGGAATAAGTAAGATGTGATTCAAGCAACAAGTGAGGATGTCAAGTCAATAACATGATTTGATTATCCTTCATTAAGGTAGTGGATCAAAATAAGAAAGTTATAAGATTTTTATAAATTGTGGAAGGGCGCTAGTTGATACAGCAAGGATATTTTTAAGCTTGAAATATTTTGCAATATATTCTTAATCTTTATTAAAATATTTTCAGGGCTATGAATTAATTATAAAGGTCAGTAACCCAGCCCTAAAGGGACTGAGTTTCCCACATCCCGCGAAGTTTTATGAGTATGCGATCGCCAAACACTCAGTCTCACTTAGAGTAAAAATATCAGTTTTGAATTTTCCGAAATTCACAAAACAGGTTTGGTAGTTATATACAGCGCTTAACGATCTATAACTAACTCCTTATAACTAACCTATGGGCAATATAGCCCGACTCTTTATCAGCAAGAAACCCAGTCACGATGACTGGGTTTTTTGCTAATGTTAAAGGACAAAGAGAAAATTATGCAGGGTTTGTTTGCATTCTGTTTTGTAGCAAGTTGATGATTGCAGCTTTCTCTAAGATTCCGACTAGTACTCCATTTTCACGAATCACAGCTAGTGTAGATAATCTTTGTTGTTCGAGTCGCTGTATTACTTCTAGTAGAGGTTGGTCGGATTGGACGGTGCTAGACGCCTCGATTGGTTGTATGATTTCTCTGACTTGAGTTACTGACCACAATCCCACAGGAACAGATCGCAGATTATCAACATTGATTGTTCCTAGTAATTGTCCGTCGTCATCTGTAACTAAGAAGCGACGCCAGTTTTGTCCTTTGAAGAACCGTTCATCGACAAATTCTCTGAGGGTAAGATGAGCAGATACAATTGGACTATCGAAAGTGACTGCATCTGCGGCTGTTAATCCTGTTAGTTGTTCTTGCACTCTAGCAAATTGAGCAGCATTACCAGCATTTTGCAGTAAGAAGAAACCGATTAACAAGTTCCAGAAGTTAGCAAAACTACCAAATAATATTAGCGGTAGTAAACCAGAGGCGATCGCTATCCAACCAAAGATTTGTCCAACTCGGCTGGCAAAAACCATACCTTTGTAAGGATTACCCGTAATTTTCCATACAATAGCTTTCAGTATATTACCACCATCCAAAGGCAAGCCAGGAATGAGGTTAAATAGCGCTAATGCCAAATTTACAGTAGCAACTACAGCAAGAATCGCTGCTAGTGGTCCAGATACCGCAGTCCCAAAACCAATAGCTGTAAAGATACCGAATAGAACTAAGCTAACTAAAGGACCAGCGATCGCTACCCAAAAAGCTTCAGCCGGAGTTTTCGATTCTTTTTCTAAGCTTGCTAACCCACCAAATATAAATAATGTGATTGATTTGACATCAATTCCTTGACGAATGGCAACAAAGCTATGTCCCAGTTCATGAGCAACCACAGAGCTAAATAATAGTAGCGCTGTCATTAATCCTAGTAGCAAAGCTAACCCCCCGCCTAACTGGGGAAATTGTGCTGCTAGTCCACCGCTATAGCTCCAAGTTACTAAACCCAACACTAAAAACCAGGATGGATGGATGTAAAAGGGAATCCCAAAGAGGTTGCCAACGCGAATTGTGTTATTCATGCGCTTTACCTTTGATTTCAGCCACCAGAGGTTTTTATCCCTCTTTATGGTTCTATCGTAACGAAATATGAAGTAATTTTAATCTTGTTGATTGTAGTGGTGTCCGTCCTTGTTGGTGCGGTTTTGCGACTTCTGAAGAGAATAGTAAGTAGTCGCACAAAATTAAATTTATTCGTGGAGGTCAGGGAACTCTTAACAGGGAACGGGAAGTTGAAGAATGTGTAATTAATTTTGTTTAGGTACTTATTAGACAAAATCCCCGACAACTCTTGCGAAGTAGGGGATCTGGATTTTCGAGCAACTAAAACTACAAATATTTTGTAGTATTTACTTTAGTAAGTATTAAAAAGAGAAAAGATTTGTATTCGTATTTTATAAGTACACTATGAATTACTTTCATAAACTGAAATATAAACTATTAGCTAAACAAAATTTAAAATGAATTAGGTATTAAAATTTAATTTTCATAAGATTTGTATTTCTTCCAGACTACTACCTCTGTTCAGTTTATATACTGGTTTTATTCACCATCGTTTGTATGTTGTGCATATTGCACTAGGAGGCCCACAATGGTTCACACATACGAGGTCTTAGTTGATATTAAGGAATATAGCGACCAGATAAGTACTAGCTTTCAACACGGAACAGAACGTTACGAAATTGATGCAGAGTCAAGAGAAAAAGCGGATGGTATGGCATTTAAGCAGGCTAAGACTGACCATCCAAAAGGTACTGAATATGATGTTAGAGTAACCAGGTTACTCAGATAAAACAAAATTTGAATGGAACGCATTATTAATCGGAAGCAGCATAGTGGTATCTGCGCTGCCGTTAAAATAAAATCCTCTACATTCCGAAATCCAGGATATTTACCTTGTAATAGCTTTTAATAACACGACACGCTCGCTGTTATTTAGTGTAAATCTCCTAATTCCAAAACTCTATACTCAATCTCACGGGAGCATCCCAAATGTTCAAAAAACGCCTGCGATTGAAATCGCAGTCTCATAGTGAAACTCTGCTGAAGCAGACTGTTTGATTTTATGAAGTCGTCTTCAGACGACTTGCGCTATTAGCAAAGGGTTTAAACCCTTTGCTTTATGGTATTTTGAAAAAATTGGGATGCTCCCAATCTCACCACACTGTTACCACGGTGTGGTTTTATTTGTGAAATTAGTCTTAGCTTCCTGCCACTGCGTACTGGACACAACCGAGAACTGCTATAATTTCTAATTCAAAAACTTGATTTACTTCAAGATGATGAAGAATCCTTGCTAATTAACTGCAAGTAAAATCAGAAAGCGTCACCTCTGTATCCAGGGTTGCGAGGGGATGTTCACTATCTAGCCATGCAACTTGTGCTTCCAACTTGTCACAGCACTCACGCACAATTCGCAAACCTTCTTCTACGGAAAGTTGAGCAGTTGCAGGGCTAAATTCTTGCAATATCTCCGCTTCTATAGTTTGATAATTATCTAACTCGTTTCTCAGCTTTGTCAGATATTTAGCGCCTTCTCCACCATCTGCGATCGCAAACTGCAATACTGAATCGACGTAAGCTTTAACTTGAGGATGCTTGACTCCCTCAGTAGCAGCCGCATAAAGTAGGTCGCCGTTAAGATATTCAAAATCTGGAACCACAAGGCGATCGCGACTCAATTCAAAAGTATGTAATCCTTTTGCTGGTCTGACTGTCAATTGCTCATGTCTGACTCTGTGAGCAGCTTTTTCTAATAATGAAATTACGGCTAAAATTACCGATGGATAGTTACTATCTATACATCTTATTTCTACTGTTCCTAATCTGTTCAGCCGCACTGGGTTCCAGGCTGATCGAAGTAAGCTTCCTCCTGCTTCCAAAAACTTGTGACGCTCAACTCCTGCTTTGTCCATCACTTCTAGCCAAGCATAATAGCGAGAAAATTGCTGTTCTACTAAGCTCTCAACACAATCAGCATAGGGCATTAATCCCCCCACTGCCTGTAAATGGGTGTAAACTCCTTCCCAGCCAAAGGTTTCACTTCCTCGGTAACGGATTGTATGGGAAGCTAGTCCAATCGCCATTCCTTCATAAAAAGGACAGGCGCGTACCAAAGATATCAACGCCGAGTCCAAAGCTGTAGCGAGGTTGTAGATATTTAATAGTTCTTCTCGCGCTGTGGCTGTGGAGTTGTAAGATACGGCAACACGAGGATCAATCACACCAGGTGGTACTTCTAAATGCAGATGTGTCCCTGTACATTTGCCAGCGTGTAAGAATCTTTCGTAACCAACAGTCCGGGCTTGGATGTGGTAGTTGGGCTTGTCTCGCATCACTGGCATAATGTGTAAAGGATAGCTAGACAGAGGATAAAGCCGCAAACCCATCTGTCGCCCTACTGCGATCGCCAATTTTAAATTGTTGAGATATTCTTTTGCTAGTTCTGTGCCAGTGTAAGCTGGAGGCGTGTTGATTTCCACCATGCATTTGACGAATTCTGGCACAAAATACCCAGGATTGCAATCTTGAGCTTCTGCCATCAAATGACAACCTTGCAAAAATTCATCTGCGCGATCGCTGATCACGCCCTCTTCGTCTACTAAGAAAAACTCTTGCTCAAGACCAATGCGACGTTCTGTTACATTCATTTTTCAACCGCTTTAGCCTCTACGCATAAATAATACCATTTTGGGTATTGCGTTTCACCAAGGGATATCTCTGCTGGCAGCTTTTCAAGACGAAGACTAGTACTGTGTCAAGTTTAAATTGATGGATAAGAAAGTTCGTAGTAAGGACTTAAGTCCTTATTTTTTAAGCACGCCATTGCTTACTACTTCACTCTCAAAATCAAGGCGATTTCACAACTCCTACACTAATTATTCTTAGTTATATAAAAAAGAGAAATTATGATTTAAACTATAAAAATAAATCATAATTTCTCTTGTGATTTATATGTCTTTTAGATAAGATACTATCGAATTTAATTAAATAATTGCCATTCTGCCAAAACAAATCTTTGAGTCAAATATATTTGTAATTACATAGTTGAAATACTAAAAAATAGATGAGGGCTATAAGTCATGAAGGGTCATACCACTCATCCTAATATTAGCTAAATATTTAAAAAATCAGAGAATTATCTAAAAAATATAAAATTAATAAATATCTGTTTGAATGTTTATATATATAACCATAAATAATGTTCAAGAGGCTACACATTTCTGGTAAAATCGGCAATTCTCTGTTACCTTAAAGCGTTTCAATAGTTTTTTTATAAGTAGAAAAACTTGCCAATCTGGCAACCAAGCTCTGATTTATTCAGTTAAATTGGATTCAAGATAAACGACTTCAAGGGTGTTGTTATCAGGGTGTACCACAATAAAATATTTTTTATGTGGTATACCTCTACCGAATATTTTATAGGCAAAAATACAATATATCTACATATGATATATAAAATTATTGCCTAATAAAATTAAACTTGTTTAGTTATGTACAAATGTGATGATAGAGTTGATTTTCAGGATTCATTTAGTTGGTTACAAATAACTTGTTCAATAACCAACAACTAAAAATATTCATCAGATTTGGCATTTACTGCACCAGGAAATTAAATATGTATTGGCGTTGTTGTTCCATACTTAGCCCCCTAAACAAATAACAACGCTTGTATATATTCCTGTTCTCTTCAGTGGTAAATGTCTGGGTGGGAGTCGAAAGCGACTGGTATGCTGACTCCCACTCTTTTTTTATGGGTTTTAGTTCAATACGGTTGGTGTTAAGCCCACAATCCTTTGTAGAGACGTAAATTTACAGTCTCTACAGATCAATTTTTGTACCAAAAATTCTTCACATCAAACGTATTGGCTGTCCGTTCGCTTATTTTGCCATTGCGATAGGTAATTATGTCTTACATAGCTTAGGTTTTGGCAAATAAAGAGATTCAGGCATTTTCATCAATGAAAGTATCAGTTTTTGAACGTCGTTAATAGGG
>JAESGT010000068.1_pt1 | contig 37542 bp, 39 predicted proteins | sample 9266261 | NCBI WGS metagenome assembly JAESGT01 (sample SAMN15741584, study PRJNA653494) | algae metagenome | isolation source: Pelatocladus maniniholoensis HA4357-MV3 and co-occurring heterotrophs from... | place: USA: Maniniholo cave near Haena, Hawaii | collected 2009-07-28 | reverse complement strand
ATCCGTCTCTGCTGTAGGAGGGGAGGTAAGACCAAAAATAGGACGAAAGTCTCATTTGCGGCACTCGCCTTTGAGTACAGAAGCCCACGCTGTACCGTAAGGTCAGCGTTGGGTAGTTCACTTACTTATTGCCCAATGACAAATGACTAACAACTAACCAATTACTACCAACAACCTTTTTGGTGCTATACAATAATTCATAAGTAACTGTAAAGCTAACTCTAGTAAGCAATCTCTAGATAAAAAACTTGTTGTAGTAAATTACCAGTAGAGCAAGCAGCCGTGTCAGTCGAAACCAAACAGAAGCCTTCAACTTCCAGAAAACTAGCGCCTCAATATCGCGTTTTGCTCCATAACGACGACTACAACACTATGGAGTATGTAGTGCAGGTTCTATTAACTACGGTACCCAGCCTTACTCAACCACAGGCTGTTAGCATCATGATGGAGGCCCATAGCAATGGTCTTGCTTTAGTCATTACTTGTGCTCAGGAGCCTGCTGAGTTTTATTGTGAGACTTTAAAAAATCATGGGTTGGTTAGTACAATTGAACCAGAAGAATAAATCAGTGAATAGTTATCAGCGATCGCTGTGATCACTCCCAAATTTTAAAACCAAGTTGGTCTATAAGTGAGAACATTATTGATAAACTAGCTGAAATTCTTAAAAGTCTAGCCAATTTGGTATGAAAATAAACCTTGCTTTTTTAGCCCAGCATTCTGTATTCATCAGGCTGGGTTGTTTTCTTGTGGTTTTATTAGTGCTGTGGTTGCCTTTTGCCATACCAATATATTTATTAGTATCTGATGCTAACTTAGTAAGTATTTTAACAATGGTACTACTGTATGTAGAATTTATTTTTCTACTCAGAATATGGGGCAACCAAGTTTACAAGCAACCTCAGATTTTACAGCACTACGGTTTACAGTTTACGCGATTAAACGGAGTAGATTTACTACAGGGTTTAGCTATAGGATTAATTAGCATTTTGATTTTATTTGGTTTAGAAGGGTTGTTAGGATTTTTGGTGTGGCAACAACCCAAAAGTTTTTTATTAAAAGTAGTATTAGAAGGTTCTCTTACAGGTTTGGGTATTGGGTTTGTCGAAGAATTGTTATTTCGAGGCTGGTTATTAGATGAATTGCAGCGAGATTATTCTCCCCCTGTAGCACTTTGGACAAGTGCAATAATTTATGGGGTATCGCATTTTATTAAGCCTTTGGAAGCGATTATTCACACATTGCCACAACTTCCGGCTCTGGTGCTGCTGGGATTGACGCAGGTATGGGGAAAGCGCTGGCGACGGGGGCGTTTGGGATTACCTATTGGTTTACATGGGGGTATAGTTTGGGGTTATTATATCATTAATATTGGCGGATTAATTGAATATACGAATCGGGTTCCTGATTGGGTGACTGGGGTAAATAAAAATCCTTTGATGGGAGTCATGGGGTTAGTATTAATGGGTGTATTGGCATTTTGGATGAAGGGAAAAGCATCCACAGTTGACATAGATGGATCTAAAAATGCAAAATTCAATATCAAAAATTGAAATATTGAAATATTGACCGAATAAGGCAAAAGTAAAAAGTTAAAAGGCAAAAGAAAGAAGAATAAAATCGGTCTTGAGCCGCCTGAATTTATTCATGAAAAAGAAGATAAAGATTTGTTGCTCTACAAGAAGCCGCTCCGCGTCTACGAGACACGTAGTGCAAGAAACAAGTTAAAAGTTAAAAGGCAAAAGTAAAAAGAAATATTGAATTCATCTTTATTTTTACTTTTTACTTGGTTCTTTTTACTTTTTAAGTAATTACTGACTCTTTAAGGGATTGCGAATATAACCATATTTGTCACCAACCTGTACCCAGGCTAGCCCTTCGTAAAAGCCTCCAGCATCCTCAAATTGTGGTTGAATAACGAAATTACCATTTTTGTTAATATAGCCCCACCTGTTACCAACCTTTACTAAAGCTAGTTCTTCAAAAAAGTTGTAAGCATCAGTAAATTGTGGCTGGATAACTATTGTTCCACTTTTGTTGATATAACCCCATTTGCCATTAATCTTTACCCCTGCTAATCCTTCAGAGAATTTATAACCATGATCAAATTGCAGTTCTATTACTACGTTGCCTCTGTTGTCAATATATCCCCACTTGCCGTTATTCTTCACTGCTGCTAGCCCATCGGAGAAGTTAAAACGGTTATCAAATTGTGGTTTAATGACGACTTTACCACTCTTATCAATATAGCCACTCTTTCCGTTTACCTTTATCCACGCTAGCCCTTCATAAAAGTCACCACCGTAATCAAATTGTGGCTGAATGACAACGTTACCACTTTTGTTTACATAGCCTACTTTATCACTAATCCTAACTGCTGCTAGTCCTTCAGAAAAGTCGCTAGAGTTCGCAAATTTTCGCTTGCCAAATAAGTGTCAGCAAACCCACCACTTCCCAGTTGTTGGACTATCTGGTAGTGATTACACAGGATTGTTCCATTGACCAGCATAAGGTTGAACCAGTAGATCTAAACACTAATCTCATTGTGTTAATCAACATCAATGCTCAACCTTTTAATTACTGGAAAAATAATATTTTAGTTACTTTTGTTTACGAAGCAACTTCAGCCATTGTCCCTACCAAACAAGCCCGATCTAAATTTATTCCATTTAAATTCGCCCCTTCTAACTCTGCACACAGTAAATTTGCACTTGTCAAGTTTGCTCCTGACAGATTAGCTTCTCTCATATCTGCTTCTTCTAAATTTGCTTCACTCAACAACGCCCCTTGCAAATCTGCACGGCTTAAATCTGCGCCTTTGAGATTCGCCCCCGTCAGGTTAGCTCCTCGTAAATCAGCACCCCGTAAGTCAACCCCTTGTAAGTTGACGTTCATCAAATTTGCACCACTCAAGAAAGCACCAGCAAAAGACACTTCACTCAGTTTCGCCCCCATTAAATTAGCACCACGTAAATTGCTACCCCTTAAGTCAGCACCTGTCAAATCTGCTTGCATCAAGTTCGCGCCCAGCAAATTTGCCCGCAAATCAGTTGCTTGTAGGTTTGCTCCCATCAAATTAGCACCTTCCAAATGACCACCTTCAAGTTTAGAAGCAGTGAAATTTGTACCCACAAGAGTAGCACCAGCAAAATTAATGCGGTTTAAATCCAAATTTGATAAATCCTCATCTTCTAAATTAGCTCCTGCTAAATGCTTAATTTTTCCTGATTTAATAGCTTCTATATTCATAAAATCTATAAAAAATCTCTTTGTGATTTACCCTAGCGGGAAGCCGCTAGCGCGTCTAAGTGTCCTACTCTAGGGGGAAACTGCTAAAACGTTTATGTGGTTAGTTAAAACATTATTTAATAACTAACCGACAAAAAACACTAACCAAAAAAAGCACTTATTGGATACGGAAATTTTGATTTATTTCGACACTAGTTTTGGTTTCACTATCGAGTCGAGAATCTAACAACCACATACCAACGCTGAGTTTGGGTGTAATTGTAGGTAACTCTAGTCCTTGTTGTAAACCCATGACTAATAGTATCAAGGTATCTATCAATTTTGGATCAAAGCGTCGTGATTGTTGTCTGCATTCTTCTAAAGCTTGATTAATGATTTCTTCACGACTCAACTGAGATGATTGTTTTTGATGCACTCGCCACTGAAATTCCACAATGAGTGCCAAAATTCTCGATTCTAGAGGAATTTCATCACCAGCTAATCCCGCAGGTTCACCACTTCCATCCCAATACTCGGTTTGGTGAGTAATAATTTGTGCTATGGCTCGTAGTCGTGGCATAGTTCGCAGTACCTGCGCTCCTGGTACAAGAGGACAAGTTAAAGGACAACTGGGTGCATCTTCTTGGTAATAAGTAGTACTACTGGGAGTTAGTACGCTTTCTACTCTTTGCAATGGATCTAAACGGTGTAGTAATCCAGCTAGGCGCAATCTTTTGATCTGCCATGCGGGCAAATCTAAAAGTTGTCCCATTGTTTCTACCAGCGTCACAACTTCTGCTGCTGCCATGGGATTGGTAATATCAGCAGCATCTATGATTTGCGCCATCCGCAAAAATGCCTGGATTTCATTGGAAATTAAGTTACTATCTAGGGCTTGGTGGCGTATGTTGGTAGGAACAGAGATGTTTTCTTGTCCGGTTTGGAGGTAATCAACTACACGGGAAACTACCGCACTCAATTCTTCTGATGTAGCCAAGCTAGGCTGAATCGCTTCTTTATAGACAGTGAGTTGTGCTGCTAATTCTGGGTTGTAGCGTTGAATGTGAGCGATCGCCAATGCGGCTGTTTCTTTGACTAATTCTGGTTCAAATGTCCACAAGCCGTAAAATTTTCGTTCTAAGTCCGACGCAGGCAATCCAGAAGCACCATAATCAGCCTCTGATAATTCTTGACAAATTACCATTGCTGTGTATTTTGGTGATAGGATAATCAAGTGCCATTCCTGAGCTACTGGATCGGCTGGATCTAAAGCAACTAGATCAACATTAGGTAATTGACTTGTAGGATGTTCTGCCCAGCCAGTATCCGGGGCTGCCATTATGGCTACGTGACCGGATTTTTTGGCGATATCTGCATATCTTTGTGCTTCTTGAAGATACCATTTCCCCTGTTCAAAGGCGGTAATTACCAAGGGTGAGGTGACATCATTTAATATGTGATCTTCTAGGGCATGACACAGAGCGACTAGGGTGTTTTTATAGTACACTCCGAATCTAATTGGTCTTTTGCTATGGCGATGAGCTATTTCCAGTTGTTGGAGTATTGAACCTTGTAACATGAGGTTTGATTAAACGAACCGCAAAGGGTGCTGAACGGCAGAGGGTGAAATCAGGGCTTATGACACTTTAGTTTACTGTCTGAGACTAAATTATGCTATCTACTTAGAGTGCTAATATTCGTCAAAACTCCCCCTCTACCTGATTTCACCCTTCTCCTCCGCTCTAAAAGCAATGGGATATTTTTTTACTTGGAAGTTCCTAAACACCCACCAATTGTTTTGGTTTTGGCTCAATGGGTGCAGAAAGTGCTTCTTCTAGTTCACCACAACCCAGTTTTTCCTCTAATATTTTCATGACTTCGCGTCCAAAGTCATTGGGATTTTGTCGCCAAGCTTGCAAGCAAACTTCGCCAAAGAACGAACCAAGGGGTTCTGGGTTCCACAGCATCTTTTGGACAGTCCAAGGTGTGATGTTCATCGGATCATACCCTGGTTTGAGAATATTTTCTTTGAAAGCATATTCTTCGAGGTGAGTGTGGGGTTGTAGTCCAATAAAAAAGATCGCAGGTTCGACTTTATCTACCCCAAAAATCCGTTCCAGTTCGCGGTGATAGGCGATGGTTTGGCGAATTGTTTCCGGACGTTCATCAATCACATTAAAAGAATAATTGACGGAAACTAAATCGTTAAACCCAGCTGCTTTTAAATCCCGACAGTTTTGCAAAACATTACGGAGATTGTAGCCCATCCGCATTTTCCGCACTAATTCTTGAGAACCACTGGTGATACCAATTTCAAAATAGTTCATCCCAGTTTTCACCATCAGATCACACAATTGGGGAGTGAGATTATCAGCCCGGATGTATGCTGCCCAGTGAATGTCTTCCATTCCAGAATCGACGATTTTTTGTAAAAGTTCAACAGCATCAGCAATAAATTTACGGGCTGGGATAAATTGGGCGTCAGTAAACCAGAAATTGCGAACACCGCGATCGTATAACTGTCGCATTTCAGCAACAACTTCATCGGCGGGGTTAATGCGTACCTGTTTACCTTCCACAACGGTGTAAATACAATAGCAGCAGTTGTGAGGACAACCACGTTTGGTTTGGACACCGATGTAAAAGTCTCCGTCTTGGAGGTAATATTTAAATTCTGGCCAGATGGTTTCGATGTAGTCGTAGTTACAAGCAGTTTTCTCTAATGGTGTGGGTTGTTCATGAATGAGGCGATCGCGTGGTTGATCTTCTCCAACCACATAGCATCTTTCATCCCGAAATTCTTGTCCGCTAAGTAGTTTTGTCAGCAAAGTTTCCCCTTCACCTACAGAGACAATAGTCTGGTTTGGTAAGCTTTTACCTAGCTGTTCGTAAAAGACGCTGACAGCACCACCACCAACAATTACACGAGCATTCGGCTGATAACGTTGAGCGCGTTTGATACCCCGCTTCAGTAATCCTAGATTCCGCCACAGTTCGCCGTAGTATCCCGATGCTATCCGCAGCAAACCAAAGGCTCCCTGTAGCTTGAGAAATGGATTGCGAGAGTAGAAAAACTCAAAGGTATACTGCAATGGATTACCACCACGTCCACCTACTGGCGCATAAATTTGGATATCCCGCCACGAGAACACTAACAGTGTCGGCTGAAATTCATCGATACAGCCATCTAGAGCTTTAGCATAATCCAAAGGTGGTACTGTTCCTAAATCAAAGATACGCTGTTCAATGTTAGGAAATTGCTTGTGGACATGATCGCTAAGGTATACAACCCCAATAGGAAAGATGGGGTTACACGGAAGGCGAACATAGAGAATTTTATTGAATGTTTGAGCTTCCATCTTGCCGTTTTTCTGGGGTAAAAGAGCAAACTTTGATTCTGTAGTCGCTGGTTTTGGTTTTAGTGTTTGTATCAAAATCGTCCTTGACATTCTTGATATTAATGACGATTACTGATTTTCATGGCTTGGTTTAAGTGATGATGAAAATAGCCAATGTTGCCCTGTATCACAAATGCATAGCATGGATAACATTTTATGAAATTAGTATATCTATAGCTTTACAATAACATCGACTTCACTCTATAAGCGAGCATCTGCACTGCTTAGTCTGAAAAGAAAAAATAAAAACTAGCTCTTAAGGTTAATGAAAGCAACTAAACTATTCCTTATGAAATGGGATCACGAAATAAACAAGAGCAAAAAAGCTGTTTCTTTTGGTCTAAGGGAACTCCAAAAAATAAATTATCCAATTTTTACCGAAGGCGATTTCTTCGTCTGTTGATCTCCAAGTCGTCTCTGGTACAACGGGATGTTTTTTTATTTGGAAGTTCCCAATCCTTCGTTCGTAAGAGTTGGCTCTAATTGACTTCCCTCTAAAGTATTGATGAATTGTTCACACTTAATATATAATTGCAAAAAAGGCATAAAATTTTACGAAAAATTCATAACTAAAAATTTGTATTTCTTTAGGTAGAAAATAATTTAGAAAACTTCAGTTGGTAGTCGGAGTTACAGCAACTGGGGATCAATCAGTGTTAGTTTTTATATGTAAGATAAAATTGTGGCGTAAAGCTCCTCAGCAGTTATGGCTCAAATATTAGATCCTCTACCACCGGAGCAATCAGGAAAGATTCTCTGCTGTTACGTAAATGCCACGAGCAAAATACAGGTGGCTCGCATCTCGAACATTCCTAACTGGTACTTTGAAAGGGTTGTTTTTCCTGGACAGAGGCTAGCGTTTGAAGCCCCCATTGAAGCTCAACTTGAGATTCATACGGGTATGATGGCAAGTGCTATTTTATCGGATAAAATTCCGTGCGATCGCCTTGCACTTAACGAACCTAGTAGTTACGAATTGCCAAACTCAGAACAAGCAAATGACTCTATCAATAAAAAACCGATAGTACAGTCTATTAAGACAAAAACAGAAGATACAACAAAACCTTTAACAATATCTGGTTTCGCATCCGTTGATTAAAAAAATTTGTTTAATTTCTTTGAGGGTTGCACAATTTAGCAGCCCTTTTTTATTTTTGGTCATTTGTCATTGGTTAGCAGTTAGTTAATTTTTCTCCCTTGTCCCCCTTGTCCCCAATCCCTGCTCTCAATCCCCGATCCCCATCTACAATCATTAATTATGGATCTACCTTCATTTTTGTGGTTGTGGAAAATAGCGGCGTGGGCGATGGGTTTGTCACTAGTAGCCTATGTAATTTTGGCGATCATGGGTATGCGGATGTTTCGTGCTAGAACTTTGCAGCAAAGAGAATCAGGCTGGTTGCGCTTTCTCCACTATAAAATCGGTATATGTCTGGTGAGTTTGGTATTATTATTGCTACTTATTGGCATTGTTGGTACTTACGGTCACTTTGGTTCTTTAGGACACTCACAGCACCTCTGGGCTGGATTAACGACTGTGATGTTAGTTTTACTATCAGCCGGAAGTGCTACACAAATTCGTGTTGGACATCCTTGGGCTAGACGGATTCATATCGGTGCTAACATTGCTATATTCTTTGCTTTTGCTTGGGTATCGTTAACTGGTTGGAGTGTAGTGCAGAAGTATTTACCTTGAGAGCAAAACAGTTATGCGATCGCTTTAATTTAAAGACTTTTAAATTAGATAAAATCAAACTAAATCTTGGCAACAAGCCAGACAGAGATGATTATGAGCCAAGCTATTGAAGGAGTACGCTGGACAATTTATGATCTGGAAGTTCTACCTCAAAATGAGTGGACGCGCTATGAAATCATTGACGGAGAACTTTTCATGACTCGCTCTCCTCATCGTCGCCATCAACAAGTTTGTGTTAAAGTTGCTCGACAACTTGATGTTTGGTCAGATGCGAGTGGTTTAGGAGAAACAGTTGTTGCTCCTGGTTTAATTTTTTCTGAAGCGGATAGTGTCATACCAGATGTGGTTTGGGTAAGTCGAGAAAGACTAGCTCAAATTGAAGATGAGGCGGGACATTTGATCGGCGCACCAGAGTTGATAATAGAGGTTTTATCTCCTGGTAAACAAAACGAACTGCGAGATAAGGAAGCGAAACTGAAACTTTATTCAGTTCAAGGTGTGCGGGAGTATTGGATTGTTGATCGCTTCACCAAACATGTAGAAGTTTATCGACGAGAAAAAGCGCGATTAATTTTAGTTGCAACTTTGTTAGGTGATGATGAAATAACTTCGCCACTTTTACCCGGTTTTTGTTGTTCTATTCTTTGCTTTTTTCCTGAATAGTGGCAAGATAAAGAACATTTATTTAGCACACCATACAAGGGTTTGTTTCTCAGTATACTTAGTAAAATTCAAGTACGATTCCTATATGCTTAAATAGATGCTATTATTTGCATCAGTTTAAGCATCAAAATAGTTATGAAAAATCAGACTATCCGCACGACAATCACTCTACCTGCGGAGCTTTTAGCGGCAGCTGACAAGGTAGTTAGCCAAGGAAAAGCTAAGAATCGCAATGAATTTGTAGCACAGGCGCTTCTACACGAGCTTAAAGCACTCAAACGAGCAGAAATTGATGCAGCACTGGTTGAAATGGCACAAGATCCAGAATATCAAGCTCAAGTACTACAGATGGAGGCTGAGTTTGCCGTAGCGAGTTGGGAAGCTTTGCAATTGGAAGAATCTCCAGCATGAAGCGGGGAGAAGTGTATGACGCTCGACTTGAACCTATTGAAGGTTCTGAACAAGGGGGAACTCGTCCCGTTATCATCGTTAGTCGAGATGCAATTAATGCTTATAGTCCAGTAGTTTTGGCTGTTCCCTGTACTACTTCTCAAACTGGTAAACGACTTTATCCCACTCAGGTGTTAATTCAATCCCCAGACGGTGGATTAACCAACGACTCTATTGCTATGGCAGATCAGGTACGGGTATTATCAAAAACTCGCTTTTTGCATATACGTGGGATGCTTAGTGATGAAGCAATGATTCTATTAAATCAAGCTTTATTAATTGCGTTAGATTTACCAGGTCAAACTTGAACAAGCTACTCCTGATCGCTGTGTTAACGAAAAAATACAACGAGCGTCGCATTTAGTCCTGACGGTAAGCAACTCGCCAGTGGCAGTTATGAAAGGTCTAACCGAGGCACAATGGGTAAGATATGAAGCGCTCTTTGCTTAATCATAGCTATTACTACATGTGATAAATAACACAACGAACTTATAAAAGTATGACTCCTCCTACACCCCTAAACCCTTACACCCTCACACCCATTTTCTAGCTAGTATATAGTTGAAAGTTAAGAATTGTAATGAGCCGTGACAGCAAACTCAGTTAATACTTCGCCTGCAATTTTTCGCCTATCTCCTCTAATTCGGATTACCCTTTTAAGCTTATATCTAGCGCTAACCCTACCTTTACCTTTTTTAGCTGAAGTCACAAATGCGCCCATTCCACCGACCTTATTTTGGCTAGGAATTAGCATTGGTTTTATTGGCTTGTATGCAGTCTTAACGGAACGTGTAATTTTAGATGACCAAGGGATTCAGGTAACTTATCCAAATTGGGTTCCAGGTTTTTTTCGTAAAGGTTGGTCGTTACCTTGGTCGGAGGTAAAACAGTTAAAACCCCGCACTACTGGACAGGGAGGACTAGTTTACTATTTTCTCAGTAAAGACGGCAAAGCTTATTTATTGCCCATGCGTGTGGCGGGTTTTGCTCAGATGGTAAAACTGGTACAACAAAAAACAGGTATAGATACCACTGATGTTTATCCTTTAGCCCAGCCATGGATGTATTTGATTTTATTTGGCTTTACCTTATTGCTTTTATTGGTTGATGGTTGGACAATTGCTACCGCCATAACGCAAGGTAATTTCGGTTAAATTTTGATGTACAGAATAATTTATAAGCTAGTAATGAGTTAAGTATCATAAATTATGAATGTTGAAGATCATATTTTTCATAATTCATAATTCATAATTCATCATTCATAATTAACTAAAGGTTCAAATTGGAAACTTTGCCAAAAGCAAAACTCAGATTAGAAAAAGTTAATTTATACACAACTTTACAAGGTCAACAGCAAGGATACCCAATTTTACAGGATATTTCTTTTGAAGTATTTGAGGGCGATCGCATTGCTATTGTTGGTCCATCTGGTGCTGGAAAAAGTTATTTATTACACCTTCTCAACCGTTTGAGTGAACCAAGTAGTGGCAAAATATATTTAAATAATCAGGAATACCGTCAAATACCAGTTTTACAGCTACGTGCTTGTATCACACTTGTTCTCCAAGAGTCTAAGCTGCTAGCAATGACTGTCAAAGATGCTTTGGCATATCCTTTGGTTTTGCGTGGTTTGCCTAAACAGACTATTCAGCAAAGAGTCAGTAACTCGATTGAACAGCTGCACATACCCGATGACTGGCTAGGAAAAACGGAAGTGCAACTTTCTTTAGGACAGCGCCAATTAATCGCGATCGCACGAGCATTAATCATTCAACCACAAATTTTATTATTAGATGAACCTACTTCTGCTTTAGATGTAGGTACTGCTTCCCGTGTGATGACAATTCTTACTCAATTAGCCCAAAGTCGTCAAACTACAGTTTTAATGGTAAATCACCAGCTAGAAATGGCTGAAATTTTTTGCGATCGGCTGTTGTACTTACAACAAGGACGGCTAATGGCAAATCAAAGTGCTACTGATATAGACTGGGCTAAATTACGAGAAAGCTTGGTACAGGCACAAACACAAACTACTGAAGAATGGGGTTAGCTATTTGTTAGTTAGTAAATAGTTCTTAGTAGTAAATACTTAAGAAGTAATAACTAATAACTAACAACTAACAAGTATTACCTCTAACTACTGATTGTTGAATGTTGATTATTGAATTTTTCTGCCGTTAACTTTGTCAGTGATTGTGGCAAATTGATATTCAAAATCTCCATATTAAACCTATATCCTACGTTACGGATGGTTTGAATTAAGCTAGGTTGTCGCGGATCAAGTTCTACTTTTTTCCGCAGTGATAAAACGTGAGTATCAATGGTACGAGGATTATCGATCGCATCAGGCCAAGCACGTCGCAGCAATTCTGACCTACTTAAAGGTACTCCTCCTGCTTGTGCTAAAACATATAACAAACTAAATTCCTGCGGTGTTAAATCTATAAATTCTCCTTGAAAACGGACACGGCGTTGCACTAAATCAATTTGCAAACTCCCATAATCCAAATAAGCTGGGGCTACAGGTGTACGGTTGCGGCGTATTAGCGCCTCTACCCGTGCTAAAAATTCCTGCATTCCAAATGGCTTAGTCAGGTAATCATCCGCCCCCGCTTTCAAGCCAGCAACTATATCAGCTTCATTACTGCGCGCAGATAGCATTAAAATCAATGGTTGCTGCTGACGATGCAACCATCGGCAAAACTCAATGCCATCTCCATCAGGCAAATCCGCATCTAAAATGACTAGTGTTGGATGGTGAGTTAAAAAAACTTCCCTAGCCTGATAAATACTTGCAGCTTGATGCACTCGATATTCCAGCTGTTGCAAGTGCCAGCCAAGCAACGATCTCAGATGGGGATTTCCCTCTACGATTTCAATACAAACCGAACCCACGGTGGCAAGACCCCTTAGCGTGCATGACTTTCAAAGTAACAAAGCCTATGTCTTAGGTTTTGTAACCCTTGCTACTTCAATTACTAATAATTTTTAATTTACTCATGCACAGTGTGGCAATAAATTTCATCAAAAGCCTTATCCAGAAACGAATTGGCAACATTATTAAATTTTTGTTATAATTACTAAATATTTTTTTAGTTAAGTATTCCGTTCCAAATATAGGGTGTTATTTACCAAAAAAGCAATTGTGCTAACTTGTTTATAACCAATGACATATCCCATCTATTTAATTAAAACAGATGCTACCAGGCACAAACAACCACCAATTGCGTCAACAAATATGAAGACGATGTTGTTGTGAGAGCAAAATATAACAATAACTTACCAACACATCAAAATCATGTTTTTCTGGAATAGGATCAGTTTAGGTTGTAACTCATGCAAGGGTACTCCCCATAGCAGAAGATAGGGATTTTAAATAGATGTCAAACTGAAATGTACTTCACATTTCAGCTTGAATAATTTACAATTCTCATTCCAAAGAGATTTTTACAGCAGTATGCTCCAAGACACACAAACCATCCGCTATTACCAAAGACTAACCGACGCCTTCGTCGAGTTATGGAATCGCGGTTATCGGACTGATGATATGCGGATGTATTTGGATGGTTATCTAGCCGCGCTGCGACATGGTAACGCCATTGAGCCATATTTGATCCATCGCTTAGAGGAGGAAGCTACCCGCTATTTATACGATGTATCGAATTTCACAATGATATTACCAGAACCAGAGCCAGATTACTACAGGTGACTTTTGACCAGTCACAAGATGATCACTCCTGATTGACGCAGACAATTATAGCACGTTGTCTATCCCCGTCAATGATGGTAGTGGTGTAAAATTTGGAGATTTTTTATTTTTTTACTTATGAATCCCCCCTGTGACGTTTTAGCTTTTCGACAGGGGGGATTTTTGGTAATTAGGGATCGGGGATCACGGTTTGGGTATTGGGGACAGCGAACGGCCGTACTAACCACTCACCACCAATCAATGACTAAGAAGCTAAAGCGACTTCTACCTTTTGCTGCAATTCACCTTTTTGATAAAGTTCAATCAAGATGTCTGAACCACCGACAAATTCCCCGTTGATATAGACTTGGGGAATTGTTGGCCAGTTGGAATATTCTTTTATTCCTTGACGAAGTTCGTTGTCGTCCAAAATATTAACAGTTTCAAAGGGAACTCCTAATGTGTTCAAAATCTGCACAACATTGTTGGAAAAACCACACATGGGCATTAATTTGGTTCCCTTCATAAAAACCAAAATTTTGTTTTCTTTGAGTAAACTGTCAATACGTTCTTGAAGTTCAGGTGTCATGATTTTTGTGTTCCTACTCTCTAGTTGTCATTGGTCATTGGTCATTGGTCATTGGTCATTGGTCATTGGTCATTGGTCATTTACTTGGAACAAATGACAAATGACTATGGACTATTACTAGCAAATGTTTCGGGAGTATACGTTTTTAGTGCTAAAGCATGGATTGCTTCGCTGGACATAGCTTGTCCTAAAGCCCTATAAATTAACTGGTGTTGCTGCACCAATCCTTTACCTGCGAACTGCGATGAAACTACTGTCACCTGGTAGTGATCACCACCACCAGTCAAGTCTTGTACTTGAACTTGGGCATCGGGCAGTTCCGCCTTGATCATTTCCTCAATCTGTTGCGGACTAATCATAAGACCTCGCGGAATGTGGGAAACTCAGTCCCTTAAGGGCTGAGAGGGAAACGACACGTGCGGTTTTAACCGCCTTAAATCCATTACACGGGAATTACTTAATTTGGTGTGCTTTTGTAATGCACTTTCAATGGGACAATTACCATTTCAAATCTCGCAACTCTGTACGCATAACGGTTTTGCCCCTAAGAGCCTTCCCTTGCGGGAGTAATGTTAGCCTAGACAATGTTATTGGTCGGTACTATCCAAAGAACACTGGCTTAACCCAATAAATCTGTTTAATCCTTTGGTTCTAGAGCAAGGAACTGGCTACGCATTCCCTGGTAGGTCTTTAACTCTTGCCAATAACGTAGTACGCAAGGTACTTAGTCTGGTCAACTATTGTCTAATTCTTAGGCGCTTTAGCCCAATGTCTTTAGACTTGGGTTGTTGACCGCGATTCCTAAATCAAACTTCTTTATATATTATTATCAACAATGAGGCTAAGACATTGCCAATCTGAGAGTTCTGGAACCTGAGTATAAATACTATTCACAAACCAAGATATATATCTGGAGTTTAGATAGACATTCAAAAATCCGCTCACCTGATGGCGGCGGTCTATTGGATGAACTTATGGTAAATATTATTTTTTAATTATTTTTTTGGCTGAGGCGAAGAAGAGGTGTTGTTTCCTCCTGTGGAGGAAGGTGCATTGACAAAACCCAACTCCAATAGTTGCTGATAAGCTTTCTTACCTAAGTCTCGTGTGGGGTTTTGACTCTTGATAATTTGAACTAGTAAAGGAACTGCTAATTCCGGTTTATTTTGCGCTCGATGTACTAATGCTAGTTGATAAGTGGCTTCATCACGCAATTGTGCAGTTTCTAGTGCCATTTTACGTTGGGAATCAGCGACTCTATTGTCAATTCCAGAAAAGCTGGAATTGAGTTCTTGATAAAAATTCGATAGCTGATTAAAAACTGATCTGGCTTCCTGAAGTTTCTTAGCAGCTGCATCATAGTTTTGGGAATTGACAGCTTGACCTGCCTCTGACATTAACCGCTTGCCACCATCAACGCTTAAAATGCTATTATTTTGGGCTGTTGGACGCAAGTTATTAGGATTATTGGGGTCAATAGGTTGTGCTTGGTTAGGGATATTTATAATCTGTGCTTGTTGAGCATGAACAGGTAACAGCAGACTGAGGGCTGTTATGACTGATAAAGAAGTGAAGCGAATTAAGGGAACATTAGCTAAAGACTTCATGGGATAAATTTATGCAACAACTCAATAAAAAAGGATAGAAACTTCGGGTATCTTAACTTTGTTTTGGACTTTAACAAAACAAAGCCACATAATAAACTGCTTACAGAAGTGGGTGAGAAGGGTAAGGAGGAACTTAGGATCTTCACTTCCTTCAAGAAGTGAGGATAAGGGACAAAGGATTATTTTTTTCAAAAATGAATTTTAACAATCCCTTTCCCCTTTACTCTTTAGCCTTTTCCCACATATTGCAAAAGGTACGATGGTCACGAGACCGAATATAGTTTCTCCGATCTAAAACGAAAATCGGTGAAATCATGTTCCCATTGCTTTTTTACAGTAGCTTAAATCACTGCTATGAACGATCGCCTAAATTCCTCTGATTATCCTCCCACAGAAATACCTGCAAGTAGCCAGGGATTTATCTTACAACGTGGTGGTGAAGAATTAATCTTAGAAAAGGTGAGCGATCGCTTCACCGTCCGTCCTCATGATGATCTCTCACCCCTAGTATTATCTCAGGCAAATTGGGGCAATTGGCGTGGTAATATTCCTACAGCACAGCTAGCCTTATTCACCGTTCCACCTTCCCAGTTAGAAGGAGCGATGTCCGTCGCGCGGGACTCTAACAATGTGGCTTTTGCTAGTCATGTTTATCAAATCAAAGATAGTCCTAGCACCAAAGTTTATCTGAGTGACCAAATCACCATTCAATTTGCTGCTTGGGTAGATAGCGCCACAATGAACGCGATCGCCACCAAATTTGGCTTAGTCCAGCAAAAATCGGTTCCTAATCTTCCCAATACTTTTGTTTTCATTGTCGGTGAACAAGCACAGGCAAACCCTATTAAAATTTCTAATCAATTAATTTCATTACCAGAAGTTGTAGTTGCTGAACCCAACATCATCACGGATCAGCAACCCCATTATCAACCTCGTGATCCCCTCTACCCGCAGCAATGGTATCTTAACCACAACGGCGGTAATCAGTTAGCAAATGCTTCTCATATTGCTGTGGAACAAGCCTGGGATATCACTCGCGGTATTCGTTCGGTTGTCGTGGCGGTGGTGGATGATTCTTTTGATTTAAATCATCCAGATTTTCAAGGTAGTGGCAAAATTGTTGCCCCTAGAGACTTAAAAGAAAACGATTTTTTACCTTTGCCAAAGGAAAAAGAAGCTAGTCACGGTACAGCTTGTGCAGGCATAATCATAGCAGAAGAAAATGGTACAGGGATTGCTGGGGTTGCCCCTGGTTGTGCTTTTATGCCAATTCGGAGTCCAGGGTTTTTAGATGATCAGTCAATCGAAGAAATTTTTAATTGGGCGATTGACAAGGGAGCCAGTATAATTTCTTGTAGTTGGGGAGCCTCGGCTGTTTACTTTCCCCTTTCCTTACGCCAACGCGCCGTTATTACCCGTGCTGCCACTCAAGGACGTAATGGCAAAGGTTGTGTAATTTTCTTTTCCGCAGGTAATGCCAACCGTCCGGTAAGCGGTACTGTGAATGAGCAAGGATGGCAAAAAGATTTGGTTAAAGGAAATACTAAGTGGCTCAGTGGTTTTGCGGTACATCCTGATGTGATTGCGATTTCTGCTTCCACGAGTTTGAATAAAAAAGCCGCTTATAGTAATTGGGGAACTAATATTTCTGTGTGTGCGCCTAGTAACAATGCTTTACCAGGAATGTGGTTTCAAGACCAAGGTTATGTTTATACTCAACCAAGCATCGCCACCCCATTATCTGGACGAGGAATATTAACAACAGACCAAGTAGGGGCTGCTGGGTACAACCCAGGCGATTTTACTAGCAATTTTGGTGGAACTTCCAGTGCTACCCCCGTAGTTGCAGGTGTAGCAGCATTGATTTTGTCAGTGAATCCAGACTTAAGCGCCCAAGAAGTCAAACGTATTCTAGAAGAAACCGCCGATAAAATTGTTGACCTGGAGCCAGATCCCCAATTGAAGATGCGTTATGGCACTTATGACGAGAATGGCCATTCGCAATGGTTTGGTTATGGAAAGGTAAATGCTTTACGGGCGGTACAAGTAGCCCAAAAACTTCGTACAGCCACATTAACCACTACTGGGCTTGTCAGAGGAGAGAATAACAACAAAGTCGCGATTCCAGACAATGACAAACAGGGAATCAAAAGTGCGATCGCGATATCTGATTCTAGCCTAGTCAAAGATATTCAAATCAATGTCAACATTACCCATGATTTTTTGGGTGATTTAGAAATTTACTTGATAGCGCCCAATAATCACCTAGTATTATTGCAAAGCCGCACTTTAGGTCGTCGCAGTCAACTGCAAGCAACTTACACCGTGCGATCGCATCCAATCCTGAGACAGTTATTATCTTTACCAGCCAGAGGACGTTGGCAGTTATGGGTAATTGACTACGCACTACAAGATATAGGGAAACTCAATAGCTGGGAATTAATTTTAGGAATTTAGTCATTGGTCATTGTATTGATCGCAAATGACAAATGACAAAAGACAAATGACTAATTACAATTTGGCATTTCTGCAAACGCATGAGTATTAATTGTTGATTCATGATGACTTAATTGTTCAAGTGCATTTGCTAAATCAATTGTCAGACGTTTAGCATCTTGTTTTACAGAACCCTTGATATAATCTGCTACTTGAATGACAGATCCGATGTTAATGCTAACATCAGTACCCCAATCAGGATAAGGTTGACTATAGTCGATACCAACGGGCAAAATTTTGACTCCTAAATCTGGGTCAGTAGATTCAGCAGTTAAAGCTAAACGAGCAATTCCAGACTTGAGAGGATGAAGTTCACCATCACGAAAAATATTGCCTTCAGGATAAATAACCAACATTTCTCCACGCTGAAGTAATTCCACTGCATAGCGAAGAGTAGTAATTGATGGGTGTTGAGGATCTACAGGAAACCCTCCCAAGCGCCGCACAAACCAACCCTGCAAACCTTGACATTCATCAATAGTCACCATAAATCGCAAATCCCGACCTGTGACACAACGACCACTGGCGTAGGGTAACAATAATGAATCCCACCGAGCGCGATGGGTAGGAGCAAGAATCACAGGTCCTGTTGTGGGGATATTTTCTTGTCCAGTAATTCTAATTTGTCCAAAAAATAAAGGTAGAAGATGACCTCCCAACAAATACGCCAGAGGGGTTAACCAAGGAGATAACCATGAGGTCTTAGTAGAAATTGCCGTCTCACTATTGACTGGAGTCTGGGCTAGTTTTCCGTGGCAGATTTGATCGTCGCAAGAATGAAGTTCCATGATGACGGGGCAACTGACTGTAGGTTAGAAAAGCAATAAAAATAGGAATTAGATACACCGTAGATTTTCTTCCTAGAGTTGTGTTGCACCAGCTGGACAGTTTTACCTCTGTCCGTTATTCGGTGCGATGTCGCCGATTTGCAAACCACATTTGTAACTGCTGACGACAAGCAGTTTCCAAAATGCCTCCAATGACACGCAGACGGTGATTAGAAGCCGCACTATCGGGGATATTAACAACAGTACGAATAGCGCCAGTTTTTGGGTCGTCCACGCCATAGACAAGAAGTCCAACACGGGCTTGGACAATTGCACCTGCACACATCGGACAAGGTTCGAGAGTAACATAGAGAGTACATTGGTTCAGACGCCAAGTTTGTAACTTGCTAGCTGCTGCTTTCAGGGCAAGGATTTCTGCATGGGCTGTTGGGTTTTGGTCGCGTTCTTTACGATTTTCACCTTCAGCAATCAAGTTGCCTGATGAATTAATAATAACAGCTCCAACGGGTACCTCTCCTGTTTCTCCAGCTATTTGTGCCAATTGTAGGGCGTGATTCATCCAGTGTGTATGTATAAGATATTCCGAGTATTTAAGTGACATCTGAAATTAACCTCAAAAAAATCTGGGACTGGCGTGTGACTTATAGTCGCCAGGTAAGTTTGAAAAATTGGGATGCTCCCTAACAGGTCGTCATTTAACCAAAAAGCACCTCAAAGTTTGAGGTGCTTCAAACATTTTTTACCTAATTTATTAGATCACTACTTTCTCTAACATTAACTTAGAAGCCTTGAGTGACTCTGGTATGCCGACAGGGTAATCTCCTGTAAAGCAAGCAGAACAAAAAGTTTGTGGATCTTCTCCTGTTGCTATCAGCATTCCCTCCCAACTAAGATAGGCAAGGCTATCTACTTCTAGTTGCTTGGTAATTTCTGCTACTGATTTTGTCGCTGCGATTAGTTGATCTTGACTATCGGTATCAATGCCATAGAAGCAAGGGTGAGTTACTGGCGGTGAAGAAATTCGCATATGTACTTCTGTAGCCCCAGCTTCACGCAAGGTTTTGACAAGTTTGCGACTAGTAGTCCCCCGTACAATCGAGTCATCGACAATTATGACTCGCTTACCATTAAGTACATCTTTGAGGGGGTTAAGTTTCATACGGATTCCTGACTCGCGCATGGTTTGAGTAGGCTGGATAAATGTACGTCCGACGTAGCGATTTTTAATCAGTCCTTCAGCATAAGAAATACCAGAGGCTTGGGAAAAGCCAATGGCCGCAGGAATTCCAGAGTCAGGAACACCAATGACAATATCTGCGTCAATAAGTGATTCTGTTGCTAATTGCCGTCCTAAGCGCATCCGGTAAGTGTACAAGCTTTCGTTGTGCATGACACTATCGGGACGAGCAAAGTAAATCATTTCAAAGATACACAGCTTGCGTTGCTGCTGCGGACTCCAGTGGTAGGAAGCCAAACCCTCTTGTGTAATCCAGACTAATTCACCTGGTTCCACATCCCGTAAGTATTCGGCACCAATGATATCTAAACCGCAAGTTTCAGAAGCAAGCACATAACGCACTGGATCGCTTTTCAAAGTACCAATTACTAAAGGACGAATACCATTGGAGTCACGAACACCCATTAAACCAGCAGGTGTACCAATTACTAGACTAAAGGCTCCACTGAGGCGATTAAAAGCTTTAATGCTACCTTCTAGCCAATTTTGACCTGCATCTATTTCTTGGGCGATCGCAAAAGCAATCATTTCGGAATCAGTTGTAGTCACCAAATTACAGTTGTTCTGGAGTAACTGTTCACGTAACTCAATTGTGTTGACTAAATTGCCATTATGTGACAATGCAAGTTTTCCTAAACAAGTATCGACCACAGCAGGCTGGGCATTAACTTTTCGGCTCGAACCTGTGGTGGAATAACGAGTATGACCAACGCCTATCTGACCAGGCAAATTGCTCAAAATTCCTTCGTTGAAGACCTGGGATACTAAACCCATGTCTTTGTGCAGATGTACTTGTTCACCATCAAAAGTAGCAATGCCCGCAGATTCTTGTCCCCGGTGTTGAAGAGCATATAATCCAAAATAGGTGAGTTTGGCTACATCTTCTTCTGGTGCATAGATGCCGAAAACACCGCAAGCTTCTTCTGGCTTATCTGGTCGAGTGTCCTGATGAATCATTTGATTATTAATTGGTAGAGGCTGTTCATCCACAGTGACGGGATGGGTGGGAATCATGCTAGCTTTGCTCCTGATGAGGGTGTCAAGTCACTAGGATTATGTAAATGGATGGATGCAAAAATATTAATAAATGGTTAACCATCCATTAAAACAGTAGCGTAATTATTATTTTCGCGGAAGCTAATCAAGAGCGAAATGTAAAGTGTCTAAAGTATGAAATTCAATTCATCTTTAGATTATTTAACGTTCTTGGGTATTGGTATAAATGGCTATACGTTTTGCGATCGCCTTTGAGTAGCGATCGCCCATCTCCTCAATCCTAGCGTTGATTAAAGCTTGACCATCAGAGGTTAAAACCCGCAAACCGATTTCGGAATTCCCAACTTTACCTAGTTTTTGCCAGTTTTGATCCAGGTTTTGCTGTAAATAAGATTCCCAAATTGCTTGTTGTTCTGGTGCTACAGAAACTACAATCCGTCCACCACCTTCACCAAACAATATTTCGTCTAGACGCTGCGAATCATTTTCCGGTAACTTTAAGCTAATTTCTGCACCCAGTTTACCTGTGATACAACTTTCAGCCAGAGCAATTATCAAACCACCCTCAGCACAATCATGGGCTGAACGTATCCAATCTTGGCGAATTCCCTCGCGACAAGCTTTTTGTATCTGTCGTTCCCAGTCAAAATCTACTCGTGGTGGTTTACCAGCAACAGTATCATGAATACTGGCTAAGTATTCTGAACCACCTAAAGTTAACTCACAAGACAATCCACCTAACAAATAAATGATATCCCCTGCTGTCTGCCAAGCTTGACCGCAAATTTTGCTGAGATCGGGAATCAACCCCACCATACCCACGACCGGAGTTGGATAAATAGGCTGGGGATTACCTTGAGAATCAAAAGTTTCATTATACAAAGAAACATTACCCCCTGTTACTGGGGTTGCTAATTCCCGACAACCTTCTGCCAAACCACGACAAGCTTCTGCTAATTGCCAATAACCAGTTGGTTTTTCCGGACTGCCAAAATTGAGATTGTCTGTCACCGCTAGAGGTTCTGCACCTACACAACTAAGATTGCGTGCTGCTTCTGCGACTACCGCTTTTGCACCTTCGTAAGGATCAAGATAAACGTAGCGGGGATTACAATCTACTGTAGCGGCAACACCCGATTTTGGATTTTGGATTACCCTGTGGGTAGCCAGATTGGGGATTTCTTCTAATGGACGTAAACGAATTACCGCAGCATCCGCACCACCAGGTAACATTACTGTATTGTTCTGCACTTGATGATCGTACTGGCGATAAACCCAGCGTTTGGAAGCAATAGTCGGATTATCGAGCAAAATCAACAAAATATCATTCCAAGTATGCTGTTTGCCTTTAATTTCTACGCCAGCAGTTGTATATGGAGGTAAAGCATCTGGTGTCCATTCCCAGGCTTGACGTGCATATTCCGGTGGTTCTGCTAGTAATTCCCTCTCATACACAGGTGTATTTTCTGCCAAAGCTGTCGCAGGAATTTCTGCTGCTATTTTACCTTGAAATAGAATCCGCACAACTGGTTCGGCAATGACTGTACCAGCAACAACCGCATGAAGTCCCCAACGATGGAAAACATCGATTAACTCTTGTTCCCGTCCTTTTTGGGCTACAAATAGCATTCTCTCTTGAGATTCGGAAAGCAGATATTCATAGGGAATCATCTCCAGTTCGCGCACGGGTACTTTATCTAAATCAAATTCAATTCCTACACCACCTTTGGCAGCCATTTCTGAGGTGGAACAGGTGATACCAGCAGCACCCATATCTTGGGCTGCAACTACTACACCTGTTTTAAAGGCTTCCAGACAAGCTTCTATTAAAGACTTTTCCAAAAAGGGATCACCGACTTGCACCGCCGGGCGATCGTCCATTGATGCATCACTGAGTTCAGCACTAGCAAAACTTGCGCCCCCCATACCATCGCGTCCAGTGGTAGAACCGACATATAATACAGGATTGCCAATACCAGATGCCCCAGATTTAACAATTTCGGAGGTTTCCATCAATCCCAGGGCCATGACGTTGACTAAGGGATTGCCAGAGTAAGCAGGGTCAAAGTAAACTTCGCCGCCGACGGTGGGTACTCCCACACTATTACCATAGTGAGCAATTCCTGCAATGACGCCGCTAAACAGCCTTTGTGTTTTGGGGTCTTCTAGAGAACCAAAGCGGAGGGAATTTAAAATGGCTATGGGACGCGCGCCCATTGTAAATATATCACGCAGAATGCCTCCAACACCAGTAGCGGCCCCTTGAAAGGGTTCAACTGCACTGGGGTGGTTGTGAGATTCTATTTTAAAAGCCAGTCGTAGTCCACCACCTAAGTCTACAACTCCGGCATTTTCACCAGGACCAACTAGGATGCGATCGCCTGTGGTAGGAAACTGTTTCAGTAAAGGGCGAGAATTTTTATAACAGCAATGCTCCGACCACATGACCCCAAACATACCTAGTTCAGCTTTGTTGGGATGACGCCCTAGTCGTCGGACTATTTCTTGGTATTCTTCAAGTTTAAGACCTTCAGATGCAATTTCTTCAGGAGAAAAGGGAGGTTCGCAAGCGGTGGTCATGGAAGTATGCACCAAGGGGACAGATGATTATTGTATCGATTTTCTGTCCCATTCCCGTAATCAATTGAAAATAAGGAACGGGGAATAGAGAATGGGGAATAGGCAAATCCTCAACAGATGCTCAAATCTGCATAAATTTGCTATTGTTCTTCTGATGAATTGCTTATCGAGCAACAACAAAAATACATAATTTTTTAGCTTAATTTCTGGCAACCACTAATACTCCAGTATTTTTACGAATACCAAAAATAAAGACGATTTCATAATATATATGTTTACTACATTCACAAACCAGTCAGCCTTGAGAGCAAGAAGTTTTGCTAGATACAAATTTACTGCAATAAATTTGTGATGACAATCACAAATCTTAATGATTAAGATCCTATTCCTGCAATTGCCAAACAGAGAGAATAAATGACAACTGAACTCTAGCCGAGTCATTAATAGGGAACACACTAATTGCCGACAGTCTCATTAAAGCCTGTCGGCTTTTTATTTGTGAATAGTTTGTGAATAGTTTGTGAATAGTTGATTGTTCCAAACAGGAAACAACAACCAACCACCAAACAAAACAAATAAAATATCCCCACAACTTGTTGGTAACTTGACAGAGATTCTGCCAGAGCCACTAGCAAGTGTGGGGAGTATGATGGTATTAAGAAATAATGATCAATATGCAGGTGCTATTTTGCACTTAGACCAACCAAGGTGGGATTACACCTTGAGACAGCATGAGTACTCACTTGAAATTAAGACATCGCTTGGATAATGTAATCAAAGTAAGGTGCTGCTTCCAAAGAATCGTTTGCATTCAGTAAATCAAGGGAGGCTTTTTTCAGACAGTTGATGGCTTCTACCATTCCAGGTACAGGAACACCCAAGGAATTGTACATTTCTCGCACACCAATCAAACCAATTGTTTCAATTGGTTCTTTGTCGCCAGCAAGTATGCCATAAGTAATTAGGCGTAAATACCAACCAAAATCACGGATACATAAAGCACGCTGGCGTTCTCCGTAAGCATTCCCTCCTGGCGAGATAAAATCAGGACGCTTTTGCCAAAGCTGTTTGGTAGCTTCCTGAACTATCTTTTTTTCATTTTCAGCTAGGGTACTAACAATACGTACTCGCTGTTCGCCAGTTTGCAAAAAATCTTTGATGCTTTTGAGTTCGCCACTGCTAGGATAACGCAGTTCGTCGTCAGCTTTGAAAATAACTTGGCTTACTACAGTCATGATATTGAATCACGAGATTTATTATTTGCTAGTTTAACGAGTCTTGTGTCCACAAGTGAAGGGGGATTGGGGATTAGGAATCGGGGATTAGGAATCGGGGATTGGGTATGGTTAACAATAACCAACTACCAACCAGCAATAATTGACTAATGACAAAGGACTAATGACCAATACTTTTTGGAAACAAGGTGAATTAATAGAAATTAACATTACAGACACAACTGATACAGGCGATGGAGTGGGACGATCGCACCAATGGGTGGTGTTTGTACCAGATACTGTACCAGGCGATCGCGCTCTTGTCCGTCTAGTACATGTCAAATCTACTCATGCTTATGCCAAGCTGCAACAAATATTACAACCCTCTATCTACCGGATTCGACCAAGTTGCATTGTGGCTGATAAATGTGGTGGTTGTCAGTGGCAACATATAGATTATGAATATCAGCTAGAAGCAAAACGCAATCAAGTTATCCAAGCCCTAGAACGTATTGGTGGTTTTGTGGAACCACCTGTAGATAGAGTTTTAAGAGCTGTTTCTTTTTTAGGTTATCGCAATAAAGCCACCTATCCTATGGGTGTATCTGCAACTGGAAATGTCCAAACAGGCTACTACCAAAAAGGTAGCCATCAATTGATTAATTTAAATCAATGTCCAGTACAAGATCCACGATTAAATTCTTTATTGGCAGAAATTAAACAAGATATTCAAGAGCGAGATTGGCCAATTTACAACGAACAACATCACAGAGGAATAATCCGTCATCTTGGTTTACGCATCGGTCGTCGCACAGGAGAAATATTATTGACTTTAGTAGTCAAAGATTGGAATTTACCAGATATCGAAGAGCAAGCACAGGAATGGTTAAATCGCTATCCTACTTTAGTAGGGGTTTGTTTAAACCACAACCCTAAACGCACAAATACTATTTTTGGATATAAAACTCGTTGTATTGCTGGTATTGCTTACTTGCGAGAAGAATTTGCAGGTTTAGAATTTCGCATACGTCCAGACACATTTTTCCAGGTTTCTACGGAGACAGCAGAAAGTTTATTACAGATTATTCAATCAGAACTGCACTTACAAGGAACTGAGGTGCTGCTTGATGCTTATTGTGGTATCGGTACTTTAACTTTGCCATTAGCAAAACAAGTTCGCCAAGCAATTGGGTTGGAAATACAACCAGAGGCGGTAGAACAGGCTCTTAACAATGCTGAATACAATCAAATTACTAATGTCACTTTTGTGACAGGTGCAGTGGAAAAATTACTGCCACAATTAGAAATTAAACCAGATATTGTTTTGCTAGATCCACCACGTAAAGGATGCGATCGCCAAGTTATAGAAACTTTACTAGAATTTCAACCAGAACGTATCGTTTATGTCAGTTGTAAAGCCGCAACCCTGGCACGTGATTTGAAATTATTTTGCGAAAAGGGTGTATATACACTTACACGTGTACAACCAGCAGATTTTTTCTCTCAAACCGCTCATGTAGAAACAGCAGCTTTTCTTGTGCGATAGCTATTGTTGCACAGGCGCTATGAATCCATTCAAATATATCTATGCATCGCAGCATTTCAGTTGAGTTAAACATATATTAAGTCTTTTAAAAAAACTCAAATCGAAATTTTGTAGTCTAGCGGATAGTAAAAATGCTAGACTTGAATTAAGCTAAGAATATAGTTCTAATTGTGCAAAAATATAGAAGCCGCATGGGCTATTCTCAAATATGAATTGGGTCGTCTAAACTAAAGTTCGGCAGGTGAAAGAGTATATATATACTCTTTTATGTATGCACAGCACTTTTTGAATTGCTAACTGCTTGGGCAGGTTTACTTAAGCCGTTTTATGTGAGACAGCCCAAAATCATTAGGAGAGCCAATGCTCCCTAGCATTTTCAAAATTTAGTTCCAAAGACGTTAGGTTTGAAGGCAACACGACCACCTCACAATTTATCAGGGTGCCTGTGACAGCAAACTGATGTCTAGCTAACTCTGAAGCTGCGGGGTTTCTCTTGTGATCACCATTTCACTCCGTCCAGTAGGACGTTGTTGGGGTACTATTAGTTTTGCCTCAACTCTATACCTCTGTCCAATATTAGATTTACTTCTGGCAGAAATTCCCACGCCAATGCAAGCCGAATTACGACTAGGACTTCAAGAAGCTCTAGTCAATGCGGCTAAACATGGCAATAATCTTGATCCTAGTAAAAAGGTAGTAGTACGTTTTTCCTTAATAGATAATAAATATTGGTGGATCATCTCAGACCAAGGGGGAGGTTTCATTCCTTCTTGTAATTGTGATATAGATCCAACAGAGTATCTACCACCAGATGAGTCAGAAAACGGTCGTGGTTTATCGATTTTGCATCTTATTTTTGACGAAGTAGAGTGGAACACCAAAGGTACTGAGTTAAGACTTTGTAAGCAATTAGAGCAAGCTCGACCGCGTATACCATTATTGCGGAATTAGAGATTTGGTAATAGGTGATTAGTAATTGGTAACAGGAAAACCAATTACCAATTACCCATTACTAATTACCCTTTTCCGTGTGTAGGACAAGGTGGTGCAGAAATAGAGCGATCTAACCAACCTGTCGCTTGTTCTAACCTTGTTAAAGCTTCTTCTGGTTCTTCCTTAAGGAGGAAGACAAGAGCTGCTGCTAGTTGTTCACTAGCACGAGCTTTACGGTTAGACTTGAGGCGATGCCAATCATTAGGAGAAATACTCAATCTCTCCATGAGAGCTTGAGCTAATTCTAGAGTAGTAAATTCATTCAGTTGACTGTTTTTAAGCGGCTGTGTAGATTGAGACATACACTCCAAGGTATTGTCGCATTTACCTTTACTCTACTACTTTAATGAAGCAGCCTCAAAAACCGTCAGAACCACCACAAGAGGATAATCAAAAACTTGATTTTGAACAAGAACTCTTAGAAGTCGAGCGATCGCTTGTGGGTTTAAAAGAACGCCATCAACAGGTGCTACGCGATCGCCGTCAACAAAAACAATTACAATATAAACTTTATAAACTCAGTCAAGATAAAAAACCGACACCAGAAATAGAAGCTGAGTTACGACAAATTCAACAGCAGTTGGAAGTATTAGAAGTCTGCTTAGAGAGTCAGCTGTTTTCGTGGCGCAGTTTTAGAGAACCTTTTTGGCAAGCGATACGCTTTGGTGGATTAGGCGTTATCATAGGTTGGATATTAAAGTCTTGTGCTGGGTAGAGATCGGGGATCGGGGATTGGGGATTTATTTAAGAGCTAAATCTTTTAAATTAAAATTTAGAGTCTACAATTCTAAAAATGTCAAACTCTAGATTTTATGCTCGGATACAAACATGCCAAATCAAAGAATTGTAGAAATATTACGAAATGGTCAGCCTGATGATTCACTAGAAATTAAAGGCTGGGTGCGTACTAAACGTGAATTAAAAGGTTTTACTTTTATAGAAGTAAATGATGGTTCATTTCTGGCTAACTTGCAAGTGGTAATTAATCAAGATTTGCCAGATTATGAAAATATCTTAAAAAAATTAAATACAGGTGCTTCTGTGGAAGTGGGTGGAGTGTTAGTTGCTTCTCCCGCTAAAGGACAGCGTGTAGAATTAAAAGCAGATAGTGTCAAAGTTTACGGAGAAGCTGATCCCGAAACTTATCCTCTGCAAAAGAAACGCCATTCCTTTGAGTTTTTACGAACAATTGGACATTTGCGATCGCGTACTAATTCTTTTGGTGCGGTTTTCCGTGTTCGTAATGCTTGTGCTACAGCTATTCACCAATTCTTTCAAGAACGCGGTTTTATGTGGGTACATACTCCTATTATTACCGCTAGCGATTGTGAAGGTGCAGGAGAGCTTTTTAGTGTCACGAGTTTAGATTTAAAAAATATTCCCCGCACAGAAAATCAAACTGTAGATTATACTAAAGACTTCTTTTCTAGACCAACATACTTAACAGTTAGCGGTCAATTAGAAGCCGAAATCATGGCGATGGCGTTTAGTAACGTCTACACTTTTGGTCCCACATTTCGTGCTGAAAATTCCAACACTTCCCGTCACTTAGCAGAATTTTGGATGGTTGAGCCAGAAATGGCTTTTTGTGATATTCACGGGGATATGGATTTAGCTGAGGAATTCCTCAAATATATTTTTAAATATGTGCTGGAAAAATGCCCAGAAGACATAGAATTTTTTAACCAGCGTATTGATAATACTGTGTTAGCGATCGCAGATAATATTATCAACAGTCAATTTGAACGTATCACCTATACAGAAGCCATCAAATTTTTAGAAAAAGCCGATGTGCAGTTTGATTATCCTGTTAGTTGGGGTTTAGATTTACAATCAGAACACGAACGTTATCTTTGTGAACAATTATTCAAAAAACCAGTAATTGTAACTGATTATCCAACCCAAATTAAAGCCTTTTATATGCGCTTAAACGATGATGAAAAAACCGTCGCTGCAATGGATATTCTCGCACCAAAAATAGGTGAAATTGTCGGCGGTTCCCAACGGGAAGAACGTTTAGAAGTTTTAGAAAGGCGGGTACTCGCGCAAGGAATGAAACCAGAAGATTTGTGGTGGTATCTGGATTTGCGCCGTTATGGTACTGTTCCTCACGCTGGTTTTGGATTAGGTTTTGAAAGACTGGTGCAATTTATGACGGGGATGGGGAATATTCGTGATGTGATTCCTTTCCCACGTACACCAGAGAGTGCGGAGTTTTAGTTATTAGCTTGGAGCTAAATATTAGGATGCTTTTAGTGGTGTGATAAGACCAAATGGTAGATTAAGAATAGGTTGATTTGGCGTCAAGAAAACCAACTTATCCTTATGATGTTGGGTTGAATTTATGAGACCCAACCTACAAAATTTGTTGCATCATCTTTAAGTTAAATTTTGAAATATTTTAGACTCTAAGCTGTTTCTCAATTGCATTACAAGCTAGGCTAACACCATCTTCTGCTTGTACAATGCGTCCGATATTTGCTGCATTTGCTGCATACTTGGGATTCCCCAACAATTCATTTAACTCCTTTGCAATTCGTGCTGCTGAATATTGCTTACGGTGAATCGTAACAGAAGTTCCTAATCGTTTGGCCCGTGCTGCATTGTCGGGTTGGTCATGGCTGTAGGGCATAATTACATAATTAGAGTTGGGCGAGCTGCGCGCAACGCCTGAGCTGTGGTTCCAATACCGCCCTGATGTGCGATCGCACAAGCGTGAGGAAAAATCTGAGAATACGGCGCGTAGTTGACCGCAATCACATCTGCTGAAAGATTTTCTGGAGGCAGATTTTTACCAATTAACAAAACAGCACGACGGTTTAACTGTTTTGCAGCTTGGATGCTTTCTTGGTAGAAATTACCAGCGTCCATTACGGCGGCTGATCCCAGGGTGAAGACGATTGGCGGATCACCTACCTCTAAAAACTTTTTAAGTGCTGGAGTTTGAGTTATGAGTTTGAATTCGTTACAAATCAACTCATAACTCAACACTCATATATTAGAGCTTGCTCTATGCCATTTGATTTTCAATCGCCCACCGTGCTAATTCAGTACGATTGTGGAGATTGGTTTTGCCCAACATGTTGGACACATGGCTTTCCACTGTACGCTGACTAACATTTAGTTCTTCAGCAATTTCGCGGTTAGCTAAACCCCTAGCGACAAACTGAACAACTTTCAATTCGGTTGGGGTTAACTGCACATCAAAGGGAACTTGAATACGCGAACCGTTGTCTCCTCCTTTGGCTTGATGTTCTTTCCAGCGAATGGTTTGCTTGAGAGACGATTCTACCTGCGCTACCAATTCTTCTGGTTCAAAGGGCTTGACCATGTATACATCAGCACCTTTATTTAGTCCTTTAACCCGGTCTGCGCTTTGTCCCTTTGCTGATAGAAATAGAACAGGAATCCAACTAGTGCGTTCGTTTTGTCGGACTTGTTCAACAAAGGTATATCCGTCCATTTCGGGCATCATCACGTCGCAGATGATCATATCTGGAACATCCTGCTCTAAAATTTCCAAAGCTTCTCGACCATTTTCTGCGGTGATGACTTCATATCCCCGGAATTCCAAGTAGTCCTTCACCAGCAAGATGAGGTTAGGGTCATCATCAATGAGTAGAAGTCGTTTGTAATCTTTCATGCTGGGTTCTTTCATAGCAGTGGCACTTGTCGCGCGTAGATCCATAGGGGCCTTGTATAGCGATCCTTTTTGGTGGATGATTGTGATGTTGTGCTTTTTCCTACTTAACTTGCCTTTGTTGAGTAAATATCTCAAAATAGAAACTTACTTTCCTTGAAACTACTTCATCATCAATGGCAAAAGTCCAGTAAGGATACGTAGAGCAGTAGTATTTATAATGCGTTATTATATATCGGTTTTAAAGGAGCGGACAAAAAAACTTCAATAGAATAATAATCCTCATAGATTATCAAACTTCACTCGTTCCAAGATGCTCCTAGTAAACACTTAACCCGCACTTTTGTAACTGACCGCTTCACTATATCCCTTAGATGTTAAGCTTCGATTCAGCTTCTGTTCAGCAACTACAGAGGTTTCTGACAGAGGATGAACTAAAAAAGCATATTCTTCCACAACATTATTTCCAATTAAATGTTCCTGGATAATCCGCTCGATGACTTCCGGGGTTGCTTGGCGATACCAGACACCATCCGGGTAAACCACCATTATCGGCCCAGAGCAACAAACTCGCAAGCAATTAGCTTTGGTTCGGAACATGCAACCAGGACGATCTTGTTTAGCAACATCCAACCCCAGCTCCTTCAGCCGCTTTTTTAAGTATTCCCATGCTTCTAGACTGGCTTGCTTGGAACAACATTTAGGCAGTGTTTGATCAGCACAGATAAAAACATGTCGCTGAATCTTTGTTAGTCCTAAAGTTTCTACAGATTTATTTAGGGCTTTATTTTCAGGTGATAGAGTTGCTTTCTGTATTTTATGGCTGAACTGGATCACTATCTTGTTACCCATCTCACGCTTTCTGATTTCTGTTCTATAACAAATTCCAAGCTTTGCAAATAAAGTTGACTATATATAACTATTCGTTACTTGAATTGGGGATTGGGGATTAGGGATTGGGGATTGGGGATTGGAATAAATTCTCCCTTGTCCTCCTTGTCCTCTTGTCCCCGATCCCCAATCCTCAAAAGTTCGGGAACCCGTACAACCTGAAATATTGCCATTGCATACAGTCGTTCGCTAAATTAGCACTCAGGAGTTGAGAGTGCTAACTCTGGAGAAATTCGTATGGCAGCTGTATCTCTAAGCGTTTCTACTGTAAAACCTTTGGGCGATCGCGTATTTGTAAAAGTGAGCGCCTCTGAAGAAAAGACCGCCGGTGGTCTGTATTTACCCGACACCGCCAAAGAAAAACCCCAAGTTGGGGAAGTTGTTGCGGTTGGTGACGGCAAAATTAAAGATGATGGTTCTCGTCAAGCATTGGATGTGAAAGTAGGGGATAAAGTTCTCTACTCCAAATATGCTGGGACTGATATCAAACTAGGAACCGACGAATACGTACTACTTTCTGAAAAAGACATTTTAGCAATTGTTTCTTAGTGATTGGTCATTGGTCATTGGTCATTGGTTGATTACAAATGACAAATGGCAACAGACAGAAGACAAATGACAAACAACGAATGACAAAGGACTACTAGGAAATTATGGCAAAGCGCATTATCTACAACGAAAACGCTCGTCGCGCCCTAGAAAGGGGTATGGATATCCTGGCTGAGGCTGTGGCTGTCACCCTCGGTCCCAAAGGTCGTAACGTAGTACTAGAGAAAAAATTTGGCGCACCCCAAATCATTAATGATGGTGTGACCATTGCTAAAGAAATTGAATTAGAAGACCACGTAGAAAACACTGGCGTTTCTTTGATTCGCCAAGCTGCTTCTAAAACTAACGATGCTGCTGGTGATGGAACCACCACTGCTACCGTTTTAGCCCACGCAATGGTTAAGGAAGGCTTGCGTAACGTAGCAGCTGGTGCAAATGCCATTCTGTTGAAGCGTGGTATTGATAAAGCTATCAACTTCTTGGTAGAAAAAATTAAAGAACACGCTCGTCCTGTTGAAGATTCCAAGGCGATCGCTCAAGTTGGTGCAATCTCTGCTGGTAACGACGAAGAAGTCGGTCAGATGATTGCCGAAGCTATGGACAAAGTTGGTAAGGAAGGCGTAATTTCCCTAGAAGAAGGGAAATCTATGACCACCGAATTGGAAATCACCGAAGGGATGCGCTTTGACAAAGGTTACATCTCTCCCTACTTTGCCACCGATCCTGAGCGGATGGAAGCGATTTTCGATGAGCCTTTCTTGTTGCTCACCGACAAGAAAATTGCTTTGGTACAAGACCTCGTACCTGTACTTGAACAAGTAGCTCGTGCTGGTCGTCCTTTGATCATTATCGCCGAAGACATCGAGAAAGAAGCTTTGGCAACCTTGGTTGTGAACCGCCTACGTGGTGTACTCAACGTAGCTGCTGTGAAGGCTCCTGGTTTTGGCGATCGCCGCAAAGCTATGCTGGAAGATATCGCCATCCTCACTGGTGGTCAGCTGATTACCGAAGATGCTGGTCTGAAGCTAGAAAGCACCAAGTTGGATGCTCTGGGTAAAGCTCGCCGCATCACCATCACCAAAGATAACACCACCATCGTTGCTGAAGGTAACGAGCAAGCTGTGAAAGCTCGTTGCGAACAGATTCGTCGTCAAATGGACGAAACCGAATCTTCCTACGACAAAGAAAAATTGCAAGAGCGTTTGGCTAAATTGTCCGGTGGTGTAGCAGTCGTGAAAGTTGGCGCTGCTACAGAAACCGAAATGAAAGACAAGAAGCTACGTTTAGAAGACGCTATCAACGCTACCAAAGCTGCGGTAGAAGAAGGTATCGTTCCTGGTGGTGGTACAACCCTGGCTCACCTCAGCCCTCAGTTGGAAGAGTGGGCAAATGGTAATCTCAAAGATGAAGAGTTGACTGGTGCGCTGATTGTTGCTCGTGCTTTGGCTGCTCCTCTGAAGCGGATTGCTGAAAACGCTGGTCAAAATGGTGCTGTCATCGCTGAACGAGTCAAAGAGAAAGAATTTAACGTTGGCTTTAACGCAGCTACCAATGAATTCGTTGATCTGTTGGCTGCTGGTATCGTTGACCCTGCGAAAGTGACCCGTTCTGCACTCCAAAACGCAGCTTCGATCGCTGGTATGGTGTTGACAACAGAGTGTATCGTTGTTGACAAGCCTGAGCCTAAAGATAATGCACCTGCTGGTGCTGGTGCTGGTATGGGCGGCGACTTCGATTACTAAAATTCTGTAGTTACCTAAATTAAAAAACAGCTGCTTTCGTTGTGGAGGCGGCTGTTTTTTATAAACAACTTTAAGTTAAAAGTTAAAAGTTAAATTATTTATCAAGGTAATTTAATTATTATTGTGGAGTGAGGACAAACAAAAAATTTGAGTTACGACAACGCTTGTAAGTATTTAGCCGAACAGTACCCAATTGAATTTGTACGCTGGTTACTTGGTGTAGAACCACAGCATATCGAGGTACTGAAAACGGAACTAACTCTAGAACCAATTCGTGCTGATTCTGTTACCTTTCTGCAAGCAGAAAATCAAATTTTACATCTTGAAATTCCTGATAGAGAAAAAAAACAAAATATTGCAGGTTGTATCGAAATTTTGGCAGGTTTGCGATTTGAAAAAGATTTGATTCGTAATTTCTTACGGGAGGACATTATGCGAGAATCTGTGATTTATCAAGATATTTTACAGAAAGGAAGAAAGCAAGGGGAAGAAAGTTTGATATTACGTCAGCTTCATCGGCGTTTTGGTGAGATTGATTCATCTTTAATTGAAAGGCTTCGGGGATTATCTGCTGAACAGTTGGAGAACTTGGGAGAGGCGCTATTAGATTTTTCTAATGTTGCGGATTTGATAGCTTATTTGGAGCAGTTGGAGAGGAGTTAAAGCTTAAATTACTACTGTCCCACAACCAAAGGATAGTTAAACTGGTCAGCTATTGGTTGTAAATCATCTGACTCTTGATTGTGAGATTGTGCTTCTAGTAATTTACGTGCTACATCACGAGCAATTTCTAAAATTTCAGCAACTGTGCGTCCTTGAGCAACTAAACCTTGAATTTCATCTGATGTTGCTAGATAAACCCCTTCTGGTAGTTTTTCGATGTGTAGGTTAACTATTCTTTCCATGGTTTTATGCAGCTTGGCAGAAAGAGCATTTTTAGTAAAACTAGGGTTATAAGGGCTGATATAGTCAAATCCTCCCTTTCTTAAATAGTAGATTTAAATAGAGCGATCGCACTCCAAATCTATTTTCGTATCCTCTACACTTCTCAATGACAACCCACCCTGAATCTACACCCTTACATACTTTCAACCCCCCGTCAGACAGATGCTTTAGGCTTGAGCTGATGTTGATTATCTACTTCAATCCCATTCGCAGTTCAGCTAGACGCTGCCTTGCTTTAGCATCAATAGAGTTAGCTAGGAATCTACCATTAGATTTTTTCCGTGGTTGATACCTTTGCCGCACCCGACAAACTGTGGCTTGTACTTCATAACATAACTGCTGTGCTGATAACCATTCTGCCCCATACCCCTGTACCATCAGTTGTTGAACACGGTCTGATGTGGCAACAATCACGCGGGAAATTAAAGATTGAGCTATGGAAGGACGCAGAGACGCACAGGCTTTTTCTATATATGTGTCTGCTGTTTGACCGAAGTCGGTATAATAGACAGATAAAAGGTCTGTAACGACTTCTTTGTTACTACTAGTATTTTGATATTGGGCATCAAACACTATTTGTGTCTCATAGCCTTGAAATGCGCTGTAATCTGTCAAAGCTTCTACTAATTCCCAGCGCGCCGCTTCTAATCCAGCTTGGTCACGGGTTCTTTTCAGACAAGACCAAGTGCCTATAATGTTGTAGCCGTCCACCAAAAAAACGGCTTGGGGTAAGGAACGGGACATGGTTTTGAATCACAATTATCTAGAGTTAACAAAATTCATTCATAACTTTTATAGTAATTCAATCATCCCTTGTAACACTATGTTACAGTTTCAAAAAACGTAATAGCTTTACAAAAAAGGGATTGGGGAAGGTAGGGGTCCCCTCTGGGGAACTCGGGGTCCCCACTCCCCCCAAGGGAGTGGGGATTAGGGGCGAAGGGGTAATGGGGATTGGGGAAGAGACTTGTTAAATAATTCCCCCCACACTCCCCACACTCCCCACACTCCCCACACTCCCTACTCCCTGCTCCTTTGTCCCTAATCTGTGTCTAACTGCATCAGACGCTGTTTGAGGCGTTGAGCTTCTCCTTTGTCTATTAAGAAGCCTTGTTCTAGCAAAAAAGCGCCGTCACAATAATTTAATTCATCTAAGCGATGAGTAACCCATAGGGCTGTGATACCCCTAGTTTTGACCAATTTGCGGACACTAGCCACTAATTCTAGTTGACTATCTGGATCGAGTAAGGCAGTGGGTTCATCTAGTAGTAAGACTGCACAGTGACGAGCCAAAGCACCAGCGATCGCTACTCGCTGTTTTTGTCCTCCACTCAAAGCATAGATGGGACGTCGTTGCAGTCCTAACAAATTTACTGCTGCTAATGCTTCCTCGACTCTGATTCTGATGGCAGGTAATGGTAATTTTTCTTCCACTAGCCCAAAAGCGATATCAGCACCAACAGTAGGCATTACTAATTGATGATCAGGATTTTGGAAAACAAAACCCACTGGATGCAAAATCCCAATTTCACCAGATTGGGGTGCTAGTAACCCCGCTAGCAGTCTGAGCAATGTTGATTTTCCACTCCCATTTGTACCCAAGAGCATCCAAAATTCTCCCTTGGGTACTTCAATAGAGCAAGATTTAATTGCTTTGTCTCCAGAAGGCCAGCTGAAGTTTAAGTCTTTTACCTTAATACCTAGTTCCGCCATTGTTTAAGTCATCTATATTATTCAGATGCAAGGGCGAAGAAACCAGGTGGTCTACCACTAGCGGTGGCTGCACCGTCTTTCTGTATTACCTGTACTCCAGAAATTTCAATAGCACGTACAGCAATTTTTTTCTCTGTTTTACCTTCACACTTGAGTTCTACAATCTCAGGCTTTCCAGAACTCATTGCTGCCAAAATTAGCTGATAAACAGCTTCTGCATCCTCAGCTGTCTTACGCTGTACCGAAATGGGGAAGGGAGTGTTTTTTACGGTCAAATCAATGGTGAACATTTAGCTTTAATTAATTTAACTTTAGGTCTAATTCTAGCGTTAAGGAAACAAACCCAAAGGAACAAGACAGTCACAATGAAACAAGTTTCACCACCAATTATGAAAATACAACTCCTCCTACACCTCTAAACCCCTACACCCCCACACTCATTTTCTAGCTAAAAGAGGGCAGCAAATTAAAGATATAGATATGTTTATGTTCATCTATCTATGGTTGAGATTTTTGTATTTATAACCAGAAATATAAATTTAATTGTGATTTTGATTTAATATTTTTATTGACAAAGATTAAGTTAAGTTAAAAAAAACCTAGAAAAATTAGCGAAGAACACTTAATATGATTAGAGAGAGTAAAAATTTGTAAACTAGATTGACAACCTAGTTTACACTCTGTATTTGATCAGCCAAAAATTGGCAGTCTATAATACAGACAGAAAGTTAAAAACCTGTACTTATAAAGTTTGGAGATTTTTTCTAATGACCATCGCAATTGGACGTAGTACTACCAGAGGGTGGTTTGACGTTCTCGACGACTGGTTGAAGCGCGATCGCTTCGTATTCGTAGGATGGTCTGGTTTATTGCTGTTCCCCTGTGCATTTTTAG
>JAESGT010000067.1_pt1 | contig 39135 bp, 28 predicted proteins | sample 9266261 | NCBI WGS metagenome assembly JAESGT01 (sample SAMN15741584, study PRJNA653494) | algae metagenome | isolation source: Pelatocladus maniniholoensis HA4357-MV3 and co-occurring heterotrophs from... | place: USA: Maniniholo cave near Haena, Hawaii | collected 2009-07-28 | reverse complement strand
CTAGGAGTTATCCAGATTTAGCAAAAGCGATTGAAATTGCTTTTAACCAAGTCTGTTTAAATGATATTCATAATTGGTTTACCCATTGTTGTTACTGTACTTCACTAGATTAAGAAACGCTATAGATCATTTGATTACACAAAGACTCATTGCCTGGGCAAGAAGTCGTCATCCAAATAAAGCCATATCCTGGGCAGTTCGTAAATACTGGAAGACCAAAGGAAATGATAATTGGTCATTCTCCACTTGGGAAGAAGGAATGCGAAAAACTGCTCACCTTATTCAGCATAATGAATTTCCAATTATTAGGCACATAAAGGTAAAAGGAAACAGCAGCCCGTTTGACGGCAATCAAGTTTATTGGAGTAACAGAATGGGCAAACATCCTGAGATGCCCAAACGAACGGCAACCCTATTAAAACAGCAACAAGGAAAATGTTGTTTCTGTGGTTTGACATTTAAAGATGGAGACAAATTGGAAGTAGACCATATCATTCCAAAAGCCAAAGGAGGAAAAGATACATACAGCAATTTCCAATTACTTCATCGTCACTGCCACGATACAAAAACTTCCCAAGATAGAGGTATGTGTGACAAACACCAAATCATCGAGGAGCCGGATGAAGGGAAACTTTCACGTCCGGTTTTGCAGACGAGTCGGAGGGGCGACTCTTCGGCTTAGTTTAACTATGGAAGAAGATTGACGGCTGAGTATATCAGATTTCTTAATATTGCCCAAGGCTCAATTAACGAGTTGGAAACTCATATTCTTTTATCTAGGAGGGTAGGACTATGTAGCCAAACCGATATAGAATTGATAATTATTTTACTCAGAGAAGAAAGTCGAATGATTATTGCTCTTATTAAAAAGCTAGAACAATGATTTCTGTTAAGAGTTCCCTGTTCCCTCTTCCCTTACTAGTGATTGTACTACTTTTAAATTACGGTAATTTACTAGTTCAACCGCAAGCAGTAGCCTCAGTCAAGCGAAACTGCGATCCTATAGGAAGGGTGCTTGGGGACGATGATCGCACTCTAAAAAAGGGGAGTGTAGTTTGCAAAGGTTCGAGTCTCAATCCAAAAGCAGGAAAATTAGTAACAATTCTGTGCTACCAGAACCAAAAAGTTTTGCAGTTAGCAAAGGGTAAGGTTGATGATGCTTCGAGCAAATGTGTACCCCAAGCACAAATAGGACAATCAGGACAATGCACACCCCAAAGTCGGGGCAACTGTCCGAAGCCGAAGAATCCAGGTTCTGAGGAGCCAACGATAATTAGCCCGTACTCTAGCGTAATTCTAAATCCTCGCCCATCAATATCTTGGCATTCTGTTTCTAGAGCAAGCAGTTATGTTGTGAAGCTTGAAGGCAAAGGAGTGAAGTGGACCAGAGAAACCAGAAACACAAAATTCGCTTACCCATCCCAATCCGAAGCGCTCAGGTTTGGAAGTACCTATAAGCTAACTGTATTGGCCATGTCAGGTGACTCTCCTGGGAGCGCTAGTTCTTACGCCTTGAATATGTTGCCCAACTCCATAGCGCAACAGATTTCGTCCATAGTCAAGCAGATTCAGAAACTCAACTTATCGCCAGATGAGGAGGCTCGTGACCTTGACACTATATATATGTCGCAAAAATTGATCACTGAGGCAATTAATGTGCTCTTGGCGCGAATTAATGCAGGTACGACCAACCCAACTCTCCATCGGTTGTTGGGCGATCGCTATCTGGAAGCAGGATTTCCTGTAAATGCAGAGCAGGCGTATACACAAGCGTCGATACTGGCTCAATCAACCGATAATGCTGCTGAACTCGCCAAGGCGGAAGTAGGATTGCAACGGTCAAAATTGGCACAGCAATCATAACTTTTGAATTTGGAATTGGTATAAGGGATCTCCAAGTAATAAAATGCCCAGCCGTATTAAATATATTTTGGGCAAACCCAAGTATTTAGGCGCTTTCGCCCCAAGGGCGAAAGCGACGGCTGGGCATTTTATTATTTGGAATTGGTATAACACAAGGTAGTTTCATTCGCGATTAATTAGTATAAAAGGCGACCAGTAGTAAGGATGACTGTATTTAGGATGTTTTAAAAGATTCAATTGTGCTTGTCGTAGTGCTTCTGCACCAGAAGCACCTTCGTCTAATCGTTTATAAAATTCTCCCATTAATTGAGCAGTAGATTCAGCGTCTACGAGCCACAAGCTTGCAAGTGTAGTTTGCGCTCCAGCTTGGAGCGCTACCCCAGCAATCCCTAAAGCCGAACGTTTATCTCCCTTTGCTGTTTGACAAGCACTGAGAACAAGTAATTCAATTGGATGTTGATTATTTTTTAATAAAGAGTCTAACTGTGTGACATTGATTGGCTTGTCCCAAGCCAAAATAAATGTTTTTTCAGGATCGGAACTGAATTGTCCGTGAGTTGAAATGTGAAGAATAGGAAAATTAGCTTTTTTTAGCTGTTTTTCAAATCGCTTGCTTGTAAATTCGGCATTAAGCAGTTCTAATGTGTCATTAGCATTTTGTTTGATATTTGTTATTTCTGTTTCAACTTCTGGCAAGGGGGCTAAATTTTTAGGAATCAATGGATCTTTGAGATTAGGATTAATTTGAGAAATTCCAGCTGCTAAAACCTTTAAAGACCCAGGCTTAAAAGCTAATTGTTGCTGGGATTTGGAACTTAAAGCTATCGAAATATTGTATGAGTTTACTAAATAATTTTGACCATCATGCAGCAGCGCCAAAGGAAAATTTTGAAAAGAAGTATCTAAGACGAATACTAAGGTTCCTGATGTCGGTAAATACTTTTTAATTGGCGCAATCAATAACTGATAAAGAGATTGAGAAATCTGAATAAAAGTTTGTGTATCGACATCAACAAAGCGTTCTGATTGTAAGTTGATTAACAAGGAATTAAAAGCATCAGTGAATAAATCTAAATCTACCATGTGGTGGTGAAATTGACCATTGGTAGATTTGACAATAACATCTACTCGATTGACTAAATTAAATAAGTAAATCGTAGAAACCAGATTTGTTGTTGTTTGAATTTTTGACTCAGTCATAATTGACAATTGGCTGCATTGTAAAAAATTCTTCAATTCTGCTAGTTGCAGCTGCTCCTTTGTCTGAATCACTAGATTTAAATCTGGTTTTTTTCTGGCCAAAAGTAATTTTAAATATTCTTGATATATAGGTTCAATCTTTTCTTTAAAAGAAAATTGAAACTCAGGATTAACTGATAAAATACTGTTTTGAACTTGGTCAATGCTAACAATAGCATCTGCGTATGCCTGAGTTGCTGCTTCAAACTTACCTATTTGTTTGTATAAGCGTCCTAATTGCTGCTGCCACTGGTAGGCAATATCCCAAGCTCGTACTGATTTAGCTATACCTAGAGCTTTTTGAAAATAAATTTCTGAGTTTGGGATTTGACCCAAATCATTATAAATACTGGCGAGAGTTCCTAGAGCATAAGACTGTACTCTTTGATGATCAATTTTTTGTGCCATTTGCCAAGCATCAAGCGCGGCAGATAGTGCTAAATTCAATAAGTTTTTATTTTCATTGTTAAAGAGCTGCTTGAGTTTTGGCTCGCGATTAATTTGTTGCAAGCAGGTTGCAAACTTAAGTTGGGCATAAATAGATTCAATTGTTGGTAATTGTTTAAATTGAACAGCTAGTAATTTTGTCACTAATATTTTGATATCTTGAGTCTTCTGCCCTTTGATTTCAAACTTAAAGTCATCTGGAGAGGATTGTAGGTCTAGCAATAAACTTAATTGATTTAGTTGTGCTAGCACTCCACTACTATTTTGTTGGTAAAGCTCTAAAGCTTTTTGAAATTTGGATTGCGCTATAGAAAGAGCTTTTTGCTTGCCGATCTCATCATCTGTCGATAGATATTTATTTTTCGCTTCATGATAAAGAGTACGCTCTGTGTTGGCTAAATTTAACAAAATGTGGTGATTAAAATTCGCTCCTAGATGAAGATTCTTAGCAAATTTTATAGCGAAATTAAGTATACTTTCTGAAGCATCTGGTTTACCAATTAGTCGCAACACATTACCCAAATTTTGTAATCCAAGGACTTGGGTCTTTTGCAACGCATTTGGCTTGGGAAAAAGAGGAAGGGTTCTATTAGAAGAACTCGATTGGCCCATTGATAAATCAAGGGGTCGAGGGTCTTGTTGAGTAGGGGCAGTACAAATCTCTTGGTCAAGCTTTAAAGCTTGAGTAAGAGTTTGGCAGGCGCGAGGATACAATCCTAAAGCTTGTAGTGCCAAACTTTGATTAATTAAAGAGCCGACCACACCTTCTGAATTGCCTGATTTTCGATAAATTTTGTAGGCATCTGACCAAGTTTGTAGTGCTGCTTGCGCTTGCCCCTGTTGTAATTGTTCATGTCCTTTTTGGGTAAGTTGAATGGCACTATCATCTGGTTTTGATGCAAATACTTCGCCATCAAACCAGATTATTAGCAACAAGATAAGCCCAAAATGCAACAGGAACTTTAAAACAGTTGGTATCGGACGGAGAAATATAATCCTTGCTCTTGCCATGTGTTTGAAGAAGTAGTATCGATTGGAACTAAAGGAATTCCCCAGTCAAGACGAGCGTTAAGACGCTCTGCCAACTGGTAATGTATACCCAAACCCAAGGATGCCAATGTTGATGAGTTTGAAGCGTTAGTTAGTTCATCTGGGGAGTCGTTATTCCATGTTGTACCGATGTCAAAAAAAGGAATTACTTCTAATTGAGATGTTTGTTCTTTAATAATTGGAATACGCACCTCAGCCGAAAATAAAAAACCATTGTCAGTTAGGAAAACATCTTGTCGATATCCCCGTACAGTTGTTGCACCCCCCAATCCAAATTGTTCGAGTGGAACAAGTGGTCTATCAGATATTTGTAAATCTGCTGTTAATAGCAAAGACGCATCTCCCAAGCGACGCAGCCAAGCTGCTTGACCTTGCCAGGAAAAAAAACGGCTATCGGGTTGTGAGGTGTTGATTGTGGCTTTCAATGCCGCAATCCCTAAACTAAACTGCGATCGCGCTGTAATAACTTCTCGTCTACTTTTGGTTGACCAATCTTGGAAGAACCTGATAGCTCCAATGCGAGTATGCCCCTGCTCGTCTGCTCCCCGCGACAAAGGATAGGGAGTGTCGAGCAACTTTGAATCACTTTCTTGTCTGGAAATAGCAATTCCTAGAGCAAATTCTTGAATAGAATTTTCAGTTACTTCTTGTAACAAAGGTTGTCGGAAACTTAAATTGTAAGCACGAGCATCAGAAATAATGTCTAGTTTGGAAAAGGGTTCTTGAACAATATTACTTGAAACGGTTGTGTATGCGAACTGTATACTTCCCCCATCCGAGTTAATTGGAACAGAATAGCTAACTTCAAAAGTGTTGCTACCATCCGTGTTTCTGTATCCGAAGCTGAGGCTGTCGCCTAAGCCAAACATATTGGCATGGGAAATTTGTACTCCTCGCTCAAAGCTGCCGATCGCAGGAGAACGGAAATTATCAACAAAAAATTCAATCCGAAATGGCTGACGTGCTAGAAGTTGGACATTTAAAAAAGATTTACCCAGTTGAGAACCCTCACTCAATTGTGCTGAAATTTTTTCAATCAATGGATCAACTTGCAGTAACTGCAAAGCTTCAAGTAATCGATTAGTATTAAGAGGCTTGTCTGTAAATTTCTGCAATTTTGAGCGGACATAATTGCGAATATGCTTATCTCCTGAGATATTGATATCCTCCAATTTGCCCTCGACAATTTGGATTGTGACTACTGCTGCCTGGGTTTGAATTGCTTGATTTTCTTTAGTAGGGATAAAAGCGCCAGAAGTTGTGTATCCTTTATTGATATAAAGTTGAGTGATGGCAGTACGAGCTTGAAGTAATTCGTCAAAATAAATATCACGAGCTAAGTAAGGAACAACAATTTTCTGCAATTGTTGGTTGCTAAATACTGTATTGCCTTTGAAGATAAATTTCTGAACTCTAATTCTGGTAGGATAATCCCTATATTTGGTGAGATTAGGAATTGGCGGCGTTTTATTTGAAGGATTTAGTAGAGGTTTGTTGTTTGGATGCAGTGGGTATTGAGTTTGAGGTAATACTGGAATTAGTTGACGAATTGGATTTGGGGTTTTTGTTTGTGCTTGAACTGAGTTAAATATTGATTCTAGAAAAACTAAAAAGACAAACATTAAATAAATAGTTATCAAATCATGCCATTTGTAAACATTTTTCATTTGATATATTGAATTTGAAATATACTTTTTAATTCTTCGGAAAACTACAAGGTAATCCGTAGTTATATCAAATTTATTTGTTGAAATTAAATTATAGATATTTGTGAAATATATAGGTTTTTAATATAAGACCAAACGAATTTATCTAGCTAGTTAATTAATATGAGCTAAAAGGATATCCAAAAAAATAAAAGCAAGCACCGTATTAAATATATTTTGTCAAACTCAAGGTAGAGAGAGCTTTCGCCCGCCAGAATCAAGCGACGACACCGGCATTTTATTTCGAGGATCGGTCTAATCCCAAAAATAACACCACTTGATTAATTGTTTAATTAAGTGGTGTTATTTTTGATGGATAGAATATTACAGCAGATTTCAGGTAAATGAAGTACAAATTTTAAAAACAAAGCCGTATACCAAGAGACTTTCAACCCTGTTCCCTATTCCCTATTCCGTTTCATTTTTACTGAACAAAACTGAACAACCCTTTTAGTTTGTTGGCTTGGCCAACCATATTTTCGGGGTGGGTTCTCAAAACGAACAGTTTTTCGCAACAATACTGAAAATAGTCGCAACAACTCTGTTCGTTTTGAGAAGGGTTGTTCAGTTTTGTCAAGTCAATCCCCAACCCTGTTCCCTGCTGTATATTGACTTTATTATTTTTGTCCAATTTGATTACAAGGTAGTGTTGAGTGTGAGCGATTAGTCACATTTTCTAGAGTTGGTTCTGTTGTTAGGCGGATTGTGCCATCTGGATTCGGTGCCCATCCTTGAGCTTCAATATACTCTTGAGTTGGTTCATTGTGAATTGGTTCAGTTGATGCAGTGGAAGAATCTTGCCATCCAGTACTAATGTCGAGAGGATCATAAAGAGGGTTGGGTGGAAGACCACCTTTGCCAATATTTACAAATTCTCCTGTTGCAGCATCGTTGCGATTCCTGGAACAAATTGCACCAATTTTCGGGATATCTATCTGCGTTGGAATGGTAACAGCAGCTTTGGTGAAGTTGGGATTGGGGGCGTTGATTTCGACCGTGCCGTTAATTCCTCTGTCTGAAGAAGCTGTAATTGTGCTATCAGGAGACAGGAACAGTCCAGTAGTATTAATTCTGATATTGCCACCTCTTCCCTCGAAGGCATTAGCTGTTATCTTGCTATTTTCTAGAGCAGCTAGTGTGTCTGCATGAATGGTGATGTTGCCACCTTCACCAGCGGAAGTTGCAGCTGTGATGCTTCCAGTGTTGGTCAATTTAATTGAATCAGCATTTATCTGTAAAAAGCCAGCGTTTCCAGTACCACTGTTCCTTACAGTAACTTGAGCGCCATTATCAGCAGACAAGTGTCTAGTTTCAATAGTTAAATTCCCAGATTCTCCAATTCCTCTAGATTCAGCAGACAAACCACCTTTGCCAAAAATAGATGAAGAACCGCCCTTGAGTTCAATAGAGTCCGCTCTAATTGACAAATTACCGCCTCTTCCCCTGCCTGATGTACCAGTTGAAATAAACGCTCCATCTCTAACAATCAAGTGTTGAGTTGACAAAGTTACGTTACCGCTAGACCCCGTAGCTCTTGGCTCTGCTGAAGCTCCTATAGTGCTGGGAAACTTATCAAGTGCCATTCCGCTGACTTCTATCTCGCGAGCAAAAATTTCCAAATTGCCCCCCAAACCGGATGTGAGGGTTCCGGTAAATATATTTGCTCCATCTCTAACGAGCAAGCGCCCAGTTTTTATAGTCAAGTTCCCACTATTGCCTGTGCCTGTTGGAAAGTTGAGAGCGTATAAGGCACTGTAACTGTATTCTGAAACCCCACTCAATTCCACCACCTCGTTAGCAGAAATGGTTAGGGAGCCTGCCGCACCCTGACCATATGTACTAATATCCACCTGCGCTCCATTGCGAACAAGAAATTTTTCAGTATTAATACTTAGATTGCTCCCAGTCCCACTAGCTCTTGGATAAACTTGAGCGCCCAAGGCAGTCTGGTTTGTTTGAGATGAAATGCCGTTTAGTTCCACTGATTCTAATCCAGTCACAATAAACGTACCTCCGGCTTGGTTTTCCAGAGTACTATTTTCAATCTGAGAACCATCGCTGAGGGTGATTTGCCTACCTATAACCTGGATATCACCGCCACCTTTGCCACTAGCATCGACTGCTGCTTGTTGGGATAATTGAATATCTCTGTAGTTAGAGGTGCTTTCATATCCAAAGGAAAAACCTTTGTTAATTGGGTTGATGCTGACAAGACTGTTTTCCCCAACACTACCCAATTCAATCCTTCCGCCTGCTGTCTTGATGGTTGCCCCTTCTAAGGAAATATCACCACCCACCAAACCTAAAGTTTGATTTGGCTGCACGCGCAGACCAGAACTTGTATCTATAAGATTTGAACTTTTTCTTATGCCTTGGGAATCTCCTTTGATGCGAATATCCCCTGGGTTGGTTCCAAATCCTAGTCCCACAGGTACGCTTACTGTCAGCAGTGGTTCTGTTCGAGAGGGTTGAGTGTCAAAGCTGATGCCATCAGCAAATTTGATACTACTTGCTGTACTACCCACAAAAGAACCGCCAATGTTTAGGGAGGCATTCGGGCCAAAAATAATTCCATTGGGATTTATTAGAAACAGGTTGGCTGTGCCATTGGCTCGAATCAAACCATCAATGTTTGAGACTGAAGCACCCGTGACTCGATTAATAATATTTTGAATGCCAGCAGCATTGTTAAAGAATGCCTCCCTACCAGTAGGAACAGAAAACTCTTGGAAACTGTGGAACAAGTTACTGCCGGCTTGCGTTCCCCCTGTGATATTGAAAGTATTCCCATCCAATTGAACGTTGGAATTACTTGGGAGAGTGCTGTCTGGGATGATTTGGGCAGAAGAAGAATTTGTCCCCAAAGCGATCGCACTACCAATCACAAAACCTAATAGTTCTAAAGAAGTTTTTGATTTTGAACCAGGCATAAAGATGACGAATATTTGGGTTTAGCTATCAGCTGTTTAGCTTGATATCGCTAAAGTTCAACTCTGCCGAATCAATTACTTTTCCTCCTTGAAATGCACGAAGAACTTGCTTTTGTAGCAAGTAGTAATCGCCTATTTTGTTGTAAGTATCTTCTGATTCCTCTTCTCCGACAATTTGTTTGGTCTGGAGTTGACGAGAAGTAGTTCGGTAGTGAGTAGCTAAATAGCCTTCTGGTGTATTCTTTGTATCTAAAGTATCTACAGTAACTGCACTATTACCTAATGTGCGATTAACTTGTATTAACTGTCTGTTGGATATTTTATATTTAGCTTCGGTTTTCTCTCCTTGCTCAAAAATTTCCACAGCACCATTGTTATCAGTAGCACCCAGTTTAAAGGTTTTATTGTTATGTTCTTGCTCAAATGGCACTCGTCGGCGGTGAACGACCATCATGCGTAGTGAATTCTCTACATTCTGACGTGCTTGTTCATTGCTAATACCAGTTACCTCCACACTCATGTCTGAATTTACACGAATATTTCCTTTGTGAGTTTCCTGACCATATTTGAACTCTACTGCTGCTGTATATCCTGGAAATTGAGGATTCCAAGTGTAACGATTTTCGTAGGCTTGACGAAAAATTTCTAGAGCAGAGAGGTTTGGGGTTGAAGAATTTGCATTCTGTGATAAAAGGACATGTGAGTCATATGTAGGTTGAGCTATCGCTTGAATTCCTAACGAGTTCAAACTGACTAAAACTATAGTTGAAGAAAAGCCTAACTGCCAAATTTGATGCTTTGAGTGTTTTTTCATAGGATCTTGGAGTTGCTCTCGGTCATAGTTGGCAATAACTTCAGTTTGATAGTTTAGCTTGATTCTGGATTTAAGTAAAACATCCAAACCTAAGCATCAAAATATTTTCGTTTTGGGTAACTTATGTGTCTATTTTGACTAATTATTGCGTAAGTTTAATTGTGTGAACCCACACAATTATATGAAGCCACAAATCCGTCAAAGTCTCATACCATCTTTGTTTTTGCTTAACAAGCGTGCCAATAAACTAAGTTTTTTCATAGTTATATTTAACTAAATTAACTCAGTTTAATTGGAGTAGAAAAATACCCGATAGGTAAACCATCGGGAATCAAGTTTTCAATGTAATTAGTGAGATTACTAGTGATTTAAAGCTAACATTTATCATGTTTTTTTGTAAAGCGAGAAAGAAAAACCCGATGTTTAATTCATCGGGATTCACGTTTCCAATCCATAGAGTCTTAAAATAATTTAACTACATATTGAACATATTAGCTACTGAATAAGCATACTATATCTAAATTAAAAATACAAAAAAAGGTTGCCCATTGGGGAATATTTTAAAATCAATGTCGCCCAGTGGGAGATAACAAAAAGATAATTCCTAAAAAAGCTGTGATTAAGTGGATATTTTGGGTCAATTTTTAGTATTCTTAAGATATCTAAAAGACAGCATTTGCTATTATTTTTAGAGAACCGCATAGCAGTGTATTTAGTGGTATGATTACGAGTACTTTGTTGTCAAACTTACCCCTGATATTGTTTTCGGCTTTGTCACCAGTTATTTTTGGATATCTGGTCTATTTTGTTTGTCAAACTTTCAATCACCATGAAGAATTTTTACTTTCTTCGTAACGCATTTGACTTGGAAAAAAGAGTCAGGCTACCTGCGTCAACGAGAGGAAAAGGCGCTCTTCCCCCTTGCTCTCTGCAAAGAGGCCCTTTTCCTCTTGTTGACTCTGTAGCACACACCAAATGCGAACCCTCTTTTTGGTTGATTCGCTCCCGTAAGAAGAGTTGTACTCAAAAACTTTCAGGCAGTTTCCTAACTCTATATTTGTGTGCAATTGGAGTCACACTTATTGCAATAGTTTTGGGTTTAATGCTAGACACTAATCTTGCTGAGAGTAGTTTTGCAGTATTTATTTTGCTTGTATTGGGAACAGTAGGAATAATATGGGAACAAAAGCTCTCTAGCCTTTTAAAATCTAGATTCAACAACGCATTTGGCTTGGTCAAAACAGATAAATCACTTTGCTTTAAGCCTCCCTCTTTTTGGTTGATTCGCGCCCGGAAACTTTTGTTGATAGCGATTAGTACTTTTTACATGGTTAATAGGTTATCAGCCCCAGCGAAGGCACAGTTTTTTCAAGATGCAGAAACTTGGATGAATTCAAACTTTCAAGGAACAGGTGAAGCAATTCCATTAGTATTTAATACTTTGCGGGGATTGTTTTTACTTTACTTAGGAATTTCTTTAGTGAAGATCATTCAGGCAGCCAGACAGGAAGAAGATTGGCAAAATTTGGCCAGAACACCAATGATCATTGTAGTTGCAGTAACGGTGGGAGATATCTTAACACAATTGATTATTGGCACAGGTGGTACTACCACGACCGGAGGAACTTAACATGGAGGAGCAGCCAAAACCTAAATACCGCACAGTTAACGTAACAGTTGGTAAACAACCATCGATTGGACCATTTCCATCTGACCAACTAATACCTTGGGTAGTCATTAGTGGGCTTTCCTATTTTTTAGGACGTGGGCTGCTAAAACTCAACTGGATTTGGATTGGAGCTGCTTCAGCTTGGGGAATTTCCACTTGGTGGGTGCTAACAGCTAATGGTGCTTGGCGGATTCTCTCAAAATTTATTGCTACCCCGAATTGGGTAAGGGTAAGAGTTCCTTACCAAAGAATTTATACTCCTGCATCTAAACTAAGGAGGCGCAAATCCTCATGACAAAGAGTAGTCAACCCAACAAACAAGGCAAACGGATAGTTGAGAACGGAGAACGCAAAGTACGCCTTTCTCCTTTAGAAGATGCCTTTAGTTTGGTGTCGATGCTGCAATTGAATTTGCAAGGGCGTTCCGTTGGGGCGTATGTACTCCGCAAAGGTGCTAATAACTACCTAATTAACTTCGGTTTTGAGTGTCGAGGGATTCACAACTCGTTGCTAAAAGTGCAAGTCTCACCAGTTTTCGATGCGATCTGTGCAGGGTTAAAAGATTTACCACAAGCAGAGCGTCTTACTATTCATTTAAGCTCGTTCACTGACGATGGGGCGCGTCAACAACAGTTGAAAGAACTGATCAAAAATGCGCCCAACAAAGAATTGCAATATCTTCTGATGGGTTCACGCTCTCGCGTGAGTCAACTAACACAACAAGGTATTCGCAAACCCAAACAATTGAGGCTGTACTGTTCCTATACAGTAGAGCCAGAAAGCCAAGGCACAACAGATGCGATTGAAAAAGTAATTGCCAAACTCGAACGTAGTTGGAAGTCTTTTACTGGCGAACTCTCAGAAATTCAATTTACCCAGATTGAACGCTTACTTTATACATCTTTTACCGATGGCTACCAGAGGTGGGAACAGTTGTTATCCAACAAAATGGGCTTGGATATTCGCCCGTTAAGCGCATCCGAACTTTGGGAAATCCTCTGGCAACGCTTTAATGACACACCACCACGCCCAGTTCCTCAGTTGTTGGTTTTGGATGAAGAGGGATTGCGTGAGGAGGTCTATTCAGAAGTTCATCCCACGTCTTTATTAATGGAAAGCTCCTCATCAATTCCCGTTGCAGACAGACGTTGGGTACACATCAAAGACAAGTACATAGGAGCGCTTACCTTTGTGGACAAGCCTGGCGGTTGGGCAGACAAGGAACATCAACTACGCTACCTGTGGGAAGTACTTAGCAGAGAACGAATTTATGACACCGAGATTTACGCACAACTGACGCGAGCCAACGATGCACTGGTTAAAACTAATATGCAGCGCCTGACCAAACAATCGCAAACTGCATCACAAATAGCAGCATCAGGCAACTCGGTAGATGTCAAAGCAACGCTGAACATTAAGAAAAGCATTGCTGCTCAGGAACAATTGTATGAGGGAGCAATTCCCATCCACACAGCAGTTGTGTTTTTGGTATATCGTTCGAGCCGCTCCCAACTCGATGAAGCTTGTCGTTATCTAGAATCTTGTTTTTTACGTCCAGCATGGGTGGTGCGCGAGACTGAATACCCGTGGCGAGTATGGTTGCAGACTTTCCCGATCACCTGGGAGCGCCTAATGGCAGTTCCGTATAATCGGCGGCTGGTTTATCTGAGTGAGGAAATTCCAGGTTTGATGCCCTTGGTACGCACCAAAAGTGGTGATCATACAGGTTTTGAACTCATCGCCTCAGAAGGTGGAACACCCGTTTTTGTTGATCTTTACACCCAGCACAAAAATTTAGGCTTATTCGGCACAACTCGCAGTGGTAAGTCAGTAGCAGCAGCAGGAATCATTACATCTGCACTCGCTCATGGAATGCCAGTTGTGGCAATGGATTATCCCAAACCTGATGGTACTAGCACTTTCACAGACTACACCCAATTCATGGGTAGTGATGGTGCTTATTTTGATATTGGCAAAGAGTCGAGTAATTTGTTTGAGTTGCCTAACTTAGGCAATCTAGACCCAAAGCTACAGCAAGAACGTTTTGAAGATTATAAAGATTTCTTGCAAACAGCACTGTTAGCAATGATTGTTGGTTCCAAGCGTGGGGAATCGGGAGCGCGAGAAAAAATGGCAACTGATACAGTGCGATCGCTTGTCGCATTGGCTGTGACGGAATTCTTCAGTGATGACCAAATACGCGATCGCTACGCCGCAGCATTCAGCTGTGGCTTTGGCTCAAGCGAATGGGAAGCAATGCCTACCCTGGTGGACTTCTTAAGCTATTGTTCTTATGAAAGGCTTAGACTTGAAGCCAACAGCGGTGATGTCAAAGCAGCTTTAGAACAAGTGAAATTGCGTTTGCGCTTCTGGTTGGAGTCAAGAGTAGGAAAGGCAATTTCTAGGTCTTCTACTTTTAACAGTGATGCTAGATTACTTATCTTTGCACTACGCAACTTGTCCAATGATGAGGATGCGGCAATCTTAAGTTTGAGCGCCTACAGCGCAGCTTTACGTCGGGCGTTAGCAGCCCCAGCGAGTGTATTTTTTATTGATGAAAGTCCAATCCTGTTTGAATACGATTCAATAGCAGCTCTGGTTGGCAGGTTGTGTGCCAACGGTGCAAAAGCTGGGATACGAGTGATAATATCCGCCCAAGACCCCGACACAATTGCAGCTTCTGGAGGTGGGGCAAAGATTTTTCAAAACTTAACAACTCGCCTGATTGGTCGTATTCAACCGTCAGCAATCGATAGTTTTGTACAAATTCTCAAGTATCCCAAGGAGATTATCAGCCGTAATGCAACAGAGAGCTTTTTCCCAAAAAAGGAGGGTGTTTACTCTCAGTGGCTTCTGGACGACAACGGTGTATTCACTTTCTGTCGTTATTATCCAGCCTTTAACTTGTTAGCAGTAGTGGCGAACAATCCTCATGAACAACACCAAAGAACAGCAGCCTTATCGCGATACCCTGACAAATTCATTGCACTGACAGAATTTTCAAAGCAATTAATCGCAAGTAGGTGAAATTATTCTTTTATGAGCAAATTGAAACGGCGAATTGTACGCACTTTAGTGGGAGCGTGTGCCATTTCTACAATTGGAATGAATAGCGCTCATGCATTAGATCTGTTAGGGGTCTTTGATCAACTGCAATATGAGTTGAATGATTGGAATAATTATGTTTCCTCTATTCTGAGTGAACAACTCGAGCCGCTAGTCAAATCTTTGGGAGAAGACTTGCAAATCGCGATTGACGAGGCGATAGGTGAGTTGGGTTTACCTGACCCGACTCAAACAAGAAAAAAAACAGAAGAAATAGTAGCTAACTCTAATACATCTATCAATAAAGTTGAGCGGGCAACAAATGAAATAGATCGCCAAATTACTCGTGCAGTAGTTAACGGAACATTTAGCAAAGAAGGTCAACAGCGTACCAAACAGCAGATAGAAAAAACGCAAACTTCGATTCAACAAGTTCAACAACAGGCTCAAGAAGCCCAACAAGAAGTGGTGACTCAAAATATTATGAAAAAGATTGCGATTCAAAATGCTCAAATAGGTGAAATTTTAGGAGCAATGCGTGCAGATGGACTAAGAATGCAGCAATCTCAAGATTTAACTAATGTCAACCTAACCAATATTTCTCGTTCGTTGGATGGACAAAACCAAGTGCATCAACGAGAGGTGGTAGATCAAGGTTATAACAACTTAAAAATTACAGCACAAGCAAGACTTTTTTGATTTTTAATAGAAGATGCTGTCAATTTCATTTTTTTTCATAAAGCAAAGATTAATTCTTGCTCAGAGCCAAGATCTCAATCCTGGTCAAGCAGTTTCAACTATCACCGACGATGGAGTAGCTGCTTCTGAACAAATCGCAAATGCAATAAACAATCTTTGGGATGATGTACTAGGTGGTGGGTTGTACAGTGCGATCGCAAATGTAGGGATATTTTTCGCACTAGGAACTCTGCTGATTTTTATGGTTCAGTGGACACGGGAAATTTTGGATGGTGAGAGTTCCAAGGCTTTTACCGATTTGATTTACCCACTAGTAGTAATTTATTTACTTTCCAACAACGCCCAACCATTAGCATCTGCGACTAAAGGGTTGAGAGAAATAATTAATACTACGAACAAAACACTTTTAGTAACGACATCAGCATCTATACGTTTGGAAGAAGCATATCGTCGGGTGGCACTTGATGCAGGAAAGACAGATGTGATTGAAAGCTTAAAAAAGCAGTGTGATGGAATTGCTACACCTGCTATTGAAGCAGATTGCTTAAATAGAGTTGCAAAACAAGCCTCAGAAATCAGTAATTCAAACAGAGATAGAAATTGGTTTGACCAACTTAGAGATGCCTGGAATACAAATCTTCTACAGTTAATGGTAAGGGGTTGGTTAATGATGTTTGCTACAGCCTTTCAATGGGTTGTTGAAATCTCCTTATTGTTAACAGGAGTTATGGGACCACTTGCAGTGGGAGGTTCCTTACTTCCTGTAGGTCAAAAATCTATTTTTGCTTGGCTAATTGGTTTCTTTTCTGTAGGTCTTATCAAACTTTGTTTCAATCTTATTTCTGGTTTGGTTGCAACAGTCATGTTAGTTGCGAACAAAAATGATGATTACATGATTTTTGCTTTTATTATAGGAATTCTTGCACCTATCTTATCTGTTGTTTTAGGTGTAGGTGGAGGAATGGCTACTTTCAACAGCTTGTCTAGCGTGACAAGTGTGGGGGTTTCTTCTGTTATGAACCAATTGTTTAAAAAATTCTAGATAAGGCACTCTTAGTGGAGCATCTGACGCAGGTAGGCAGAAGGGAAGAAAATGTGTTCAAGTTTCTGAAAAGGAGAAAACGGTGACAGTCGATTTCCACAATGACAATCCTGAAAGTGCTAAACAAAAGCGGTTAAGATTTTTAAATCGTTCGGAACCAAAAAACTATAATATAGACACTTTAGCATTATTTGCAGTTGGCACTTTTGGATTGCATATCCTCAGCTTTATTCTGTTGATATTGTTGTATGCTTCCTATTCTAAATTAAGCAATAAAGAACCTCCTTCTTTAGTACAATTGCAATCCGGAAAATCTATCAAAGCTATTCCTTTGGGAAGTCAAGAGCGCACTCCCGAAGTAGTCATGCGCTTTGTAAATGACACAATGATATTAATGATGAATGGCTCTGGTAGTTTGGGGGCAACTACGATAGAACAAGCAGGTAAACCAAAGATAGATCCTGGTATTGATATCAGTGGAGGGGGAAAAGTTACAACTGGCGCATGGCAAGCTGCTAATGCTTTGTCAGAAGATTTTAGGAAAGAATTTTTGAAATTACTTGCTGAGATAACTCCTCCAGGAATATTTAAGGGAACGGCTCAAATGGTATTAACACCTCTTTCAATTCAACCACCAGAAAAGATTGATGCGGGTAAATGGAAAGTAAAAATGATTGCTAACTTAACAATATATAGCCAGGGAAATAATTTAGGAGATGTGATTCCATTTAATAAAGAAATTTTTGTGCAAGCAGTAGAAGCACCAGACCCACCTGTACAAATGACAGGATTAACAGCAGTAATTTATGGAATCCGAAGTTCTGGTTTAGAAATTTATGCCATTCGGGATCTAAGACAGGAGAATTTGTGATGAGTAATGGAGTAGATAAACAGCTAGATAAAGAACAAAAAGTATCAGCTTCTAGAGAATGGACTGAAGCAGCATTTGCCAATTTATTGAATGTTGAAGATGGCAGTGTTATAAGAATAGATACTTATGATAAAGATGAAGTAAAACAAAAGCAAAACCAACCAACAGAACATCAAACTTCATATGTTAATCCTAATGTTGTTACTCAAGGAGAATTATTTGATGATCCCCATAGTGGCAAGACTCAGCCAACTTTAGCAAGTAATCCATTTGCGAAGTTTGGCACGGTAGGTTTGGGCTTTGGAGTAGTTTTTGTGATTGCAGCATCAGTTGCTAGCAGAATTATGACTGTACCTAGAGTTGCACCCCCTATGGCGAAAACTACACCTGAAGCAAAACCGGAGGTTGTAGTAGCAGAAAAACAAGAAGTAGAAACAGGAAAATATAAAGCCGAACTGGCTTTAGACGAACAAGCACAAACAATTAAATTATTGAAAAGTTCTAAAAGCCCCAAAACTTCTGCAACGAAACCTAATTCTCAAGACAAGAATGAGGTAAACAAACAAACTACTAAAGACGCGACTCCACCTTCTTTCCCAGTACAAGCTTCCTATATTCCCCAGCCAATACCAAAAAGAGAACTTTATCGTTATCAACAAGCAACCATTTCTCAACCTCAACCCACAGTAAATCCAGTACCAACTCATACAAAACAATCTACACAATCTAATGAACAAAGTACTGATCCACAGCAACAATGGTTTGTTGCTGCTAACGTTGGTAGTTTAAACCTGGGAAATAATGATTCGAGTAAAACAGATGTGACTTCGGTAAAACCTACAAGTGATACAAGAATACAAACTGTAAGTCAACCAACAGATAATCAAATTAATACATTAAATCAAAATTATCCATATACAAATAGTGGTAACGAGGCGAATCGAAGAAATGGAAGCAGGCTTAATAGATCCTGCGATGAACAAAGGGGGCTTTTCGACTATACCCAGAAGCCTGCCTCTATTTCCCAAGCCAAATGCGATAAACAAATTTTAGTAGGGAGCCGTACTTTGGGAGTTTTAGAAACTCCGATTGTTTGGTCTGGTAACAGTAACAATACTGAACAAAAATATTTAATTCGACTGACTCAACCGCTCAAAGCTGATGATAACTCGGTAAGTATAAAAGCTAATTCTTATATCGTAGTTAAGATAAGTAACGCTAATGCTGGAGAGTTCGTGCAACTAACCGCGATATCAGCACTTGTGAATGAAAATGGTGGAGTCAAAGAAAAAGTTATTCCTGAAAACACAATTTTAATTTTAGGTAATAAAGGAGAAGCTCTAAGAGGAAAAGCTAGAAAAGGTAGCACACTTGTTGGAGATTTGATGGCTTCGGTGCTATCGGGTGTCGGTCAAGCTGCTGAAATTTATAACAGACAGGATAGTGAAATTAATATATCTGGCAATACTACTATAGTGACTTCATCAGACAGGCGTAATCTTGGGGTTGGTTTTGCTGAAGGTAGCTTTAAAGAAATGGTACGTAGAATGCAAACAGCCAATCAACAAAGATTGCAATCAATGAAATCACAGCCAAAAGTTTATCTAATTGAACAAGGAACATCTGTTCAACTATTTGTGAATCAAACCATTTTCTTATGAAAATTCAAAATCTTATTACACCAATAATCGTCATTTTGTTGATTATTTGGAGTGAGCAAGGCAATGCTTTATCCATTAGAGAGGTATATTCACAGGATGCTCAAGGAATCACTGGACTTGATACTGTACTAAAAGTGCATCCTGGATATGGATTAACTATTAATTTTATTGCGACTGAGGAGAAAATCAAACAAGTATGGATAGGCGACCCATCACATTTCGCATTCACTTCTAATAGTTGTACACAACAATTGCAGGGAAATCAAACATGTTCTCATGAAGGTGCAACAATTTTATTTATTCGTCAAATAAAGCCGATAAAATTTCCCAATATTTCCTCTAATGAGGATGGAAGCACACAACTAACGATCATTACAAATGGTGACGATGGTAAAGAAAAACAGTATCAATTTCAACTGATTCCGGCATTGGGTAAACCTGCGTATACAAGTTTAGTTATTAAACCAGATTCACAAAAACCTCTACCTTTATTGTTAAAAAAATGACTTTAGAGTTTTTGAAACTATTAGCTTTCTCTAGTCTTCTCTCAATAAATTTTTCCGGCCACTCTTGTGTTGTTGCCAATGAGACGAACCGTCTGTCAGCTTTCAAGGAAAATTCAGAGGAGTCAGTTCCAAGCGTAACTGAAGTTAATGGTTCATGGCGACTTACTGCACCAGACTGGTCAAAAATAACCTGGTCAAATTTACCACCAGTGTCAACTTCAGGTAGTATCAGTTTTCCGCCGACGATTGTGAACAAGATAGGTTATGATCCTTCTCGCTCCTGGTTAGCAGGACAAAATCTAGAAGAGATCATCAAGCTTGGAGATATAGAGGATGCTTTTGAGATTGGGGATTTGAGTCTTAAAAATATATCTACCCTTGTACCAATCGAAAAAAAGCTAACGTTATCAGCTTTTGGGTTAATGAAGTGGCAGACCGTAGAGTCATTGGTAAAAGCAATTCCTTCCTTGGGCGATCTAAATGTAACTCAGGTAAAACCAATTCAAGATTTATTCACCCTTGTAGGTATCAATGATAATGGCTCACTCGCCCAAATAGTACAATCCAATCCAAAAGCAGCCAATCTCTCGTTGGACAAACTTGATTTAAGCCAATACTTTATCGACTCTATTCCTATGCTTACCTCAACTAAGATTGACAAGTTCAAAGATTGGCGGCGTAGCACAATTGGCGAAGTACCGGGTCTCAACCAAATTCCCTTTGATAAGATGCCACAACCAATCTCAGATGGGAATGGTGTAATTGGTGTTGCATCGTTAGTTTTAGGCGAAGCCGAGCATGGAGATCCAATGGTAGGTTCTGGGCAATTTATCTCTGGCAGAGTTAACAGCAATGATGTCACCGTTTCAGTTCCTTGTAATGTTGATGCAGTATGTTCCTACCTAGAACTTGGTGATTTAGCAGGTTCAAGTGGGGCTTTGTATGGTAAGCGTTGGGTATCTGGTTCTTCTCAAAAAGTCAAAGGTGGATTCGGAATTCTAGCTAACGTCAACGGTGGATTGGAACCAACGGGGCGACTGGTTTATGGTAGTGCATTCAAAGTTGTACTGACTGGAGTCAATGAATCTACTGGTACAGCAGACTTTGGCCTATTTTTTCGCCTTTGCACCCATATCCCATTCAGTGGTAAAACTTGTACTCCCTATTTCATTGGGCCAGTACCTTGGATACCAGTAAAAGAGAAAGATTTGGTTATCGTCGGAACTGGTCAATAATACCAATTCAAAATTCACCCAGCAAAATTCACGCATTGTTTCTTGGGGATCTCCAAATAATAAAATGCCCAGCCGTTGCTTTCGCCGTTTAGGCGAAAGCGCCTAAATCTTTGGGCTTGGCCAAAATATATTTAATACGGCGCTTGCTTTTATTACGAGTAAGTGCCTTGAATGGGTGAAGGTGTGAATGGATGAAAGTTTCAACTTAGTAGAGGTAAATAGATATGTACTCAGCAAAAACATCAGATTTTGACAACTCAATCCTTCGTCTCTGACGCATTTATCAAAAAAACCTACGGTCTTTTTTTGCTATTTGCTGCTGTTAAATATTTATTCTTACGCTGATAGAAACAAATGCGTAACTCAGTTCAATACATAGCTACAAACAGTAACTCAAATAATGCTGTATTTAACACAAGCCAACAGCTTGGTGTATTGCTTAAGTCTCAATCTGGCTTAATGCTGCTAGGATGCTTGGTTGTAATTGCTATTTTCTCATGGTTAAGTTCGCACCACAAAAAAGGCAAGGTTGCAACGAGTTATTGGGGTGGTGCTTCTCAGAAGGCAACAGCTCGAAAAAAAGCCACTGAACAAATGAATAAGACCACCCGCAACAACGTGGCACTGTATGTGGGTATGCCGGAGGAAATGCGTGACAAGCTCCAGGCACAGTGGCGTTCTCAAGGGTTAGTGAAAAATTCTTCTCAAAAATGGAGTAAAGCACTCAGAAAACTTAATGCAAGTCCCACATTGTATGTAAGTGATGCTCAAAGGGGAATTGCTGCCATTGGTGCAGCCGGCTCAGGTAAAACTTTCAGTGTAATTGACCCCCTAATTCGTAGTGCTTTTGACCAGGGTTTTCCTGTATGTCTGTATGACTTCAAGCATCCAGCCCAAACAAAACGAGCCGTCGCATATGCAATGAAGCGTGGCTACACAGTGCGAGTCTTTGCGCCAGGATTTGCTGAGAGTGAGTCTTGCAATCCTCTGGACTTGCTCAAAGATGAAGAGGACGCGATCGCCGCCGCACAGATGACACAGGTTATTTCTCGTAATTTTGATCGTGGTGGCAATAACAGTGGCGACAAATTCTTTGAAGAAGCGGGTGAATCACTGGTTGAAGGTATTTTGTTAGTCACCAAAGCGATCGCTACTCTCACAGGCGATGATCAATATTGCGATTTAATGACAGCCCAAGCCATTCTCAGCTTACCCGATTTGGCAGCACGTTTAGAAGCAGCATCCAAGTCCAAGTTAAAAATATGGACAACTCGTCCGCTTTCTCAGCTCATTAGCGTCAAACATTCGGAAAAGACAGCTGCTTCTATCATTGGTACTGCTCAAAGGATGTTTCAGCGCTTTCTCAAGAAAGATTTTGTGGGGGCATTCTGTGGCAAGACCACACTACCACTGGACTTAGACGGAAAGCAGCTTATTATATTTGGATTAGACCGAAATAACCGTGATATTGTTGGGCCACTGCTAGCTGCCATCTTACATATGATCGTCAGCCGCAATGTATCGCGGACTGTGCCACGCTTTGACCCGTTGGTAGTAGCACTAGATGAATTGCCGACGCTGTATCTACCGTCGTTGGTGAATTGGCTGAACGAGAACCGCGAGGACGGATTTGTAGGTATATTAGGATACCAAAATATTTCACAGTTAGAGAAAGCTTACGGCAAGGAATTAGCCAGAGCTATTTTAGGAGGAACAGCAACCAAATTTATCTTCAACCCTCAAGACCCAGAGTCTGCAAAATTATTCAGTGATTATCTTGGAGAGATGGAGATTCAACTTTATTCCAAATCGCGCAGTACAGGTAAAGGAGGTGCATCGCACAGCAGGAATGAACAGCGCCAAAAGCGCCACTTATGGGAACCAGCGCAGTTTGCCAAGATGGGTACGGGTAAAGCAGTGATTATCAACCCAGCTTACACTTGTGGCAGCGAAGCTTATGTACCGTTGTTGCAAACACTTAAGGTTCCTCAAGCTGATATAGAGGAAATGAATTGGTCAGAAAGTAAGTGGGATATGATTCGCTCACGACTGGTTGCTCAAAACTCCCCAAGCATTGTTAGCGATGCACAGCGCTCCCAGCAATTTCTCGAACGGCGCTCCTTAGTTGAAAAATTGTTCCCGATGCCAGAACAGGAACAACAAAAAGTACCGTCAGAAGAAGAGCTTTCCAATGTGTTTTAGGTTTTGAGAATGGAAACATTACAAGTAAAGTTTAGCGATCGCGTCTGTGAAGTGTTGAACTGCTACCCCGAATGGCAGCAGGTAGTAAATGATGCTGTTAACAAACCTCCTTTTGATGAGAACTATTGCCCTGAAGTTGTAGAAGTATTTGACCAGCATGGTTTATTAGTTGGTAGAATTTGTGATTCTTATTCTTATGAAACTACGAGAAATATTGATCAAAAAAGTGATTTCTTTGCATGGTTAGTTAATGGAGAATTAGCAGTCTTTTATGTAGATTCAGAAATTGTTGTGAATCGATTGCAGCTCTTACCATCTATACAGATTGAAAGTTAGGGGATCTCCAGAAAATAAAATGTCCCGCCCTATCAAATATATTTTGGCTCAGTCCAAGGATTGATGAGCGTTCCGCCTTGGGGCGGAACGCGAGGGCGGGACATTTTATTATTTGGAAGTGCTTAGTAAAAACAACTTAACCTAACTGGAGAATTAGTTAATGCCTGAAGTCTTTACGGTTTCTGCTGGTGATGCATCTACAATGCAGCGCCATTACGAACAAATGATTGAAACATTGCTGCGAGCTTTGTTAGATGCTAAACAAGATAAAAATAATGAATATCAAGGATTGAAAATATTCGATAAAGACAGACTAGTCTACGGGCGCGATCAAAACCAATTTCGTGACGCATATTGGCTAGAGAAAAAGAGGGAGGCTTCTACCCTTGAAACCGATTGGCCCATAGATAAATCAAGGGGCATCAAGCCTCCCTCTTTTTCTGAGATTCGCCTCGGTGATGAGGTTTCAGGATTATCAGGACAGCTTTTAAATCCTCAACTCATTGTGCAGCTCCAACGATTACGTTCTACGCCTGTTGGAGGCATCGTGGAGGGAGCAGCTAATAAAACAGTTGAATTAGATGGTCGAATTGTTTTGCAATCTGATGAAAACGGTCGAGTAACTGTTAATACTTTGGAATCGCAAAACACTATTCAAGATACAAATTCTCAACCAATAAATCAAGTTCGCTCACGAGAAACAGAAGTAGATAACAATTTCACTAGAATCAATCCTCAAAATACAAATCCTCAACCAGTAAATCAAGTTCAAGAAAAAGAAGTGCAAAAAAATAATAATTCCAGCACAATCAATGGAAGTGAGCGAGTAATGTCATCACTGCAATCAATAGAAGATAGCCCTTTAAAAGCACTATTATTAAGTACACTCCAGCAGTTGCAAAATGAAAGAAAGGCATTAGAACAGGAACGTGCTTTGTATCGAAATCTAATTGAGAGAAGGCTTCAACAGCCTCAAAATAGATCATGGTGGCAGCAAGTCAAGAACAATGTATTAATTGTGACTGGTAGTGTAGATGCTGCTTTTAAGATGGCAGTGCAAGAGTTTAGAGAACATTCTGCAAAACACAAAGGTGCGGCATCACTGAAAGCTTTATTTCATAGCCAAACACGTCCGGGAGAGAGGGAGTACCAAACACCTGCGTATCAGATTTTTTACAATGGTTCATCTTATGAAGTTTTAGATTTGAATAGTAACAGAAAAATTATGCAGTTTCGCTCTACACCTTTAGGTATTCAAATTGAAAAAGAAAACTTGAACCCAACACATATCAAAGATATTGATGATTTACGACATTCTCTGGAGCAAAATGAACCTATTCCTACCTCTTTCAATTCTGTAGGAAAACAGGAAGCAGAATATTTAAACCGTGTTAATAATGTTGTGAATGCTTTGATACAGTATGCTCTTGCTCGGCAAGAAGATGTTGAAATTGATGGAGCTTTATCTTACAAATGGAAGGCTAGTCAAGATGGAAGTGTAAGCATTGTTGCAAAAGATGGACGTGGAACATTACTTCAAAAAGAAAAAGGAAGTATTACCAGTTCTATGAATGAGAAGGATTTGGCTCATTTTGAGCAAGTGTTTTCTCATTATAGATTTGATTACAGCGTCACGTTTTCACCGACAAAAGTAGAGAGTAAAGAGTTAGAAAGATAACTATAAGTATGCAATTATCTAAGTTAAGTTTATGGTTTAAAGCAGCTACGCCTATTGTTAGCGTTAGCACTCCGTTATGTGAACGCATAACAGTATTAGAATTGATTTATCAAGAAATCGCTGTGAATAAAAATATCCCTCTATATGTATGGAATGCTGGTTGGGGATGTTTTAAAAAGTTTAAAGCTGATTCACAAATTAATCAGTTTTATCCTGTAAATTTCAAGGAATTACAAGTTATTAACGATGAGTCATTAAACCGAGAAAAAATGGGCGTAGACGCGGAGCGGCTTCCGCAGGTACCTTCAATAACTCGTCACACTAGTGAGTTAACTCGTGGGGAGGTGTTCGGTGCCGTATCCGGCACCGAACAAGGTTCGCCCATTTTTTCTAATCGTTTCACCCAAGACGGTGTATTTGCTGCTTTTGATTGTTTACTGTCCTATGATGGCGAGGGAGTTTTTATATTTGAGAATCTACCCTGCCTAATTAAGGAAACCTTACCTGGATATTTTGGTATTTCTTCGAGAATTATTTCCCAAATCATTAATACTTTTTACGAATTGTCAAAATGTGAATTAGCTAAATATGTAATTTTAATGACAACGGATAATACTGAGCTACCTCAATCTCTATGTGATTTGATTCCGACTCTTTCTACCCCCTTACCTTCTTCTGAAGAGATAGCTAGTTTCATTCAAATTTTTTTTGCGAAATTTCTAGGTAAATTGCCAGGAGAATTTGAAATATCCAGCTTAGTTCATGCTGCTTCTGGCTTAACAATTGAGGAGATACGCACAGGATGTGCCTTAGCTTTTCATTCGGCTGACCAAATAAATACTCAAACTCTAGCTTCACACTTACTGTCTTACAAAATAAGTCGCTTTTTGGCTTTCAAGTTGAACTTTATTCCCAGCCCAAATGTGCCTGATTTTGGTGGGTTGGATTTGCTCAAAGATTTTATCAAAAAGGCAAAACTTGATTTTTCTGGGCAAGCACGAGATGCTAATATTCCCCTTCCCAAAGGAGTGCTTTTAGTAGGCCCTCCAGGGACAGGTAAAACCCTTGCAGCAAATGTTTCAGCAAGAGAATTGGGATTTCCTCTGATTAGCATCGATACAGGTGCAGTCGCAACAGGTGGGGCAACCTATCTTAAGCGCCTATTGACTAGGGTAGAAGCTTGCGCTCCTGTTGTGCTTTACTTTGATGAGTTTGATAAGCTGTTTGCTGCCAATTCTGTAACTGGTGAAGATAACACTAACAACAAACAAATTTTAGGAACTTTGCTCACCTGGTTGCAAGATAAGCAAAGTTCTGTTTTTGTGGTAGCAACTCTCAACCGACTTGACGCACTGCCACCAGAATTAACCAGAGTGGGCAGATTTGATGAGATATTTTACGTCGGTTTCCCTCAAGCCATAGAGCGTAAGGAAATTTTGACGCTGCATTTGGCGAGATTTGATCAACGTTACTGTAATGGCGGTAATCCTCTAAGTTCTAAGGAATGGCGCGTCATCCTCAACAAGACTGTCAACTGTACCGGGGCAGAATTGGCACGAATGGTAGAGAAAGCTGCTCGTTGTCAGTTTCATCAGGGGCGGGAGATTCTAATTGGATTAGCTGAGTTGTTGGAGCAGCGAGAAGCAATGGTTCCTTTATATGTGCGGGATACAGATAGAATATTGGCGATTGAAAATAGGGCAAAATACTTCACTCAGCCCTCATCTAGCCCTGACGATTCAGAATATGCCCCAGCAATTACTACTTTTTGGGGAAATTGAACACTGGGAATAAACTTCCCAGTGTACAGAAATTCTCAAAATTATAGTGGTTCTAATTATTCTGCAACGCCGCTTTTTCAGTAGGTGGCAGAAGGAAATTCTGACCTGAACAAAACCTTCTGCCCTCTGCATAAGTGCCTTCTGCCTTTTTATTTCTGGTTGAATTCTGTAGCGAAAATAGCATCTGTTCTCCTTAAAAATATGGAAATTTAGTCAAGATTAATAACTGATACAGCACCGCAACTAGCACAATACCAGGTAGAACGCCATTTATTCATCTGTTTTGGATAAATCATGCAGTTGTAGTATGTAAACCAAATTTTTATCGGCACAATAACTGCTAATCCTATCAAAATTACTGTTCCCAGACTAAATGTTGGTTTGATAAAACTGAACAATAAAATAATGGGAATAATTAGAAACCATGAGAGTTTTTTCTTTTGTGGTGGAGCTAATCTTTGGGGGACGCATAAATACACATAAATCGCGCAAACCTTCTCAAAACGAACGGGTTTTCGCAACAATACTGAGAATAGTCGCAATAAACCCGAACGTGAGTGAGAATCCACCGCGAAAAGTTAATTCGCAGAGCCAATAAACCAAAAGGTTTGCGCGATTTATGCGGTTTTTTTCCACGGCTAAAACAGAACTGGTTGTTCCACTTGCGTTGAGTCTAGAAAAGAATACAGAACTCATAAGAGAAAGCTCTGTACTATATGTTTGCTCCGACGAGGGATTCAATGTGTTCACGCATTGGGCAACCCTATTAGATTATTCGACAAGCCCTAAAATTTGTTTGTGAGGGAGCAAAGCGCCTTTATGGCGCTTTGCAAGGGTTGCCCAATGCGTGAAAAAGAGAAATGCGTGACCAAATAGCAGATACCGAGCGAAGTTGGTTTGATTTGCAATGCGGACAACCGATCATCTTTCCATCTCCTCAATTGCTTTGTAATGTTTTGAATTCTGATTCTTTAGTTGTTCGTTCCAAGTAGTATTTGGTTTGAGATATATAGCCTGTGGTAAAGCTTTTTTGATTGCCCTTGCGGCTGTTGTGGACATAGCAATAGCCACGGTTGGTACATTTTGTAGAAATTCAACCGGAATTTTGGCGTACTCACTATCAATAGTCAGATATAGTGTTCTGTGTTCGTGAGGAACGTTCAACGTTGCTAAAGATAACGCCTCAATAGGTGATGACACAAGTATTGCTGTTTTTGTCGGAGAATCTTTAGTTCCGCTTATGCTGATATGGAACCAACCATGCGATCGCCTGCTTGTGGAATACAAATTAAAAACATTCTCATTGATATTGGTAGGGTGCAAGTATGCTCCAGTCACCTCCAAAGCAAGATTACGTGCTGTAAACACCCCATTCCCAAAAGAGTCTGCGTAAACTAAGCGATGTTTGTATAGAGCTTGTACTAACTTTTGAGGGATACAGCGCGATTGTGTAAGGTAATGCTCAACTTCTGGCCAGCAAGCAGCGTTTTGTTGAGGTGGGACAAATGGTTGAAAACAAATAAATTGAGCAATATTTAAAGCTTGGGTTCTAGCATGATGGATAACAGCTTGTAGCATACCTTGAGTGCCAAAACGCTCATACAACCAAGCACTCGCCTGGTCGAAGGTGTATTGGTTAGTTTGCATTACCAAGTCAAGGGTATCAATATGAGGTTGTAGGGAATGATTCAAGCCCAACTCATAAGCCACTTGTGCGGGTGGTAAGTCCTGCAATTGCTTGGTTTGGTGTCGTCTTGACTGTAATTCATGCTCTAGTTGTTGCCTTAGTTTTTCGCTATTTATTGCAGTTTGTTTTAATTGTTCTTTCTCTGTAAGCAAGCGAGTGCGATCTGCTAGTTGGTGATTGATCATTTCCAACTGGGGACGAAGAAGTTCAATCGTGCGTTGTCGATAAGATTCGCTTGATTCTCCAGCTTGAGGTTGTGGGAAGAAGCTTGGCAAATTTAGAGTTTCAAAGCTTTGGTTAACTGCGGCATAATATTTGTTTATCTTTGTGTGCTTGGCTCTACTGCCTTTGATGCCGCGCTCCAATCCAACAGATGCCATTGCTGCTGCATAGTTATCTTGTAGTTCACTTAACTTCTCCCGATGACCACCAAACAGCCTCCGACAGTTGAGCTTACCTCGCTCATCTAGTGGCACAACGTAAGCATGAATGTGTGGCGTGATTTCGTCCAAGTGCAATTCTGCTCTGACTACGCGATCGCCAAAAGTCTGATTCAGCCAACAACGGGTAGCTTGCTGAAAATCCTCTAAACGTTGGGGTAGGTAGTAACCAGCCTTGTCCGGGTCATCAGGTCGGAAATATTCTGGACTGGCACTCAATAATAATTCCACTGCCAAAACAGCATTGGAACGAATTTTCTGCTCGGCGATTTTGTCCTTAACTAAGGTTGCCAAGCTAGGGTCATCAGGAGAACCAATGAGTCGAAGATTATCGACATTTGGGTTGGCATTGGGTATGTCTTTAATTCTTGCAGTATGGGATTCATTACCATTTAGAGAACCCCAATCTTTGATTTTTTGTATTCTACAGATAGCAAAGGGCATGAGACGAAGAGTGCTTATTATTGCTTTCTTGGTTGAGTACTTTTTGGGATAGAATTGCAGAAAATCTAGTGTATTTAATAATACATTTCCATCTCTTTTTGTTCTACATATTTTGTAATTGATGATAAGATTATAAATTAATAAATAGAGATAATATCTATTTTGATTCTATTAACAGGAGGCAAAGAAATACTCCCAAGATCATTTTTCAAACAATAATTTTGAGCAAATGTGGAGTAAGTTCACAAACTGAAAAAATCAATGCGCTTATAAGTTTGAGAAAAAAAAGGATGTTTCAAGAGATTGGTAATGATTATATTCACAAAAAAACACTGAATAAGAAGTCTATAAGTCTTATGATAAAGCGTTTTCAGCCATTTTTAAAGAATTAATTTTGGGGTGGATCAATTTGGAGCAATTTGGAGCAAGATTTGGCGAAAATTTACTCAAAAAACAATAAGCTACGCTAATGAATCGACTCCATTTTGCTCCAAGTTGCTCCAGGTATTTCATACATGAGTTCATTTTTTTTATACTTTTATGACTGACAGTAGCCAAAAAGTAAGAACCGAAAAAAAATCTAGTTCCCTATTGATTTTGACTTTAGATTTTGGTGGGAGTACAACCAAAGGAATTTACACTAAATTACACCAAAATAATCCGGGATTGTTGGTGATGGAACCGGAAGTATTAAAAGTACCGTTTGAGTCAGTTGCTTCCCATTCAACAGAGACTTTGGGTACTACAGAACCGGAAAATATTGCATGGGTAAGCTATGCACATGACACCTTTGCTGTAGGTTATTTGGCGAAAAATAACTATTACGCCAATGCTGGTTTGAAAGAGTTAAAGTACGAACGAGCGATCGCTAAAACTCTAGCAGCGGTTTGGGCTGTATCACAAAAGCTGAGATTAGGAGCAAGATTTCAACTGGCGCTTGCTTGTTTGTTACCACCAGGGGAGTTAGAAAACAAAGAAAGTTTTCTGCATCAACTTCAAACAGTACTTGCTAATTACACAACACCAACAGGAAGAATGGAGGTGGAATTGGTAGAATTCAAATGCTTACCAGAGGGAGCAGGAATATACCTGGCATACCAAAAGAAGGTAGGAGAGACTCTCAAAACAAAAGTGATCGCTCTTTTAATGGTGGGTTATCGAAACGCAAGTGTATTGATCAGCGATAAGGGTAGATTGAAAGCTAATGGCAAGACTTCGGATTTGGGGATGATTCGACTTTTAGAAACAGTAGTAGCAAAAACTTCGGGACAAACAGCTTGTGAGCTTGCTCCAGCAATAGTAGCAGCAGGAAGCGATATATCTACCACACCCTTTATTCGATTGTTGAGAAGCACTCTTAACACTAATAGACAAAACGAGTTACAGCTCCTCCAAAAGGCGGTCAAGCTTGCCAGAAGGGAGTATACTGCTGCACTCACAAGTTGGCTGGATCAGGTGATTAATAGAAGCGTAGTAGATGAAATTCTTTTCTGCGGTGGAACAGCAGATTACTTGAGAAAAGAATTGAATTCACACTATCCCGGAACACCATGTTTATGGGGAGTGGGTGCTGATATACCCAAACAAGTTGATAAGTTTTCTTTGGGAAGTAGACTAGCTGATGTCTATAGTGTGTTTTTGTATTTTTCCCAACAGGTACAAAAATGATTTCAGCCTCAACAGAACATGATTGGTACAGGTGCAATTTCATGTCAGTCAGAATAAATTTTATCTGGCGTTACCAGCCACGAAACCAACATGATGTACGTTTGATGCAGTATATCAAAGACAATCAAGTTAGTAGCAAGACTGAGATGTTACTCTTGGCTTTGCGGTCATTTTGGCTACCTTATGCTTTAGTAGAAGATTGCTCTAGCAGTAAAGAACAGATGCGGGGCGTAACACATTCTGCGGTACAGGTTTTAAGAAGACAAGTAAAAGATATTTTGGAGTTAGTTGGCTTAGAAGATGCTCCACAAACAATTCAATCTCTCATAGCAACGAGGCGAATAGAACAGATGGAGTCGGGCGAAATCGCCTCCGCGATAAACAAAGCGGGATTTTCAACTATACCTAGAAGCCCGGCTCCATCTCCCAAGCCAAATGCGGCAACATCATTGCCTTATTGCAAAACATCTCACTCAAGTATGTTTTCCTTTTACTGGCGTTACCAGCCACGAAACCAATATGATGTACGTTTGATGCAATACATCCAAGACAATCAAATCAGCAGTAAGACTGAGATGTTACTGTTGGCTTTACGGTCATTTTGGCTACCTTATGCTTTAGTGGAAGATAGTTCTAGTGACTCCGAACAGATGCGGGGCGTAGCACATTCTGCGGTACAGGCTTTAAGAAGACAAGTAAAAGATATTTTGGAGTTAGTTGGCTTAGAAGATGCTCCACAAACAATTCAATCTCCCCCCATAGCAATATCATTGCCTTGTTCCAAAACACCTCAATCAAGTACGCCGTCCCTTGATACTCTTCGCCATCTTGCTGGAGAGTATGCTTACGACGATACAGGATTGGTTGATTTTTTGTAGAAATTCCGAAAACATGAAATTTATACGCAGGAAAAGAAAAAGAGGTAGACCGAAAAAAAAGACTGATAAACCTTCCGTTCGTATACATAAGGCTCAAGAAGGACTATTGAGAAAAATGCACTCACGAATCAATTCTTTTTCTAACTCAACAGCAGAAACAGAGGAAAGAATAACGGGTGATGATGTTGAAGTTGAACTTAGTAATTCGGAAGTTGAACTTGAAATTGAATCAACTCAAAATGAACAAATAGAGCCTACTCTCTTAATAGAAGCTGAATTATCTGTTACGAAAGAACCAACATCTTCTAATGAATCGATATCAAATGGAGATGACAAAAAGAATCTGGATGAACCAATAGAACCTGCTTTTATAACAGAAGTTGACTTGTCTGTCAAGAAAGAACTAGCCTCTGGGAAGGTAATACCAACATCGATAAAACAACCTACAACCATCCACCTTGTAGATGGTGAAAAAGGAGGTTGTGGAAAGTCGTTCTTGTCAAGGGCATTTATCGAGTATTGTATTTCGATAGGGTTAGATACAACGGTTGTAGATGCAGATATCAGCAACAAGGACATTAGCAAAATTTACTCTGGTGTTGAGACTGCTTTTTTTAGTGATGATGAAAAGCAAGCTCAACAAGCAGATAAAATCTTTGATTTAGCTTTTGAAAAATCGGTGATTGTGAATCTACCTGCTCAGGTTTACACGAATGTAACTCAATGGATACAACGCAATGATTTGATTGAGTTGGGTAAGGAGAATTCAATTACTTTTGTGAAATGGTTTGTGTGTACTGGTGGGGTTGATTCGGTAAATTTCTTTCTGGAGTCTTTGGAAGATTTAGGTAATCAGATGCTCCATGTATTCGTAAGAAATTGGGGTATGTGCGACGACTGGAAGTATATAGATGAAATGCCAGAGTTTATAGTAGCTAAAACTAAATATAATTTCACTGTGATGGACTTACCCAAGTTTCCCTTCTGGGAGCGTAACCAGGTTGATAGATTAGGAGCAACTTTTGAGGATGCTCTAGCTCACCATGAGTTGGGGGTGGTATCAAAGCAGAGGGTGAAGAATTTTATAAAACAAGCATATGCAGCGTTTAAAGAAACAGGGTTAGTTAGATGAAACCTATTTTTTTGTGGACAATGTAAATGAGTGAAACTAAAGTAGATAAAAACTCTCAAACCACTACTGCTAGCCAACCAAAGTCGGCAGATAAATCTGTTAGTCCTAGTGTAAACAAATTGCTGTCCGAAGCTTTAGAGGGAAAAAGTGAAGCTTTCAAGCGACAGGTAGTGGACTTTGCTCTTAGTTGTGGGCTATCTCAAGATGACCCCTTGTTTTTGATATTGATTGCTACCGGAAGGCTGGAAGCAATGCTAGAAAATGCACCCGACACGTTGCAAGCACTTTTCCAGCATTGGAACCAAGATTTAGTTAAAACTTTAGAACTGGTAGAACAAGTAACAGTCGAGCGACAGAAAGTAGCTATAGAGCGTTCTGCCTATGCTTTAATTCACAAAACGCTGTTACAAGAAGGTAAGAATATTCTGACGAGTGTGACTCCTGCCACTATCTTGTTGTTGTTGATCTTGGGCTTTGGCTTCATAATGGGCTTGGTTGTGCCTAGTTGGATTAATAGTCCGATTATGGGAATGTTAGGTGGGGGATATACACAGGTGCAGTCAAGCTCCTTAACTTGGAAGGAGTTGGAAGCGATGAAGTGGGCGACGTCAAAGGAAGGGAAATTCGCCAAAGATTTAATTAATTGGAACAGGGGGTATCTAGATAATGGAGATTGTATTAAGGACACCCAAAAGTTAGGTGTTGTTCTTTCCTACTATGAACGCAAAGCTAAGTCTGGTCATTGTTTGATTTGGGCTGTTCCACCCGAAAAGCGCAAGTTCGTTGATTGAACGCAAACAAAAAAGTTCTAAACTAGGCACTTCCAAGTAATAAAATGCCCAGCCGTATTAAATATATTTTGGCCAAGCCCAAGAATTTAGGCGCTTTCGCCTAAACGGCGAAAGCGACGGCTGGGCATTTTATTATTTGGAGATCCCCTAAGACGTAAACTCGTAAACTGGGGCGTAAAGTTCTAAACTAACTGCCCAAATGAAACTACCAACAATTACAACAAGAGCAACAACAACGTACTAGTACCGCTAGTTCCCTCCGGGACGCTTCGCGAACGCGGAATTCAAAATTAATACAGCGTAAGCGTTTCGTTGATTTGGAATGGGTGGTTTATTTACGCCGTGCTGTACTAGGGGATCTCCAAGAAATAAAATGTCGGTGCCCTATCAAATATATTGTGGCGAGCGTCCAAGGACTGGTAAGCGTTCCCACCTGGGTGGGAACGCAGGGCTGGACATTTTATTTTTTGGAAAGGCCTAGGGTGATCGCTCCTGTTGCTATGAAGCTTTTTCAGCAGCAAAGAAAAGCCTACCCTGAATCAATTCGCCGCCCAAAAGAAAACCTGGAATTACTTCCAGGCAATTACTATCAAATAATTTACGACCGGAATACACAGGCGCTTTCTCTTTCTAGAAGGAATGAAAATACAGCCTTAATCAAAATTGTCAATAACCAAATTAAAATTGCTAGGGGATTAACAGCAGAAGATATGAGTAGATGGCAGCAAATCCAAGCTTTGATCAATTCACCATGACAACATCCAGACGATAGAAGTTTTGAGAGATGAAACAAAAACTCTTATGCTAATGCTGCTTTGCAGCTTTTGACTAAAATTCTATATATTCTTCTTCAGGTAACCCCTCCTCTCTAACTATGCGCTTTATCTCTTCAATATCTTTTTTGAATTCCTCCTCATCAGGGTCGTAAAAATAGTCAACATCTACATGACCTTCGGTGATGAGTTCTTCTGAAGTCATTCCATAAGAAAATTGATTGATGGTAATTTGTGAATTATTAAGATTAAGCATGATTGTTCACGAAGAAGATGTGCATATGAATTCTAATTGTAAAACCTTTTTGAATTTATGAACGATGAAGTTATATGGCTTTAAAACTCAATCATTTTGATACAAAAACTAAGCAAGATACACTCATACAAGAAAAACTTGAGAACACACTGGCTGAATATTTATTTCCAGGCGTTAAGTTTAGCATTGGTACAGCTTATCCTGAAGCCACAATACCAGAAGATTTGTCAGAATATAATGGGATGAGTTTACAATTCTCATCTGGTAAGAGGATGTTCTTTGCAAATGACCCCAACATCCGCCAGCAGCTTTACCCCAATCCTTCAGATGGAGCAGCTTATCCGTTACCTTTGACACCATGTCGGACTTTTCAAGAATTGCGAAATGTGAGAGTCCTAGTAGTTGACGATACGACGGGAGAAAACGGTGGTGTGATCGCCAACAACGATGCTAAAAAGTTAGTTGGTGATTGTAAGGGTTTAATTGATAAAGATTTTGCTGTTTCTAATAATATAGAATCGCGTCCCTTTCAGTTCCGTCTTGGTATCAGACCACAACAAGAAAGTCCAGTGATGCGAATTGCTAAAGGCACGCTTGCACCTGCAAGACTGGATAAATTTGGAGAGTCTTTTTTTAGGATGGGCGGTAGTGCTAAAATCAGCACTTTGCGTACTAAAACTGGCTACGACATAGTGCTGGCAACCTCTTCCTTCAAAGGGAGAAAAGGGGAGGATGCCATTCAGCCAGGAGAGTATATGCTTACTATTGGTTTAGGTGTCAAAGCGTTAGCTCAGTATAGAGAACATAGTTTAGGAACACAGATTTTAGTCAACTATCCTAAAGCAGTACAGCAGGAAATCTTGCCAATTATTAAACAACAAGCAGAAAAACTAGCTAGTGACCAAAAAGACCCTAGAAGGTTGGCACTACGATATATTGAAACTTACGAGCGTCGTAAAGCGCTCAGGGCGAAACACGACGAAGCTTCATTAGATACTTTAGAAGAAATAGAAAATAAATTTTCTATATTTGATAGTTTAGACTCTGGTGGTGAAACTGGAGAAATTGAAGATGGTGAAGATAATAGTACTCAGCAAAAAGATTTATTAATTTATTCTTTATTAAAAGCTGATTTATCGGGTTATTGTCAACTAATCGAGCATCCCAAAATTATAGCTGAACTTCAAGAGTTTGCTCGAAAACAATGGGTAGAAATTGCTACTGGACGCTCTATCAAGTTTACATCTGGTCTTGCTCAACCAAGTTTAGATTTAAAGTTAAACGAAATTTGTATACCTTATATAGCAGAAGGCGAAGAAATTATAGTGACTCGTTCGCCATTAATTAACTCGAATGGCGTGATTACTTTAAAGAATAAATATTTACCAGAAATGTTAAATGGATGCGTGTACATACATCCCAAAACTGCAATGGATAATATGCAGTGTGATTTTGATGGCGACCTCCTGGCTTTTGCTCCAAGTAAAGATTTTTCACAACTGACAGCAGAAGTCAAAGAGAAAGTTCTACCATCAAATCGTTATCCTGATATAGTCAAAAAAACTAAAGTTCCTTATCAAGGGACATTTGAAGAAATTGCTGTATCGGCAATGGGGAATAAGATTGGAATCATTGCCAATGATATTCAAAAAAATATCGCACTGCAATGTGAAATTGATGCAATGCCTCAAACAGAAAAAGCTGATTATCTCAAAAAAATATTAGTGCATTTAGGTAAAGTGGTAGTCAGACATCAAAAAGGTAAATTGCAAATACCGGATAAGACATTAGACCAAATATATAAGATTACCCAGGTGCCGACTAAGGATGAGAATGAAAAAGCAGGGGGGCAGGGAGCTCTTAGCAGGGGGAAATCACTCACAAGGGGTGAGGTTTCAATCAAGGGGGAAAAGGAGCAAGGGAGCTTTCACCCACAAGGGGTGAGGTTTGTACCTTTAGTTCCCCCTGCCCCCTACCCCCTGCCCCCTGCCTCTTATCAAATAGAACAACAATTGCAGTCGTTTAAAAAATTATTGAAAGATTGTGTAGCTGAACTTGGGAATGAACTACAAGTAGCTACTGATGGCCCTAAAAGTGCATTGCGACCTGACGATTCAATTATCCAATACTGTCAGGCTATAACAGCTTACAAAGAAGTAGAGTGGTTGAACGACAAGAAAAATTTAGAAGCCTTTACAGATAGGGGTATGAAAACCAATGGCTATAGCCCTATTGATTTAATGATTAAGCAAACAAATCAAATCTTTGGGCAGTGCCAACTAATAGCCAGACCTATCGAACAATTTAGGAGCTTTTATCCAGAATTGGAGTTTACTTCTTCACAGAAAGAATATGCTCAAGAAATAAAGAAAAATTATAACTCTATTGTCAAGCAACGTATTGAACTGGAGTCAAGGAGAAAAGTAGAACCTGGGCCTTATATAGTCATTGCTTCTCCATTAAGTGGAAAAAAGCTAGAAATTACTAATTTAATTAATTTTGATCTAGCAAAAAATCCAGAATTCTGGAAAGCATCAGAACTCAGTATTAAGATTTCGTTGAGAAAGCCAACCCAAAAAATACCACATCCTTTATTGGCTTGTATTCAACATAAAACTTCTGCGGGTAAACAGATAGATATCCCGATTGGCACAATTAGCATGAAGTCTATGTCCGAACACGATCTCAAGCCCGGAATGTCTATCAAACAGGGTAAGGTTGAATTTTATTTTGGTATTAGTGATGGCATGATAGATGCTTTAAAGCAGCAAACCAGAGAATATCTAGAATCCGTAAGAAATAATACTCCAGAACCAGAAAGGTTGCAGCTAGCAGCGGCTATTCATGATGTGAGCCACACTGAAGAAAAATACGGTCAGCGCCGGGCTGGTGTTGCGTTCGCTGTTTTCCCAGAAGAGGTAGAAAATCAACTCAAGCAGTTGCAGTTTACTCAGATGAAGGTAATTGGTACTCAATTTAATGAGTATGCCAACAGAAATTTTAAAGGTGAAAAAGTTGCAATTAAATTTGAGAATGGCCCTCATCCCCGTGAGCCGAGTCAAACTGCTCGTTGGGTAATAGTAGAAGGTAAAAAGCTTGGTACACTTGATGCTCGTTCTCCCCATTTATTGGCTGGATATGAAGCTCGCGCAACTGTTAGTTCTTGTGCTAGTACTAGCGTTGTTATTACCAGCTTAAAAAATCCTGATAATAAATTACAGATTGATAGCGTTAACAAATATGCCTTTGCTGGTCGTCAATGGGGAGGTGAGCAAACCAATATAACTATTGACTTGCGACAGACTAATCCACGTCAACCACCGAAAGTATTTGCTTTGGTAGGAGACAAAGTATTGGGAATTTTGAATAAGCAATCAGTAACTTTTTTACAACAGAGACTAGCAGAGATAGGCAGACAACTTCACGGCTTTACTTTCACGGGTACTGTTAATCATGCTCCTGCTAGTTATGCTGATATAGTCATTGACCCAACTACTGTCAAGTATTCAGATGTTGAAAGCACACAACAGCAGGTTGATCAAAAAGAGCACAAACGAGTTGCCACAGTCGTATTTTTTGAAGCACCCGTCGAGCGATCGCTTCACCAGAAAACCGAACAGGTGATGTGTAATATGGTTAAACGTGCTGTTAACCGTGCAATAGAGCTTGGCTGTGATACAGTCCATTTCGTAGATGCTTCGCCCTACAAGTCAGATAGCCTCTCTGTTGTTGTGCAGACAATTCAGGATCTCGCGCGATCGCGTCCCGATATCAAGATTGAGCTATCTGGTGCAACGTCAGTAAAAAATGCAATGCAACTTTTGGAGCAGCCGAACGATATAGTTATTGGCATCGATAGTATAGAAACAGCCCCAATCATTGACTATGCTAGTTCTTTAGGAAAAGCTGTAGTAGCGTATCTTCCAGGGACTGGAGAGTTTGAGCGGCACAATTTACCGCAGATGGAAACTACAATCCAAAAGACAGTTTCAACACAAAAAAAGCGTTTAGAGCAAGAACAATCAATCTTATAGCGATCGCTATAAAAATCAGCTACTCTGCACAAAGAAATATTTGTTATTTACTGAGAAATTATGGATACAGCTACAATCAAAGATTTAATTGGACGGGAGAGTGCATAGCTAGTAAAAAAAATAAACCACTCTTAACAATACCTTCGCCAAATTTATGAACTGGTAGAACAAGGATCGGCAGGGTGGATGCGTCCTAAATTGGTAACTCTGTGGAAAATATTGGCAAGTAAAATTGGGTCTGGTTTTTCCGGAAGGAGT
>JAESGT010000066.1_pt1 | contig 40070 bp, 30 predicted proteins | sample 9266261 | NCBI WGS metagenome assembly JAESGT01 (sample SAMN15741584, study PRJNA653494) | algae metagenome | isolation source: Pelatocladus maniniholoensis HA4357-MV3 and co-occurring heterotrophs from... | place: USA: Maniniholo cave near Haena, Hawaii | collected 2009-07-28 | reverse complement strand
GACGGGGACGGGAAACCGTCTAGTTAAGAGTCGAAGAAGCAAGAACAGTGGTGGAGAGGCACGGATTCATCCTGCCTCGTAACATCATTTGAGAATCCCTGCGGCTTTAGTCCAGGGAGTACGTCAAAGCCTATTCATCCATCAAGTTCAGGCAGGGGAAGTCGAACGGGTGCAAGTTGGTCAAAACCAAATTCAATTTCAATTGAAAACGGTCGATAACCAGGCTGGACAAGTTTTCTCTACTACACCCATCTTTGATTTGGGATTGCCCAAGTTGTTAGAAGAGAAGGGTGTTGAATTTGCCGCTACTCCTCCGCCCAAGAATGCCTGGTTTACCAGTCTTCTGGGCTGGGTGATTCCACCCTTGATTTTTGTGGCAATCTGGCAGTTTTTTATTAGACGAAGTGGTGGTGGACCCCAAGGCGTTCTCTCGATTGGTAAGAGCAAAGCCAAAGTTTATGTCGAGGGGGAATCTGCCAAAATTACCTTTGCCGATGTAGCTGGGGTAGAGGAAGCCAAGACTGAATTAGTTGAGGTTGTGGATTTTCTTAAGACTCCAGGGCGCTATACCCAGATTGGGGCGCGGATTCCCAAGGGGGTGCTGCTCGTGGGTCCGCCGGGGACTGGTAAAACACTGCTGGCTAAAGCGGTGGCAGGGGAAGCAGGCGTGCCGTTCTTCAGTATCTCCGGTTCTGAGTTTGTGGAACTTTTTGTTGGTGTGGGTTCTTCACGAGTTCGTGATCTGTTTGAGCAGGCGAAGAAACAAGCTCCCTGCATCGTGTTTATTGATGAATTGGATGCGATCGGCAAGTCTCGCAGCAGTGGTGGGTTCTACGGCGGCAATGATGAGCGGGAACAGACACTCAACCAGTTGTTAGCAGAAATGGATGGATTTTCAGTGGAAGATGCAACAGTGATTGTGCTGGCAGCCACAAATCGCCCTGAAGTATTAGACCCTGCTCTGTTGCGTCCTGGTCGATTTGACCGTCAAGTTTTGGTCGATCGCCCGGAGTTGTCGGGGCGAGAAGCAATTCTCAAAATCCATGCTCGGAAAGTAAAGCTGGGTGAGGACGTAAATCTTAAGGCGATCGCAACTCGTACTCCTGGTTTTGCCGGGGCAGACTTGGCAAACCTGGTGAATGAAGCCGCTCTGTTAGCAGCCCGCAATCAACGCTCCTACGTGGCACAGGAAGACTTTGCTGAAGCAATTGAGCGGGTAGTAGCAGGTCTGGAAAAGAAAAGCCGGGTGATGAACGAGAAGGAAAAGAAAATTGTCGCTTACCACGAAGTTGGTCATGCCTTGGTCGGTTCTCTGATGACCGAAAGTGGTCGAGTTGAGAAAATTTCTATTGTTCCACGGGGTATGGCAGCACTGGGTTATACGCTGCAACTGCCAACAGAAGATCGCTTCCTCATGGACGAAGCAGAACTCCGGGGTCAGATTGCTACATTGCTCGGTGGACGCTCGGCTGAAGAGATTGTGTTTAACAGTATTACTACTGGTGCAGCCAATGATTTGCAACGGGCGACGGATCTGGCAGAGCGAATGGTGACTACCTACGGGATGAGTAAAATCTTAGGTCCGCAAGCATACCAGCAGGGACAACAACCAATGTTCTTAGGTGATGGGATGCCTAATCCCCGCCGGATGATGAGTGAGGAAACAGCACAGGCAATCGATCGCGAAGTGAAGGAAATTGTGGAAACGGCTCATCAGCAAGCTTTGGATACGCTCAAGCTCAACCGAGACTTACTGGAGGCGATCGCCACTCAACTCTTAGAGACAGAAGTTATCGAGGGTGAGAAACTGCACAGTTTGCTGAGTCAGGTTCAAGCTGCAAATAATTTAACCGTTTCAGATAAACCTAATTTAAATCTTTCAGGAGTTAGCTAATGAGTATTATTACGAAGATGATTGTAAATGCAGATGCTGAGGTTCGCTATCTTACCCCTGGAGAACTGGATCAGATCAAGATATTTGTTGGCAGCAGTGAGCGCCGTCTACGCCTTGTGCAAGTTTTAACTCTGAGTCGCGATCGCATTGTTAAACAAGCTGGAAAGCAACTGTTCCAAAAGAGTCCACGCCTTGTTTCACCCGGTGGTAATGCCTACGGCAAAGAGATGACTGCCACCTGTCTGCGGGATATGGATTACTACCTGCGCTTGATTACTTACAGTGTTGCGGCTGGAGATACTACGCCAATTCAAGAGAGCGGAGTCGTTGGTGTTCGCCAAATGTACAGATCCCTCGGTACCCCAATTGAGAGTGTTGCCGAAAGTGTTCGTGCCATGAAGAACATCACTACCTCGATGTTGTCTGGAGAAGATACAAGCGAAGTTGGCACTTACTTCGACTACCTAATTAATGCTCTCCAGTAGACAACAGGAATCACCTAAAGAGCGATCGCCTTACTCTGCCAGAAGCAAGCTACATCCCATGCCGCGCATGACGGAATTCGGTGCTTTGCACCTGTTCCTCATGGGTTTTCAGCCAGCCCTTCTTATAAATAAACTAATCTTCCTCTAGCTTTTCATCACTTTTTTAGCAAACCCTAATTAGTTAATAGTTAGTAGTTGGTTGTTAACCACTAACTAACTACTAACCATTAGTCATCAATAGCAAACACAAGAAAGACGTTGCTCAACATCAACCCAATTACTTCGAGTTTTGCAACAATTCCAAAATTCGCTGCAAAGGAATCTCAATCCAATCCGGACGGTTTTTGAGTTCGTAGTCTAACTCAAGGATAACTTTCTCTAACAAGAAAGCATCTAGTAAGACTTTTAACTCTCTAGGATGCTTAGGTATAAAAGCTGCATGATCTGCTGTTGCCAGGTAGGATTTTAAGAAGGCCACACTAGACCAACAGAAAAAGAATCGTTGCCAGTTTTCTGCTAATGGTAGTTCATCGGGACGCAGTATACCGCTTTCTTTCTCATTCAGCAAACCAACGCGGCTGGCATAGTAGAAAGATCCGATCATGGAAGCAACATCACGTAGGGGCGATCGCTTCATCCGGCGTTCACTTAAAGCACGATTCGAGTCACCTTCAAAATCAATGATGATGAAATCTTTACCCGTATACAAAACTTCCTCTAAGGAATAATTGCCATGACAACGAATCCGCATCGCAGTGATTTTGTGATTCAAAATCTCTTGAAAGCGTGCCAAAATCAACTCACGTTGATTAAGTACCAATTTTGCTACAGGTTGCACATCATTAGGCAGTTGCATTAAATGTTTATTCAACAGCAATAATGTTTGTCCTGCCTGATTCCGCATATATTGGTAAATTGAGCGCTGGTAGAACGAAGAAAATGGCTCTGGTGCGAAGTTGACATTTTCAACATCAGATGCTAAAGCTATATGCAGTTCCGCAGTACGCTGTCCTAGCAACTCAGTCACTACTAAGTAATTGCCCATGAACTCTTGAGCCATTTCCGGAATAGGAATTTCCAGCGCTGCTTGCAACAAGTTAGATGGTAGCTCAATATCAGCTATATCTACGTATTTTGGCAAAACTTGCTCAAAAAAGTCACGCAGGCTGTCCAAGGAATAAGACCAAGTATCGCGAATCTCAGGGATATATTTTCGCAAAATCCCCAATGTCATAGGTGCAGATCCTTTATGGTGGTATTCTAATGCACCAGCAACGGGGGCTAAATGTTCTAACTGGGGTGTGCTTTTGTTGATTGCAGTTTTGGTGAGAAAACGACCAATCTCTAGATCAGGGTTGATACCCGCTTCGACTTTACGGAAGATTTTGCAAATCAGGCGATCGCCATAAATAATGCCTGTGTTAGTATGTTCTCCTTTAAGTAAATGCGCTTCCAGGGAAACATTACTACTTTTATCGTTGACTTGAGTGATAATTTCAGGGAAATCTTCTGTGGTTGTTCCGACTAATTTACCCTCCATACCCATGAAGGTATGATGATGAGCGATCGCATCTAAGGGAATACTCAAAAAGTCTTCTTGTCTTAAAGCATCAAATAAAATTCCAGTTTCTTGTTTACCCTGGACGTAAATTTGAGCTACCACTTGTTCAGTGTGAGTGCTGAAGCGCTCGTTACCAATACCATCTGTCTCGTAAGCAAGGGTGAGAACGTAAGTTTGGGGATCGCCTTCTGTGTAGTCCACCCGCAATAAAATAATATATGCTTGGGTGTCGTCTTCGTGATTTACAGGAATTGCTTCTGTGATGTGAGTAGCTTGGATGATGCGTGTTTTGCCATCGAACCAAGCACAACTACACAGGTAATCTGGCAATATAGTTTCAAGTGCTGTCCTCGCTTCACCTTTAGCAAAAATATTTTGCCATTTGCCACTCACTATGAGTTTAGGTATTTGGTTGGGAGTGCGAATTGGACAAGTAAAGCTGGGTTGCAATTGTAATGTAAACCAGTAGAATGCATGGGGTCCCAAGCTCAGGAAATAAGGAGAGTCGCTAATTATCGGAAAAGCACTGCGACCAAAGATTTCTACCGGAACCATACCATTAAAGGCAGACAAATCTAATTCTACACTCTGTACAAACCGTGAGAGATTCGCCACAACTAGAATGTGTTCATCGTTGTAGTTGCGGGTAAAGGCTAATACTTTGCGGTTTTCTGGATACAAAAATTCAAATGTCCCGCGACCAAAAGCCTGATAGCGTCCTCTAGTCGCAATGAGTCGTTTTGTCCACCACCACAGGGAATTTGGGTTTGCCCGTTGTGCTTCGACGTTGACTGCTTCGTAGTGATATTCTGGGTCTACAATCAAGGGAGCATAAAGTCTTTGGGGATTGGCACTACTAAACCCTCCGTTTCTATCAGGACTCCACTGCATCGGAGTACGTACACCATTGCGATCGCCCAAATAAATATTGTCTCCCATGCCAATCTCATCACCGTAATACAACACTGGTGTACCTGGCAAAGACATTAACAAAGCATTCATCAACTCAACCCGGCGACGGTTATTACCCATCAACGGCCCCAGACGGCGACGAATACCCAAGTTGATCCGGGCTTGGGGATCTTGGGCGTAGACTTTATACATGTAATCACGGTCTTCATCACTGACCATTTCTAAAGTCAGTTCATCGTGGTTACGTAAAAATAGCGCCCACTGGCAGTTATCGGGGATTTGTGGCGTCTGCTGCAAAATGTCAATTATGGGGAAGCTATCTTCCATATGTAACGCCATATACAGACGTGGCATCAGGGGGAAGTGAAAATCCATTTGGCACTCATCCCCTTGACCGTAATACTCCACCGCATCTTCTGGCCACTGATTTGCTTCTGCCAGTAACATCCGGTTAGGGAAATTGTCGTCTACATGGCGGCGCAATTTCTTTAAGAACTCGTGAGTTTCTGGTAGGTTCTCACAGTTGGTTCCCTCGCGTTCATAAAGATAAGGTACTGCATCTAAACGCAGTCCATCCACGCCCATCTCTAACCAAAAATCAACAACATTAAATAGTGCTTGCTGTAGTTCTGGGTGTTCAAAGTTTAAATCTGGTTGGTGAGAATAAAAGCGATGCCAATAGTATGCCTTTGCTACAGGGTCCCACGTCCAGTTAGAGGTTTCAAAATCCTTGAAGATGATCCGCGTGTCTTGATACTTTTCAGGGGTGTCACTCCAAACGTAAAAATTTCTGGCTGAACTGCCCACAGGCGATCGCCGCGCCCGTTGAAACCAAGGATGTTGATCAGAAGTGTGATTAATGATTAACTCAATAATGACACGAATACCGCGTTCATGGGCAGCAGTTAAAAAAGCCTCAAAGTCTTCTAGATTACCGTATATGGGGTTGACACTAGTGTAATCTGAAATGTCATAGCCATCATCGCGTAATGGCGAGGGGAAAAAGGGCAGTACCCAAACTGCGGTGACTCCCAAATCTTGCAAGTAATCTAACTTTTGTGTTAACCCACAAAAATCGCCAATGCCATCGCTATCGCTATCGGCAAAGGCACGTACAGGTACTTCGTAGATTACAGCATCTTTAAACCAAAGCGGATCGTCCTTCAAAATCGGATTTTGCATAGTTTATACAACCTATTGGCAATAAGTTATTGTACAAGGGGACTCGCAGCTTTTTTTGAAATTTTAGACCTTTTTGTATTACCTGATACCGAATTTCCGAGGATTTTGTGATGAGTTTTCAAAGAGCAAGCGGAATTTTGTTACATCCTACTTGTCTGCCTAGTCAATTTGGCATAGGTGATTTAGGTCATTCAGCTTACGAGTTTGTGGATTTTTTGCAGAGGAGTGGTCAAAGACTTTGGCAAATTTTGCCATTGGGACCCACGGGTTATGAACATTCACCCTATACAATGAATTTTAGTGCTTTTGCTGGAAATCCACTGCTGATCAGTCTAGAGCAGTTGGTGCAAGAGAATTTACTATCGCAAGAGGAATTGACGCTGCCACCAAAAAGTGCAGCAGATAACCTCAATCGAGTTAATTTCGATGCGGTAATTCCTCACAAGATGAAAATTCTCCGTCTTGCTTATGAAAGCTTCCAGCATTCCCTGACGGAAAAATCAAACCGTGAGTACGAACAATTTTGTCAGATGCAATCGGCTTGGCTCAACGATTACGTCTTGTTTATGGCGCTACTAGAAGCCAACGAAGGCAAAGCGTGGAGTCAGTGGGAAAGTGCGATCGCTCGCCGTGAACCCAGTGCCTTACAAGCCGCGACTGAAGATCTCAACAACGAAATACAATACCATAAATTCTTACAATTTAAATTTTTTCAACAGTGGTTACAACTACGTGCCTACGCCAACGACAAAAACATCCAAATTGTTGGGGATATTTCTATTTACGTTTGTCACAACAGTTCTGATGTGTGGGCAAATCCTGATATTTTTCAACTCGACTCACAAACCCTCGAACCTGCTTATATAGCGGGTGTGCCACCAGATTATTTTAGCGCTACTGGGCAGTTGTGGGGGAATCCAGTTTACGATTGGGAGAAATTGCAGCAAACCAACTTTGCCTGGTGGATTGAACGTTTCCGAGCCACATTACAATATGTAGATATTGTCAGAATTGATCACTTCCGGGGTTTTGAAGCTTACTGGCGCGTACCTGCTGGGGAAGAAACAGCTATCAATGGTGAATGGGTGAAAGCACCAGGAGTGGAATTTTTTGAAACTCTAGAAACAACCTTGGATAGTTTGCCCGTGATGGCAGAAGATTTAGGAATCATCACACCAGAAGTAGAATACTTGCGCGATCGCTTTGATTTTCCAGGAATGCGAATCTTGCAATTTGCCTTCGGTGGTGGTTCAGATAATGCTTACCTACCCCACCATTACATTCAAAATAGTGTCGTCTATCCAGGTACTCACGATAACGAAACTACACTCGGTTGGTGGCAAGATGGAGCTAAACCTGAAGAAAAGCAAATGATTGCTAAATATCTGGGTTATGATTCGCCAGACGAAGTTCTGGAAATCAATTGGGAATTCATTCGCACAGCTTTAGCTTCTGTCGCTGATTTAGCGATTCTTCCCCTGCAAGATATTTTGGGTTTAGATAACAGTGGCAGAATGAACGATCCAAGTGTGAATGCTGGTAATTGGCGTTGGCGTTACACCAGTTCTGATTTACTGACATCAGAGTTGAGTCAAAGATTGTTGGAGATGACACAACTCTACAGTCGTTGAATTATAGCACTTCTGACTCGATTGCAATACAGTCGGAACCCCACCCCGGCTTTGCTGACGCAAAACCTCCCCTCCCCGCTTACGCTGCGGTGTACACATAAGTCAAAATTTTTCATGTTGAAACTGTATCCCGCCTAGAACTAAAGTTCCAGGCTCATAGCGAAAGTCCACTCAAGTGGACTGGAACAAACTTTTTTTTGAGTCCTCTGAAGAGGACTTGCGCTATGAGAGGAGGAATTTATTCCGAGGCGGTACAGATGCGCTCAACCTAGATTTGTGTGTACACCGTAGGCTTACGGGGAGGGGATTAAGGGGTGGGGTACGTATTGGACACAACCGAGAACTGCTATATAAAAACTGGTAGGGTGCGTTATGGACGGGAACGTCCTAACGCACCGAAAATCTACAACGGTGCGTTAGCCTTCGGCATAATTAATATGTACCATTTGCCTGGTAACTTAATACAATCGCAATGCGACTCGATGCAATCGCAATGCGACTCGATACAATCGCAATGCGACTCGATGCAATCGCAATGCGACTCGATACAATCGCAATGCGACTCGATACAATCGCAATGTAACTCGATGCAATCGTAATGCAACCCGATACAATCGTAATGCAACCCGATACATTCACAATGCAACCCGATATCAAGGCTGGTACGTAGCGGACTTGATAAATACCTAAACAAAATTAATTACGCAATCTTCAAGCTGTTCCCTGTTCCCTGCTCCCTGCTATAAAAATAAATCGAGCTCGCTGCGCTCGCAAAAAAGGCAAAGGGAAAAGAAGAAAGAGCAGAGGGCAAAAGAGCAAAAGTATAAAGGGCTATTAAGTCCTCCCGACAGCACAGACAACACGAAAACCGAGGGGGCTGCCGATGCCGTCGCGCTCCGCCCTAATGCTGTTGCCGCGACACGCAGACCGGCAGTCTTCAGGATCGTTGCCCCAGGAACCGCCCCGCAGCACCAATTTTTTATTATCACTTTGCCATGCACTGCCATCAGTTGGCGCTCCAGCATAGTTATCATGCCAATCATCTGCACACAATTCCCAAACATTGCCGTGCATATCATATAAACCAAAGGCATTAGGCGGAAAATATCCTACAGGCGTTGTTTCTTCTCGATACTTTCCTTTAGGTGCATCACCATAGATATAGTTACCGTTATAATTTGCTAAATCAGTTGTAATCGTTTCACCAAAATAAAACGGTGTTGTTGTCCCAGCACGACAAGCATATTCCCACTCAGCTTCACTTGGTAGTCGATATTCTCGTCCTGTTTTTAAAGAAAGTCTGGCACAAAATTCGACTGCATCATACCAAGACACACATTCTACAGGTCGGTTATCACCTTTAAAGTGTGATGGATCAGGTTTTAAATCACGATTAATTTTTGGTAATGCGGCTACGGCTCGCCATTGGGCTTGAGTGATAGGATATTTACCCATAAAAAAAGTAGAAATGATGACTCGATGTTGCGGTCTTTCGCTGTCACGGCTATCACTTTCTTCTATCGGTGCGCCCATTGTAAATCTACCACCGGGAATTTCCACCATCTCCAAACCTATACCTTGTCCCAAATCTTCGACAAAGTATTTTGCAGTTCCTACACGACGATTAGAAATCAGTTCTTTACGGGGATTAAAGAACCCTTTGTTTTCTATCCGCACCGTCACCACTTCAAACTCAAACTCTCGTAAAGCTGGTAGAGAATTTTGTGATTGTGGCTTCCGATAATCAGCCAAAATCATATCGCCTAATCCTTCCGTACGAGCTGTCGGCTCTTGCAAAATGTCATTTTTCACACCCCAACGCCGCAAACCATCCAACACATGATTTTTCAAATCATCGACGGTGACAAAATTCTTACCTGCACGATCCGCTTGACCACTTAGCGCTTCTAATAAATGATAGGTAAACACACCATGCTGTTTTTCTCGCCATTCAAAAGCCCTTTGTTGAGCAGTACTAGCTGCAATGAGTGCAAAACCCTCAGCCTGTTCGTAAACATTATGAATAAACTCTGGATCAGCTAATAAATCTCTACCAATATCTAAACCAGTGTGACAAGCATCTAAGGTTAATAAAAAGCGTCGCGCTTGACTAGCTTTCATATACTGCTCAACCTTGGCCACAGGGAGCGCTTGCTGTTCTAATAAATTTATCTGCGTATCACAAGTAATTAAAATAGGTTCTGTGTGATTCGCTGCTGTCTTCACCACAGTCCCATGACAAGCAAAATGCACCCAAAGTAAATCATCTGGTTGCACAGCATCACAAACGTGCTTGAGTCTTGCTTCTACATTGTTACGATTAGGAAAGCGTGGATGATTCCAATCTTGTTGATCATGGAGAGTAACTACTTCATAGCCAAGTGACTCCAGGGTTTGTCCTAGCACCAAAACATCATTCACGCAAAAATTTAAATCACTAATTCCAGAATCTACGTAGCGGTTAACTCCAACTAAGAACGCCCAGCGAGTACTCACCTAGCTTTACTCCCCATCAAGCTTTATTTTTCTATAGTAAATTCTTCACTAGCTCAAACGACTCAAATAAATCAAGTAGTCTGCTTTCAGCATGTGAGGATAATAGCAAAAGTCAGTTGAAACCGACTGTTTTGTGGTATTCTAGTCTGTTAAAACTGACTTAAACTATTAGCTCTGAACTAAAGTTCAGAACGGTTTATATCTAGAATAAAATACGCACCCCACCCCTTAATCCCCTAAGCGCGTGCGGGGAGGGGGGGTTTTGCGTCAGCAAAGCCAGGGTGGGGTTCCGACTGTATTGCAATTAAGTCAGAAGCGCTATATTAAAAAAATTGGGATGCTTCCTGTGTAGAGACATAGCATTGCTACATCTCTACTATTTACCATTCCTCATACTCTCAAATACAAGCCGAGAAATATCCGGGAAAACATTTTTACTAGCAGCGTAGGCTGGATCTTCTCCAAAAATAGCAATGATATAACGAGATTTGCCGTCTTTAGTAGCCACATATGCGACTTCTTGACGAGACGCTGTTGTCCAACCAGCTTTAGAAGCAAAAACAAGTTGATCTGCATCTGGGGCTAAAGATTCACCCAAAAAATTCTCTACAGGATTAAACTCATCTGGATTAGGTGGCTGTAATTTCCATGCTTCTGGATGCAAATCTCTAGTTAATAAACCAATCATTTGTTCACTATATTCAGGCCCAACGGCTTGACTAGTAAAAATCTCGTACATCAATCTGGCTGTCTGATATGTTGTAATTTTATTACGCCTGGGATTATTGGGATGATCGCCACGTAACTGTAAATCAGCACCTTTGGGTTCTGTAACTTTTAAATAGGATATTGGATAAGTTTTTTGACTAACATTAATATCTTTATATCCAGCTTTTTGAAAGAAAAAATTTAATGATTGGCGCTGTTGCTTCCAAGTTTGGAATTGTTCCTCACTTAATTTCTTTTCATAAGAATAAGTGCCACTAACAAGATCGACTATACGACTAGCTGCATCGTTATCTGATTTCAACATCATTGCATTCAAATCAGAATTTATAGTGTAGCTCAATGGAAGAAAACCTTGTTTGATTTTGGCTTCAAGGATAGTCATCCAAAATAGTTTCACGACACTAGCCGGATATCTAGGCGAGTCTTGCTGATAACCAGAAATAGTATTTTTATTTAAATCTATTAACGTAATTGACAAACCCTGAGTGGGTAAATTTTTCTCTTTGATGTAGTCTAAAATTATATTGACATGCTTATCTAATTTCTCACTTTTTTTAAATTTAGGAGGTACTTTAACGTTATATGTCAAAGCTGAATCTACTTTTGCTAATTGAGAAGATGATTCTACTGGTAAATTAACTGGCTGAGTGGATAAATCCGGTTGATTAATAAAAGGTTTTTGGGTATTAATATTTGTCGGCTGAGTAGGTAATTTAGATTCTTGCGAAATAACTGTCGGTGGTTGTGCAGATGAATTATTAATAGTTTCGATTTTTTGATTTTTTGCTCTTTGTGCAAGGAGTGAACTGACTCCAAACAAACCAACTATTGCTATTACAACTAAAGCAATCAATCCGTAAAATTGCAGGTGTGATAATTTTGTTATTCGAGATTTACTCATCTTGATTGCTTCTGTAATTTGAGGTATCTTTGGTTGCTGTTTAGCTACATTTGGCTTTTTGTGAACATGTAATTTTTGTGGATAGGAAACAGAAGTAGGATTTTGAAGAAAAGTAGATGTTTGCTCTTCCTTATGATTCAATCCTTCAATCTGCCTTTTTAATTGAATATTTTGTTGTTGGAGATTTTCAATAATTAGATAAGCACGTTCTAACTTAGCTTCTAGTTCGGCAATTTTGCGATCGCGACCATTTGATTGTCTTTTTGATTGCTGATCCACAAGCTACACCTTGAATATATAAAATTTTCAACTGCAAGAATACAGGCATTATAAGGTAAAAACTCAAAAATTAACTTTTACGCAGTGTTCTCAGAGATTTATAATCAGATATTTTGACTTGACCGTTTTCAGATTGTAAAGAATAGCGTACCAATAGAGTATCAAAGGAAGTGTTAGTTGGATCTGCTTTGCCGTCTTTAATCAATGTGCGTTCTTCTGTAATTTCCACTTCTATTGTTGCTTGCTCGCCACTAGCTTTAAAACTTTTAACTGCATCAAGACTTTGAACACCATAGTTATAGTAAGCATTATTTCTCTGCAACCAATCAACAGAACTCAGACAATCTTCTTCTTTGTTACCGCTTGCAAGACATACATCAGGATCATCTGTTTTTTTGATATTGTCTTTATAAGCTTTACCTGTGAGCAATTGTTCTCCTAAATCTGTTTTATAAGGAGGAGCAAATATTTCTCGTTTTGCAGTGATCCAATTCTTCAACACTTCAATAGTTGCTGTTTGGGAAATAGAAGCATTTGTAGGTGGTAAAACAATCGGAGTATTTTCAAAAGAAGAAGTTATTGTCGGTGTTGGAGAAACAGCAATAATATTAGGTTTGGGAGTAAAAACTGGTATTGGTTGGGAATTTGTGGATGAGGTAAGCGAGGGCGAGGAAGATACTGTTGGTGTAGGACTAATTTTGGTAGCAGATTGATTTTGTCCAGAAGAATTATTTCTAAAAATTTCCATCATCCACCAACCACCGACAACAAATACACCAATTACACTCCCTATAATTACAGCTTGTTGCCAAGTACCTAAACCGTTTTGGTTTGGGGATGTGATGGGTTGAGGGTAAGCAACTTGCTGTTGGTAAGGAACCTGTGGAGGAGGTGGTGATTGTTGGTTACTTGTTGGCGGTTGCTGTATATATTGCCCTTGTGACGGTACGGGATATACTGGATTTTGAGGTGTAGGTACTGTAGCCGCTATTGGTGTTGATCCAGTTTGCAAGCCTGCAAGCATGTCTCTAGCATTGAGATAGCGATCGCGTGGTGATTGTTGAATTGCTTTATCCAACACCATCGCTAAACTCGGACTAATATTCAAAGCAAAATGTCGCCACAAAATCTCACCTGTAGCAGGATCAGTTGCTAACTGCTGTGGAATTTTACCTGTAAGCAAATAGATCGCTGTTAAACCCAAACTATATATATCGCTAGCAAACACAGGACGTCCAGCAGTTTGTTCCATCGGCATATATCCTGGTGTACCAATCACAATTGACCTAGTGGAGTTTCCAGAAGCAGTCACCACCGTACCCATTGTTTCTTTGACTGCACCAAAGTCGATTAAAACTGGTTTGCCATCAAAATTACGAATTAAAATATTATCTGGTTTGATATCGCGGTGTACCATGTGCTTACTATGCACATAATTGAGAATCGGCAAAATATTAATCAAAATATCTTTGACCGAAGTTTCACTCATGAACCCTTGTTGCTGCAATATCTGGGTTAAAGTATTACCCTCTATATATTCTTGAACTAAATAAAACTGTCCATTTTCAGTAAAATAGGCATATAATTTGGGAATTTGGTTGCTACCATCACCCAATTCTTCTAATATCGCCGCTTCTCGTTGAAACCGATCTTGCACCAATTGGTAAACCTGGGGATTATCAACCACAGGTTTAAGTTGTTTAATAACACAACGACGACCAGAAGGCATCTGAGTATCTTCTGCTAAAAAAGTTTCTCCAAATCCACCATTGCCAAGCACGCTCAAAAGCTTGTAGCGATTATTTAACAGCGTCGGTGTGATCATACTTTTCCCTGCTTGGTATCTAGTTAAAAATAGATACAGCTTTTTGTATAAAAATTCCAGAAGCTTCAAACAATTTTGGATTTGAGATTACCCTGCGGTTAGACAAACTGGGAATTGACAGAAAAATGGTGTCAACTCTTGGTAGATGAAATTAGTAGCCACCTGAGTGCAGAACAAAGGGTGTTATTGTGGCCTTATATGCAAGAAATCCAACAACTATTTTTAAAAGAGCGATCGCGCCTGGGTTATAAACAAGAGTTAGCAGGCGATGTTGTTTAACAGTTATGGTGTTGCCTACATTGCCAGCATCTATAATTAATTCTTGCCCTATGTTAGTTCGTTAATTATGTCGGAAGAAGATATCCGTGCTACGCGGCTAGAGAAAGTAGAACAGTTTAGACAGTTAGGGATGAATCCCTACGCCTATCGTTGGGAATCTACCCATCACGCAGCGCAATTGCAGGAAAAATTTGCTGATTTAGCCAATGGAGAAGAAGTAAATATAGACGTAGCTGTAGCTGGACGCATTATGGTGCGTCGCGTCTTCGGTAAACTAGCTTTCTTCGACATAGAAGATGAAACTGGCAAAATTCAGCTTTATTTAGAAAAAAACCGCATCCAAGCCAGCATGGCAGATATTGATGCTAATGCCTTTAACCATCTCAAACAGCTTACAGATGTTGGTGACATCTTGGGTGCTAAAGGAACAATTAAACGGACTGAGAAGGGCGAATTATCAGTTTATGTTAAAGAATATACAATATTAACTAAATCTCTGTTGCCCTTGCCTGATAAGTGGCACGGTTTAACAGATGTAGCTAAACGTTACCGCCAACGCTACGTAGATTTAATCGTTAACCCCGAAGTCCGGCAAACTTTCCGTCGTCGCGCTCAAATCACTGCTGGTATTAGAAGATACTTAGAAGAACGTGATTTCTTGGAAATTGAAACCCCTGTTTTACAAGCAGAAGCAGGAGGTGCGGACGCGCGGCCCTTTGTTACATATCACAACACCTTAGATATGGAGTTGTATTTACGAATTGCAACGGAACTTCATCTCAAGCGATTGATTGTCGGTGGGTTTGAAAAAGTATTTGAACTGGGACGGATTTTCCGTAATGAAGGAATTTCTACCCGTCATAACCCAGAATTTACTACGGTGGAGATTTACCAAGCCTACGCCGATTACAATGACATGATGGCGCTGACGGAAGAAATTATTACCAGCGTTGCCCAAGAAACACTCGGCACATTACAAATTACCTACCAAGGACAAGCAGTTGATTTAACATCACCTTGGCGTCGTGTAACTATGCATGCTTTGGTAAAAGAATATACAGGATTAGATTTCCAATCATTCCCAAGCTTAGAAGCAGCTAAAACAGCATCTAAAAATGCTGGATTAGAAAAAATAGAAGATTGTCCTTCTATAGGTAATCTACTAAATGAAGCCTTTGAACAAAAAGTAGAGGCTAATCTAATTCAGCCTATTTTTGTAATTGACTATCCCGTCGAAATTTCGCCCTTGGCAAAACCGCACCGTTCCCAACCTACTTTGGTGGAACGTTTTGAATTATTTATTGTCGGGCGCGAAACAGCTAACAGTTTCTCAGAACTTACCGATCCCATTGATCAACGCCAACGCTTAGAAGAACAAGCAGCCCGCAAAGCAGCAGGTGATTTAGAAGCTCAAGGAGTAGATGAAGACTTCTTGACAGCCTTAGAATACGGAATGCCTCCTACAGGAGGATTAGGTATTGGGATTGACAGGTTGGTAATGTTGCTAACTGACTGTGCTAGCATCCGGGATGCGATCGCCTTTCCCTTACTCAAACCAGAAAAATCTGAACAAATCGCAGAGCAGGGATAGGGAATGAGTTATCAGTTAACAGTTATCAGTGACCAGTTTAATTTGATAACTGATAACTGATAAGTCCCCCGATTCCCGATTCCTGATTCCCGATCCCTGATCCCTAACTGATAACTGTTTCAAAGTATGGCAGGACATAGTAAATGGGCAAATATTAAACGCCAAAAAGCAGTAGTGGATGCCAAAAAAGGTAAGACATTTACTCAACTTTCACGGGCAATTATTATTGCTGCTAGAAGTGGTATTCCAGATCCAGCAGGTAATTTTCAACTGCGAACAGCGATTGACAAAGCCAAAGCTGCGGGTATTCCTAATGAAAATATTGAAAGGGCGATCGCTAAAGGTGCGGGAACTTTTGCAGGTGATGGGTCTCAGCTAGAAGCTATTCGTTACGAAGGTTATGGAGCTGGAGGTGTTGCTATTTTAATCGAAGCCTTGACAGACAATCGCAATCGTACAGCAGCTGACTTACGCGCCGCCTTCAGCAAAAATGGCGGTAATCTTGGTGAAACAGGATGTGTCAGTTGGATGTTTGATCAAAAAGGCGTTTGTATTGTTGAGGGAGTAGAAGATGAAGAAAAACTTTTAGAAGCATCCTTAGAAGGGGGTGCGGAATCTTACGAAATGACTGATGAAAAAACTGCCTCAGTTTTTACTGAGGTGACAAACTTAGAAAACCTCAACCAAACTCTCAAAGCAAATAATTTTCAGGTGACAGACGCCGAACTACGCTGGATTGCGAGTAACAACGTCGAAGTTGATAACCCAGAACAAGCGCGATCGCTACTTAAATTAATAGATACTTTAGAAGGCTTGGATGATGTGCAGAACGTCACCGCCAACTTTGAAATGTCAGAAGAATTAATGACCCTCATGTCTTAAGTTAAGCTGAAACAAGAATTTCACATTAATTACACAGCACTGACATATTAGTTTGAGATATTGATATTGTTGATGACCAAATGTTAGTCACTGGTAGTGCCAAGCAACCAACAACTAACCATTCACAACCAATAACAAGTAAATTTGTCTTACTCTTCAACACACTTAAACACGGTTTATACCCTACTGCGTTTCTCATACACCAGTAGGGCTTTTTATTTATGGTGAAAACGGCTAATAGCTAGATTTTACCCGCGAGCATCCCAATTTTTGAAAAAGACTTACATAAACCAAGTCCGCCTGCGCGGACCATAGCACTTCTGACTCGATTGCAATACAGTCGGAACCCCACCCCGGCTTTGCTGAAGCAAAACCTCCCCTCCCCGCTTGCGGGGAGGGGATTAAGGGGTGGGGTACGTATTGGACACAACCGAGAACTGCTATAACTCTAGCCTGCGTAGGCAGGCTTTGTCTGTATAGCCCCAGACTTCCAGTCTATGGGGATTTTAAACATTTGGGATGCTCCCATCCTCTGAGAAAAAAGCCTTTAAACTAGTAATATTAAAATTTAATTATAAAATTTATTTTTCCAGTCTGAAAAATTATTTGAATTAATTGTATTAAACAATAATGGCTTTTCTTTTCCAGGCAAAATGCAAGACAATCTCATTCCTGATCAGGGACAAAAAATTCGATTAGTGCCAATCGGAGACATTACAGAACATAGACAGGTGAAAGAAATACTCCAAAAAAGAGAAATTTGTCTGCGAAAACAAAGTAAAACTTTAGTTCAATTAGCTAAAAGCAAGACTTTACAACAAGGAAATCTCAAGGCAGCATTAAGGGAAATCACAGAAGCTGCTGCCCAAACAATAGAAGTAGAGCGAGTCAGTGTTTGGTTATATAATATTGACCATTCCAAAGTTGAATGCGTCGATTTATATGACACAATAACTCAGGTTCATAGTAGTGGAATGTCGCTTTTAAAAGCAAATTTTCCTGCATACTTTCAGGCTTTGGAAGAACAACGCAGCATCGCAGCGCATGATGCTTGTAATGATAATAGAACCCAAGAATTATCAGAGCCATATTTATCTGGATTTGGTATTGCATCTGTGTTGAATGCACCGATTTGGTTGGGGGGTAATTTGCTGGGAGTGGTATGTCACGAACACATTGGCCGGATTCGTCAGTGGACATTAGAAGAAGAAAATTTTGCAGGTTCGATCGCTGATTTTGTCACTTTGGCAATCGAAGCTAGCGAACGTAAAGCCGCACAGGAAGCGCTACAGCAGAGTGAAGCAGAGTTTCGGGCAATTTTTGAGCGATCCTTGGTGGGAATTGGATTGGTAGATATGAAAGCGCAGATTGTGGATATCAATCCAGCATTGTGTCAGATACTGGGTTACAGTCGAGAAGATTTATTTGGTAAGCGTTTTACAGATTATATTTTTCAGTCAGAGAGAGATTTAGAACTCTATCAACAACTGAGTTCGGGAAATTGCGATCGCCTAGAGATGGAAAGACGCTTTTTACATAAGAATGGTCAAATTGTTTGGACTTTGGTGAATATTTCTTTGATTTCGAGTCAAAATGGTCAACCTGAGTATTTCCTCGCTATGATTGAGGACATTACCGAACGCAAGCACACGGAATTAGAACTCTGTGAAAGTAAAGAAGCAGCAGAAGCTGGAAGCCGTGCCAAAAGTGAATTTTTAGCAACTATGAGTCATGAATTACGAACGCCTCTAAATGCAATTATGGGCTTGTCTCAGTTGCTGCAACAAGAAATGATGGGGACTCTTAATGATAAGCAAAAAGAGTATGTCAATTGTATTCATAGCAGTGGCGAACATCTACTGGCACTAATCAACGATATTCTCGATTTGTCTAAAGTAGAAGCAGGTAAAGAAGAACTATTTTTATCTCAATTATTAGTAAAAGATTTGTGTGAGTATATAATATCTACAGTCTGCGATCGCGCCGAAGAAAAAAAACTACAATTAATCACCAAAATTGAGCAACAAGCAGAATTTTGTATTGGTGATGAGCGACGAGTCAAGCAAATGTTACTCAATTTGTTGACTAATGCGATTAAATTCACCGCCGCAGGCAAGGTGTGTTTAGAAGTAAAAAAAGTACCTCAAGGTATAATATTTACAGTCTCAGACACAGGCATTGGTATTGATCCTAGTCAGTTTCAATTCTTGTTTGAACCTTTCAAACAGCTTGATAGTCGCCTCAATCGTCAGTATGAAGGGACAGGTTTGGGTTTGGCCTTAACACGCAAGTTAGCACGTTTACATGGTGGTGATGTCACAGTAGAATCTGTGCTAGGAAAAGGTAGTCATTTTACATTGTTTTTGCCGGATCAAGCCTCTTCACGAGAAGAAGAAAAACAGTTTTCTGGGGAGATACTTGGTGTTGACAACAAGCAATCTGTTGAACAACCAAGCTCAATAAAAACACATAGCTTTACTACGAATCAAGTAGCAAATGCCACTAATTATTCTTCATCCGATGGAAACTTATACCAACCTAATGCAACTTCTCATTATCCGGCTACGTGCATCACAAAAAAGATTTTATTGGTACAAGATGAAGAACAAACTGACATATTGCTGCGAGATTATCTGCAAACAATTGGCTATCATGCAGAGTGCATCTGCAATAGCAGTGATTTTTGGGAGCGAGTGCAAAACCAAAAGCCTGATTTAATTTTGTTGGATTTAGAATCAGCAGGAGACATCAGCGCCTGGGATTTGTTGAGTACAGTACGACAAAACCCAGATTTGCAAGATTTAATTGTGGTGACTATCACATCAAACACGATCGCAACAAACAATGATGATCCAAGCTTAGATTGCGGTTATACCAACACTCAATCAGATGCATTACGCGATCGCGCCCTCCAAGCTGGTGCTAATGCATGTCTGTTCAAGCCTATTGGTATTGTTCAAATTGAATCAATACTGATGCAATATTTTGGTTAGGTTGGCACAAATGTAGAGACACGTTCGCTTTTAGCGTTCCCGCAGGGTAATTTCGCGTCTCTACTAGTACAGGTCGGCGGAAATAAAGCTACCATACCCTCCAAGAAGCCGCTCCGCGTCTACAAAATGGCTGAAAAGCCTATAAAATAAGCTTTCTTTCTTTTGCCTTTTTACTTTTTACTTTTTACTTTTGCCTTGTTGTACTAGTTGTTGGGGTCGTAAAATTGTTGGGCGTAAAAACGAGCATACCTGCCTTCCTTAGATAATAGAGATGCGTGGGTACCTTCTTCAACCACTTGTCCTTGTTCTAGAACGAGAATCGAGTCTGCGCGACGAACGCTGCTGAGGCGATGGGCAATAATAAACACAGTACGATTGTGCATCACTCGCTCAAGTGCTTCTTGAACTAGTGCTTCTGATTCCGAATCTAGGGCTGAAGTGGCCTCATCCAAGATGAGAATTCGTGGATTGTTGACTATTGCTCTGGCGATCGCTAGTCGCTGGCGCTGTCCTCCCGATAGGTTCACGCCCCGCTCGCCGACCCAGGTATGATAGCCTTGAGGAAATTGGGTAATAAAAGAGTGAGCATTGGCAATCTTTGCAGCTTCCTGAATTGCTTTTAAATCTAATTCCTCTTGACCGTAACCAATATTTTGAGCGATCGTTCCTGAAAATAAGGTAATTTCTTGAGGTACAATGCCAATTTGACGGCGGAGGCTATTCAACCTCACATCACGCAGATCAATACCATCAATCAAAATTTGACCTGACTGAGGATCGTAAAAGCGAAGTAACAGATTAATTAACGTTGATTTTCCGGCTCCAGAAGAACCAACTAAGGCGATCACATCCCCAGGACAAGCGTGTAAACACAGATCCTTTAAGACTGGCTGACCAGGATCATAGGCAAAATTGACATCACGATACTTTACCTTACCAACAACTCGTGGCAGTTCTTTTGCATCTGGTTTTTCGCTGATACTAGGCTTTCTCGCCATTAGTTCAAAGATGCGTTCGACGGAAGCTTCGGTTTGTTTGTACTCGTTATAATTGCTAATCATCAGGTCGATGGGCTGGATTAGTAGAGCCACAGCAGTCAAAAAGCTGATAAACCCTTGAGAAGTTAGGTTTCCTTGGGAAATTTGCCATCCTCCCAATAAAAACAGCAGCATAATACTAACTGCTTCCAAAAAACCTACCACCGGAAACTGAATCGATTTGAGTTGTTGAGCGCGATACCTAGCCTGACGATTGTATTCTGCTTCTTGGTTGAACCGCTTGACTTCATATCCTTGGGCTGCAAAAGCCTGAACAATGCGAATACCGCTAAATACTTCAGTTAGCAATGCAGACAGATTAGAAACATGATTTTGACTTTGGCGAGATAGAACAAGTAATCGCTGACCAAATAATCCGATTAACCAAGCCATCAAAGGAGCTAAAATCATACCTGCAAGAGTCAATCTCCAATTTAGGTAGAGCATGTAAGCGGGAATCGCTATTAACTGCAAAAAATTGGAAAGAAACTGATGGGATAGCTTGTCAACAATCTCGCCTACTCGGTCAATATCTTCAGTTAGGCGATAAGTAAGATCGCCAGTCTGTGTAGTTTCAAAGAAATCCAATCCCAGTTTGTGCAGATGGGCGTAGACTCGCTTACGCAAGTTTAAAACCATGTTGAGAGCAGCAGCGATCATAAAGACATTCTGCCCATATTGGCAAAGTCCCCGCACCAAAAATACTAGAGTGGCTAGTCCGAGCCAGTAAGCAATCTGGTTAACTTTTCCCTGACCAACAAAAAAAGCGACCTGACCTGCTAGGTAGGGTAATGCTAGGGTAAATAACACAAATCCTAAAATACAAATTAATCCCCGAACTAACAAAGGCCATTCGGGCCAAAGATAAGGTAACAGTTGCCAGTAACTAGAGCGGACTTTCATAAGTAGTTGCACGGAAAGGGAAAGGGGAATGGGGAACGGGGAATGGGGAAAGGGGAAAGGGGAAAGGGGAATGGGGAACGGGGAAATTCTGTTTATTTCTTGAGAATCGGCAGCTTTAGCAGCAAATACTAATTTTCTCCTAGATTGGCTAGCAAAAAGCGGGCAATTCTATCAGATGCACCAGGGGGACCAAATCGCTGAGGCCCATTTTCTTTGCACTTGGCGAGGTAGTCCACATCCTGCAAAGTCTCAATTGATCGGCGAGCTGCTTGCTGAAGAATCTCAAGAGTTGCAGGTTTAGTACCGATAGTTTGGGCATTTATACCCAACAGCCGGGTTTGTGCTTCTGCAAATTGATAGGTAAATTGCGGCCCTTCGCCGGGAATTTGGATAATAGGTTTGCCGATCGCAACTGCTAAATCCACTGCCAATCCTGCCATACCAATTACGAGGGTAGAGTAACATACAATGTCACTGAAGGCATCTGAGTAACATCTAACTTCCACAGGAGAACTTCCAGCAGAAGCATAGGTGAGTATACCTTGTTCGTGCTGCCAACCTTGACTTTTGGCAATGTCATCTAGTTCCTGCATCAAATCTGGTACTAAGGCTGCATAAAACTGTACTTCTTGTCCAGACGACACTTTGGCAATTTCTAATACTAATTGCAACTGCAAACGGAAATTTCGCGCGGCTTCAGGTATTCGAGATCCTGGTAACAGAGCGATCGCCGGAATATTTGGTTTGAGATCCAAGTTTTTGCCACTGGGAACGAACCAATCTAAAGCCGGGATACCACCAAACTGAGCTTTAGTTATACCTTGCCGTTGCAGATTACCAGCTGTATATTCATCTCTGGTGAAAACTGTCAAGCATCGAGAAGAATTTAGATCGTGCCACAAAAGCGGATTCAGACGCAATTTGCCTTCGTAAAGCGCCGAAAGACAAGAAATAAAAGAGACAAAGGGACGCTTGGTTAAATAAGCAAATGTCTGGGAAATAAAATCCCCAGTAGCCATGATCAAATCGCAGTCGGGAGCATACTGCAATACCGCTTGTAACTGTCGCCAGGTTAAGCCAATTAATCCCGATTGAAAATCTTTGAGCAAATACAAACGCCTCATATAGAAGAATCCCCCAGAGGGCATTTTTTGCGTTGGGCCAATTATGGGGATATTCAAGTTACGGTAAGCTTTTCCTTCCCCCACAATTGGCATTGCTGCCATTTCAATAGAAGGAGACAATTGACGCAGGGTTTGAATTACATGAGAGGTGTGGTTGTCCTCTCCATGACCGTTACTGATAAATAAGATTCGCTTGGAAGACATATTGAGGATTGGGGATTGGGCATAAAATTATATCACCGCATATACTGGACTCTCGCGTTAAATCTAAATGGTAGGATAGGTGACTTGAATATTCTGGTTAGAAAATACATGACTTCTCAAAGTCACGTGATTGCAAAAGTTAAGCGACTGATAGCTGAGGCAAAATAGGCAAGGAGCGATCGCAGCACTAAACTGAGGGTAGATATGGAAGAATTTTTGGAAGAGTTGCTCACCGAACAGGAGAGCTTGTTGTTACAGCCTTTTATCACAAATTCAGATCGTACTGTCTTTGGTTTGCGGAATTTGCCGGAAGTTGTCAAGGGTGCATTGTTCTCGCGCTACAGCCGTAGTGATAAAAGTTTACGCCGTATCTTACTAGATGAGTTTATCAAAGCACCGGAAGCTAGTTTTGCTCGTATCGTTGGCGCTGGCTTGGAAAATAACGCTGACCAATTAGTGGCGATTCAACAAGCAGAGGCTTTTTACGATCGCGTCTTGATTGGTTATGGTGATGACTCAGTAGCAGAATTAGGAGGCGCACACCTTGCTTGTGAAGGAATTAGTAATATTGCAGCTAAAGCTCTAGAGGACAGTCGCTTAGGAATTTCCCCACTGGAGAAGTCAACCAGATACGTTCCGTTTAATCGAAAAATCAACGGACGCTACCGCTACTATCGCGAACCGTCGATTATGGTATCAGGCCATGCAGAGCGTTATGAGGCAACATTAGATCATTTATTTGATACTTATACTGCATTAATTGAGCCTCTGTTAAATTGGGTGCAAGCTCGTACTCCCAGAAATACTACTAGTTCTGAGCGGGCATATAACAGTGCCACAAGAGCTAAAACTTTTGACTTGTTGCGTGGTTTACTGCCAATGGCAACTCTAACTAATGTTGGGTTGTTTGGCAATGGACGAGCATTTGAGTATTTGCTAGTCAAGCTTGCTGCTTCACCTCACCAAGAAGTGCGTAACCTTGGGGTTTCTATGCAACAAGAATTAGATCAAATCATACCTTCGTTTGTCAAGCGTGCAAAAAGTGAACGGGGCGCTCAATTTGCCCGTTATTTATCAAAAAATTGGGAATGCACACAATTACTTACACAAAAACATTTAGGACAAATTGAGCCAGCATCAAGTTCTACTGTTCAATTAATTGATTACGATCCAGATGCAGAAGTCAAGATTGTTGTAGCAATTCTTTATCCTCACACTGATTTGACATTTGAGCAAGTCAAAGCATACGTTAGTGCTTTATCAACTCAAGAGCGAGTAGAGATTATCAACACCTATGTAGGCGATCGCTCCTCACGCTTCCATCGTCCCGGACGTGCTTTTGAAGAAACTTACTATACCTTTGATGTGCTGGCTGATCTTGGTGCGTATCGTGATTTGCATCGACATCGTGTTCTCACACAAGAACGCCAACACTACTGTGTTCGTCATGGGTATGTACTTCCAACGGAACTAGAAGAAGCGAACCTTGCACAAACCTACCGTAAAGCTTTGGAATATGCAGGCGAAACAACTGAGTTGATTAGCCAAGATTTACCAGATGCAGCACAATATGTTGTACCCTTTGCCTATCGAGTACGCTGGCGAATAAAATTAAATCTACGTGAAGTTTATCATCTTGTTGAATTACGAAGTTCGCGACAAGGACATCCTTCGTACCGCACAGTTGCTCAAGAAATATATCGACATATTAATTCTGTTCACCCAGCATTGGTGGCTAACATGCATTTCGTAGATCTAAATGACTATGCTTTAGAGCGATTAGCGGCGGAGCAGAAAATTGATACAAAATTGCAGCAGCTAAATCAAAACCAAACTTCGAGTAGCTAGTGGTTCATCTATAAAGATGCCCAACTTCTCTTAAGGATACAGCTGGCGAATGATATTTTACCACGTGACGAGCTAATCCTGTTTGCGCCTTGCGGTAATACTGTGGCACCTGCATTGCGAATGTATCGACCTACATTGCGAATGTATCGACCTGCACTGTGAATGTATCGACCTGCACTGTGAATGTATCGACCTACATTGTGAATGTATCGACCTACATTGTGAATGTATCGACCTACATTGTGAATGTATCGACCTACATTGTGAATGCAGCCGTCTGTACGCTTTATTTAAGAACATCTTTATATTGACAGATCCAGATCCTGAACACCTACTCATGATCGCGCCCAACCCACGCGATCGCACTTCGTTTATGAACTTATTCTCTTTACATTTTTTAACTTTATTGTTATTATTCTTAATATAAATGCAATTATCCCATTCATTCATTTAGGAAATACTCATGCGTACAAACGGTGCAATCATTGATGATCAAGGTAAAATGAACAACTTTGCGGTCGAGCCAAAGGTTTACGTAGATGAACAAGGCGATCGCACTGGGTTCACTCCTTACGCTGAAGTACTCAACAGTCGTTTAGCAATGATTGGCTTTGTGTCTTTGATTGCATTTGAAGTATTCACAGGACACGGTGTCTTTGATCTTTTTGCCAATCTGTAAATAATCAAGTTTTCAGATCACTGACGCTTTTTTATCTATCCATATGTAGAGATGTAAAATCTTTTATATCTCTACATTTTTTTATTTATAGTCAGCGACGGCTCAATAAACTTATGTCATCCACATCCCATTACAGTTCAGCTAATGAGCAACCCATCGGTGTTGCAGTTGTCGGTACAGGGTTCGGTCAAAAAGTCCACATACCCGCATTTAAGGCTCATCCTCGTACCCAAGTGATTGCTGTTTATCACCGAGATTTAGCAAAAGCTCAAGCTATAGCCCAATCACAAAATATTCCTTACGCCTGCGATACTATTACAGAGATTGTTTCTCTCAGCGAAGTCCAAGCAGTCAGCATCGCGACACCACCGTTTCTTCACTACGAAATGGCTAAGGAAGTTTTGCAAGCTGGAAAACATGTATTACTAGAAAAACCTGTAACTTTAAATGTAGACGAAGCTAAAGAACTTTATTTTTTGGCAAAATCAAAAGGTGTGATTGCTACTGTAGATTTTGAATTCCGGTTTGTACCTGGATGGCAATTATTTGCTGAACTTTTATCAGAAAACTATGTCGGTAATAAACGCTTAATTAGAATTGATTGGTTGGGTTCTTCTCGTGCTGATGCTGGACGTCCTTGGAACTGGTATTCGCAAAAACACAAAGGTGGTGGTGCATTAGGTTCTTTAGGCTCTCACACTTTTGATTATATTAACTGGTTGTTTGGACCTGTACGCAGATTAAGCGCTTATTTCAGTACAGCTATACCCGAACGACAAGACGCTAACACAGGTGAATTAAAGCCAGTGAATACTGATGACACCTGCATGTTGATGCTGGAATTAACAGATGGGACACCTTGTCAAATTTCTATCAGTGCGGTGGTACATGCATCTCGTACACATTGGTTGGAAGTGTATGGCGATCGCGGTACTTTAGTTTTAGGTAGCGAGAATCAAAAAGATTATATCCACGGTTTTCGTGTTTGGGCATCTCAGCCTGGTAAACAATTAACAGAGATAGAAGTTCCTAATCGTTTAATTTTTCCTAAAAATTACGCCGATGGTCGTATTTCTGCATTTCTCAGAGTTGTAGATCAATGGGTACAGGGAATTGATCAAGGAGAAGAAATTGTTCCTTCTTTGCGAGAAGGGATTTATTCTCAATTATTGATGGATTTATCACATGAATCAAATATGAAATCAAACTGGGTTGATGTGCCTAGTTTAAAACAATTTTTGGAGAGATGAAAAGCTAACTTGGGATAGAAGTAGGATAACGTGTCAATATTTAAAATTTGATCAGCGTTTGTGATATTTTCTATGTCTTTCTTGCCTAAATTCATTCATCGTCGCAAAGAAATTCTTCGCGGTGTGCTTGCAGTTGCTATTATCTTTGTTGGGATTACACATTTTATCAGACCTGAGCAATACGCCCGCATTGTTCCACCACCATTTCCACCATTTGCATCTGTTTATATTAGTGGTTTTTTTGAGATTCTCGGTGGTATTGGTTTAATGATTCCATTTGTTAGTGTAGCCGCAGCTTGGGGATTAATTGCCTTATTTATTGCTGTGTTTCCTGCTAATATTTATATGACAATACACAACATTAATGTTGAGGGAATTCCTCACAATCAGTTACTTTATATAGCAAGGCTACCTTTTCAAGCAGTGTTAATTGCCTGGGCATATTGGTATACTCGCAAACCAGAAGCACAATTTGGAGCGTCAGAAGTTGCAAAACAGTTGAAGGATTCTTCTTTGGTTAAGTAAATTTGTGAATTTATTATGCATTTTCTCTCTAATGTTAGATTCGGATTTGCCAATTTTCAAACCAAGGATGGATGATTAATAAACGTGCAAATTGCCAAAATCTGACTAGTACAATAAGGCAAAAGTAAAAAGGCAAAAGTAAAAAGAAAGAATGCTTATTTTATAAGCTTTTCGACTATTTTAAATGGTTGCTTTATTTACGCCGTGCTGTACTATATCTCAAAGGGTGAGGCAATAATGCATGATTAAATCTTGGATGGTAATTGGTGGGGTTGCTTTCTTAGTTGCTTTAGCTGCAAACTTTATCACTCCTGGCGATCGCAAATGGTTTAAACGTCTAGAAAGACCAAGATGGCTAACATTTGAAGCAGCAATTCCTGTGATTTGGACTGTGATATTTGTTTGTGGTGCTTGGTCTGCTTATATTGTTTGGGAAAAGAACCCAGGAACGACCACAACCTGGTTATTAATGGGATTATATTTACTTTTAGAAATAGTTACTATCGCCTATACTCCTGTAATGTTTAGAACTCGTCATTTGAGAGTCGGTACGATTCTCGGCGGAACAGGTTTTGTGATTGGGGTGATATTAGCGATCGCAGTTTTTCCCATTTCTGCTTGGGCAACATTATTACTTGTACCTTTTTTATTATGGAGTCCAATTGGTACATATACAACTAAAGCAATGGAACGTCTTAATCCTCAAGATGTGTAAGTGTTATTTGGAATAAACTATCAACAATTAATAATATAACTAACGACTGATTAAACTCATATCCTAAATTGCCAAAATTGCTGTGTAAAACTCATACACACCCAATACGGTTCGGTTAAGGATTTTTCGTCATAATTTTGGGATTGTACCAGACGCGATATATCGCGTTTGGTACAGGATTTAAATGTTAATCGATTTGTCTTATCCGAACCGTATTGCATACACACCAAAGAGTAGAAAATGATTCAATCTTGGATGGTAATTGGGGCTGTAACTTTTTTAGTTGCAGTTGGTAGTTTTTTAATCACACCACGTGATGTGAAATGGTTTACACAATTAAGTCGTCCGCGTTGGCTAGTTTTTGAACCATTCATACCCCTAATTTGGACTGTGATTTTTATTTGCGGTGCTGCTTCTGCTAGTTTTGTTTGGCAAAAAAATCCAGGTAGTTTAATAACCTGGTTATTAATGGGTTGTTATTTGTTGCTGGAAATTATTACTGTCACTTACATACCCTTGATGTTGAGGTTTCGCAGTCTCAGAACCGGAGAAATTATTGGTTCAGTTGGTCTTGTTTTGGGTATAGTGCTAGCGTTATTTGTTTTACCTGTTTCTCGAGTGGCTAGTTTATTGCTTGTTCCTTATTTGGTTTGGAGTCCAATTGGAACTTATACAACCGAGGAATTAATTCAGTTGAATCCTGAAGATGCGTAAGTTTTGTTGATTGTTGGTACTACAAAACAACCAACAATCAACAATTCAGTACTTACATCAATCTAGCGTAGCGTGCGATAAAATTTTTACTTGGATCGGCTTGATTATGTAACCAAGCCCACATCTGATCGCCTATAGAAAAATGCCACCACTCGCGGGGATTGCGTTTAAAATCGGCTTTTTCCATCACATCTTGTAGTAGTAAACGATGAGCGTGATATTGTTGTGCTTGTTGTGGTTCACTATTGTCATAATAATCAGGATGCGATCGCTCTGACATTTCATCAATAAGCGAACCCATATTCACAATTTCGCCGTTTTCATCCACCAAAGTTACATCCACAGCAGCACCAGTACTATGAGGTGGCGGTGTTTTCTCATCCAAACTAGGTTCAGCCCAGATTTTGTAAACTTCTTGCCAAATTTCTTGACGCTGAGTTGCTGATAAATTTGCCTTAACAAGTCCTCTTATTCTTACCGCTTCAGCAAAACTGTAATCTACCATAAACTGTTGCACAGCTACGGGACGATAAGCATCAAAGATTTGAATCCGCCAGTCAGGACGCAGCAATTGTAAATAATTTTGGGCTGCAATTAAACTCTCAACAACGCTTTTGCGAAGAAAATAAGGCGAATGTTTTCCATAAGGTGCGCCTAATTTTTCATAAGGATGGGGAGATTCCACCGCAAACATTTCTAGGGGAATAGCTACTAACGGTTCGCCACACTCTTGAATGGGAATATGATGATAAGGTCTCATGGATTTGTGAGGTAAAAATTTCGTTTTACAAATGTTAGCTTGTGGCGTTATCAATTATCCAATATTACCGCCCTCAACTAAAGTTGGGGCTAATAGCTTAAGTCAGCTAAAAGCTGACTTATTAGGAAATGTATTTTTCTTAGTGTCTTAGAGTCCTTTTGTTAGTTTTAATAATTATTGGAACTATTTAGATATGTGAATCAGAATAATTTAAATTTAAAGTAACCTAAGTACCAAATAAGCGCGTGAGTATCTGTTACCAAAGAAGAATTAGAACCCAAAGGTGCGATCGCGTCAAACGCTAAAGCACCTAGTACGAGTAAGTTAAACAGATGCGATCGCTAATTCTATAAGCTACAAAAATTAGCATCAATCATCAAACTTCACTCCCAAGTCTATATTTAATGCTTGTTCAATCTTGCGAATAATATCTTCTGTGGCGGGCGCTCGTAAGTCTTCACCTTCTAATTGATACCAGTAAGCACGGCTGATTCCACTGTCGCGACAAATCTGAGTTAGGGAACGTCCGTCTTTCTCCCTAGCCTCTTTAATTCGTTTTCCTAGTTCTGGAAAGTCTAGAATAATTTCTATTGTTCGTTTAACTTGCATTTTAATTACAGGTAAATTTTCAGACTCTCATTTTATTGTAAATTCTCTGTATATTCTTGATAAGTTTAGGCAGATTATAGACAATAAAAATGTAGATGGAAAATTTACACAAAATTTTGAGTTGTCGGGACGTAAGCTGTACGCCCCTACTAATCTCCGCTTTCTAGTCTTTTTTCTTCCTCTTCTTCCACAAGTTCAGCATTTCTTTGTAAGGGTCTGACAACTCGTGCGATCGCTTCCTGGATAAACGCCTTCATAAATTCATCGCGGCGATTAAGTTGAAACTGACGTTGTACAACCTCCGTCATCCCGCCATCGCCCCAATCTTGATCATTGCGGAAATATTCAATAAAGCTTTTACCAGCGATACGTGTCAGGTACGCAGCTGTCACACCTTGAATTGCTCTACCAATAATAAAAGTACCGACATTGAGCTGCAAGGCCGTAGAAAGTAACTCCAACGCACCCTTGACAATCCCTAAACCAGCAATTGTCTTCGCCAGAGACAACGCCAATTCCCGTCCCCGTTCCATATTTAATTCACAGCCGTAAACTCTGCCAATTTCTACTACCATTTGGGCGTTGACAGCAGCCGTTGCTAGTAAATCTACCATTGGCAATGGTGTAACTGATACCACACCTGCACTAATCCATTGAAATCGTTCTACAATCTTGTCAGCTTGGCGGCGACGCTGGCTATCGATTAGTTTTCGAGCTTCTTCTCCCAGCCGCAGCGATTGCAAGAGAATATTATCTGCAACTAAATCTTCACCTTCTGCCCGTAAAATTGCTGCCATTCGCCGCAATAAGGGTATAATTTCTGGCTCTGGTTTAAACATTTCGCCAGTTTCTAGCTGTGCAGGTTGAGGATTAGCAGAAATTGCCACGACATCGCCAGCAGCAATAAACCCCCGCACTCTTTGACGCAATCTGGCGAGAATGGCTTCTTTATCGTCTTCTGTGTATAAATCTGTTTTATTCAATACCAATAAAGAGCGTTTGCCAATTTCTGCCAAGGCTCGTAAAGGTTCGTATTCTGAACGTCTGAGGTCATTATCGACTACAAATAAAAGTAAATCTGCCGAGGTGGCTAGTTCTCTGGCTAATTGTTCTCTCTCCGTACCCGCAATCCCCGCTTCTAAAATTCCCGGCGTATCGGTAATTAAAATCTTGCGCTCTAGACCCCTTAAGCCCATACAATAGGTTTCTCCGACTGTGGTGGTTCCCATGGGTGCGTCTACTCTGCCCACCATCCGTCCCAAAATCGCATTTACTAAAGAAGTTTTGCCAGCGCTACCAGTACCAAACACCACGACTTGAATTTCACCTCGTTTGAGGTTCGCTTCAATTTCTCGCGATTTACTTAGTAAAGCTTGGCGTGCAACTTCATCTTGAATTTGGGCTACTTGTTGCTTGACAGCTTGCAGAGTCGAAGAAGCTGCTTCTGATTTGGCGGCGGGAATTTGCACTCGTTGGCGTTGTCTTTTGGCTCGGCGCGATCGCTCTTCGCCAGTCTGAAGTACTAGTACATAATATACAAAGGCAGCGATTAAAGCACCAATTAAGACAATGATCAAAAACAGCAGCAAATTGCCCAAAAAAGGAGAATAGGACAATTGCCAATAAAGCCGTGACAGAGAGTCAATCAGCCATAAGCAAAGTCCCAAAATGACAATTAGACCGACAATAAGCGTAACGATACGCGACAGAGGCATGGATGGCACAGGCTAACACAAAAAGGCAGAAGGCAAATTCAGTTATCAGTTGTCAGTTACCAGTTACCAGTTACCAGTTACCAATTGATCACTGTTTACTGTTCACTGACTTCATCCTGCTTTTAATATTAATTGTTTCAGTATTTTTCACCAGAGTAGAAAGAAGTATGTTTTGATAAACTGAGAAAATTTTTCATATAAAATTATACTTTGTTACTAAGATCAGGATAGTTTAGACTCGAAACCCGCCAGATGGAAAACTGCAACATTTAATTAACTCATGACCCCATCATCTGAATTAAAACAGTCGCCAGAACAGTACCATAACTTGGTTAAACGAGTGTTCCATCTGCTGAGTATTCGACAAAAAATTATTCTTGGATATGGTCTGACCCTGGGAGTCGCAGTTTTAGGAACAACGGCGGGATTATTAGTTGGCAAAAATCACTTCCAACAAGCCAGACATCAAATGATAATGGCGGATGAAGAAAGTCATTTATTTAGTACCCTGCAAGGAGAATTATTAGAAATTCAGTCCTATCAACAAGAAATTCTACCTTTGTTGAATAAAATGCCAATGCTGCGACAAAAAACTTCTGAGTTCAAAACAAATTTGGCAGAAGCTGAAACTTTATTTTCTCAGTTAGAAGAATTAAGTCAAAGCACATCACAAACAGAATTACAGGCGTTCATTAAAAAAAATCAGGGTAATATCAAGCTATATTTTCAGGAATTCCAGACGCTTGTAGGTGAAATTTTGTCACTTGCTTCTCAGCCACAAAATGCAGCAAAAGCACAGAAATTAATTCAACAATTTGCTCAAAGTCAAACTGCACTTGATTTTTATGAATTTACCCATGAGTTAAACAAGTTTGCAAAAACAGTTCGCGATCGCCAACAAGAAGCTGATCAAGCCCAAAATAAAGCAAATGTTTTGCAAGCTCAGATTATTATTGGTAGCATTTTACTGTCAACTGCGATCGCTGTGATTTTGGCGATTTATACAAGTATTTTTATTGTGCGTCCCTTACAAACTCTGACTCAAGTTGCTCAAAAAGTAACCCAAGAAAGCAATTTTGATTTGCAAGCATCCGTCACAACCAAAGATGAAGTCGGGACTCTCGCTGATTCTCTCAACCAGTTAATTCAACAAGTAAAATATCTTTTAAAAGCACAAAATGCTGAGGCTGAAGAACGACTAATTCAAAGCGAAAAGTTGTCTAGCTTAGGCAGAATGATTGCTGGTATTGCTCATGAAATTAATAATCCCGTAAATTTTATCTATGGCAATTTAGGCAGTGCCAAAACTTATATAAACGACTTATTTGATTTATTACAAATATATAAAACTGAATTTCCTCATCCTAACGAAGCAATCCAAGCGAAAGAAGAAGAGATTGATTTTGTATTTATCGCAGAAGATTTACCAAAACTGCTGAAATCAATGGAATTTGGAGCAGAAAGAACGCGAGAAATCATTAGGAGTTTAAAAGATTTCTCTCGTTTAGATAACGATGAAGCTCAGTCTGTTAATTTACATACTTGTATCGACAGTACACTATTAATTCTGCAAAATCGCCTGAAAAAAGGTATTCAAGTTGTTTGCAATTATGGAGAGATTCAACCTGTAACAGGTTACACAGGCTTACTCTATCAAGTATTTATGAACCTGTTAATCAATGCTATTGATGCTTTAGAAGACAAAATGGCTCAAGATTCAAAATTTGTACCTGTAATTACTATTAGTACAGAACTCATGAATAGTAATTGGGTAGTGGTGCGAATAACCGATAATGGGTCTGGTATTCCTAAAGAAAATCAAGATAAAATCTTTGAAACTTTCTTCACAACAAAACCACGAGGTCTTGGTACTGGTCTGGGGTTAGCGATTACTCATCAGATTATTGTCGAAAAACATGGCGGTAAGCTGACTTATAATTCTGAACTAAATTCAGGTACAGAATTTGCGATCGCCCTCCCGGTTGGTTAGAGACAAGGATCGGGGAGCAGGGACAAGGGAGACAATGCAAATGAGACTGCGATTTCAATTGCAAGCGGGTCTAGTTGACAAATTGACCCTTGACCATTGACCATTTGGTTTTGTTACCGTGAGTGTAAAGGAAAAAAACTTATGGGACTTTTTGACCAAGTTATCAATGCGATCGCTAATCCTAACCAGCAAGGTAGTGCAGGACAGTTGGGTGATATCGTTAATACTGTACAGCAGCTAAGTAATGCTACTGGTGCAGACCCTTCTACTATGCAATCAGTTGTTGGTATTGTGGGTAATTATGTACGTTCTGCTTTGCAAGAAAAGCAAGCAAGTGGTGGTACCGAAGAAGTACAAGCTGTTGTTAATCAATACAGTGGTACTTCTCCTAATCCCCAAGCTGTCAACTCTCTATTTTCGCCAGGAATGCAACAGCAGGTGGCTGAAGTTGTTTCGCAACGCACAGGTTTAGATGCTGCTATGATTCAACAACTACTACCAATGTTGGTTCCTATTGTCCTGAATTTCTTGAAAACTGGGGCGAGTTCTCAAGCTGGTGGGAACTCTGTCTTGAATTCCTTCCTAGATTCTGACAACGATGGTGATGTTGATATTGCTGATGCTATGCAGATGGCAACTAGGTATTTAGGAAGATAGATATTTTATTTATCAATAACTCACAAATAACCTTACACAACAACGATTATTTGTGAGTCTTTTTTATAAATCTTTAAACAATAAAAAATCTCTTCCAACCCTCCTTAATGACAAATACCTATCACGTCGCTTAACCTATTGGGCAACGAGTGAAAGTTTTAAGTAACAAAATATGCTTATTTCCACTAGCCCACTTACAGAAGATTTGGCAGGTCAGTTATATCCTCAGCCTCATTACTTGCAGACGCAACGCCGGATTAAATCCCTTATAGATAGATATCTGAGTCACGAACAATTGTGCGATCGCCTGGAAGATTTACCATTGCAATTTCAAAATCCCCAGCCGCGTCCTTGGAAACAGATTGACTGGCAAGTGATTAATTATAACCAAATCATCTGTATAAAGCCAGAAGTATTTTTGTCTGTGCTTGTGGGTGCGTTGGATACAGAAGCACCTATCCGTGGCTATACGCAAACAAGCCGACAGTATTTAGAAAATTTACACCCACAAATGGCGCGGTTTGTAGGTGGAACAGTGGATGAAAATGGAAATTTAACAGAACTAGGTTTGTGGGAAAAAGAAGAACGTCAACACACCCCTACTTTACTCAAAATCTACCAGCAATTAACAGGCGAAAAAATCACACCTACCCTCCGCACCGTTCGAGGTTATCTCCCCACTGATGACCCCCATGAAGACTTATATTGTCACGGATTACACCGTGTAGCTACAGAATACGGTGCGACTTGTTTGTATCTCTGGTTGATGGCGCATACCACAGGTACACTCCAAGATATTTTAGCTTAATCAAAAAGAAGCCCCGCGCTCTATCGCTTCGTTGAGCGTCGGGATGAATTTTTGGGCGATGACGAATTGACCCACAATCAAATCAATCCTGTGGATTGACAGAGCAGAGGGTCGATGTAGCTTGCTTCTCCGAAGGAGTGGAATCGCCATTTTTTATGTTTGGTAGCGTGTCAAATCGTTGTCCTATTGATAGATGTCCGTTAATTTGCCATATACCAGAACTAAAAGAGCAACCATTATACTACAACCAAAAAGCGTCTTTGGTTCAACTCAAAGTTGATAGACCTTGGTATAAAGATATTCACTCTCAAGTTTTACAAGAGGTTCCTAAAAAGGTTGAGTTAGCTTTTGATAGATGGTTAAACGGTGATGTTAAGGGTAAAAAGTCTGGTAGACCAAGATTTAAAGGCAAAGGTCAATATAAAACTTTTACCTATACTCAATTCAAAAGACATCATTTTGTTACGGGGCGAAGGAAAGAAAAAGGTTCTCTCAGACGCAAAAAAGCTATTGAGAAATTGGGAAGGCAACATAAAAAAGTTGCGGATACTCGCAAAGATTTTCACTTTCATTCAGCTAAAAAACTACTTGATAAGTATGATGTTGTAGCTGTAGAAAAATTGAATATCAAAGGGCTAGCTAAAACAAAATTGGCTAAAAGTATTAATGATGCTGGATGGGGGCAGTTTGTATCAATACTTTCAAACAAAGCCGTAAATGCTGGTTTGAAGGTAATAGCTGTCAATCCAAGCGGTACTAGCCAAGAATGTTCTAGTTGTGGTCATAAAGTTAAAAAGCCGCTATCTCAAAGAATGCACGATTGCCCTATTTGTCATGCAAGTTTGTGCAGAGATTTGAACGCGATCGCAGTGATTTTGATATTGAAAATCAAAAAGCTCATATCTTAGTCGATGATGCTTCCCTGGTTACAGAATTATTAATTAGTAGTACATGTCAACGCGTTGATTTTGTCGTTGATAATGCTGGATTTGAATTGATTTGTGATTTGTGTTTGGTAGATTTCTTGTTGGGTAGTGGTGTCATTAATCAAATTAAGCTGCACCTCAAACCTCACCCCACTTTTGTATCTGATGCTATGATTCAAGATGTGCATGATACAGTTGAATTTTTAGCAGGATCTAAATCTCAGCAAATTGTCACTGTTGCAGAAAGATTAAAAACTTATATCGCATCAGGAAAGTTGATTTTGTCTGATGATTATTTTTGGACATCACCTCTAGCTTTTTGGGAAATACCCGCATCACTCAAACAAGAATTAGCTACTGCTGATTTATTGATTATTAAAGGAGATGCCAATTATCGTAGATTATTGGGAGATAGACACTGGGATTTCACAACTAATATTGCAGATATTGTGTGTTATTTACCAGTACCAATTGTGGCTTTACGTACTCTTAAATCAGAAGTAGCAGTAGGTTTGCAACCAGAAGTAATTGAAAAAGTATCAAAATCCGATTCTGATTGGTTGACAAATGGACAATGGGGTGTAGTGCAGTTTGTAGAATAATTGATTAGACTTCTTGCAGAAATCGGGGGAAGAATAAGCGGATTGAAAAATTCGGCTATGCAAAAACCTTATTTACGAATCAAAAACCTTATTTACGAATCAAAAACCTTATTTACGAATCAAAAACCTTATTTACGAATCAAAAAATCTTTTCCCCAATCCCCAATCCCCAATCCCCAATCCCCAATCCCCAATCCCCGTCAAATAAAACTCAACTCTTTTCACTATCCAACATCGCCATCTGACCTGAATCATAGCGATCGCCAGCTACTGCATCAGGTGGGATTGCTGCTTCAATTTTAGCTAGTTCATCATCTGTAAGGTGTAGATTGATTGCACCGAGCGCTTCTTCTAAGCGATTGGGACGTCGCGCTCCAATCAACGGAATGATATCATTACCTCGTGACAAAACCCAAGCGATCGCCACTTGTGCGACAGTTGCATTCTGTTCTTCTGCAATATTGCGGAGTGCTTCGACTAGCGACAAATTCCGATCCAGATTTTCTCCAGAAAAACGCGGTAAATGACTCCGGAAATCCTGCGCTGTTTGGGAGCGATCTTTTGACCAATGACCACTCAACAAACCCCGCGAAAGTACGCCGTAAGCGGTGACGCCAATACCTAATTCTCGCACAGTCGGGAGAATTTCTTTTTCAATTCCACGACTGAGAAGTGAGTATTCGATTTGCAACCAGGTAAGCGGATGAGTTGCATGTGCGCGTCGCAGTGTGTCTGCACTTGCTTCGGACAATCCGACATATCTAATATATCCAGCTTGTATCATTTCGGCGATCGCCCCAATTGTATCTTCAATCGGCACTGTGGGATCGAGACGAGCTGGTTGATAAAGATCGATATAATCGGTTCCTAATCGCTGTAATGTATAGGCAAGTGCAGTTTTTACAGCTTGAGGACGACCATCAAAACCGATAAAATTACCATCAGGCGATCGCAACGCTCCAAATTTGACTGCAATAAAAAAATCTTCCCGTCGTCGTCCTGTCAGTGCTTCATGCAATAACAGTTCGTTGTGACCCATTCCATAGAAATCACCAGTATCTAGTAATGTTATACCTGCATCGAGAGCAGCATGAATAGTTGCGATACTTTCTTCTCGATCTGCTGGTCCATAGAAATCCGACATACCCATACATCCAAGACCGATTGCTGATATACTCGGCCCGTTTTTTCCCAGCTGACGCGTTAACATGATTACTTCTCCACTGCTGTGATGAGATTTAATGCGGCAGGAAAATGACAATAATCAGGTTTAGTTTACAGCAAATCAATTAAAAAGTAAAAAGATTATCCTCATAAATAAACTTAGGGACTGCAAAACCCAAAATTTCTTTTTCTTTCTTTTGCCTTTTTAATTTTTACTTTTACCTTGTTTGGTGATTTAATTTAGAGTTTACCGATTAACCATTTCTACACTCAAGCGAATCCTTTTTACTGTTTGGGTTTCTCCAGTAGGGCAAAAATTAATCTCGGCATCTTTGTTTACAGGGACACCATCATCATGTAATTCATATATAAGCGGTAATTTATCTAGTCCTTGATATTTATATTTACCTTGAGGTATGAACTTCAAGCTAGGTTTCTCTCCTATACTAATCTTAATTGGAAGTTCAGCATATTCATTGGGTTGAATTTCATTACCTACACAATCTTTTTTTCTAACTAGCACCAAAGATTGCTGAATGTTCGGATTTTGGGTGACTCCCCAATCTACAAGTGCTAAATTCTTGACAATTTCTTCACTGGCTTTTCCCCAGTCTCCACCAACTTTGCTCCTATCAAGCTCAATCTTGCGATTTTGTTGTTTACCACCAATTACTTGAGATAAATCAAAAGATATAACACCTGCTGGCTCTACTCTTGTAGAGTCTTTTTTGTCGAAAATTCTCGCCCCAGCCGACAAGGTAAGAATAGAATATTGGAAACTAGGCCCAATATACAGAGAGTTATTATCAGTTAATCCTATTCCGAATAAACCACCAGCTTTAGAACTACCTAAATCTAGTAGATCTAGATTAACTCCAATAAGTGGTTGTGCTACTTTATCATTAATCAAGCCACCTGTAATAATGCTAGTGTTATTAGTCCCTCCCAAAAAATTATTACTTACTATTTGACTTAAATCAGGACTTCCGAAAAAACTCAAAACAGTATTTAATTGTGTAAAAGCTTTGGCGTCTTCTATTTTTTTTAAATTGGCTTGCTGACCATTTGCCATTTTAATTTCTATTGGAATCGGTTCAGCGATTAGCTTTCGATTACTTAATCCTACTGTTTCTTCCCCTTTTTTAAAACTAATTGCAACGTTCAAATTAGCATCTGTCTTTTCCGCTTTCACAAAAGTGAGGTTAAATGGTTCTATAATAGCTTTGACAACAAAGCGATAAATATATATAGGTTGATTCTGGGGACGTGCAACAGCAAACCTATAAATTTTCATATCCCAAGTAATGTCTTGATCACTAATGCGGGGAAATTGTCCTTGGGGTGTTGCTCCACTAACATCAAAAGAATAGGAAATACCTTTACTCTGCAATAAATTTGTAACTTGGATATTATCTCGCAGAAGACCAAAATACTCCGATGCTGTGATAGATCCTTGTCTAACTAGCTGAACACCATCTCCATTTTCTTCAGGATTCCAATATTTTTGAAATTTTATCTGAGAATTTGGATCAGAATTTAAAGTTTTGAGATCCGATACCATTAATGCTTCACGCAAACGTTGCTGACATTTTTCAGATAGATTCTCAATCCACTTATTTGATTTACCAAGATTATCATTACCAATTGAACAGGTTATTGGTTCGTCTTTTTCATAGTATTCTCTTGCTGATTCTAGTAAAATTTCATCAGCAGGTAATAAAGACCATTCCAATCCGATGGTAACTCGTTTAGTATTTTGCAAATACTCAATTACGCCATTCACAATCGATAATTTTATAGCTCTTGGAAGTAAGTCAGGTTCAGACTCAAGTCCAGGTTTATTGTTATTGTCTGGATTATTAGTTTGAGTTTGTGAATTCTGCTCTTGAGTTTGTTGATTAGTTTGAGTTTGTGAATTCTGCTCTTGAGTTTGTTGATTGGTTTGAGTTTGTGAATTCTGTTCTTGTGCTTGTACAAATTGAGTTACTCCAATATTTAGGAACAATGAAATAATTACAAAAACAATACGATACAACATAAAAACTCGACTCACACCTTTTATATTTTGGGATTTTTAAACCCACATTCCGCACTTCAAATTGAAGTACAAAGAGATTACATCATGAGAAAAGCGAAAAAATCAGGATGATTAAGAAATAGAGTACTGAACGAATATATTTTGAAAAACAAATAATCAAAT
>JAESGT010000065.1_pt1 | contig 40351 bp, 34 predicted proteins | sample 9266261 | NCBI WGS metagenome assembly JAESGT01 (sample SAMN15741584, study PRJNA653494) | algae metagenome | isolation source: Pelatocladus maniniholoensis HA4357-MV3 and co-occurring heterotrophs from... | place: USA: Maniniholo cave near Haena, Hawaii | collected 2009-07-28 | reverse complement strand
CCTCTGATCCCCCTAAATCCCCCTTTTTAAGGGGGACTTTGATTCTAGTTCCCCCTTTTTTAAGGGGGGTTAGGGGGGATCAAAACGCTACTAGGCAACTTTATAAGACTTCTGTGTACACCGTAGCCCCGCAAGCGGGGAGGGGATTAAGGGGTGGGGTGCAATGACTGTGGGAGTTCTCGTTTGAAACTGGAGAGTTCTCGTTTGAAACTGGAAAGTTCTCGTTTGAAACTGGAAAGTTCTCGTTTGAAACTGGAAAGTTCTCGTTTGAAACCGGAAAGTTCTCGTTTGAAACCGGAAAGTTCTCGTTTGAAACCGGAAAGTTCTCGTTTGAAACTGGAAAGTTCTTGTTTGAAACTGGAAAGTTCTCGTTTGAAACTGGAAAGTTCTCGTTTGAAACTGGAAAGTTCTCGTTTGAAACCGGAAAATTCTCGTTTGAAACCCAATACACCCCTACACCCGTATTTCTTAAGAATTTCCTGATGAAATACTCAGTTTCCGCAGCAGCAAAGCCAAACGAATTTGTACTGCATCATCGAAGTGACGGGGATTAAGCCCGGTTAACAGCCTAACCTTATCTAATCGATAACTCAAAGTATTTCTGTGAATAGAAAGCCGATGAGCTGTCGAAGAGGGACAGCAGTCTTCGGCGAAGAAAGCATCAAGGGTAGTCAACAATTCCGGTTCGTGGTTGAGAGGACTGAGCAAATAAGCAGCTAATTCGATTTTTGTGCGCTCATCTCCAATCCCGACAAAAGCAGTAATTCCTAATCTATCTAAACAATATGCTTGGTTGCGATCGCTTACTGTAGTTTTACTAATTACTAGTTCTACAAGTTCTTGGACTAAACGAAAAGAAATTACTTCGCCGTTACGTGGTTTGCAAACAATGACTTCACCAACTTGTGTATTAAATGTTAATGGCACTCGCAAGTAGTTAGAAGCTTTTTCTTTATAGATGTCGTTGAAAAAGTAATTAATTAACTTGGAGTTGCTACTAGCGATCACATAAGCATCTTGGTCTATGACAAAAACTTCGGCACACAATAACTGTGCTATACGTTCTGTAACTATTGTGGCAATTTTTTCAAATTGTGTAGTAGCGTTTAACAAAGCATTCATTTAATCAAATTCAAGGGCGCAGTGATTCGATTTTGGATTTTTGATTGACAAAATGACTATTTTTTAAAATGTAAAAAGTAACCAATTTTACATTATTTTTATTTTAAGAATGTGCTAATTTTTTTTAATAAAGTTATAAACAGCTAACTAAATTTTAGAGAAAAAAGCATCTTTCTTAAGTTGTAATTATATTTGGAATTTTTGTGAATCCTTGGAAACAAAATGAAATATGGGTATTTTATTAATTAATGAATGCCTAATTTTAATGCGATTTTGTTTAGAAAATAAATAGCGATCGCTCTTTTGAAGGGCGATCGCTGTTCAAGCTTAGATTTCATCTAAAATTCTCACACCAGCAATGTTTGCATCAAGGGTTTATCTTCTGATACTTTACCTGTTCGCAACCATTCTTCTAACTCTACTGGTGCTTTGGCTTGGTTGAGTTTCTCCCGCAGATCTGCACCTTCGAGAATTTCTTTTTGCAACAATTCCTGAGCAGTTTGCTCTAACAAATCACGGTTTTCGTGCAAAATGGTCAAGGCAATGTGGTGAGCATTGTCTACTATTTGCTTCACCTCGCGATCAATTTCTTCAGCCACTTTCGGACTGATGGAACGACGAGGATTACCGTAACCTTCAATAAATTGTTGTTGAATCTTATCAAATGCTACAGGGCCGAGTTTATCGCTCATTCCGTAGAGAGTAACATAACGTTCTGCCAAATCAGTAGCTTTTTGAATGTCATCACTAGCACCCGTAGAGACTTTACCAAACACTGTTTCTTCTGCGGAACGTCCACCCAGCAGGATAGCAATCCGACCACGAATTTCATCTTCAATCATCAAAAAGCGGTCTTCTTCTGGCATCTGAATTGTGTAGCCCAAAGCACCTACGCCTCTAGGGACAACGGAGATTTTTTCAACTTTACCAGTTCCGGGCATCAAAACACCAATAATGGCGTGACCAACTTCGTGATAGGCTACTGTTTTCTTCTCAGTTTCATTGAGAACACGAGAGCGTTTTTCTAAACCAGCCACAAGACGCTCGATCGCTTCGTTAAAATCAGCCATGACTACCGCTTGACGATTTTGGCGTGCAGCCAGCAGTGCAGCTTCGTTCACCAAGTTGGCTAAGTCTGCTCCCGCAAAACCAGGAGTTTTAGCAGCAATAATCCCCAAGTTTACATCATCAGCCAACAAAACATTGCGGGCATGGACTTTGAGAATTGCTTCCCGACCAATTTTATCAGGACGATCCACAACTACTTGACGGTCAAAACGTCCGGGACGGCGCAAAGCTGGATCAAGGATTTCTGGACGGTTGGTAGCAGCGATGATAATGACGCCAGTGTTAGCATCAAAGCCGTCCATTTCGGTGAGTAACTGGTTGAGGGTTTGTTCCCGTTCATCGTTACCACCCATAATTGGGCCTGCACCACCACGAGATTTACCCAAAGCGTCTAATTCATCAATAAAGACAATACACGGTGCTTGTTGTTTGGCTTGTTCAAATAAGTCACGCACACGAGCTGCACCTACACCCACAAACAACTCGATAAATTCTGAACCAGAAATACTGAAGAAAGGTACACTAGCTTCTCCAGCGATCGCTTTGGCTAAAAGTGTTTTACCTGTTCCTGGAGGCCCTACCAACAGTACACCTTTGGGAATTTTTGCACCCAAGCGGGTGTATTTATCAGCGTTTTTCAGGAAGTCTATGATTTCTTCGAGTTCGACTTTGGCTTCATCTACACCAGCAACATCGATAAATTTAACGCCTGTTGTTCCCTCAGAATAGATCCGAGCTTTACTTTTACCAACTGTCAGCGCCGCAGGGCCACCACCACCACTACGATTGAGTAAAAACCCCCAAATTCCAAAGAAAATTAATGGTGGTATCACCCAACTGAGGATAGTGGAAATCCAGCCAGTTTGATTTGGTGGTGGTGCAGCAAATTCCACATTATGATCGCGAAGAATTTTGGGTAAATCCAGATCAATTGCTATGGGTGTGGTTTGGAAAACTTGTTCGGTTTGTTTATCATCAGGGTTTTGAGTTTTGAGCGAATATTCAATGCGATCGCTACCCACAACCGCCCGATCTACTTTACCTGCTTCTACCTGAGCAACAAAATCACTATAGGGGACTTGCGCTATTCTGGGGCCAAGGAAGCTAGGAATAATCAAGTTAAGGATAAACAACAAAGTCAAAAGGAGCAGCAAGCTACCACCGAACTGGCGTATCCTTGGGGGTTTAATTTGTTTTTTATTATTAGTTTCTACAGGCATTTTTGATTACTCTCCAAGTGAAACATTTTTGTCATTTGTTGTCACCAATTACAAATGACCAATGACCAACTTAATACTCATGAACTTTTAGCGATAATATCTTTGAGTCTTAAGCAACTAGTAGTAATAGCAGCAGAAATAGTGGTAGTGGAACTGGCAAATAGATCATTATAGGTATGCAAGCAGAGAGTTTGCTTTTACTCTGCTTGATATTTATTGTAAAAATTGGGTGTTACAATTCGTTATCGTGCCTACCCCCCAGAAGAATGTGAATAGCCGTACTTTTTATGAAAAATCAACTTGGATTTGTGTTAAAGGTATTTTTACTCTCTGCTGTGATTTCGTTATTGATTAAGTATGCAGGCCCTTTTCTATTCATCCCTGCAACGTCAATCAACGCCTTGATTATAGTTTTATTACCGACAGTGATTATGGCGATCGCTCTGCTATGGCGATTCCAAGCCCAGAAACAAATGCTCGATTAAGCTAAAATCGGCTAATCTAGCTGCTTTCTACAGTTACCAGTTTATAGTTAACAGTTATCAAAGTTGCCTGTTGACTGAATAATTGGTAATTAATAGCTGATCTAAAATAGCAGTTTATCGACTGCCAGGAGGCTCGGTGAATCTAGGTCAATGGCTCGGCTTAATTGCCATACTCATGTCTGTGTATATATTGTGGCAACTTAAAGAAGTACTTCTATTGATGTTTGCTGCCATAGTACTAGCAACTACTTTGAATCGACTCGCTCGGAGATTTCAACGCTCCGGGATGAGACGCGGATTCGCCGTAGCCTTGTCAGTAGGAATTTTTCTAGCTGCTATAGTCGGTTTTTTCTGGCTAATTGTCCCGCCTTTTGCCGTTCAGTTTCAACAACTTACCTATCAGGTTCCTAGAGGTATAGAACGCTTTAATATTTGGTTTTCCAATCTCAGATCAATTCTTCCCACCCAGTTAACTCCATACATTCCTGATATCAACAATTTGAGTCAACAAGCACAGCCATTTATTAACCGTGCAGTTGGTACTTCCTTTGCTGTTGTTTCTGGTTCTTTGGAAGTAGTTCTCAAAATATTATTAGTGCTTGTTTTAACAGGGATGTTCTTAGCCGATCCCCAAGCTTACCGCAAGCTATTCATCCGTTTATTTCCTTCTTTTTATCGACGACGGGTAGATGGAATTTTGGATAGATGCGAAATTTCTTTGGAGGGATGGGTTACAGGGGCTTTTATCGCTATGTCTGTGGTGGGATTGATGAGTGTGATCGGCTTATCAATTTTGCGTATTCCCGCCGCCCTTGCTTTAGGGGTTTTAGCAGGATTTTTAAACTTGATTCCCAATCTCGGCCCGACACTCAGTGTTATTCCAGCAATGGCGATCGCACTTTTAGATACTCCCTGGAAATCTCTGGCTGTATTGGGACTCTACTTTTTTATTCAACAAACCGAAAGTAATTTCATCACGCCAATTGTAATGGCGCATCAGGTTTCTTTACTTCCAGCTATTACTTTAATTGCTCAACTATTTTTTGCATATTTGTTTGGCTTCTTAGGCTTATTTTTAGCTCTACCATTAACTGTTGTGGCTAAAATTTGGTTGGAAGAAGTTTTTGTCAAAGATGTTTTAGATCAATGGAATAGTAAACCTAAACGAAAAACTGAATTTATCATCGTTTCTGATAAATTAAACGATGAAACTAGACCAGAAACAGACGATTTAGCAGTTAAAAAAATAACAAATAGTGAAGCAAAGTCCGATATTGATGATGTTAAGTAATAGAGTCACGAACTGAGGGAGCATCCCAAATGTTTCAAAAATTCCCCTTGCGGAAACCTGGACAAAACTACTCAGGTTTCCGCAAGGGGTTTAAACCCAAGCGCGGTATATTGAAAAATGGGGATAGTCCCAACTAAGCCGTTTCCTGAATTTGCAGGCGGATAGCACGTTCTCCTGCACTATCGAGTTGCAATTCCATCACTTCACTACCCAGAGGTTCTAAGCAATCTAGGAGCGATCGCAATTCTGGTGTACTTGCACCTGTATCTACGTATAATCTGTCTGCTAAATTGCCGATGCGTTTCCAGGTCATGTACAATTTGCCGATAGTTTGTTCTAGCTGGGATGCTTGATTGACTAGATCCGCAGCTATGCTTAAACAACCGACTCTTTGTGCTTCTATGAGTGCGGTTTCGATGTCAACTTCTTGTTCGTTCAACGCTTGGACTTGAGCTGCGGCTTTGAGATATTTTGCCAGACTACGGGCTTCTGAAGTTACCTGTTTGAGAGTATCGAGGTCAGGATTTTGGGCTATTTCCTTCTGTAAGCTTTGTTGATGCGATTCTGGCAGTTTTTCCATTTCCTTTACCAGAGGCGCAATATAACGAGGAGGAAGGACATTTTCTGCTGCTTTTTGCTTAACTGGTTCAGGTAACAAATCTGACGACATGGCTGTCCATTCGTCAGTGAGTTGACGTACTTCTCTTCTAGTAATGCGATCGCCTTTTTGTGCTGCTTCACTCACCATGATTTGCACTTCTGGCACTGATTTGGCGGTTTCGACAAAGGCGCGTTTGCTGAAATTCTTAATGGCACTTGGATCTAGCTTGCCTTCTTCTAGAAGTGTATCAGCACTATTAGCAAGCTGAATCCAAGCATAAGCCTGACTTTTACTGATTTCTCGTTCCTTAAGCCATTTGAGAAATCCCGCACCCCGTCCGTCTCCACCCTTTTTCTCTCGATCTCGGACTGCTCTTAAAATTCGCCCCCGCCAAATTTCTGTTTGCAAATCAAAGCGATCGCACACTTGCCAAGCTATATCTAGCTGCTGTTGAAATTCCTGCTCCGGGATTTCTTCGTCTTCTGGATCAGGTATCTCAAAATCCAGGTCTGCTGGCTGTTGTAAAGCAGCAGCTAAGTCATCATAATTATCAGTTGCTTGCACGGTTGGGAACGTAGTAGTGTATGCGATCGGTTTATTATTACACAATCTGCGAACTCTGAGTGTTGCTTATTATCGCTCCCCATCACGCCGCATCAGGTAATCTAATTTAAAACTTTTACTTGATTAGGTCGGGTAATAATCACTTCAAAACTTTCATCTGCACGCCTTTTAGGTACTGCACCAATAATTTGAATTTGTTTTTTTTGAAGATTTATAACACTCATACCATTTGAAGCTTGATTAAGTAAATTTACAAAAGTTACTAATGTATAAATTTTTGATTTTTCATCTTCTAGAGTTAATTTAATCATATTAGAATTAATATAGCTAAAGCCATTCACGCTAGCCGTTATATTAATAGGTTGAACTGGCTTAGAGAAAGACTTATTAAAATGACAGAAAAAGTTAACTGGATTCTTCGTAAAGTCAGCACACTCTAAAACTTTCTCTGTTTTCTGTATAATGCCAATCAAAGATTGATAATTTACTTCTTTATTCAAGTCATAATTAGCTTTTTTATTAACTTCTTTTGGTGCATGTAGTAAAACTTTTTTAAGCGTAGCTCGATCAGGTATTGGTAAATTTGGAGATAAATAAACGCCTGAACCTGGAATCACTTTACTTAAGTGAATTATCCTGATATTTGAATTATTTTGAATTGTATCGCCGTATGCACCAACTCCAACATCAGCTTTTCCTTTTTCAATCAATTCTCGAATTTCTTGTCCTCGAAACCCCATTTTAACCGTCAATGATTTTCCATATAAATCATAAACCGGAACATAAAAACTAGAGACAGAGTTGAAATCTCCCATAGCAATTACTGTTGTTGGCTTCAAATCAGAAAGAGATTGAATTTGGCTATCTGCTCTGACATAGATTGCAGAACGATAATAGGTTGGTTGATCAGGAAACATGTTGGCTACAAAAGTGTAACCACTATCTTTTGCTGTTATAGATAAAACAGGAGATAAGGTAAATGCTATATCCCACTCTTTTCTGAAAATTCGCTCTTTAGCAGTTTGGTAATTAAGTGTCTTATCTCCTTCATGAATAACTTTTACTCGCTCTCCTTTTAGAAATTTGATAAAATCATTAGGTATTAACTGATTTTGAAGATAATCTGCAAGAGAGGCATAATTTTCTGGCTTCCACATGCTACCAATTTTAATGTAAGAAAAGCCAACTTTTGGTTTGCGTAAAAACTCAACATACTTTGCTCCCAGGATTAATATAGAAAGAGATATTACGAAAAAACAAATTCTCCAGAAAAGTGGTTTATTAATTTGTTCATTATCAGAAGATAATATGTATTGATTAATCTGGTGAGAGAGGTTACTCTCAAGAGTATCTAAGTTTATAAAGTTATACAATTCACTTGGACGCTGCCATTCACTTGGAATACCAGAGAACAATATCTTGAGTTTATGATCAGGTATAGCGTCATTATATCCAGTACAATCAAGAATTGCTTCTCCCCTACCTAGTTTATTACTAACTTGCTTTATTTGACGATTATTCATATTAAGTAAGTCAGCTAGTCTAATGATTTCTGATTCATTCATTAAGCTTCCTCAAAACTCCAATAAGAGGACTTATTGAATTGGGAAATAAACCGAGAGGGAGATGTCTTAGACGCACATACAAGTAGTGAACGCATCGCTCGTGAACAACCAACGTAAAAAAGCCTAAGTTGTTGTTTGAGAGCTTCATCTTCTTCTTCAGAAGGTATATTTGTTAAATTAGGTAACTTTCCTTCTTCTAATCCTACTAAAGTAACAAATGGGAACTCGAATCCCTTCGATGAATTAATAGTCATGATTTTAATGCAGTGTTTACTGATATCAATTTCATCTTTTTCCATAAAGGCTGCTTTTAAACCATGCACATTAAGTTGTTGTGCAATAATTTTTCCAATCTCTGGATCAGATGTCAGTACAGCACCTCCATAAACTGGAAGCCTATAAGTCTTAGATGAAGTAATAAAAAAATCTTTATTTTTTTTTATTTGTTGAATCGGATCATTTATTAATAATATCGTTGGTTTATCGCCTATCAAATCAATAGGTTTCGTAGATAAAGTTTCCCCATCACTTGCTAATAGACCTAAATAATTAAAAATTTCAGTACATGCTTTAGTAATTTGAGAAGTACTTCGATAACTATTTCTTAAAATTTTAACCTCTCCTTTAAATTTGATAGCATCCTGAATATAATTCCAACTAAATCCACGTTGGTACAAAGATTGAGAAATGTCTGCTGTTAAGTAAAGTCCACTAGGAGAAACCACAATTTCTGCTAGAAGTCGTAAAGCAACAGGTGATAAATCTTGTGCTTCATCAATAATCACAGCATTGTATGGTTTTTCTTGCTTCTGCTGAACTATCTCTAAAGCTTTCTGTCGCATCAGACCTTTGCTAATATAACCAGAGTCTTGCATGATTTGTTTCCAAAACTTGTAGACTTCCCATATAGCTTCGCGCTGTCTGTTTTTCAATGGTAATTTTCGGCCATATCTGTTTTCCTGTAAGTAACTACTTAAATCATTAATATTACGAGCTTCAATAATAATTTGAATTTCTTCTAATAGATATTCTATTTTTAAATTATTTAATAATATTTGTTGAGATACAGGGATACTTTTAATAGCATATTCTAAAAAAATCAGACCATTATCTTCAGGAAATAAAGGATTGCCATATTGTTGCTTATAATATTTAATTGCTGTCCAATCAAAAGTACTAACCTCAACTCCACATTGTTCTGGTGATTTCCCCAATAAATCCTTAAGTAAGTACTTAGAGTAATTCGCTAATGATTCTGTATAAGTAGTAAATAGAATTTTTTCAACACCACTATCAACTAACTTCTTAACTCGATAGAGTGCTAGGGTTGATTTACCAGTTCCAGCAGCACCTTTAACTAAAATTGCGTTGTTCGTTTGTAAATCTTTGAGCCTTTGCTGTTCCTGACTAAGTTTAAGTAAAAATTTAGTTATTTCAAGCTTACCTTCCACAAAGCTCTCTAAATCTTCTGGTGATACTAAAAGTTCATTTTGATATTCTATTTCATCTAAAGAACGTGGACTTAAATTATCAATTAATAAAAATATGTAATTAGATGGAATATCTAATGAAAGTAATTCATCTTCATTTTTAATAATAAGCAAATTCTCCCAATACCTTTCAGGAATATTCCAGTCTCTCAATTTACCTTCTGTGATGAGTTTATTATCATTACTCAAAGTTTTTGGTTCGAGAGAATCTTCATCAGTTTTGATGTCAGGAAGAGTTGGTTCAGGTATGCGTCTTCTGTAACAATCTCGACGATGGCAAATGCTTAAAAGTTTAATCCAACCATTTCCAAAGGTATAGAATAGTCGGTAGTCATCACCGACATGAACACGTGATACTTCTCGGTTGTTTTTAAGTCTTATGGCATCTAACCTTACAGAATGTGGATCAGCTTGTATGTCGCTTATTTTTCTTGGTAGTTTCCTAGTTACATGACGAGGTAAGTTTAATAGCTCATTGAGAAAGGTTGGTGTTGTCGTAATATTCCATGTCATGGCATCATAAAGTATTGTGTGAAAATTATATTTAATTTTATACAATAAAACTAAGTAAGACACTGGTGAAATTCCTTAGATAAAATACATAACCATAAAATAATGTGAGCTTCTAACGAACTATATTCGTTGGAAGCTCACGTTAAAATAAATTGGCAACAAGTTTAGACAAGTTGGCTCAGTGAACCAACAATCCCCAAGCTAGAAGTTTGTGAAGTTGCGAATTATACTACTTCTTTCATTTCTGTTTTCACAGTTGCATATGCCCAATCCAACCAAGGTAGTAGGGCTTCGATATCTGCTGTTTCAACTGTAGCACCACCCCAAATTCTGATTCCAGGAGGTGCAGCCCGATAGGAAGCGATATCGTAAGCAACTTGCTGTTTTTCTAAGGTTTTAGCCAATTTTTTCGCACATTGTCCCTGTTGTTCTGGACTTAACTCAGTAAACCAAGCATCGACAATTTTGAGACAAATTGATGTACAAGAGCGAGTTTCGGGCTTTTCAGCTAAAAAATTTGCCCAGCTACTTTGTTCCACCCATTTAGCCATAGCTGCAAGGTTGGCTTGAGCGCGGTTAATTAAACCAGGAAGTCCACCAATAGTTTCTGCCCATTTCAGTCCATCCAATGCATCTTCTACGCACAGCATTGATGGGGTGTTGATAGTATCTCCTTGAAAAATTCCTTCAATTAACTTGCCTTTTTGGGCAAGGCGAAATAATTTTGGTAGTGGGCGTGGCGCTTTGTAGGTTTCTAAGCGTTCTACAGCTCGGGGTGAAAGGACGATGACGCCATGTTGGGCTTCTCCACCCAAGACTTTTTGCCAAGAATAGGTAACTACATCTAATTTATCCCAAGGTATGTCCATTGCGAAAACAGCTGATGTTGCATCGCAGATAGTTAAACCAGTGCGATCGCACCGAATCCAATCGCCATTTGGAACACGAACACCGGAAGTAGTTCCATTCCACAAAAATACTACATCGTGGCTAAAATCCACTTGTGCTAAATCCGGTAAACTCCCGTAAGGTGCTTTCAGGATACGAGCATCGTCTAACTGTAGTTCATCGACGACATCTTTTACCCATTCTTGACCAAAGCTTTCCCACGCCAAGATATCTAGGGGGAGTTTTCCCAAGAGTGACCACAGCGCCATTTCTACTGCACCAGTATCAGAAGCTGGTACGATACCTAGGCGATAGTCTGCGGGTACACCCAAAATCTTTTTGGATAGCTCAATTACTTGTTTTAACTTTACTTTCCCACCCTCAGAACGGTGAGATCGACCTACATAAGCATCTTGCAAAACAGAAACAGACCAGCCAGGGCGTTTTGCACAAGGACCAGAGGAAAAATGCGGACGGTGAGGTTTGGTGATTGGAGGAGTAAGATTTTCTGACATAAGTAAATTGCAAAATTGCGGGTGGGGATCACAAACCCGGTTTCTATGAGAAACCGGGTTAAATTAAAAACTCATGAAATGATCATGCCAGATCGAAACACGTTAGCGTTAGCGTAAAGTATCCTAGTCAAACCGTAGTTGAGTTTTTGTCCCGCCATTCATCCCAACACGCTCCCTGAGTACCGTTTCAGTGTGAGGCTTCTGACGGTTCAAGCTAAAATGTATTTATGCATTGACAAAAAATACTTAGGTATGAAAATCATAAAATAAAATTATAAAGTCATGAACCAGGTAGATTACCTCCGGATTAGTTTAGTTGATCGCTGCAATTTTCGTTGTCAATACTGTATGCCGGAGGGTGCAGAATTAGACTATATCCTCAAGCAAAATTTATTGACTGATGAAGAACTACTCACTCTCATTCACGAAGTTTTTATACCCGTAGGATTTACCAGGTTTCGTTTGACTGGGGGAGAACCTTTATTACGTCCACATGTGGTGGAGTTGGTGAGGGCGATCGCTTCTTTTGAAGAAACACAAGACCTCTCAATGACAACCAACGGTTTTTTACTCGCCCCAATGGCGCAAAGTCTCTATCATGCAGGTTTACAGCGAATTAATATTAGCTTGGATTCTCTTGAGCCTGATGTTTTTAACCAAATTATTGGCAATCGTGGTCGTTCTCGCTGGCAAGATGTATGGAATGGAATTCAAGCTGCTTATAGTATAGGATTTGACCCCTTGAAACTAAACGTAGTGGTTATCCCCGATGTCAACGACCATGAAGTTTTGGATCTCGCAGCATTGACCATTGACAAACAATGGCACGTCCGTTTTATTGAGTTTATGCCAATTGGTAATGCAGAATTATTTGGCGATCGCGGTTGGATAGCTTCTGAAGAAATTCGGCAAAGCATCCGCACACGCTGGGGATTGACAGAAGCGCAGGTACGTGGTAACGGGCCAGCCGATGTATTTCAAATTCCAGGGGCGAAGGGAACACTGGGTTTTATCAGTCAGATGTCCGAATGTTTTTGCGATCGTTGTAACCGGATGCGTCTTTCTGCTGATGGTTGGTTACGTCCGTGTTTATTAAACGAAACTGGACAAATAGATTTAAAAACGGCTTTACGAACTGGAGTTAGCATCACCGAACTTCAGCAACAGGTAACAGAATTGTTAGCCATTAAGCCAGAAATCAATTTTCAGTTGCGTGACTCAGGTGCAAAAGATGCGTACACTCGCACCATGTCACAAATTGGTGGTTAGTCATTAATCATTTGCAAATGACTAATGACTAATGACGATTACGCTTGACGTGAGTAGTACTCAACTACGAGTAGTTCGTTAATACTGAGTGCTATCCATTCACGTTCAATGACACTATTGACTTTACCTTCCATCTTGTTTTTGTCAAATTCAAGATGACTGGGAAGATTGGCTAAACCGGGATATTGTAAGTTAGCTTCTACTAACTTCCGGGATGCTTCTTTATTTCTAACAGCAATGACTTCTCCTGGACGACACTGGTAACTAGGAATATTCACCACGCGACCATTAATTGTGACATGTCCGTGGTTTACCAATTGGCGTGCTGCGGGGATAGTGGGAGCCATACCCAAGCGGAAAACTGTATTATCCAAGCGCATTTCTAGCAATTGCAGTAGCACTTGTCCGGTAGAACCAGTCACACGTCTGGCTTTCCGTACATACCGCAGCAGTTGCTTTTCTGTCAAACCGTAGTTGAAGCGGAGTTTTTGCTTTTCTTCAAGACGGACAGCGTACTCAGAACGCTTCTTGCGGTTCTGACCATGCTGACCGGGGGGATAAGAGCGTCTGGCGCTTTTACGAGTTAGTCCTGGCAATTCACCCAGGCGACGTGTAATTCTTAATCGTGGTCCTCTGTATCGGGACATGAGCTTCCTAATCTAATCCTAATTTCAACTGTTACCGTTCATATAAATCTAAACAAAGCTACTCAATAGTAGACAATGCCGATTGAGTTTCAAGCCTTTACAGCAGCGCAAAATGCCAGCAGCCAAGACATTTTTCGCTAACTCCACAGGATATTATACAAGCAATTAGGCGAAATTGGTGATCGGTGATTCCCAATCCCTGATCCAAACCTTCCTGCCAAAATAGGTGAGAACTAACTTTGAAGATGAGATAGCATAACTTTGCGTGATTGGAGTAGAACGGAAATGTCATTCAAGAAAAACAGTAAGTATTTATACAAGAGTATGCTAAAAACTAAACAAATCTTGGGTACTGGGGTAGCTGCACCAGCATTAATTGTGATGGGATGGTTGGGAATGAATTTTTTACCTGGTACAGATGCGATCGCTGTAACTACGGGTGATTACAGGGCTTGTGCTTCTCAACTTCTCAAAGCGGGGATCACTGCGGAAGCAGCAGCACGCGGTTGTGCAAGGGCCTTGCGTCCCAGAGATTTGTCCTCTTGTGTAACTGACATTAAGCAGAACACAGAAATAGCAGTAGTGGATGCGCTACCTACCTGCGTACAAGCATGGCGTCCTGAAGATGTAGGTGCATGTGTAGCTGGCATTAGTAAAACTACTGAAGATAGCAAACAAGTTCTTGACAAACAGCTATTTAACAGAACAGTTTTAAATAACTGTGGTTTGAGTTTATTACCACGGCGCTATGCTCAGTGTGTGGTGGGTTTGCGATTACAAATCGACAATTTAGCCCCCACTCAGGCTTTAAATAACTGTATTGATGCCAGTAATTACGTCAGTGGCTACTTGCCTACTTTTATACCTGTTAATAGAACAGGTAACACGATTATTCAGCCCTCTTTTCAAACTCAGCCAATTCCTAACAACCAAATTCCTGATAACCAAATTCCTGATAACCAAATTCCTAACAACCAAATTCCTAACAACCAAATTCCTGATAACCAGAATGGTCAGTAATATCTAATATCTTGGTTAAGTAATACAGCGCTTTGCATATAAATGGAGTACACTCTGCCCCAACCCTAAGCGCTTGCGCTTAGGGTGTGCGTAGCGCGGGTGGGATTCTTCTGTACCTCACGCTTGTTGAAATCTACTGTAAGTTATACTTCCCCGACTGTGAAAGTGTTGCTACTTAATGAGAAATAGTCGGGGTTTTTACCTGGAACTATTTAGGGACATCAAAAAATTAAATTACTCAATTCCTGCGTCCAATAGGAATATCAGATTTCTTCTCTGTGTGCTTTCCCTGCTTCTCAAAGCGATTGATTATTTTTTTATTTGGAAATCCCTTATGGGCAGGCTAGTTGCTTAATCTGAATAATACCTATAGAAATCACGTTTTAGTTATTATGAAAATGGTGATCCCCAGTGCAGTGAAATCGTGCATAGGAGTGTCAATCTACAAAAAAATGCATTTTTCATTCGGCTTTAATTTATCCCACACTAACAACAATGCACTATTCAGGAATAGTTGTATAGCGTGGGACTATCATCGATGGTACTAGCTGCTAATTTTGCACAGGAAAATCTGAAGACCATACCTATATTCGAGATTTTAGTCTTCTTTTTTACCAAATACCATCTGTAATACCACGGGGATTCCATCATCTTGATGATACTTATCTGCCCAAGCACGGATAATTTCATCCAATTCGTCTTTGGCCTGCTGCATCTTTTCGAGTGGAATATCCAACTCTTCCAAGACTCGCATGGTGTTTGGTCTTTTTTCGGCCCAATCTCGCATCATTCGGAAGAAGCGGGCGGTATCTTCGACCATGATGTAAGTACGCTCTTGGTCGTCTGCTGGTGCATAAAAAGGACGAGTCAGAGCGTAGAAGGGCATTCCCCAAGGAGAATCAATGCGTGTCACCGTACCAGAGTAAAGTAAACGGCGCTTGATATGCTCCGCTAGAGCTTCACTCAAAGGCATTTGGTGTTCTTTGGGTAAATCTTCCTGCGATCGCTTATGCAGAAATTCAATTAACTCTAGAAATTCAAACGAGGTGATCAAATGAGCATCTGGTAAATTAGAGGGTAATTTTTGCTCAATTTGTCTCTTTTCTTCGCTAGTAAGACTTGTTCCAGGAATACGTGAACGTCCTGGCCGCCAAGGATATTTTTCCATCCAGACATAGGGGAACTGAATCAGATAGCGTGGTTCTTGAGAACCTAGCATCTTCAGCAGTTTGCCCTCAGTCAAGGCTTGTCTTACTTCCTCAACAATGGCTTTGACTCGTTTAGGTTCCAAGTGATGTAAATGTCCTGTCATCCGCAGGTTTTGTCCCTGCTCCAGATAGGTCATGTAAATTGCACACTTGGCTGCGGTTGCGGCTGCATCTAAAAATGCCCCATGTCTATGCCCACTTGTCCGCATGGCACTAAAAGCCAGATAAAGCATAATCTGATCCATAGCACTGGGGCCAAGACGCTTGATCAGATCTACGTCATTACTCATATAACAGGCAATTGTATAGCACGTTTACAGTAATCAGTCAATGGAAAGTATGTAGTATACACCCGACTGAAGGCAATGTCTTTACTTAGATGATCTATTATGCGTTAAGTAAGGGTGTTCTTGGTAGTCATAATTGTCATTTAGTCAGTATTTTCTGGCAAATTGGCAGAATCAACTTTTTTGGTAGAGGTAATCGACTAATTTTAAGAAGGGAGAAAGCAGCTATGCAGAAGGATGGATGCTATCAAGCTCAGATTATGGCTCAAATTTGAGTCTATTTATAGATTAGGAGAAAGGTTTAGAGCCTCGCCACTGAGGATGAGATTATCTTGGATTCCAAGGAAAGTTGAAATCTCCAAGCTTGTAGGCGACTTCTTTTCCCCTTTAACCTTTTCGATAATTTAGGTTATTCAAGCTTTAGCTGTAATTTCTCTTTTAATGTATTTGTTTCATGACAAAAGACTAGCCTACGAAGATGAAGGTGGTATGTTTTGCAGTCTCACTAAGAACGCAGCGTATGGTGAGCTGCTCTGAAATTGCCAAGGGATGATGCTGTCCTGATGATAAAGCGAATTTGCTTGAGGGAAAGTCATAGACTTTAAAATCAAAGTGATTAATTCAAAAACAAAAAATCTTGTCTTTTCCAAGGAAGATTTCTGCTGATTTTAGCAATTTTTCGCCAGTGGATATGTAAAAATATTTACAAAATTACTATTTATCTAAAAAGTTTTATTGAAAAACTTCTTAAAAAAGTCATATAAAGGTTGTTAGATTTGAATCTGAAGTTTTGGAATTCAAAAATGTTAACAGAAATTTATTTTTTATTGAAATTTTGGTCAGCAAACATTTAAGTAGAAATGATTCCCAAAAAAAGTTTTTACGACTATGTATAAAAAAGCTGATATTTCCTGGTACCATTAATTCTCTACCCTTTTGCTTTTTTCAAGTCAAAAGGTATTACTGTGGGAATTGAAAATTGGAAATTGAAAATTGAAAATTAAATTTATTTAAATTTCAATTTTTAATGGCGAGAAGTATTACTACTTGTTTTGGTATGATTTCGCATTTTTTCATAGCTAATAGCAGCAGCACCAACAGTTACTAATAAAACTCCTAATACTTGTGCAGGTTGTAGGGTTTCTTGAATAATCAATCCTGTCAAAATCACAGTTAATACAGGAACAGTAGCACCTAGAATTGCCGATCGCGTAGCACCGAGTTTGCGGACACCGACATTATTGAAAACATAGCCAAATAAAGTCAATACGCCCAAAATGAAGGCACTTAAAATCAATTCCAGCAATTTATTGGGATTGACTTGGAGACTCCAAGTGATGGGTAAGGGTATGATCAAACCCACCACAGACAACATCAGCATGGTGGCAAAATTAATTAAAGTAAAAGGCACAGGATGAAGTTTACTTGCACAGATACGTGTCAAAATTATGTAGAAAGCAAAGGCTATTCCTGAAACCAGAGCTGCAATACTGCCGACAAAAGCATTACCTGTACCAACACTTGTATCTCCGGCTAGGATCATCATTTGTCCTACAAAAATAGAGGCGATCGCACCAAAACGAAAAGAAGTAGGTTGTTCTCTAAGCAAAGACCATGCTAAAAGTGCGCTAATGGCTGGATAAACAAACAATAATGCGATCGCTACTCCCGTCGCGATTTGGCTAATAGCAATATAAATCAATACCTGAGACAAAAATAAAAAGCATCCACTCACCATCGACAGCAACAATACTTGCTTGCTTTTTGCATTCGCGGTGTGGGATTTTGTTCGCAATGACTCCGCGAGATTTTGCAAATCTTGCCATACCTGCGGATATAGTATAGGTGCTAAAACCAACATTAATGGTACAACTACCAGCATCCTGAGCATTAAAATCAACAGAGAATTACCAAGAGTAGGCGTTAGTAAACCCTCTACCTCAAATGCTCCAAAAATTAGCGAATCTGAGTTGAAAATGACTTTAATGGCGACGTTGTAAAGCGATATCACCCCTGTTGACAACAAAATCAACAGTAAACCCATTGGTGCGATCGCTGAATTTCTCCGTCGGGATCGCGCGGATGTGGTTACTTCTTCCCTTGGTGATACACCATTGGAAATAAATGTTGTGTCGCCCTCTAGGAAAGAATTGGCTGTCACCACATCATCTTGAGTAAATGTAAAAGGCTCAGATTCTTCTGGTAGATCAATTTGCGCCTCTCCATACTCTCGAATCCTGTTTGTTTCTAGTTCCGTTTCCACATCCCAGTTAGTAGATTCCTCTTGTTCTGTTGTATTGTCTGTAGGATGTGGTGGGATTTCCCAAAAACTTGAGTGCTGTTGTTCTGTTGATTCGTCAGCAGGATGCTGTTGTTCTGTTGTATTGTCTGTAGGATGTGGTGGGATTTCCCAAAAACTTGAATATTGTTGTTCTGTTGATTCGTCAGCAGGATGCTGTTGTTCTGTTGTATTGTCCGTAGGATGTGGTGGAGTTTCCCAAAAACTTGAATATTGTTGTTCTGTTGATTCGTCAGCAGGATGCTGTTGTTCTGTCGTATCGTCAGCAGGATGCTGTTGTTCTGTTGTATTGTCCGTAGGATGTGGTGGAGTTTCCCAAAAACTTGAATATTGTTGTTCTGTCGGTTCGTCCACATAATGTAATGGTGTTTCCCCAAAACTTGGATATTGTTGTTGTGTTGGCTCTTGCTTATGATGGGTTGGGGTTTCCCAAAAACTTGAATATTGTTGTTCTGTTGAGTCGTCCGCAGGATAGGGTGTTGTTTGGATGACTGTTGGAGGAGATTGTTGTGGCGATCGCTGTGTAGTTTTTTCTAGTTCCGCACGTACGAGTTCTCCACGTAGGCGATTTACTAACTCTGCTAAAATTTCTTCCCCTTGCTGTTGTTGCAGTGACATCTGAGACAACTGTTGGGAAATATTAGTTTGATAGTTCTTTACTTCCTGCTGAAGAGTGTGAAAAGTAATAGTGAGGGTATCATCTAAAGAGCCAAGCAGTTGATTAGCAATGGCGTCACTTTCCTTACTGTCTTCAGTGGTTAATTCTACAGCTTGCTTGGCTAAGGTTTCCAGAGAAGATTGTAGTTGCGAGGATATATGACTTGCCAAAATATTGGCTAACTGACGCAACAACACTTGTAATTCGCTTAACTGGCGACCTTGAAGTAGTTCTTCCTTTTCTTCTTGCAGACGTCTGACATCATCAACTAAACGGAGTTTTTCTGTCTGTAAACGTTTGATATCTTCTTGTAAAGACTTGAGCAAAGTCCGTTGGATGATTTGCAATTCTTCAGTGACAGCTCTTAGAGCGGTATCTGCTTCTGTGAATGGATCACCTGTTCGTGAGTTTTCTGACCGCTTCTCATATCGCCCCATTAGTTTGTTACCTCTAACCTACGGTATCCTGTCTGAATCTTGCAGAATTTTGATATGGCTTCAGGCTGTGTATAATTTTTGATAAATTTTTAGGTTAAATAAATTATTCTCTAATATCATTAGTTGTCTCAAAACATCACAGTGACGGGTGTAGTCGAAATAAAAATTAATAATTTTTTTTGGTAATTAAAGTTTCCTAGAAATACATTTACCATGTAAAAATGTAAATACAATGACAGTTTGCCTACAAATCAAAATATTAATTTTTAAGTATTTAGTGGAAGTTAAAAATCTTGCGATCGCCCGAAAAGCATTTTAACAGTTATCAGGAATCAGTTATCAGTTTTATCTGTTAAGTAAGGCTCTTACTACCCACTCATCAGTCAAAAATCTAGAAGTCTGGTAATGCTAAAGATTACAGCACTGAGTCCCGCACTGATGGGAACTGTAACTAGCCAAGCAGTGGCGATTCCTTGCAGAGTCTTAAATTTAACTGAGTTAGGATTTTGCACCAGTCCCACACCGACTACACCACCCACAAGCGCGTGAGAAGTAGAAACAGGTAGTCCCAAACGAGAAGCCAAAAGAATTGTAGTCGCGGTTGCAAGTTCAGCACAAAATCCACTACTGGGTTGTAAAGAAATAATACTTTCGCCAATAGTAGCAATGACTTTCTTACCCCAGATAGCTAAACCAGTAACAATACCACCACCACCAAGTACTAAAATCCAGATAGGAATAGCGATCCCGCCTGTGGGTACAGTACCAGTGCTATTAATATAGACAATCGCCGCCAAAGGAGCGATCGCATTACCGACATCATTTGAACCATGAGCAAAAGCTACAAAACAAGCACTCAGTAACTGGAATTTGGCAAATAGACCTTCAACTACGGAGAATGAAGAAGAAGACACCGAGAGTGTATCCCCTGTGTCCAACTGTCGCCAGCTATACAAACTAAGCGCGATCGCTGCAATACCTCCTACAAATAAGGGAAAATCATGGATTGGTACTTGCATACCGATCTCCTCAGTTAAAAATTTTGCCACTGGTTGAATAACTGATGGTAAAACAATCACACCAAAAATTCCCAGAAACACCACACTCAACCAGGGAATCCACTCATTCAGTTGTAATAATTGATGCGGTTGTTCTAAAATCCAACGTTTGATCTGACTGTAAAACAAAGCTGCGATCGCACCACTGATTACTGGCGTTACAATCCAACCTACAGTGATTTTGCCAATTGATAGCCAATCGATCGCATCTACTCCCAAAGCTACCCAACTAAAGCCAGCGATCGCACCCACAGTTGCATGAGAAGAAGATACAGGCAAACCACGTGCAGTGGCAATTTGTAACCACAAACCGCAACTGATTAACACTGTGATCATCCCAATCATTAAGATCTGGGGTGTACTTGCAAATAATTCAGGATTAGCAATTTTGGTTGCGATCGTTTGCGAGACTTCCTGTCCAAACAGTACCGCTCCTGTAAATTCTAATACACCAGCAATAATCAATGCTTGCTTGAGAGTTACAGCCTTGGAACCAACAGAAGTTCCCATCGCATTAGCAACGTCATTAGCACCAAGGTTAAAAGCCAGATAGAAAGCGAGCAGAATGACTATGAGGATCATGGGGATCGGGGATTGATTGGGGAAAGGGGACAGGGGGACAAGGAGGACAAGGAGGACAAGGAAGCAGGGAGAAGGGAGTGTGGGGAGTGTGGGGAGTGTGGGGGGAATTATTTAACTAAGTTCTCTTCCCGATCCCTGATCCCCATTACCCCTTATCCCCAGAGCAGGGTGGTTTCATACGAAAAAAGAAAAATATGGAAGTCTGTATTTCTCGTTTTGAAGCATAGATTTTTACCCCTCTCCAAACCTCTCCCCTTAATAAGGGGAGAGGCTTTAAAAGAAGATTTTAATTTTTCTCTGCTTGTATGAAACCACCCTGATTACCCCTTATCCCCTCCAGGGGGCCCCACCTTCCCCTTATCCCCTCCAGGGGACCCCTACCTTCCCCAATCCCCAATCCCCAATATCAGGGATAAATCAAAATTTTGTACGTTTCTGGTGTTGGTGCGATCGCTTGATCTACAGCTTGAGATAAATTTTGTAATGGATAGCGATCGCTAATTAATGCTTGTACATCAATGCGTTTATTAAATACAATATCAGCCGCCAGACTTTGTAGGCGATAGGATGAACTGTAGCTACCCATCAAATCAATTTCTCGACGATAGAGAATATTGGGATTAATGGGAATTTCTACTTGATCAGGAAATTCGGCAAAAAAGAGAATTTTACCGCCTTTGCGGGTACAGTCAAGGGCTTGGAAGAAAGCTTTGTCACTGGGAACAGCAAGTAGAGTGACATCTACACCCATACCATTGGTGAGTGCTTGAATTTTAGCTGGTAAATCAGCATCACGAGCATCAAAAGCTGCTTCTGCACCCACAACCAAAGCTTTTTCAATTCGGGAGGGGATCAAATCAGTGGCGATCGCTTTTCCTCCGAAATATTTCACCAACATCACAAACATTAACCCAATTGGCCCCGCACCAGTGATTAAAACTGTTTGTCCAGGTGCAATTTGGGCTTTTTTGACTGCTTTGAGACAGCAATTAGTTGGTTCCACAAAGCTTGCTTCTTCAAAACTGATATGATCGGGAATGGGAATCAACCCACCATTGCGGACAATATGACCGGGAACCTTGACATACTCAGCAAAACCACCACCACTAGGTGCAAATCCGGCTGTAGTACAGATATTTTTATAAGTTTCGCACATTGAAAAATTGTCATTTAGGCAATAGTCGCAACGCATACAAGGGATGTGGTGCATTACCGCTACCCGTTGTCCAATGTGCCAATTTTTAACCTCTGTACCTAGTGCGGCGATCGTCCCCGCAGTTTCATGTCCAAAAATCCGTGGTGGTTCATATAGGGGATAACGAATTTTTTTGATATCCGACTGACACAAACCCACTACTCGCACTTGTACCAGCACTTCATCCGGTTGTAGTTCGGGTACAGGAATTTCTTCGTAGGAAAGTTGATTGACGCCTCTAAATACCTGTGCTTTCACGTTGATATCTCACTGCTCAACGATATTAGATTTAACACTAGGGGCGTGATTTGGGCTATTAATTTTGAGATTTTTACTGGGAATCGGGAATCGGGGATCAGTTATTCTCCCTGCTCCCTGACCTCCACGAATGAATTTAATTTTGTGCAACTAATTAGGTATTTATTGCTCCCCTGACCAAAATCACGGTACTGTCTACACCAGAGGCGATCGCTTCGGGAATATTTCCTTTCATGGCCTGTTGTAATAATCCTTCACGGGAAGCGCCCAAAACAACTACATCATAATTTTCTGTTTTGACTAAGTTGATGATTCCTTCAGTTACAGAATCTGCTTCCAGTGGTGCTGCTACTACGGTACTAGATAATTTTTGACGACGGACGAGTATCCGAATTGCTTCTTCTAGAATTCTCATGTCTGGTTCTGATTCAGATGGCTTAAACACACGGGTGAGGCGAATTTTGGGATCATTTCCTAGCGTCACTAAAGCTGGTAGCAATTTGATCGCCGCTCTTGCATTCGGACCACCAGCCATTGGGACTAGCCAACGGTTGAATTGAGGAGGAGCAAGAGGGAGACGAGGAGTAAATGAAATTCTAGACTCTGGACTTTTCCCTAACTTCACCAACACTATCTCACAACTCGCTTGACGAATTACCGTGTCTACAACATCGCCAAAAATACGACCAGGGGTGGAAGTATTTCCCTTCCACCCCATCAAAATTAGATCAATATGTCTTTCTTTAATTGTCTCTAAGATGGCATGGGCGATATCGTGGGTAACTCGTATTTGTGTATGTACTGGGATTTTCCATTTTTTGCCCAAAACTTCAGCATCTCGTAATAATCGCCGACTTTTAGTTGTTCTGACTGGTGTTTCGGCGGTCGAACTTTGACGAGAAACAATAATTACTTGTAGACATTCTATTTCGTAGTGGCGATCGCGGGCGATTGCTGCTGCCATTCGCAATAATGTCGCAGCTGTTTCAGGATTAGCGACTGGTACTAATAATCTACCTCTACCGATGCTGGGCGATCGCGTTTGATAAACTACGTAAGAAGGTTCCGGTTGTGGTCCGTGTTCTCTAGTTTTACAGTTGAGACTATCGGCTTCTGCCCGAATAATATCAGCACGAGTGATTATGCCAATAATTCTGCGTCCTTCTACGACTGGTAAACGACTGATTTGATGACGATCTAATAAATAGAGTACATTACCTAAGCTGTGGATGGGTGTGACTGTAACTGGCTGTGGCGTCATGATTTCCCGTAGCGGCGTATCTTTTGCTAAGTTGCGATCGCGTATTTTTAATAAATCAGTTTGGGTGACAATTCCTACTAATTTACTCTCCTCCACTACAGGAAATCCGCGATGGTGAGATCTAGAAAAGGCCTGTACTGCTTCTTCCACAGATATCTGTGCATCTAAGGTTTCCACCCGTCGTTGCATCACATCTTTTGCTGTTAAGTTGGTCAATGTATCCTCAACAGGAACTGGGTTTTTAATACTGATGCCACTTAACTCTAAAAGTTTGGTATACAGTGATCCTGGCATCAGCTTGTCAGCAACCAGGTAAGATGTGACAGAACCAACCATCAAGGGTAATACCAGATTGAAATCTGTTGTCATTTCAAAAACAATCACAATCGCCGTAATTGGTACTTTGGAAACAGCGCTAAAAAATGCTCCCATACCTGCTAAAGCATAAGTCGTTGGCGAACCTAATCCAAATAAATTGAATTCAAAAACACCGATGATATAACCTAAACAAGAACCTAAAATTAAACTGGGAGCAAATAACCCTCCTGGCGCACCTGAACCAAATGCTAATAATGTCAAGATAAATTGAGCAAAAAAGGCGATCGCGGCTACGGATGTATTAGCTTCACCAGCGAGGACAAATTCTCGTAATCCAGTATTATCACGGAACGAAGCAGGCAAAAATGCAACAACTATTCCTGATATTAGTCCTGCCAAAGCTATCCGCAAGGATAAACTGATATGAAAACTACGATATATTTGGATACTTTTAATTAATCCCCGATTAAATAATGCTGCCAGTAACCCTGCTAAAATACCTAAAATCAGATAAAAGGGAATTTCTACGATTGAAAAACTGCTAGAAGATTGAGTCAATTCCAAGTTCAGTAGCAAACTACGACCACCTAACAAACGGGAAACAACACCACCGATAAATGAGGCGATGATGGCGGTTCCCAATGTCAGTCCTGATAAATCTTGGAGTAACTCTTCGATCACAAACAACACACCAGCAATCGGTGCATTGAAAGCTGCTGCTAAACCCGCACCCGCACCAGCTGCGATCATCTGACGTCGATGGTCTGGAGAGGTAGGAACCCAGCGACTCATCCCTGCGGCCAAAGCAGCACCAACTTGTACAGTCGGGCCTTGTCTACCCAAGGTAATCCCCGAAGCTAGAGTGATTATGGCACTGAGTAATTTTACAAGCGCCACTCGCCAAGAAAGCTTGACTGGTACATTCGCAAGCGAAGCTTTAACGTGAGGTATACCACTACCAGATGCTTCTGGTGCTAACCTTTCTACCAATATTCCCGCCAAAAACCCGAAGCCTAAACCAATCGCTGGTAGGAATAGCCAAGCTGGTAAAATATGAGAACCATGAACTCGCCATGTTCCTAGCCATCCCGAACCAAATTTCAAGCAGACAGCAGAAAAGGCTGCAACAAGACCAATGACACAGGCCTCTGCGATCGCTAAACCTTTTCTCGGCTGCCAAACGCTGCGAATATACTGATTTAGGAAAGGGGGTGGCATTACAATTAAAATTTAAGACACCAAGAAGAATACATTACACCTTGAAAGGGATACTTTTGAGAAGTTCTCAAATCATCACTCCGCCTAAAGAATTAGCGAAATAGCCCGAAAACATACAGTGTTGCAGACCAATGCTAGAGTGGTACTCATTCTAGAATAGAAAAAAGTATAGCTAAGTAAGTTCAAAAAAATTCTCTATGTCAGTTTTAGCGGCGATCGCAGTCTTGGCTGTTCTGATCTTGGTACACGAACTAGGACATTTCATTGCAGCAAGATCTCAAGGAATTCATGTCAACCGCTTTTCTTTGGGCTTTGGGCCAGTTATTTGGAAATACCAAGGCCCGGAAACGGAATATGCTGTTCGGGCGTTTCCGTTGGGTGGTTTTGTTGGTTTTCCTGACGATGATCCAGATAGTGAAATTCCACCTAATGACCCTAACCTGCTGCGTAACCGTCCAATTTTAGATCGGGCGATCGTCATTAGCGCAGGAGTGATAGCAAATTTAATTTTTGCCTATTTTCTGCTTGTGGCGCAGGTAAATTTAGTCGGTATTTCACAAGCAACCCAGCCTGGAGTCTTAATCCAACAATTAGCCCCAGAAGTTAGTAATGTAGCGACTCAAGCTGGTATCAAAGCAGGAGATGTCATCTTAGCTGCTAATAACAAAGAGTTTGGTACCTCACTGCAACAGATAGAGGCTTTAAGAGAAATCATTAAAACGAATGCAGGTAAGCCAGTTCAACTAGAAATTGCTCGTGGTGATCAAAAGCTGTCTTTGAGTGTCACTCCCGAAGCTAAACCAGCTGGGGGTAGCATTGGTGTTGGACTTTCTGCCAATGGTAAAGTTGTACGTCGTCGTGCTAATTTGCTAGAAGCTTTTAACCTTGGTGCTGCTGAATTTCAGCGAATTATGAAATTGACATTTCAAGGTTTTAAGCAATTAATTACTAACTTCGGCGAAACAGCTAGTCAAGTAGCAGGCCCTGTCAAAATTGTGGAAATTGGTGCTAACATTGCCCAAAATGATACAGGCAGTTTGTTTTATTTTGGAGCTTTAATTAGCATTAACTTGGCAATTATCAATATTCTGCCTTTACCAGCTTTGGATGGAGGACAACTCGCTTTTCTGCTCATTGAAGGATTGCGGGGTAAACCTTTACCTTCTCGTGTTCAAGAAGGCGTGATGCAAACAGGTTTAATGTTACTTTTGGGATTGGGCATTTTTCTCATTGTCAAAGAAACTTCCCAACTGGAGTGGGTGCAAAAACTATTCCAGTAATTGAGTCGCCTGCAATTCTTTAACCCGTAAGCCCGCAAGCTATAAGCCGCGCACTTTACTTGCGAGCTTGCGGACGATATATTTGACTTCTAGTCCAATCCCCAATCCCTAATCCCAATCCCCAATCCCTAATCCCCGATCCCTATTTTCATCCAGTGAGCAACACTCGTAAATGGTCATCTAAAAAGCAGCGATCGCTAGAAATATTGGTTCGCCTCAAACGTCTTTATCCAGATGCTACTTGTTCTCTAAACTATTCCACCCCAGTTCAACTGCTGGTTGCAACAATTCTTTCTGCCCAGTGTACGGATGAACGAGTAAATTTGGTTACACCAGTGTTATTTAGTCGTTTCCCAGATGCACCGACTTTGGCTAATGCTGACCTGAGTGAGTTAGAAAAAATAGTACGTTCTACGGGATTTTACCGTAACAAAGCAAAGAATATTCAAGCTGCCTGTCGGATGATTGTTAACGAATTTGGCGGTGAATTACCAAAGCAAATGGAGCAATTGTTGCTGCTTCCAGGGGTAGCGCGCAAAACAGCAAATGTGGTCCTTGCTCATGCTTTTGGCATTAATGCTGGTGTAACAGTTGATACCCACGTCAAACGTCTCAGTCAACGTCTAGGCTTGACTGAACACACCGAACCTATTCATATTGAACGAGATTTAATTCGTCTTTTGCCTCAACCTGACTGGGAAAATTGGTCAATCCGGTTGATTTATCATGGTCGTGCTGTTTGTAAAGCCCGTAATCCTGCATGTGAGGTTTGCGAGTTGGCTGATTTATGTCCTTCGGCTTCGGTTATCAAGGAACAGTTATCAGTGAACAGCCAAACTAGAAAACTAACTACTAACCAATAACTAATTTCATCAGATAGAATGGGAAATGCTGTCTTTTAATTTAGAAAGTAAGTAACAGAACTCAATGGCAAAAAAGAGCATGATTGAGCGCGAGAAAAAGCGCGCTAAACTAGTGGCAAAGTATTCTGCCAAACGGGAAGCTTTGTTAGAAGAGTTTAGAACTACAGAAGATCCAATGGATAAGCTGGAGATTCACAGACAAATTCAACGGCTACCCCGCAACAGCGCACCCACTCGCCGTCGTAACCGTTGCTGGGCTACTGGCCGTTCTAGAGGTGTGTACCGCGACTTTGGACTATCTCGGAACGTTTTGCGGGAATGGGCGCACGAGGGCCTTTTACCTGGAGTGGTTAAGTCAAGTTGGTAGTCATTGATGATTTGTAAAAAGTCATTGTTCAAATGACGAAAGACAAATGACTACTGTCCACAACAGTTATCAATTCCTAAACTTTCTAAGAGTAGATCGCTAACGGCGTTGGCGATCGCAAACTCTCCATAGAAACTTTTAGAAAAATCAAATGCCTGCATCTCTGTAACAATAGCAATTACCAGAGAACCAAGGTCATTTTCTCCTTCCATCCTTTGGCGAACAAATATTTGGGCTGCACGTTCAGCAATATTTTGGTTAACTGCTTCTGGGATAAATTCTGTGTCTAGCCATCCATGCAAGCGCTGCTTTAACCATTTGCCTTCAAGTTCTGGATTTTGGGATGGTGGTAGGGTGATAGGTGGAATAGGTTCTGTCATATTTTTGATTTATCTTAAAACGCACCAAGTGTTAAAACGAATCGCAAAGGAACGCAGAGGATGATTTTTAACATCTAATGGCGTGACTAAGCGATGTTTTTATTTTTAGTGTTATTTATGCAATATGATACTGCTGCTATCATTCAAGGTTACGCCCAAGGCTATTTTCTCATGGCTGATGAAGATAATGGCTTAGGTTGGTACGGAAGTCGCGATCGCACTCTCATTCCTTTAGATGATCAATTTCGCTACCCTAAGTCCCTACGGCGTGTCCTGAATCAACATCGGTTTAGTGTGGCGGTTAATCGCGATTTTGAATCAGTAGTCGAAGGTTGTGCTAACCGAGAACTAACTTGGATCTCATCAGAATTAAAAGATATATATTGGCAACTTTACCAAACAGGTTGGGCGTATAGTTTTGAAACTTGGCAAGAAGATGAACTTGCTGGAGGAATTTTAGGGATTGTTATTGGTGGTGCTTTCATCGGCGAATCAATGTTTTATCGTATTCCTGATGGTTCTAAAGTCGCAATGGTGAAGTTAGTAGAAAGATTACGACAAAGGCAGTTTGTGTTATTTGATGCTCAAATGATGAATCCTCATTTAGAAAGATTTGGGGCTTATAGAGTCGGTGATCAAGAGTATCAAGAGTTACTTTGTAAAGCGTTATATCAAAAGTGTTCTATTGTTTAGAGATTTAATTTTGTCATATTTTTGTCACAAGTATAATTAATAATTTTGGTAGTAAAAAAAGTGTTAAATCTTTTTATTTAATACTAAAAATAATGTCTGTTATTTATGACAATCTCAATAATTCTACTCCTTTAGATAGATGAGGAACATGTATTTGCTGTGGATACTTTGGTGAAGATACTTGCTTTATATAGTCTCCTATAAACACATGTCAACGCAAGTATATATTTACTCAAGCACCATTGATTCATAGTGAAAATAGCTGTGATGAATTATTTGGTTAAGTGTTAATTTCACTTTAATTTTATCCCCTCAACAATGTTGTTTGTAGATTCAGGGTCTATTGCTTATGCTTGCAAATATTTGTACTTTATTTGAACGAGATTATCACTACGGCGTAGGTGTACTAGTTAACTCTCTTTATAATAATGGCTTTCGTGGTGTCGTGTGGGTAGGGTATCGTGGAACTTTACCACCTTGGATAAATTCTCTTCAAGAAAATCAGGGTTATCAAGAGTTTTATGTTGCCGAAGATTGTATAATTCGATTTATCAAGTTAACCACTTCAACATTTTTTTCTAATTACAAACCTGATTTTATGCTGCAACTTTGGGAAAACTATTGTCCAGAAGTTGAAGCATTATTTTATTTTGACCCTGACATTGTCAATAAACGTGACTGGGATTTCTATATTAATTGGGTTGATCGTGGTATTGCCTTATGTGAGGATGCTTACGATTATATGCCTGCCAATCATCCTTATAGATTAGCTTGGAAAGAACTTGCACAACGCTACGGTTTTCTTTGTCAACGTGAACTAAATCGCTACTATAACGCTGGCTTTATTGGTGTAAAGCAGAGTCAGAAATCTATACTTTTGTTATGGCAAAAACTATTACACACTTTTGAGGAAGCAGGTTATATCAATCTCAAGGATTTCTGTCTGGCTTTTAATCGTTATCCCTATTTCCAAACCGATCAATGTATCTTGAACTTAGCAGTAATGTTAAGTTCTGAACCACTTAGTACTGTTGGTTCAATGGGAATGGATTTTGGCGGTGTTAGTGTAGATATCATGTCACATGCGTCGGGAAGCCAGATCAAACCTTGGCGAAAACAATTAATTTTTAATGCTTTGAATGGATCACCTCCAACATTGACAGATAAAGCTTATTGGCAAAACACACAAACACCGATGCAACTTTACTCACCCTGGGAATACCGTCAGAAAAAAATTGCTCTGCGGTGTGCTGCTGGTATTGGGCGCTTTATCCGTCGTTCTTAAAATCAATTCATCCGATTTTCTGTCACTAAAGTCAGACTCACCCATTCCCCTTTATCGTTGTAACTACGAATCATGCGTTGACGGAGATTTGGTGTAATTAACCAACCCACTTCTAAAAATAAAGGTTGGCGGAATTGCACTTTTAATGGTGACGTGACGGAAGCGCCATCAGGTAATAATAAGACTTGTATCTGTTTTTGTGAGTCTTGAGCAAATGTGAGAATGGAACCATTGATTGTAGCAGTCGAGGTAATTGTGCGATCGCCAAATGAGAGACTTTGCACTAAATGTCCAGAATCATCCAGTTGTAATTGCATTTTGGTAGAGTAACGATCAGGCGATCGCCAATCTGGATAAATTGTCACTGCTTCACCTTGCCATTTTCCTAACAATGCTTCTACTGTTACAGCAGTGCTTTGTGTAGCTGGGGTTCCGGCTAGATGTTCGCGAATCAGGGTAAATTGGTCTAATTGAGCATTTTTATCAAACAATTGCACGAGACGCAAACGGCGATTTTCATGAATTAACCCTAATTCTGCTCCAAATTCCGAAAATGGCCCTAGCTGAATCGTACCTTGAGAAAAGGCACCATTTTCAAAAAATAATACACTCCGTCCTAAAGAACTATATTCTAGGACTTTTTCATCTCCACCCAGGCGAATAATTTGACGAATTGTCTGATGATTATTTAATCCCTCTAGAGACACAACACTGGGTGTATCACTGATTATTTCACCTTGGGGCGACACACGAGTGAATGAACCTTGCCATTCACCGAGATTTTTTAATAAAGATTCCCATTGACTCATTTATTTGTTGTTGGTTGGTGGTTGATTACTAATTACCAATGACTAATGACTAATGACTAACTTTTTGCACAGCAAATAAACTTCCGATTAATCCTACGGTTGCACCAAAGTTGAGGAGAATCAAGGGCAATAATAAAGTTTGTAATGGAGTTAGTTGTAAACCGTTGGTGAGAAATTTGATGAATTCTGGTTGGTTAGCTAGTAAATGTCCGAGAAATTGTTGAGTCATGCTAATGAAACTCCAAGCGATCGCACCTCCAATCAAACCAAAAGCAATTCCCTGCAATATAAACGGTAGGTAAATCCAAGCTGAAGTTGCTCCGACTAGTTGCATAATTTCAATTTCTCGGCGTCGCGCCATGACTATTAATCTGATGGTGGTCGTAGTCACAGCGATCGCTGTTAAGGTCAGAATAATAGTAATTGTTAACGTTACCCAGTTTAAACCTCGATGCAACTGAGCAATACGTCTGACTGCTTCATCCACATACTGAACTGCATCTACTCCATGTAATTTTGCTAGTTGTGTTGCTAAGTTTGGTACTACTTGCGAGTTACGCGCTTTCACCTTCAATTCATCCACAAGCGGATTTTCACCTAGCTGCTGAGTAGCACCTTCGATATCAGCAATTCCTAGTTCTTGAACTAGCTTATGCCAAGCCTGTTCTTTGGTAATAACTTTTATATTTGTAACTTCTGGTATTCTTGACACCAATGGTTCAATGCTGTCTGCACGCGCACCCGGATCGAGATAAACAGAGACTTCCAACTGACTACCGAATTGATAAAGTAATTTTTCTACTTGCCAAGAACTCTGTAAACTTAAACCAAACAGGAATAGTAATACAGTCACAGTACTGATAGCTGCCCAATTCATCCAGCCACCACGTTGCAAACCAATCAAGGTTTCTTTAAGTAGATAGTCAAGTTTCGTCAGTATTTTCAACATTCTATAATCTATTGTTTATACAAAATGGTCAAACTCTATTATTAGTTATTTGTCATTTGTAATTTGTCATGTGTGATTGGTTAGTTATTGGTGGCAATGCTCAATCCTCATTCCCCACAGATTGCTAAGATTAAATAAAGCGCAATCATTCCCAATCCATAATAGGTGAGTTAAAAAAGAATGCCATCGGAAGTCGCTGTTGAGAAGAAAAAGTTACAAAATCCGCCTTTGGAACTGCATTTCCTTGGCGATCGCGTTCTGCGCCAAGGGGCCAAGCGCGTTGCTAAAGTAGATGACGAAATCCGCAAACTAGCACGGGAAATGCTACAAACCATGTATAGCCAAGATGGTATTGGTTTGGCTGCACCCCAAGTCGGAGTTCACAAACAAGTTATAGTCATTGATCTTGAACCAGATAACGCGGCTAATTCCCCACTGGTGTTGATTAACCCTACTATTAAAAAGGTAAGTGGGGACATCTGCGTTGCTCAAGAAGGATGTTTGAGTATTCCAGGAGTCTACATGGATGTGAAACGTCCCGAAATTGTCGAAATCTCCTACAAAGATGAGTATGGACGCCCTAAGACACTGAAAGCTTCAGATTTACTAGGACGTTGTATTCAGCACGAGATCGACCACCTCAACGGTGTAGTATTTGTAGATCGTGTAGAAAACTCTTTAGCTTTAGCGCAGGAGCTATCCAAGCATGGTTTCTCCCATCAAGCTGTCAAATCATTTGTGTAGGAGGGTGTGCTTGTGAACGTAATGACTCCTAAGAGTGGTTTATTTTTAGCCTGTTCTTGTATTACTGCGATCGCAGCAGTAGGTTCTGTTTTTGAACTTACCTCCGGACAGCCTGATCTTGGTACTCAAACCACCGCGATTATTTTAGGGTTAAGTATTCCCCTAACAGGACTATTTTTCTTTGCCGCAGTCAAAGATGCTAAAGCTAATATAAACAAATAGACATTGAATCTATATTCACAAGGAAAAGGAAAAGGAAAAATTTTACCTTTTACCTTTTACCTTTTATTTTTCCAAGTTTTTCTCTATTTACTGTCGCTTCACTTAACTAAATTTAAGATTTTATTGATTTTTGACGTCAAATTTTTGCGAAATTAAGCAAATAGGTATTGTATCCAGAAATTATGAATGATGAATTATGAGTTATGAAGTTTGGTAAATAGTAGTTGATTGTTAATTGCTAATTATTCTTTGCAATAAGGCAATAAATACTTACTACTTAATCATTTACCCACAAAAAGACTCATATTTCATCATCCATCATTGCTGAGTCCGAATACTTGAATATTGTTTTTACATTTAGCACTAGACAACTATATTGACATGCAAAGACTCTGGCTAAAATAATCACTTGCCGAAAATTGATGCTAAAGCTAGAATCTTGCAGCAATTAAACTGCATTTGAGGAAAACATGAGACACGAAAAACTTTCTCCCGGATTGCTACTAGCCTACGAAGACTATCAAAGAGAAGGACAAGAAGCTTTAACTACACACAAGCGATCGCTTGGTATAATTGCTCCAAAAAGCAGTATTAAGCCTACCCGTAGTGTCGTTTTTATCTACTGTGATGAACAAGCAGATCTGAGTCATCTATCACAATACGGAATTGAAGTCAATCAAAACACAGGTAATGTCAGGACAGCTTACTTACCCATAGATCGTTTAGACGATTTATCTGAAGAATCTGCGGTCCAAAGGATCAAACCATCCCGTAAATTAAAGTTGCGGATGGATGAAGCACCGAAGAAAGTCAAACTACCAGAGTTTAAGAATAAAGCTGGATTAACTGGTAAAGGAGTAGTTATTGGTGTAATAGATAGTGGTATTGATCCAAAACACCCGGCTTTTGCAGGACGTATCTTAAGAATTTGGGATCAAACACTACCAGGCCCAGGAGTAGAAGAAGGCGGTTATGGAGCCGAATTAACCGGGACACAGTTGACAATTTCTCAAGATACAGATGGTCATGGTACTCACGTTGCAGGTATTGCCTCTGGATTAGATAATACCTATGGTGGTGTAGCACCAGAAGCAGAATTAGTAATTGTTAAAACTGACTTGCAAGACGCCCACATTGCTGATGGTGTTCGCTATATTTTCCGATTAGCAAGTGAAATGGGACTTCCAGCAGTCGTCAATCTCAGCTTGGGTGGACACGCTGATGGTCATGATGGTAGCGACTCTTTATCCAAAATTATTGATGCTGAATCTGGACCAGGAAGGATTGTTTGCTGTGCTGCGGGTAATGAAGGTAATGACAACATCCACGGTCAGACAAATGTCAGCAGTAAGCGCTTGGGAACCATGCGTTTTAGTGTTCCCTACAATCAAGTAGGGATTGTCTGGTTAAACGGTTGGTATTCCTGTGATGGTCAGTTGGAAATCTCTCTACGCAGTCCCAATGGATTTGTTACCCCCTTCCAACCAATTATTGCTGATGGAAATCCTTCAAAACAATATAACTTATTGGATGCACGAGTCGAGGTTGTCACCCCAGGGCCAGATCCAGCCAACGGAGACTATAACTTCTTTGTGCAAATTCGGGGCGGAGGTAACAGCAGGTTTAACCAACCTGTACCAGGTGGAGTTTGGCAGTTGCGGGTACGTAACACCTCTGGGAATGACGTACGCCTAGATGTATGGACTTTAGACGACACTGCGTCGGTATTCTTCACAGGTAAAAGCATCTCTGACACGATGAAAATTGGTTCTCCTGGAGCCGCTAGCAATGCAGTAACAGTCGCTTCTTATACTACAAAAGTTATCTATACTGATATTGACGGTAATCAGCGAAAAGTAGGCTTTGAACTAGATAATATTTCTGAGTTCAGTAGCGAAGGTCCACTGCGAAATGATGCCCAAAAGCCCGATGTCGCAGCCCCCGGAGCAATGATTGTTTCGGCTCTTTCATCCAATGCAAACTTTGATCGCTCAATGATGGTGAATTCTAAGTTTGTGGTATTAGCTGGTACAAGTATGGCGACACCATTTGTTAGTGGCTTGGTTGCACTGCTGTTGCAACGTGATCCGAATCTGACTCCAGAGGCTGTAAAAGATTTGCTACGTCAAAATAGTTCTATTCCCGATGAAAGTGTAGGAACTTTTGATCCCAAATGGGGTTATGGACTGATTGATGCGGAAAATCTGTAGTTGCTAAATGAACTTAAGATTACATCTGCAAAAAGATAGATGATTCGGCTTGAGATAACAATGGGTAATGAGTAATTAAACTCGTTACCCATTGTTAGTTATAGAAAAGTATATATTTAGGTCTACACAAGGATAGGCGAATCAAACTTAGAAATCTGATAAGTTACTTTTAGGACAGGTTATTTTTAGCCTGCCTTTTATCCGAATAAGTGGGCTTAAATAATCAATACACTCAGAAATGGGAAAAAGCTGAACGGCAAAGGAAAATTACAACAGCAATTCCTTTAACTTTTTCTTTTACCCAATATGGTGTTTAACGGGAGATTTTTAGATGAACTATAAAAAGCTAGACGCCGCCCTTGCGATGACGCTCAATCAAGTCCAAAATCCAGATGAACGTAGTTTAGTGGTTTTTATTCATACTCAACCAGGGACAGATATTTCTAATGCAGCAGCTATTTTAAAAAATTTAGTAATCAGTGAAAACACTGAGATCAAAAATGTATTTTCTGCAACTCTATCTCTAAATGAAATTGCTAAACTTTCAGAACAACCTTGGGTACAGTATCTGAAACTATCGCAAAAGTTGCGTTTAGTAGATGGACAGTTGGGACTCAAGAGTATCAGTGTTAACAAATTTTAATATTAATTGATACATCTAATTTCGTTTTGTAACAGATGGTAATACCATTTTTATCCGGCAGCATTCTGAAAACTTAACTAAACTTTGTTTTCGATCCCCCCTTACCAGCTGCCGCATACAGTCCTAAACTGTAGTTGAGAGTTGAAAGGCAGTCGGGAGCAAACTTGTGAAAAAAGTTTTAGCAATCATTCTCGGTGGCGGTGCAGGAACCCGCCTTTATCCGCTCACCAAATTACGTGCTAAACCAGCGGTGCCACTGGCAGGTAAGTATCGGTTGATAGATATTCCTGTCAGTAATTGTATAAATTCTGAGATTTTCAAAATATATGTCCTGACACAATTCAACTCGGCTTCTCTGAATCGCCATATTGCTCGTACCTACAGCTTTGCTGGTTTTACTGAAGGATTTGTTGAAGTCCTAGCTGCACAGCAAACACCGGAAAACCTCAGTTGGTTCCAAGGTACAGCCGATGCGGTTCGTCAATATCTATGGCTATTTGAAGAGTGGGATGTAGATGAATATTTGATACTATCAGGCGATCATTTGTATCGCATGGATTACCGTCAGTTTGTCCAGCGTCATCGGGAAACTGGGGCAGATATTACCCTTTCAGTTATACCGATCGATGAACGTCGCGCCTCAGACTTTGGTTTGATGAAAATCGACCAATCTGGTAGGGTTGTTGACTTCAGCGAAAAGCCCAAAGGCGAAGCTTTAAAGAAAATGCAGGTTGATACTACTGTTTTAGGCTTAAACAAAGAAGAAGCCGAACAACAACCATATATCGCCTCGATGGGAATCTATATCTTTAAAAAAGATGCTTTGATCAAGTTGTTGAAAGAAGCTTCCCAAAGGACTGATTTTGGCAAGGAGATTATTCCTGACGCTAGCAGCGATTACAACGTTCAAGCTTACCTATTCAATGATTACTGGGAAGACATTGGAACAATAGAAGCATTTTATAATGCGAATCTGGCTTTAACTCAGCAACCTCGTCCACCCTTTAGTTTCTACGATGAGCAAGCGCCAATTTATACTCGCGCTCGTTATTTACCTCCCAGCAAATTGTTAGATTGTCATGTCACCCAATCAATCATTAGCGAAGGTAGTATTCTCAAAAATTGCCGCGTTGAAAACTCAGTGTTAGGAGTGCGATCGCGGATTGAATCTGGCTGCGTCATTCAAGATTCCATGATTATGGGTGCAGACATGTATCAGCCATTTGCCGAACGCCAGTCTGAGTGTGAGCATCGTAGCGTACCTTTAGGTATCGGTTCTAACACAATCATTCGTCGAGCTATCATTGACAAAAATACTCACATCGGGTGCGATGTACAAATCATTAACAAAGATAATGTCCAAGAAGCCGAGCGTGAAACTCAAGGTTTCTACATCCGTAGTGGTATTGTCGTTGTGCTGAAAAATGCTGTTATTCCCGATGGAACGATAATTTAGTTATTAGTCATCAAGTCATTAGTCATTTGTCCTTTGACCAATGACTAATGATGAGGGACAACAGACTAATGACAAAATTCTTCTTACTAATTGGTCTTCCTGGTAGCGGTAAGTCAACCTTGGCAAAGCAATTAGTGACTCAATGTCCCCAGAGGCAAGTGGTTTCTACCGATGCAATCCGGGGACAAGTATTTGGCAATGAATCTATCCAAGGATCTTGGCTGCTGATTTGGCAAGAAACTAAGCGGCAATTTCAAAAGGCGATCGCTACAGATAGTACAGTAATCTATGATGCTACTAACGCTCAACGACGCCATCGCCGTGAAGTCATTAGCTTAGCCCACGATATTGGTTTTACTGACATCACCGGAATTTGGGTAAAAACTCCTGTTTGGCTATGTTTAGCACGCAATCAAAGACGGGAACGTCAAGTACCAGAGGATGTAATTTTTCGGATGTATCGTCAATTGCGCGATGCTCCTCCTAGTTTAGAAGAAGGATTAGATTACTTAATTTGGTATTGATCGGGGAGCGGGCATAAATCAGTTAACAGTGATTAGTTTAATTTGATAACTGATCACTGATTAGTTGTCCCTGCTCCCCGATCCCCAATCCCCAATCCCTCATAAAGTACGGAAATTGCCCTCGCATTTTCAGCAACAACCGAACTCAAATCTATTTAAGGTTTGTTAATTTAAAATCAGAGTAACTATATTTAAAGTTCTACCTAGTGTAGGATACCGAATCCCTTAATTTTACAAAAAAACATAAAGTTAAATACTAGAGGAGTATTGTAGATGGCTACAACCGATTTTAAAGATTATTATGCAGTTTTGGGAGTTAATAAAACTGCCAGTGCAGATGAAATTAAACAAGCTTTTCGGAAACTAGCCCGTAAATATCATCCTGACGTTAACCCTGGGAACAAACAGGCAGAAGCACGCTTCAAAGAAATTAATGAAGCCTACGAGGTTTTGTCAGATCCAGAGAAACGGCAAAAATATGATCAATTTGGTCAATATTGGAAACAAGTTGGTCAAGGTTTCCCTGGTGGCGGTACTGGCGTTGATATGGGTGGCTTTGACTTTAGCCAATACGGCAGTTTTGATGATTTCATCAACGAATTATTAGGACGCTTCGGTGGAGGTGGTACTCGCGGCGCTAGACAATCCTATAGCTACCGCACTTCTACTGGTGCTGGACCTACTAGTGGTTATGCTGGTTATAGTGGTTACGGTGATTTTGGTTTCCAGGATGTTGGTGCAGCTACGCCTCAAGACAGCGAAGCCATCATTTCTTTGACTTTTTCTGAAGCATTTCATGGTGTACAAAAGCGCTTTAATCTTGGTAACGAAACTATTGATGTCCGCATTCCTGCTGGTGCAAAAGCTGGTACTCGCCTCCGGGTGCGTGGTAAAGGTCAAATCAGTCCTCTAACACAACAGCGAGGTGATTTGTACCTAAAAGTTGAGCTTCAGTCTCACCCCTTTTTCCAGTTTGAAGGTGATAACTTGGTGTGCGAAGTGCCAATTACCCCAGATGAAGCCGTTTTGGGAGCTTCTATAGAAGTACCTACTCCTGATGGTAGTGTGAATGTTAAGCTACCTGCGGGAGTGCGTTCTGGTCAATCCCTGCGTCTACGTGGTAAAGGCTGGCCACAACCCAAGAGTGGACGTAGTGATCAGTTAGTGAAAATTGCGATCGCCACTCCCAGAGATATCAGTCCACAAGAGCGGGAGTATTATGAAAAAATCCGCACTATTCGTACTTCTAACCCCCGCAGTAATTTACAAAATATTAGGCTCTAACGATTTTGGATTTTAGACTTCGTCGTGACACTTCGGCAAGCTCAGTCGAACGATTTTGGATTGGGAATTGTTAGTAGTTAGATGTTTACTAATAACTCCTAACTCCTAAAAACTACAATTTAGAACACAAAACTTTCTCTGAGATTAAAATTTTCTAATTATGAGTATTTTATTGAATCCAAGATCTTGTCTGATTGTCGGTTTTACGGCTTTCTTATCTGCTGGTTTGGTCGGCGGTGGCTATTTACATACTCAGTCCAACACTCAACAGCAAATTTCTCTAGCATCTGTTTCAGAAAATTCTATAAGTGCTACAAATTTACATAAAAATAATCTCGGTCAACAAAATAATTTTGCATCCAGACCAAACTTGATATCAGCTTCTGCTCCCTATCAAGTTATTGATGAATTTAAAAAGTATAAATATAGCGTTAACGGCAATAAAATTATCTCTGCTGCCAAACTACCAACAAATAACGTTAATTTCAATCAAAAAGATTTATTATTTGTTCTTACTAACACTAGAAAATATTACCAAGACTACGCTAATCAAGATCCAGATATTCTCCGAACAGGATTATTAAATACTGCGGGTGTTACTGTCCAAGATACACTGAAAACCCTAGATTTTATGATTGCTGTACTAAAGGAAGATATTGCAAACAATCGCACCACTCGCTTACAAAATCCTAATTTTATTAATGCGAATTTTAAAGTAATTAAATGGTCAGCTTACAAGCCACAAAATTCTCAACAAAAACGGCTCCGAATTACTAAGTATGCTGTTTTCACTCATACAGGATCTCATAAAAAAACTTCTAATTATAATATACCAATTTACAGTTTAAAAGATAATTTAATCGGCGATAATTTTTATACTAAATATACTAAGCAAGACGTTTTATCAGGTATCTATGAACCTGGTGGAAGAGAATATGGTAAAGTTGAACCTCTTGCTTATTTAACTCGTAAAGGTTTAGAAGAAGCCTTGATGCAAGGAACTATATTAATTAAATTTACGGATGGGACTAGAGAGTTTTTTAATGTCGATAGAAACAACGGAATGTCTTATGTTCGAGGTGTGAAACCAACAGCGCAAAAGCGCTATTGGTATTTTAGAAAAGTGAATGCAATTAAAGGATATGGGTATAAGATTGACGCAAAAATTTCCATAAAGCCAGGAGTAACTTTTGCGGGCGATGTATTAAATATCGGTTTAGGTCGGGTAATTGTGATTGAGTATGGTCAAGGTAAAAATAAACAATTAAAAATAGGAGTCATAGCCGATACAGGCGGAGCCTTTTTACCAAACCTTTATCAGCTAGATTTTTTGGCAGGTATTTTTAAGACTAATAAAGATTTTACCAGATACATTAGTCAATTACCTGAATATGCTACGGCATATATTTTAGTTAAGAAGTAAACTAATGAATATTTTGACTCTGCTGTAGAAGCATAGGGAATTTCGCCGGATTAGTGTGAACTACCCAACGCTGACCTTACGGTACAGCGTGGGCTTCTGTACTCAAAGGCGAGTGCCGCAAATGAGACTTTCGTCCTATTTTTGGTCTTACCTCCCCTCCTACAGCAGAGACGGATGAACCT